>Ga0065165_1000344_pt1 | contig 76165 bp, 60 predicted proteins | sample AraplaMF_Cvi_mMF_FD_63813 | JGI IMG/M metagenome (GOLD analysis project Ga0065165, IMG submission 63813) | Arabidopsis root microbial communities from the University of North Carolina, USA - plate scrape MF_Cvi_mMF (version 2) (version 3) | ecosystem: Host-associated > Plants > Roots >... | reverse complement strand
GCATGATCGACTTGTGCCAGGCTGACTAACCTGGATCGGACCTGTTACCCATGTCCTGGCACACCTGTTACCCATGTCCCCGGTCCATACAGCTTGCGGGAGAGGGCGGGGGTGAGGGCCGAGGGCCTGTGCAGGCCACCCAGCCTTACTTCGCGTAGCTGCCAGGCCCCGGCGGCATCGACGGCCGCACGGTCGTCGGGAAGGGGTCCTGCTGTGTGCCGTTGCCCGTGCCGGGCTTGGCGTTGAACTGCCTGTCGACGAAACGCAGCATCGGTTCGACGCGCGCCGCCCAACTGCCTTCGTCGTGTCCGGCGCCTTCGGCCTCGAGGTAGCCGATGTCGGCCGCCGCCCAACCTCGCGCGACCAGCACCGCCCGCAACTTGCGCAGCTGCTTGATCGAGTCCGCACCTTCGTTCGTGCCCATGTCCAGCCACAGCTTGGGCCGCGGCTGCGACATCGGCAGCGGTGTCTTCTGCGCATCGCGGATGGGGAACTCGTCGTCCCACCAGAGCGACGGCGACACCACCAGCGCCGTGCCGAACACGTCGCCATGGTGCACCGCCAGCCACAGGCTCATGATGCCGCCCAGTGACGAGCCGCCCACCGCCGTGTGCGCCGCATCCGGCAAGGTGCGGTAACGCGCATCGATCAAGGGCTTGAGCTGCTCGATCAGGTAGCGCGCGTAGGCCGGCGCGAGGCCACCGCGCGTCTGGCCTTCGAAGGTCCTCGCGGTCGCGGTGTACTCGTCGATGCGGCGCGAGCTGTTGTTGACCGCCACGATGATCAGCGGCTGGATCTGGCCGTCGACGACCAGGCGCTGCGCCGTCTCGTCGACCTGCCACTCGGCACCGGCCGCGGCGGCGTCGAAGACGTTCTGCCCGTCGTGCAGGTAGAGCACCGGATAACGGCGCTCCGTGTCGCGCTCGTAGTTCGGCGGCAGCCAGACCTGCACCGGACGCTGGGCGACGAAGTTGCCGGGCAGCGGGGCCAGCCGCTCGATGGTGCCGGCGCGGCTCAGCGAGATCGGCGCGCCCGGGGCGTTGAAGGCGCGGGTGACGCGGACCTCGTCGGCAACCAGCTCCAGCGACCGGTTGGAGCCGGTTTCCCAGTCGCCTTCCGGATCGTTCTGGCCCGGATGCTCGACGTGGAACTTGTAGGGCACGTTGCCGCCGGGCGGAATGCGCTCGAAGACGACGGTGACGCTGTACCAGCCGTCTCGCCCCAGGCCCGCGGCCGGCGCGAGCGCCGAGCGACCCCAGGTCAGCGGTGCCGCGCCCCCGCGCACGCCCACGATGTCCTTGGCCGGATCGAAGCGGCCGCCGGCGATCTCCTCCCGCATGTCGATGTCGAAGACCACCTTGGTGGCGGCGAAGGCGCGCGGCGCGACCAGCATCGCCGCGATCAGCAGCAACAGCGTCGCAACGAAGCGGACATGCGGGGACGGCGCGGTGTGAGGCATGAGGCCCCGGATATTAGTCCAGCACGACCATCGCCGTGCGCGCGCGCAGCAGCGCGGCCGGACCGCGCGGGCCGTCGTCGTTGACCAGCGCGAAGGCGCGCTCGATGTCCGGCGCCAGGTAGTGGTCGCTGGGCATCGCGGGGCAGCGCTCGCGCAGCAGCGCGTGCACGTCCTCCAGCGGCGTCGAGCTGCGCAGCGGCCGCAGGAACTCGATGCCCTGCGCGGCCGCCAGCAGCTCGATCGCGACGATGTGCGCGGTGTTGTCCAGCATCGGGCCGAGGCGGCGCGCGCCGAAGGTGGCCATCGAGACGTGGTCCTCCTGGTTGGCCGAGGTCGGCAGGCTGTCGACGCTGGCCGGATGGGCGAGCGACTTGTTCTCGCTGGCCAGCGCCGCGGCGGTGACGTGCGCGATCATGAAGCCCGAGTTCAGCCCGGCGTTCTCCGTCAGGAAGGCGGGCAGGCGCGAGACGCCGGTGTCGATCAGCATCGCGATGCGGCGCTCGGCGATCGCGCCGACTTCCGCGATCGCGCAGGCCAGCGCGTCGGCGGCCAGGGCGACCGGCTCGGCGTGGAAGTTGCCGCCGCTGACCATGGCCGCGGGACCGTCCTCCGGCGCGAACACCAGCGGGTTGTCGGTGACCGCGTTGGCTTCGCGCAGCAGCACGTCGCGGACGTAGCGCGACTGGTCCAGGCAGGCGCCCATCACCTGCGGCTGGCAGCGCAGGCAGTAGGGATCCTGGACGCGGTCGTCGCCGTCGCGATGCGACTGGCGGATGGCGCTGCCGGCGAGCAGCGCGCGGTAGGCCGCGGCGGCCTCGATCTGGCCGGGCTGGCCGCGCACCTCATGGATGCGGGGATCGAAGGGACCGTCGCTGCCGCGCGCGGCGTCCAGGCTCAGCGCGCCGCTGACGACGGCGGCGGCGTAGACGGTCTCGAAACGCAGCAGGCCCTCGAGCGCCAGCGCCGTCGAGGTCTGCGTGCCGTTGATCAGCGCCAGGCCTTCCTTGGCCTCAAGCACCAGCGGCTGGAGGCCGGCCTTCTCCAGCTCCGCCAGCGCGGGCTTGCGCTGGCCGTCGACCAGCATCTCGCCTTCGCCCATCAGCGCCAGCGTCATGTGCGACAGCGGGGCCAGGTCGCCCGAGGCGCCCACCGAGCCCTGCGCCGGCACGTAGGGCACGAGGCCCGCGTTGAAGGCGTCGAGGATGCTTTGCACCACCGACTCACGCACGCCGGAGAAGCCGCGCGCCAGCGAAGCGGCCTTCGTCGCCAGCATCAGCCGCACGACCGGCGGTGCCAGCGGCGCGCCGACGCCGACGCAGTGCGAGCGGATCAGGTTGCGCTGCAGGGCGGCCAGTTCATCCTTGCCGATGCGCTTGGAGGCGAGCTTGCCGAAGCCGGTGTTGACGCCGTAGACCGGATCGTCGCCGGCCGCGGCCGCCTGCACGACGGCGGCGCCGCGGCGGATCGCGGGCCAGGCGTCGGCATGCAGCGCGAGCGTCACGCCGCCGGCGCGGATGCGGCGCAACTGGTCCAGCGTGAGCTGGCCGGGAATGAGTTCGAGGGAAGTCGTCATGGGAACTCGGAGGGAGGTCTGATTCGGAGGTCTGGGGAAGGGCGGGCGCCGTGACCCGGGCTCAGCGGCCCAGCATCGGCAGCTTCAGGCCGCGCTCCTGCGCGGTCCGCTGCGCCAGTTCATAGCCCGCGTCGGCGTGGCGCATGACGCCGGTGCCGGGGTCGTTCCACAGCACGCGCGACAGGCGCTTGTCGGCCGCTTCGCTGCCGTCGCAGACGATGACCACGCCGCTGTGCTGCGAGTAGCCCATGCCCACGCCGCCGCCGTGGTGCAGCGAGACCCAGGTCGCGCCGCCGGCGGTGTTGAGCATCGCGTTGAGCAGCGGCCAGTCCGAGACGGCGTCGGAGCCGTCCTTCATCGATTCGGTCTCGCGGTTGGGGCTGGACACCGAGCCCGAATCCAGGTGGTCGCGGCCGATGACGATGGGGGCCTTCAGCTCGCCGGTGCGGACCATCTCGTTGAAGGCCAGGCCGGCCTGGTGGCGCTCGCCCAGGCCCAGCCAGCAGATGCGCGCGGGCAGGCCCTGGAAGGCGATGCGTTCGCGCGCCATGTCCAGCCAGCGGTGCACGCCGGCATGGTGCGGGAAGAGCTCCTTGATCTTGGCGTCGGTCTTGTAGATGTCCTCCGGATCGCCGGAGAGCGCGACCCAGCGGAACGGGCCGCGGCCCTCGCAGAACTGCGGGCGCACGTAGGCGGGCACGAAACCGGGGAAGTCGAAGGCGTTCTTCACGCCCTGGTCGAAGGCGACCTGGCGGATGTTGTTGCCGTAGTCGACGGTGGGGATGCCCATCGCCTGGAAGTCCAGCATGGCCTGCACGTGCACCGCGCAGCCGCGCGCGGCGGCGGCCTTCAGGTCGGCGTGCCTCGCGGGATCGGCCGAGGCGGCCTTCCATTGCTCCACGGTCCAGCCCACCGGCAGGTAGCCGTTGATCAGGTCGTGCGCCGAGGTCTGGTCGGTGACCAGGTCCGGCTTGATCGCGCTGCCGGCCTTCACCCGCGCCGCCAGCGCCGGCAGCACCTCCGCCGCGTTGCCCAGCAGCGCGATGGACACGGCCTTCTTGTCGGCCGTGTACTTCGCGATGCGCGCCAGTGCGTCGTCCAGGTCGGTCGCCTGTTCATCCACGTAGCGCGTCTTCAGGCGGAAGTCGATGCGCGACTGCTGGCACTCGACCGTCAGCGAGCAGGCGCCGGCGAAGGTCGCCGCCAGCGGTTGCGCGCCACCCATGCCGCCCAGGCCCGCGGTCAGCACCCAGCGCCCGGCCAGGTCGCCGCCGAAGTGCTGGCGGCCGGCCTCGGCGAAGGTCTCGTAGGTGCCCTGCACGATGCCCTGCGAGCCGATGTAGATCCACGAGCCGGCCGTCATCTGGCCGTACATCATCAGGCCCTTGCGGTCCAGCTCGTTGAAGTGCTCCCAGTTGGCCCAGGCCGGCACCAGGTTGGAGTTGGCCAGCAGCACGCGCGGCGCGTCCACATGCGACGGGAAGACGCCGACCGGCTTGCCCGACTGGATCAGCAGGGTCTCGTCCTCGTTGAGGTTCTTCAACGAAGTCAGGATCTGCTCGAAGCAGTCCCAGTTGCGCGCCGCCTTGCCGATGCCGCCGTAGACCACGAGCGCGTCGGGGTTCTCGGCCACGGCCGGGTCCAGGTTGTTCTGGATCATCCGGTAGGCGGCCTCGATCAGCCAGTTCCTGCAGCTCAGCTGCGTGCCGGTGGGCGCGCGCACCGGGCGGGGATGGGCCGAGGAAGCGTTCGTCGTGGTCGTCGCGGTCATCGAGGTCTCCTGGTCTGCGGTCCGATGGGGCGCGATCATAGGAGCGCCGGCCGTGGTTGTCTATACAAGTACAGTCAAGTAGGATGCCGCCCCATGGCGACCCAGTCCTCGAGCCCTGGCGGCGGCGGTCCCGCGCCGCAATACCTGAAGGTGAAGACGCATCTGCGCGAAGGCATCGCCGGCGGCCGCTGGCGCCCCGGCGAGCGCCTGCCGTCCGAGGCCGAACTGACCGACGCCTTCGGCGTGAGCCGCATGACGGTCAACCGCGCGCTGCGCGAGCTGCACCAGGAAGGCATGATCGATCGGGTGCAGGGCGTGGGCACCTTCGTCGCGCAACTGCACCGCATCGCCTCGACGCTGACCGTGCGGGACGTGCACGAGGAGATCGCCGAACGCGGCCACCGGCACGAGGCCGAGGTCCACGTGCTGGAGACGCTGAAGGCCACGGCCGAGCAGGCCGCGATGCTGGGGTTGCGCGCCGGGACCAGCTTGTTTCACAGCGTGATCGTGCATCGCGAGAACGGCGTGGCGATCCAGTGCGAGGACCGCCTCGTCAATCCGGCCTGCGCACCGGACTACATGGCGCAGGACTTCGCGCAGGTCACGCCGACGCATTACCTGCTGGAGGTGGCCCCGCTGTCGGAGGCCCGCTATACGATCGAGGCGGCCATGCCCAGCGCACTGGAGGCGCGTCTGCTGGGCATGCCGCGCGGCGAACCCTGCCTGGTCGTGAGGCGCGCGACCTCGAGCCAGGGCCGCACCGTGACCGCCGTGCGGCTGGTGCATCCGGCCAGCCGCTATTTCCTGGAAGGCGCCTTCCAGGCGTGACGTTTGGTGACGTGTGGCGATGGACGAGTCTTCGAGAATCCCGGGCTTCAACAAAACCAACAATCAGTCGGACATGAGCTGGATGAGGATCACCGCCGACGAGGTCGTCCCGACCCCGTGGCGCAATGGTGGAGGAAGGACGCGCGAGCTGCTCGCGTGGCCGCATGTGCAGGACTGGAAAGTCCGGATCAGCGTCGCGGACATCGACCGCGACGGCCCGTTCTCGGCCTTCCCGGGCGTGGACCGCTGGTTCGGCGTGCTGTCGGGCGGCGGCGTGATCCTGCGCGGCCGGGCGCTCAAGCCCAACGAGGGCATCGTGCACTTCGCGGGCGAGGACGCGCCGAACTGCGTGCTCATCGACGGCCCGACGCAGGACTTCAACGCGATGCACCGCCGCGACGCGGGCGTGTTCCGGGTGCAGCCGGCGGACCGGCCGGTGATCCCGCACGGCGCGCAGTGGCTGGGCCTGTTCACGCAGGAGGGCGGGATGATCGTCCACGGCCATCGCTCGGTGCCGGTGGCGCCGCACACGCTGGCCTGGTGCGAGAACCCGGCGTCGCAGAGCTGCGTCTTCGACGACGGCGATCAACACGGCCCCGCCTGGTGGCTGATCTGGAGCGAGTCATGACGAACGGGTCCTCGACGACGGCGGGTGCCGTGACGGCGCGTGCGCCGCGGCGCACCCTGTACGCCAACGCGACGCTGGCCACGCTGGCCGGCGAGCGCGATTGGGGCCTCGTCGAGGATGGCGCCCTGCTGGTCGAGGGCGAGCAGCTGCGCTGGGCGGGACCGATGGCGGCGATGCCGGCGGACCTGCGCGACAGCGCCGTCGAACTGCGCGACCTCGGGGGCCTGCTGGTCACGCCGGGCCTGATCGACTGCCACACGCACCTGGTCTACGGCGGCGAGCGCTCGGCGGAATTCGAGCTGCGCCTGCAGGGCGCGACCTACGAGGAGATCGCCCGCGCCGGTGGCGGCATCCGTTCGACCGTCGCCGCGACACGCACGGCCGGCGAGCACGAGCTGCATGTGCTGGCGGTGCATCGCGCCCGCGCGCTGATGGCCGAGGGGCTGACGACGCTGGAGGTCAAGTCCGGCTACGGCCTGTCGCTGGCCGCCGAGGCCAAGTGCCTGCGGGTCGCGCGCAAGCTGGCCGAGCTCGGGCTGACGGTGAAGACGACCTATCTGGGCGCGCATGCGCTGCCGCCGGAATTCGACGGCCGGCAGGAGGACTATGTCGACGCCGTGTGCACCTGGCTGCCCGAGTTGAAGCGGCAGGGCCTGGTCGACGCGGTCGACGCCTTCTGCGAGCGCATCGGCTTCACGCCGGCGCAGACGCGCCGGGTGTTCGAGGCGGCGAAGGCGCTGGGCCTGCCCGTCAAGCTGCATGCGGAGCAACTCAGCGACCAGGGCGGGGCGGCGCTCGCGGCGGAGTTCGGCGCGCTGTCCTGCGACCACCTCGAATACCTGAGCGAGGCCGGCATCGCGGCGATGGCCCGCGCCGGCACGGTGGCGGTGCTGCTGCCGGGCGCCTTCTACTTCCTGCGCGAGACGAAGCTGCCGCCGATCCAGGCGCTGCGCGACGCCGGCGTGCCGATAGCGCTGGCGACCGATCACAACCCGGGCAGTTCGCCGGGGCTGTCGCTGCTGCTGATGCTCAACATGGCCTGCACCTTCTTCCGGATGACGCCGGAGGAGGCCTTGCGCGGCCTGACGACGAACGCGGCGCGGGCGCTCGGCTTGCCCGACCGCGGGCGGCTGGTCGAAGGCCAGCGCGCCGACTTCTGCGTCTGGGAAGCCGCGCATCCGCGCGAACTGGCCTACTGGTTCGGCCGCAATCCGCTGCGGCAGACGGTGGTGGGTGGACGCCCGCGCGGCTGAGACAAGAGGAACGAGCGATGAAGCACGATGTCTTTGAACTGCGGCGCGGCCGCACCCCGCTGCTGATCAGCATGCCGCACGTGGGCCGAGAGATCCCCGCCGACCAGCATCACCGCTACGTCGAGCGCGCGCTGGGCAGCGAAGACACCGACTGGCACCTGGAGCCGCTGTACGCGCCGATCGCGGAACAGCTCGGCGCCGGGCTGCTGGTGCCGCGCTTCTCGCGTTACCTGATCGACCTGAACCGTCCGCCGGAGGACACGCCGATGTATCCCGGCGCGTCCAACACCGAGCTCTGCCCGACGCGCTTCTTCACCGGCGAGCCGCTGTACAGGGATGGGCTCGCGCCGGACGCGGCCGAGAAGCAGCGCCGCATCGAGACCTACTGGGCGCCGTACCACCAGGCGCTGCAGGGCGAGCTGCAGCGGCTGAGGCAGGAACACGGCTTCGCGCTGCTGTTCGAGGCGCACAGCATCCGTTCGGAGCTGCCCTGGCTCTTCGAGGGCCAGTTGCCCGACCTGAACGTCGGCACCGTCGAGGGCAGGTCCTGCAAGCAGGTCACGCGCCAGGCGATGGAGATCGCGCTGCAGGCGCAGGACCGCTTCAGCTGGGTCGTCGACGGACGCTTCAAGGGCGGCTACATCACGCGCCAGTATGGGCGGCCCGAGCTCGGCCAGCAGGCCGTGCAGCTGGAGATGTGCTACCGCTGCTACATGGTGGAGAACGACATGGGCTTCACCGGATACGAACTCGATGCGGCCTGCGTCGACGGCGTGCGGCCGGTCCTGAAGAGCCTGCTGGAGGCTTACCTGCTCGCCAATCCGGCGCGCAAGCCGGCATGAGCGCCCGGACCTTCCACGCGCCCTTGGCCTGGGTGGACGGCCGCTGGCAGCGGGACGTGTTCATGCGCGTCGACGCCACGGGGCATTGGCGCGAGTTGAGCGCCGGTCAGCCGGCGTCGGCCGATGCGGTGCGCCTGCCCGGGCCGGTACTGCCGACGCTGGTCGACGCGCACAGCCATGCCTTCCAGCGCGCCTTCGCCGGGCTGGCCGAGCAGCGCGACAGCGACAGCGACGACTTCTGGTCCTGGCGCGACCGCATGTACGGCGTCGCGCTGCGGGTGACGCCGGCGCAGTTGAAGACGATCGCGTCGCAGCTCTACACCGAGCTGCTGGCCGGCGGCTACACGCAGGTGTGCGAGTTCCACTACCTGCATCACCGCGAGGACGGCACGCCGTATGAGGACGAGCTCGCGATGGCGATGGCGCTGGCCGAGGCCGCCCAGGAGACGGGTATTGGCCTGACGCTGTTGCCGGTGCTGTACGCGCATGCGGGCTTCGCCCAGCAGGGCCTGCGGGAGACGCAGCGGCGCTTCCGCACGGACGCCGGATGGGTCTGGCGCGCCTGCGAGCGCATCAATGCGGCGGGGCTGCCGCTGGTGCGGGCCGGCGTGGCCGTCCACTCGCTGCGCGCGGCCCATGCCGAGGATGTCCGGGCGCTGCAGGCGCTGGTCGGCGACGCGGACATCCCCATCCATGTGCATGTCGCGGAGCAGACGCAGGAGGTGGACGACTGCCTCGCGGCGACCGGGAAGCGGCCGATCGATCTGCTGGCCGACTACGGCCTCGACCCGCGCTGGCACCTCGTGCATGCGACGCACAGCACGCGCGACGAGATCGCGCGCGTGGCCGCCAGCGGCGCGGCCGTGGTGATCTGCCCGGGGACCGAGGGCAACCTCGGCGACGGTCTGGCCGACCTGGACGGCTGGCTGGCGGCGGAGGTGCCGATGACGGTGGGTTCGGACAGCCAGGTCACGCGGGGCTGGGTCGAGGAGCTGCGCTGGCTGGAGTACGGCCAGCGCCTGGGCCAGCGTCGCCGCAACGTGGCGGCGCGCCCGGGGCGGCAGCCGTCGACCGCCGCGCGCCTGTTCGAGGCCTGTGTCGCGGGCAGTGCTCGAGCGGGCGGACTGGGCGCCTGGGGGTTGCAGGTCGGTGCGCGGGCGGACTTCCTGGTGCTCGACCCGGCGACGAGCGGACTGGCCGGGCTGCCGGACGCGGCGCTGCTGGACGGGCTGGTGTTCGCCAGCCAGGGGACCGCCTGGCACGAGGTCTACGTCGCCGGGCAACGTCGCGTCATCGACGACGCCGGGCGCCGCGAGCGCTTCGTCGAGACGATGGACGCGCTCTGGCGCTGAGCGCGGGTCCGGTCCGGTCATCGCTCGCGGCCGGCGTCGACATCCCCCGTTTCCGCAGGGTGTCCGGCTGGCACGCCGGCTGCTAGGCTTTCCCCACTCCTTCCAGACAGTGGGGAATGCCATGTGGTCCATGCGTCACTTCACGATCCGGACGCGCCTCATGGCGCTCGGCCTGTTGTCGGTGTTCGCGCTGCTGCTGATCGGTGGCGACGGGCTCTGGGCGATGGCCAGGACCAAGCAGGACTTCCAGCACTACGTTCAACAGGACGTGGAGTCGCTGGTGCAGCTGTCCGAGGTCCGCGCCGGCGTGGGCAACCTGCGGCGCTACGAAAAGGACATGCTGATCAACATCGGCGATGACGCCGCCGTGAGGCGCTACCAGGGCGAGTGGCGCAAGACCTTCGAAGGCGTCAACAAGAGCCTGGACGCGATCGCGGCGCTCGACATCCTGCCCGAGATCAAGTCGATGCCACCGGCGATGAAGGCCTCGCTCGGCAGCTACCGCGGCGGGCTGGACGGCATCGTCGAGCGGATCCTGAAGCAGGAGTTCGTCGATTCCGCCGAGGCCAACCGCCAGACCGAGCCGATCAAGGGCCCGGTCCGCGAGATGGACAAGCAGCTCGGCGAGATGACGAAGGCGATCATGGAGCGCGGCAACCAGGAGGTTCGGCGCATCGACGCCGAAGAGACCCGCATCCGGATGGCGCTGGGCGGCGTGATGCTCGTCGGCGCGCTGGTGATCGGCACCTTCACCTTCTTCAACATCGGCTCGATCCTGACGCCGCTGGCGCAGGCGGTGAGCACGACCGAGCGCATCGCGCGCCAGGACCTGAGCGAGCGCGTCGACGTGCACGGCACCGACGAGACCGCCGCGATGATGCGCGGCGTGCAGGGCATGCAGAGCTCGATCCGCGAGGTGGTCAGCGGCGTGCGCAGCGCCACCGACAGCATCGCCACCGCGTCGCGCGAGGTCGCGGCCGGCGCCCACGACCTCAGCTACCGCACCGAGCAGGCGGCCTCCAACCTGGAGGAAACCGCGTCGGCGATGGAACAGCTCACCGCCAGCGTGCAGCACAACGCGGATTCGGCGCGGCAGGCCAACGCGCTTGCCGAGGAAGCCGCCGGCGCCGCCGGGCGCGGTGTCAGCGTGGTGGGCGAGGTGGTGCAGACGATGGGCCGGATCAGCGCGTCCTCGGACCGCATCGGCGACATCATCGGCACCATCGACGGGATCGCGTTCCAGACCAACATCCTGGCGCTGAATGCGGCGGTGGAGGCCGCCCGCGCCGGCGAGCAGGGACGCGGTTTTGCCGTCGTCGCCGGGGAGGTCCGCACGCTGGCGCAGCGCAGCGCCGAAGCGGCCAAGGAGATCAAGCAGCTGATCACCGCCAGCGGCGAGAGCGTGTCCAGCGGCGCCGCGCTCGTGGAGCGGGCCGGTCAGACGATGAACGAGATCTCCGACGCCATCTCGCGCGTGTCGCGCATCGTGGCCGAGATCAGCCATGCCACCACCGAGCAGAGCGGCGGCATCAACCAGATCGGCTCGGCGATCTCGCAGCTCGATCAGATGACGCAGCAGAACGCGGCGCTCGTCGAGGAGTCCGCCGCCGCGGCGCAGAGCCTGCAGCATCAGGCCGACGCGCTGTCCCAGTCGGTCGCGGTGTTCAAGCTGGGCTGATTTCCCGCGCGTGCGGGCCGCTTCCCCGTCCGTGCAATCCGACCGGCAGGACTCCACGGACGGCGGCGTTTAGAGTGGGGCGTCGCCGGGCGCGGGCATGCCGGCTGCTAGTCTTTTCCCATTGATCCATCTCGTTGGGAAATCATGCAGTCTCTGCGCCACTACACGATCCGGACCCGCCTGCTCGGCTTGGGCCTCCTGTCCGTCCTCGCGCTCCTTCTCATCGGCGGCACCGGCCTCTGGGCCCTGGGCAGCTCGCGCGCCGACTTCCAGCAGTACGTCGCGCAGGACGTGGGCGCGCTGACGCAGCTGTCCGAGGTTCGCGCCGGCATCGGCAACCTGCGCCGCTTCGAGAAGGACATGCTCATCAACATCGGCGACGACGGCACCGTCAAGCAGGCCCAGGCCGATTGGCAGAAGACCTATGCCGGCGTGATCCGCTCGCTCGACACGCTGGCCACGCTCGACGCCAGCCCCGAGATCCGCGCGATGCCGCCCCGGCTCAAGCAGTCCCTGGAGGCCTACAAGGCCGGTGTCGACGACATCGCCAAGCGCATCCTGAACGCCGACTTCGTCGACGCCGCCGAGGCCAACCGCTCCACCGACGCGATCAAGGCGCCGGTGCAGGCGATGGACAGCGGCGTGGGTGAGATGACGCAGGCCATCCTGCAGCACGGCCAGGACGAACTGCAGCGCCTGGCCAGCCGCGAACTGGGCGTGCGCGGCGCGCTCGGCGTGGTGCTGACGATCGGCGTGGCCCTGATCGGGCTGCTGACCGTGCTGAACATCCGCTCCATCCTCGCGCCGCTCGCCCAGGCGGTGCGCACCACCGAACGCATCGCCCGCAAGGACCTGAGCGAACCCGTCGACACGCAAGGCGCCGACGAGACCGCCGCGATGGCGCGCGGCGTGCAGGCCATGCAGGACTCGATCCGCGAGGTCGTCAGCGGCGTGCGCAGCGCCACCGACAGCATCGCGACCGCGTCGCGCGAGGTCGCCGCCGGCGCGCACGACCTGAGCCAGCGGACCGAGCAGGCCGCGTCCAACCTGCAGGCGACCGCGTCGTCGATGGCGCAGCTGACCTCGAGCGTGCAGCACAACGCGGCGTCCGCCGGCGAAGCCAAGGCGCTGGCCGAACAGGCCGCCGATGTCGCGGTCCGCGGCGTCAGCGTGGTCGGCGAAGTGGTGCAGACCATGGGCCGCATCAGTGCGTCCTCGTCGCGCATCGGCGACATCATCGGCACCATCGACGGGATCGCCTTCCAGACCAACATCCTGGCGCTGAACGCGGCCGTGGAAGCGGCCCGCGCCGGCGAGCAGGGCCGCGGCTTCGCGGTGGTCGCCAGCGAGGTGCGATCACTGGCGCAGCGCAGCGCGGAAGCCGCCAAGGAGATCAAGCAGCTGATCACCGCCAGCGGTGAGAGCGTGTCCAGCGGCGCGGCGCTCGTCGGGCGCGCCGGGGAGACGATCAACGAGATCTCCGAGTCGATCTCGCGCGTGTCGCGCATCGTGGCCGAGATCAGCCACGCGACCGCCGAGCAGAGCGGCGGCATCAACCAGATCGGTTCGGCGATTTCCCAGCTCGACCAGATGACGCAGCAGAACGCGGCGCTTGTCGAGGAATCCGCCGCCGCCGCGCAGAGCCTTCAGCACCAGGCCGATGCGCTGGCCCAGTCGGTCGCGGTCTTCAAGTTGAACTGAGCGCCCGCGACGATCGGCGCACGCCGGCTCAGCAGCTCATGCACTGCACGCGGTTGCGTCCCGCGTGCTTGGCGGCATACAGCGCCTGGTCGGCCGTCTCGACGAGCACGGCCGGTTTCGCGGGCGGTTCGCCCGCGGCAAGCCCGATGGACACGGTCACGCGCAGGCCCTCGATCAGCTCGCCCCAGGCGTGGCTGGCGATCGCGGCGCGCAGCCGCTCGCAGATCTCCTGCGCCCGCTCGGGCGTGACGCCGACGAAGACCAGCATGAACTCCTCGCCGCCCACCCGCGCCAGCAGGTCAGCGCTGCGCAGCTGGCGCCGCAGCAGCTGGGCGACCTTCTGCAGCGCCTGGTCGCCGACGCCGTGGCCATGGGCATCGTTGACCTGCTTGAAGTGGTCGATGTCCAGCAGCCCGAGGGCGATCGGCTTGTTCTCCTGGCGCGAGCGCTCCAGCAGCAGCGGCAGGGCGAACTCCGCATGGCGGCGGTTGTTGAGCCCCGTCAGCGCATCCTCATGCGCCATGCGTCCGAGCTCGGCGGCCTGACGGCGCAGGCGCTGCTGTTCCTGTTCCGCGAGGTCCGCGCGCTCGCGCTCGCGCCGCGCGTCCTGCATCGCATGCTCGGCGCGCGCCTGCGCCTGCTGGAACTCCTGGCGGATCAGCATTGCCTCGGTCTGCAACGCCATCGCGCTGCGCGCGGACTGGCGCTCGAGTGCGGTGAGCTGCTCGTGCGCCGCCAACGCGCGCACCGCGTCGCCGCGCAGCTTGTAGCCGCGGTAGATCGCCAGCGTCAGCTGCCGGCGCAAACGCGCGGGCAGCGACGGCGGCGTCTGCAGGCCCACCAGGTCCTGGAGCGTCTCCAGCGCCGGCAGCGCGTCGCGCGCGCCGGCCGCGTCGTCGCGCTTGAGTTGGAGCAGCGCCCGCTGCGCGCGCGCCTGCAGCACCATGCCGGCATAACCATGGCGCTGCGCCAGACGCTCGTATTCATCGGCGATCTGGAGCGCCTCGTCGATCGCGCCGGTACCGAGCTGGAGCTCGACCAGGTTGGACAGCGACACGACGACCAGGAAGGGATTGCCTTCCTCCCGTACCAACGTCGCCGCCCGCACCGCGTAGGGCTCGGCCTGGGCGAGGGCTTCGGCGGCGGCGATCCGGTCCTCGTCACGGATCGCCTCCGCATGCGCCTGCAGCCAGAAGTGCGCCAGGTTGTTCAGGCAGGACAGCAGCAGCTCGCGCTTGCCCGGCGCCTGCTGCTGGGCGATCTCCAGCGCCTGCAGCGTGTGCTGGCAGGCCTGCTCGACCTGGTCGGTGACCGCGAAGGCGACCGCGAGGCGGTTCAGCGCCCAGGCCTCGCGCGCGGGGTCTGCGGCGCGACGTGCCGCCGCGAGCGCCTGCCAGCCGGCCTGCATCGCGTCGCGCCCCATCTGGAACTGCGCGTAGACGTAGCAGAGCTCGGTGAGCGCCTCGGCGGTCCAACCGTCCTGGTCTCCGCCGTCGATCAGGCGGACCACCGCCGCAGCCTCGCTGGCGCGTCGCAGCGCGCCCGGGAGATCGCCCTGGCGCGGCAGGTTGTGGGCGATGAGGATCAGCGCCCGCGCGCGATCCCGCACCGTGTCCGCCGCCACCAGGGACAGCTCCAGCGCATCGGTCGCGTCGCGGTAGGCGCCGCGGCGGCTCAGGTGCAGGGCTCGTGCCAGCTCGCGTTGGAACAAGGCGGACTCTCCTCCGACGATGTCGTCGACCTTGATGCCGCAGCATTCGCCGCCGCACATCGCACGTCAATGGCGGCAGGCCCCAGTGGACGATGGATAAAGTCGCGGGCATGCCAAAAGTCTCGAAAGCGCCTGCCCCGGCCGGGCGCCCCGTAGGACGTTCTGCCGGAAGGGCCATCGTGCCGGTACCGGAACCGCCCGTCGTGCCGGCAGCCGCCTCGGATCGCCTGCTGGTCGGCGTCGACTTCACCAGCGCGCCGACCGCCCGCAAGCCGATCCGCCTGGCTTTCGGCCGTCGGCAAGCGGCTGTCCTGAAGCTTGAAAGGCAGGCGGCGATCGATTCGCTGCCGGGCTTCGAGGCCTGGCTGGCGGAACCCGGACCGTGGCTGGGCGGCTTCGACCTGCCGTTCGGGCTGCCGCGTGAGCTCGTGGAGACGCTGGGCTGGCCGACCTCGTGGGCGCCCTTGATGGCGCACTACGCGGCGCTGTCGCGCGCGGAGATCCGCGACACCTTCGCCGCGTTCTGCGCGGCCCGCCCGGTCGGTGGCAAGTTCGCTCACCGCGTCTGCGACGGACCGGCAGGGTCTTCGCCGAGCATGAAGTGGGTCAATCCGCCGGTCGCCTACATGCTCCACGCCGGCGTGCCGCGCCTCGTCCAGGCCGGCGTGCATCTGCCAGGACTGCACGACGGCGATCGCGCGCGCGTGGCGCTGGAGGCCTATCCCGGCCTGCTGGCCCGGGAGCTGATCGGCACGCGCAGCTACAAGAGCGACGACCGCGCGAAGCAGACGCCCGAGCGCCTGATCGCGCGCAAGGACCTGATCGAGGCGCTGGAGCAGGGGCGCAGCCGGCTCGGCTTACGGCTGAAGCTCACCCATGCGCAGCGCGATGAGCTGGCCGACGACGGCAGCGGCGACAAGCTCGATGCGGTGCTGTGCCTGATGCTGGCCGGCTGGGCGGACATGCGGCCCGACCACGGCCTGCCCGCGGACATGGATCCGCTCGAAGGCTGGATCGTCGGCGCCTGAGATCGGGGCCCTGAAACCCCGTTGCCTTCTTCCCTTTCCACTTTCAACACAGAGGACGACGCCATGACCCGCATCGATGACACCCCGGCTCCGCAGTCGCCGGTGCCGCTCCAGGTCGCCGTGATGGGCGCCGGCGCGGTGGGCTGCTTCTTCGGCGGCATGCTGGCCCGCGCCGGTCACGACGTGACCCTGATCGGCCGGCCCAATCATGTGGCGGCGATCCGCGAGCGCGGCCTGCGCATGGAGACGCGGATGTTCGACGAGCAGGTCCGTCTGCGCGCCGACACCGAGCCCGCCGCCGCGCGCGGCGCACAGGTGGTGCTGTTCTGCGTGAAATCGACGGACACCGTCACGGCCGCGCAGGCCCTGTCGCCCTACATCGGCACGGACACGCTGCTGCTGTCCATGCAGAACGGCGTCGACAACGCCGAGCGCCTGCGGGAGGTGGTGACGCAGCCGGTGTCGGCGGCGGTGGTCTACGTCGCGACGGAGATGGCCGGCGACGGTCACGTGAAGCACCACGGCCGCGGCGAGCTGGTCATCGAACCGGCCGCGGGCGCCGAGCGCATCGCCCAGGCACTGATCGCCGCGGGCGTCCCGACGGAGGTCTCCGACAACGTGCGCGGCGCGCTCTGGTCCAAGCTGCTGATCAACTGCGCCTACAACGCGCTGTCGGCGCTGTCGCAGCAGCCCTATGGCGAGCTGGTGAAGGGCGAGGGCGTCTGGACGGTGATGGACCAACTGGTCGACGAAGGACTCGCCGTGGCGGCCGCCGACGGCGTCACGCTGGCGGGAGACGTCCGGCAGGCGGTGCGCAGGATCGCGGAGACGATGCCGGGTCAGTTCTCGTCGACCGCGCAGGACATGAGCCGTGGCAAGCCGACGGAGATCGACCACCTCAACGGCTTCCTGGTGCGCCGGGGCGAGGCCCTGGGCGTCCCCACGCCCGCCAACCGCGTGCTGCACACGCTGGTGCGGCTGGCCGAGCTCAGCCGGGACTGAGGCTCGGCCGGGGACGCCGTCGGGCGCTCAGTAGGTGATGGTCAGCGTGACCGTGTCGGAATAGTTGCCCGGCACGACGCCGTTGAGGGACGGCAGGCGGCCGTAGACGGTCAGCTGCTGCTGGCTGCCGGTGCCGGTGCCGGTGTAGACGCCGCTGCTGTTGCCGTCGCCCCAGACCTGGGTGCGGCCTGCGTCGAGGTAGAGCTGGTAGGGCAGGTTGTTGCTGCCGCTCTTCATCACGCGCGAACCGAAGGCCGAGGCATTGCCCGCGTTGGCGCCGGCGCTCAGCGCGACGCTGTACGGCGTGGTCTTGGTGCAGGTGACGTTGAGCGAGGTCGACGCATCCACCGGGCCGGGCGTCTGCAGCGGGTCGATCGAACCGCCGAAGGTCAGCGTGCTGCCGGTGACGTTGCAGGCGACCAGGATGGTGGCGCCGACCTGGAAGGTGCCCGAGCCGCTGGTCGGCGTGGCCGCGTGACTCGGGCCGATGCCGCCAACGAGGGCCGCGGCGATGGCCAGCGTTCGGGCGAGAACTGAAGACAACGGTCGAGACAACATGGTTGGGGGTCGATTTCGGACATCGCAGGTGTCGGCGGGCTGTGTGTGACTTCGGCGCGACGCGCTCCGATGTCGGCCTCTGAACCGTCCCTGGGTATCAATTGGACACGATTTTGTCACTTTGACCCCGGGACCACTTCACGGATCGGAGACTTCGCCCGACAGACTGCCCCGATCCGGGGAGAAGTTCACCCGATTCGCACTGGCATGGCCACCATCGCTGTCGGGATGCCAGCGGCTGTCACGGCCGTGACAGAAAGCGCTTGCAAAGCGCTGCCAACGCGCTCATTTGCGCATCAGCGTGGACTTGCCGAACAGCGACTCCACCAGATCCACCGCCACCAGCGCGGTCTTGTTCCGCACGTCCAGCGCCGGATTCAGCTCCATGATGTCCAGCGAGCCCAGCCGACCGGTGTCCGCGATCATCTCCATGCACAGTTGGGCCTCGCGGTAGGTCGGGCCGCCAGGGATGGTCGTGCCGACCCCGGGCGCGACGTCCGGGTCGAGGAAGTCCACGTCGAAGCTGACGTGCAGGTGGGTGTTGGCGTCCATCGTCGCCAGCGCCAGCTCCATCGTGTGGCGCATGCCCATCTCGTCGATGTAGCGCATGTCGAAGACCTCGAGCCCGACCTCGTGGACGAAGCGCTTCTCGCCCGGGTCCACGCTGCGGATGCCGATCTGGCGGATCCACTTCGGATCGATCGCGGGCACCTTGCCGCCGATCTCGATCAGTGCCTGCGGGCCGTAGCCGCACAGGCAGGCCACCGGCATGCCGTGGATGTTGCCGCTGGGCGTGAGCTGGCTGGTGTTGAAGTCGGCGTGCGCGTCCAGCCACAGGATGCGCAGCTTCTTGCCGGTGTCGCGGCAGTGGTGCGCCACCGCGGCGATCGATCCCAGCCCCAGGCAGTGGTCGCCGCCCAGCAGGATGGGCATGCGCCCGCCGTTGAGTTCCGAATAGACCGCGTCATGCACCGCCTGGTTCCAGGCCGTCACCTCGTCCAGGTGACGGTAGCCCTCGGCGGGCGGCAGCCAGGGATTGGAGGGCCCCGCGAGGTTGCCGCAGTCCTTCACCTCGACGCCGTGCGCCTGCAGCGCCTCGGCCAGGCCCGCCACCCGCAGGGCCTCCGGCCCCATGCTGGCGCCGCGGGCGCCGGCGCCCACGTCGGTGGGGGCGCCGATCAGGCTCACATGTCGTGCTGCGGTCATGGTTCAACCTCTCTTGCTTGCTGGAAGGCCCCGGAGGGCCGGATCAGGTGCCGTCGGCCGGAACCCCGTGGGCCCCGTTCGCGCCGTTCGCGCCGTTGGCCGTGCCGCCGATGTCGTATTCCTTCTTGAGCAGGGCCCAGGCCTCGTCGGCGGTCTCGACGTAGTGGAAGAGCTGCTCGTCGCCCGGGCTGATCATGCCGGTGTCGATCAGCAGTTCGAAGTCGATCAGCCGCGACCAGAAGTCGCGCCCGAACAGCAGGATCGGACGGCGCCGGCACTTGCCGGTCTGGATCAGCGTCAGCGTCTCGAAGAGCTCGTCCAGCGTCCCGTAGCCGCCGGGGAAGGCCGCCAGCGCCACCGAGCGCATCAGGAAGTGCATCTTGCGCAGGCCGAAGTAGTGGAAGCGGAAGCAGAGCTCCGGCGTGATGTACTGGTTCGGCCGCTGCTCGTGCGGCAGCACGATGTTCAGGCCGATGCTGCGGCCGCCGGCCTCGTGCGCGCCGCGGTTGCCCGCCTCCATGATGCCGGGGCCGCCGCCGGTGACGACGTACAGCGGATGGGCGAAGTCCTTGGTCGTCTCGGTCACCAGCCGCGCGAACTTGCGCGCTTCCTCGTAGTAGCCGCTCATCACCAGGCGGCGCTCGGCGCGCTGCAGCGCGGCGTCGTCCTTGGCGGCCCGCGCCGCGTCGACCGCCGCCTGCGCCGCTTCACGGTCGGCAATGCGCGCGCTGCCGAAGATCACCACCGTCGACTGGATGTTGAGCTCCTGCTGGATGAGCTCGGGTTTCAGCAGTTCGAGCTGCATGCGCACCGGGCGCAGCTCGGGCCGCACCAGGAAGTCGGTGTCGGTGAACGCGAGCCGGTAGGCGGGCGGCGGATTGGCGTCGAAGGCCGCGTCGAAGGCGGCTTGTTGCTCTGCCTCCTCCTGCGCGGAGGGGAAGTTGCGGGCGGTGAGTTTGTCGCTTCTGATCATGATTCGATGGCCCGGCAGCTTACGGGCGTTGCCACTTAATTTCTGTTCGTTCCCCCGTGCCGGACGCGGCCCGGGGCGGCGGTTTGTTGCGCGGGATCCCGGTCGCTCCGCGCGCGGGGGTCAGTGCGTGCCGCAGCACGGGCAGCGCGGGTCGCGGGCGACCTTCAGGTCGGTCCACTCCATGCGCCGGGCGTCCAGCATCAGGAGCCGGCCCGGCATGGTCGAGCCCATGCCGGACAGCAGCTTCAACGCCTCGGCGGCCTGCATGCTGCCGATGATGCCGACCAGCGGCGCGAACACACCCATCACCGCGCAGCGCTGCTCCTCCGGCGGCTGGTCCGCGGGGAACAGGCAGGCGTAGCAGGGGAGGGTCCGGCCGCGGCTGTCGTAGACGCCCAGCTGGGCGTCGAAGCCCAGCGCCGCGCCGGAGACCAGCGGCTTGCCGTGCCGGACGCAGGCGGCGTTGACGAGATGGCGGGTCGGGAAGTTGTCGGTGCAGTCCAGCACGACGTCGGCCTCGGGCACGAGCGCGTCGAGCAGCGTCGCGTCCGCCTGTTCGGTGACGGCGCGCACGCGCGGCTCCGGATTGATCGCCGCGATGCCGGCGGCCGCCGACTCGGCCTTGGGTTGATCCACGCGCGCCAGGCTGTGGGCGATCTGCCGCTGGAGATTGGTGACGTCGACGCGGTCGTGGTCGACCAGCGTGATGCGGCCGACGCCGGCCGTGCCCAGGAACAGCGCCGCCGGCGAACCCAGCCCGCCCGCGCCGATCACCAGCGCATGCGCGTCCAGCAGGCGCTGCTGGCCCTCGACGCCGATGTCGTCCAGCAGGATATGGCGCGAGTAGCGCAGCAGTTGGTCGTCGTCCATGGAGGCTTCCGCGGCTTCGTCCGGCGGCCTTTCGAGTTCAATCCACGTTCATGTCGCGCCCATGTCGCGGTCGGGGCGCGCTCATTCGGGCACGGTCTCGTCGTTGCCCTGAGGCTGGCGCAGGCCGACCTGCAGCGGCAGCTTCAGCGCTTCCTTGCCGCGCTGCACGGCGATCACCGTCTGGCTCTCCGGCTTGAGCGCCGCGACGACGTTGACCAGCTCGCGCGGCGAGCGCACCGGCTGGCCGGCCACCTCGGTGACGACGTCGCCGGCCTCCAGCCCCGCCTTCGCGGCCGGACTGGCCTTGAAGACCTCCTTGACCAGCACGCCGTGGTCGACGGCCAGCTTCAGCGTGTCGACGACTTCCGGATTGACGTCGCCGGTGATCACGCCCAGCCAGCCGCGCGAGACCTTGCCGTCCTTCACCAGCGCCTCGAGGACCTGGTAGGCCGAGTCCGCAGGGATCGCGAAGCCGATGCCCAGGCTGCCGCCGCCGGTGCGCGAGTAGATCGCCGTGTTGATGCCGACCAGGCGGCCCTGCACGTCGACGAGCGCGCCGCCGGAGTTGCCGGGATTGATCGCGGCGTCGGTCTGGATGAAGTTCTCGAAGGTGCTCAGGCCGAGCTGCGTGCGGCCCAGCGCGCTGACGATGCCGGAGGTCACCGTCTGGCCGACGTTGAAGGGATTGCCGATCGCCAGCACCACGTCGCCCACCTGCAGGTCGCCCGCCTTGCCCGGATGGATCACCGGCAGCGGCGGCGGCAGCGTGATCCGCAGCACGGCCAGGTCGGTCTCCGGGTCGGTGCCGACCAGCCGCGCGGGCGTGTCGCGGCCGTCGGCCAGTTGCACGCGGATCTCGGTGGCACCGGCGACCACATGGTTGTTGGTCAGGACGTAGCCTTCGGGCGAGACGATCACGCCGGAGCCCAGGCCGGTCTGCGGCCGCTGCTGCTGCGGGCGCTTGCCGAAGTGGAAGCGCAGCCAGGGATCGGCGTCGATCTCACGCTGGCTGGGCGCCGGCTTGTTGGCCAGCACCGCGACCACGGCCGGCGACGCCGCCTGCGCGGCCGCCGCGAAGCTGAACTGGACCGCGGCGCGGGGCGGGGCGCCCGCGGCGGCGGGCAGCGTGGGAACGACCTTGGGCGCCTCGTGCAGCCACTCGGGCTTGAGCGTCGACACGACGAAGTAGCCGGCCAGCGCCACCGTGGTGGCCTGGGAGAAAATCAGCCAGATTTGACGCAAGGGAGATCCTGTCATGGCACATCGCACGGAGCTGGAGCGGCTGCTCGCCGCCACGCTGGAGCCCATGCGCTTCAAGGATTATGGGCCGAACGGTCTGCAGGTCGAGGGCCGCGACCAGATCCGGCATCTGGTGTGCGGGGTCACCGCCAGCCTGGCGTTGATCGACGCGGCCATCGACTCCGGCGCCGATGCGATCCTGGTCCACCACGGCCTGTTCTGGCGCGGCCAGGACGGCCGCGTGACCGGCTGGATGAAGCAGCGCCTGTCGCGGCTGCTGACGAACGAGGTCAACCTGTTCGCCTACCACCTGCCGCTGGATGCGCATCCGGAACTCGGCAACAACGCGCAACTCGCGAAACACCTGGGCTGGGCCGGCGACGGGCGTTTCGGGGAACAGGAGCTGGGCAGCATCGGCACGCTGCCGGCGGCGCTGGGATCGCTCGATGCGCTGTGCGCCCATGTCGGACAGCGGCTGGGCCGGGCGACGGTCCACGCCGCCGGGGACGGCCGGCCGCTCCGGCGCGTCGCATGGTGCACCGGCGGGGCGCAGGGCTACTTCGAATCGGCCATCGCCGCCGGCGCCGACGTGTTCATCACCGGCGAGATCTCCGAACCACAGGCGCACTACGCGGCCGAGACCGGCGTCGCCTTCATCGCCGCCGGCCACCATGCCACCGAGCGCTACGGCGTGCAGGCGCTGGGCCGCCAGGTGTCGGACCAGCTCGGGCTGCAGATGCGGTTCATCGACATCCCCAATCCCGCATGAGCACCGCATCCGGGACTGTGCGTCCACTGCTGCTGACGATGGGCGATGCCTGCGGCATCGGTCCCGAGATCGCCGTCGCCGCCTGGGCCCGCGATCGCGGCGCGGACCTGCGGCTGGTCGGCGACGCGGGTGTGTTCCGGCGCGCGGCGGCATTCATGGGCCTTTGCCTGCCGGTCGCGGTGCTGGATCGCGCCGAGGATCCGGCGCCGCCCGACTGCCTGCCGGTGTGGCAGCCGCCGGGCTTGCCGCAGGACCTGCTCTCGCAACCCCTGGGTCAGGTGAGCGCGCAGGCGGGCGCGGCGGCGGCGCGCTGCATCGTCGCCGCGACGCAGGAACAGCTGGCGGGGCGCTCGCGGGCGCTGGTGACGGCGCCGATCCACAAGGAAGCGCTGCACGCGGCCGGCATCGACCACCCCGGCCACACCGAGCTGCTCCAGTCGCTGTGCATGGATGCGCAGGGCCGGCTGCCGCCGGTGCGGATGATGCTCGCCAACGAGGAACTGCGCGTGGTGCTGGTGACGATCCACGTCGCGCTTCGTCAGGCGGTCGACCAGATCACCACGGGACGGGTGCTGCAGACGATCCGGATCGCGGACGCCGCGCTTCGCCGCGCAGGCATCGCCGCGCCGCGCATCGCGGTGGCGGGCCTGAATCCGCATGCGGGCGAAGGCGGTCTGTTCGGCAACGAGGAGATCGAACACATCGCGCCGGCGATCGGGCAGGCGCGCCAGTTGGGCATTGACGCCAGCGGCCCCTTCGCGCCGGACACGGTGTTCATGCGGGCGCGTCATGCACCGCCGAGGCATCCGGGGGAGTTCGACGCCGTCGTCGCGATGACGCACGACCAGGGGCTGATCCCGGTGAAGTACCTGGGCGTGGAAGAGGGCGTCAACGTGACGCTGGGCCTGCCGCTGGTACGGACGAGTCCCGATCACGGCACGGCGTTCGACATCGCGGGAACGGGTCGCGCGGATCCGTCGAGCATATCGGCGGCGATCCGCATGGCGCGGACGCTGTCGACCTGATCACCCGGAAGGGAGTCCATGCATCCCCCGTGATGGGGAACTCCCAAGGTGGATTCCGCCCGGGTCGTTGCCGATAATCGTCGGCATCACATCAATTCAGGGAGTTCGAGATGACAGCAGGATGGACGATGCGGCGGAGCCGCCTGGCGCTGCTGACGCTGGCCGGCGTACTGCAGTTCGGCATTGCGGGCGGCGCCGCGGCGCAGGAGGTCCATCAGCAGTTGAACGTCTGGTTCGACGTGCTGTTCGACGAGAACGGTCAGGCCAAGGAAGTCGTGCCGATCGACGAGGCGTCGCAGTCCCCGGGGTTCTGGCAGCAGATGAGCGCCCGCCTGCAGAAGGCCAGGATTCCGCCCCGGCAGGAGGAAGGCAGGAACGCCAGCTTCCGGACCGGCGTGCGCCTGTACCTCAATGTCGACCCGGCGAAGTCGACGGTGGCCATCAGCTCGATGCAGATGGTGCCCATCCCCACCAGGATCGCCTATGCCTCCTATCCCAAGGACGCCGCGTCGAAGGCGGGCTGGGAAGGCGAGGTCAAGATGATCTGTCGTGTGGGTACCGACGGCACCTGCGTCGAATCGAAGGTCGAGATGCCGGCCGGCATGCCTGAATCCTTGCGGCGTTATGGCCGGGCCTCGATGGAGCAATGGCGCTTCCAGCCGCAGGAAGTGAACGGCAAGCCCGTCGAGGGTGAATACGTCGTGCTGATGCGCCTGAAGACCGCCGACGACATGCCGGTCGATTTCCGCGAGCCGCGCAAGCTGTAAGGTCCCGGCCCCTCGGACCCGGGCCCGAGGGGCCCGGCGGTCCGTTCAGTGCCTGGCGCCGAGCGCGGCCAGTTGCTGCCGGGCCCGGGCCGTGGCGCGCTCCAGCAGGTGGGCGTGCTCGAACGCCCGCAGCCGGCCCGCCTCGCACAGCTTGTGCAGCATGCGCGAGGTCATCGTCAGCGTCTCCTGGTGCTTCGTCCCGTGGGTGAAGATGAAGAAGCTGCGCGTGGCGCTGATATGGGCCAGCCGCACCTTGATCCAGTCGCCATCCCGGTGCATCCGGTACGCCGTGCCGATCTGGAGATGCTCGATCAGCAACTCGCCGCTCGGGGGCGACGGCGCTTCCTCGGCGGCGGGCAGTCCGTCGATGCTGATGTCGACCGCCTGCAGGGGCTGGTGCTCGTCGGCGCCGAGGTCGAGGTCGATGTCGACATGGCCATCCCAGTCGACATGCGCCTCCTCGATCAGGCCGAAGCGCTTGGCCTCCTCGTCCGAGAGCTTCTCGGTCAGGTCAAGATCCAGGGGCGTCGCGGCGGCCGCGGGCAGGTCCTGTTCGCGCGGGGGCGCGAGGCCGAACACCGTTTCCAGCTGCTTGGCCAGCAGGTTGTACTCGAGCGGGCTGAGCGCCTGTCCCTTGAGCGAATCGGCATGCGCCGGCAGCAGCTCGGCGAAGAACTTCTTGCGGTCCGGCTCAGGCCAGCGGATCAGGTCCAGGCCTTCGTTGAGCGTGCGCATCAGCACCGGCAGCGAGGCCAGGAACCCCTGGCGCTGCTGCGGCGTCGTCTTGGGCTGGACCGACAGCACCAGGTCGCGGCCCATGTTGCGCAGCCGGTCGACCAGCGCCGCATCCAGGTCCGGATGACGCGACGCGTGCACCAGGACCTCGCTCCAGGTCTTGGTGAGGAACTCGCGCAGGAAGTCGCGCATGTCCACGTTGGCCATCGCCTGCTGCAACTGCTGCATGTAGCGGCGCTGCAGGCGCAGTTCCGTCTCCTTGCGCTCCAGCAGCGCGGCGGCGTCGCCTTGGGATTTCAGCGTCTCGGCCGTCTGGTCCTGGATGAACTGCTCGAGCTGGCCCAGCTTGGACTCGTACAGCTCCATCCGGTCGAAGTCGCCGGTGACGACGTCCTGGATCAGTTCGCGCACCAGGGCGAGGTAGGACTTGCCGGGCTCTTCGGTGAAATCGTCGTAGGCCGCGGCCAGCGTCGCGATGCGATTGACCAGTCTTCTGACCGGATGCCGGCGCGACGAGAAGAAGGAGCGATCGCCCAGCGCCGCGCGCAGCACGGGAAGCTGCAGCCGCGCGATCTGCTGCGCCATCAACGGCGGCAGCTTGGCGTCGGACAGGATCTGGTCGAACAGGCCGGCGACCACGTCGATCACCATGTGGTCGAGCGAGCCGCTGGCCGCCTGCCGCAATTCGTCGCGATGCAGGTGGATCAGGTTGGGCGGCAGGACGATCGGACCGCCTTCGACATAGCTGCCGGGATCGCCGTCCCAGCCCTGCCATTGGCTGTTGACAGGCAGGCCGCCGCTGCCGGTCGACGGCATGCCGACCGTCGGACTTATCGCCAGCCGGCGCATCAGGTCCATCAATTGCGGGTCGACCGACCAGCCGCCGCCATGACCGCCGCCGGTTGTCGCATAACCGTCAGGGCTTGCGCCCTGGGCGCCGTGACCGCCGGGGAATCCGCCGGCCACGCTGTGCAGGCCGCCTGCGCGGCTGCCGTGGACGGCGGGATGCAGCGCGCCGGGCAGCGTGGCATAGCGGCTGTCGTGCAGGGGCACGCCCGAGGTGGTGCCGCCGTGCAAGGACTGACCCCGCGTGGCGCCCGCCACCGCGCGCACGCGCAGATCCTGCGGCCGCAGGCCGCGGCTGCGGAAGAGCCCGGCGACGTCGGCGTAGCAGGCGCGCATCTCCAGCGCCAGGGCCCGGGTGAGTTCGTCGGTCAGGACCTGACGCGTGTCCGCGTCGTCGGTCACGGCGTTGACGCCTTCGATCAGCGCCTGGGCGATCGCCTGCGGGCGCAGCGGATGCCGGTCCTCGGCGATGCCCGGGATGTCGCCCATGTAGGAATTGACTTCGCGCAGTTCCCATTCGCTCTGATGGCCCAGCGCCAGACCGATCCGGTCGGTCGCGACCAGCGTGTTGACCTGCTCGTCGTCCATCAGCGAGAGCTCGTCCCACTGGGTGGCTTTTGGCGCGGCGCGCGAATGGCCCGCCGAGGCGCCGGACGCCGGCGCTTCGGCCGCCTGCTGGCGCATGGACTGGTCGAAGCGCTGCGAGAACAGCGCCTGGTGCTTGCGGAAGATGAATTGGGCGGACAGCAAGGCGTCCCGCCGCTTGGCCTGTCCAGAGGACAGGGCGGCGAGACCCAGACCTTCAGCGCCGCGTTCCGCGGCTTGTTCCGCCGCCAGGCGCACGCGCTGGAGCGCCGCGTCGACGTGGGGGTTCAGACGGTTCATCAAGGCATCAGGCACATTGTGGTGACCGCACCACACGCCAAGTATCGGCGATGGCCATCCCTCGTCCGGGTGGGACTCACCCGGCTTGTGCGCAAAAGGTGAGCTTTGAGCGCAGATTTACTATTTGTCACGCCTCAGCGAATCGCGGATCTCGCGCAGCAGCTGGATGTCTTCCGGCGTGGCGGTAGGTTCGGCGGGTGCGGCGGGGGTGTCGCGCTTGAGGCGGTTCACCTGCTTCACCATCACGAAGATGATGAAGGCCAGGATGATGAAGTTCAGCAGCACCGTGAGGAAGTTGCCGTAGGCGAACAGCGGCACGCCCGCCTTGTTGAGGGCCTCGTAGGTCATCGGCCCGGCGTAGTTGGCCGGCGGGTCCGACAGCATGATGAAGTAGCTGCTGAAGTCCAGCCCCCCGACCGCCTTGCCCACGATCGGCATGATCAGGTCCTTGACCACCGAGTCGACGATCTTGCCGAAGGCGGCGCCGATGATCACGCCCACGGCGAGGTCCATCACGTTGCCTTTGACGGCGAACTCACGGAATTCGGTCAAGAAACCCATCGCTTGCTCCTTGTGCTGCGCGTGTGCGAAGGCGCCTACTACCAAGCGCTTTCCCGGGTAGCCCTCCGCCTCCGGGCAAGCATCCTAACGGCGTTTGCACCATGACCGATGTCAACGTGGTGCACCGATGCACATCGGTAGAGCGCCTAGGGGCGGGCCGGAAGTTTCTTACCTAGAATCGTTGGTTGCCCCTGATCAGAAGTTCCCTGTAAGGACCCTCATGAGTGACCCACAAGTGGACCAAGGCAAGCGCACCTGGCTGATCGCCACCGGTTGCGCGGGAGCAGTAGGCGGCGTGGCCACCGCCGTCCCGTTCGTCAGTACCTTCGCTCCGAGCGAGCGCGCCAAGGCGGCCGGTGCCGCCGTCGAGGTGGACATCGGCGGACTCGCCCCCGGTCAGAAACTGACCGTCGAATGGCGCGGCAAGCCCGTCTGGATCGTGCGCCGGACCAAGGAGCAGCTGGACGCGCTCAAGGGCAACGACCCCGAGCTCGCCGATCCGAACTCCGACCGCAAGGCCTTCCCCATCCCCGAGTACGCCAAGAACGAATGGCGTTCGCTCAAGCCCGAGTACCTCGTCGTCGTGGGCATCTGCTCCCACCTGGGCTGCTCGCCCAGCGACAAGTTCCAGGCGGGCCCGCAGCCTTCGCTGCCGGACAACTGGCACGGCGGCTTCCTGTGCCCCTGTCACGGCTCGACCTTCGACATGGCCGGCCGCGTCTTCAAGAACAAGCCCGCGCCCGACAACCTCGAGGTGCCGCCCTACGCGTTCCTGTCGGACACCCGGCTGTTGATCGGTGAAGACAAGAAGGCCTAACCCCCCAGGAACAGGACCGAGGCAGACTACACATGGCTGAATTCAAGGAAGCACCCGCCGGAGCCCCCTTGGGCGTCAAGCTGATGACCTGGGTGGACAACCGGTTCCCCGCGTCCAAGCTCTACAAGGAGCACATGTCGGAGTACTACGCTCCGAAGAACTTCAACTGGTGGTACATCTTCGGCTCGCTGGCGCTGCTGGTGCTGGTGATCCAGATCGTCACCGGGATCTTCCTGGTGATGCACTACAAGCCGGACTCGGCGCTCGCGTTCGCGTCGGTCGAGTACATCATGCGGGACGTCCCCTGGGGATGGTTGATCCGCTACATGCACTCGACGGGCGCCTCGGCGTTCTTCGTCGTCGTCTACCTGCACATGTTCCGCGGGCTGCTGTACGGCTCGTACCGCAAGCCGCGCGAACTGGTGTGGATCTTCGGCTGCGCGATCTTCCTGTGCCTGATGGCCGAGGCCTTCATGGGCTACCTGCTGCCCTGGGGCCAGATGTCGTACTGGGGCGCGCAGGTGATCGTGAACCTGTTCGCCGCCGTGCCCTTCGTCGGGCCGGACCTGGCGCTGCTGATCCGCGGCGACTACGTCGTCGGCGACGCGACGCTGAACCGCTTCTTCAGCTTCCACGTCATCGCGGTGCCGCTGGTGCTGCTCGGCCTGGTCGTCGCGCACATCATCGCGCTGCACGAGGTGGGATCGAACAACCCGGACGGCGTGGAGATCAAGGCGAAGAAGGGGCCCGACGGCCACCCGCTCGACGGCATCCCGTTCCATCCGTACTACACGGTGCACGACATCTTCGGCGTCGGCCTGTTCCTGATGGCCTTCTCGGCGGTGATCTTCTTCGCGCCGGAACTGGGCGGCTACTTCCTGGAGTACAACAACTTCATCCCGGCCGACCCGCTGAAGACGCCGCCGCACATCGCGCCGGTCTGGTACTTCACGCCGTTCTATTCGATGCTGCGCGCCACCACCGACGTGATGGTCCAGGTGCTGTGCGGCGTGATCGGCATCTCCGCGGTGATCACGCTGCTGCGCGGCGGGCTGTCGGCGATGGGCAAGGGCCTCGTGCTGGTCGGCGCCGTCGTCGGCATCGCGCTGCTGCTGACCTTCGACGCGAAGTTCTGGGGCGTGGTCGTGATGGGCGGCGCGGTCATCATCCTGTTCTTCCTGCCCTGGCTGGACCACAGCCCGGTCAAGTCGATCCGCTACCGGCCCGACTGGCACAAGTATCTCTACGGCATCTTCGTGCTGCTCTTCCTCGTGCTGGGCTACCTGGGCGTCAAGCCGCCGTCGGATGCGGGAACGATCGTGTCGCAGATCGGCACGCTGTACTACTTCGGCTTCTTCCTGCTGATGCCGTGGTGGAGCAAGGCCGGCCAGTTCAAGCCGGTGCCCGATCGCGTCACGTACCACCCGCACTGAACCGCCAACGTCACGGAGTCGAACGAATGAAGAAAATCATCGCCACGCTGCTGACGTCGCTGTGCCTGGGCGCCGGCCTGACGTCGACGGCGCTCGCGTCGGAGGGCGGCATCGAGTGGAACCGCTTCCCGACGCAGAAGATGAACGACCTGGCCGCGCTGCAGCACGGGGCCAAGATCTTCGTCAACTACTGCCTGAACTGCCACAGCGCGAACTTCATGCGCTACAACCGGCTGAAGGACATCGGCCTGACCGATGAGCAGATCAAGGGCAACCTGCTGTTCGCCGGGGAGAAGGTGGGCGAGACGATGAAGGTCTCGCTGGACCCGAAACAGGCCAAGGACTGGTTCGGCGCGACCCCGCCGGACCTGACCGTGATCGCCCGATCGCGGGCCGATGGCGCCAAGGGAACAGGGGCGGATTACCTCTATACCTACCTCAGAAACTACTACCGGGACGAAACCAAGGCCACGGGATGGAATAATCTCGCTTTCCCCAGCGTGGCGATGCCGCACGTGCTGTGGGAACTCCAGGGCGTCCGCACCGCCAGGTTCGAGGAACAAAAGGACCCGCATGACCCGAACAAGGTCACGCATGTCTTCAAGGACTTCGTCCAGGTGACGCCCGGCACGATGACGCCGCAGCAGTACGACGATTCCGTCGCCGACCTGGTCGCCTACCTTCAGTGGATGGGCGAGCCGGCGCAGGGGGAACGCTTCCGGCTGGGGATCGTCGTGGTGCTGTTCCTGCTGGGCTTCACCGTGTTCGCCTGGCGCTTGAATGCCTCCTTCTGGAAGGACATCAAGTAAGAACCGATGGCTCGGCCGCAGGCCGGGCCCTCAAGCGCAGTGGGGCGCCGAAAGGCTCCCACTGCGTTGTCGTTTGTTTGTTTGGTCTTTGACCGCGCCGGCGTTTTGCTGGTGTTGTTGTTAGAAACGAGGACGCCGAGAGGCGTCGATCAGGAGTCCACTGCCATGATGGTGCTTTATTCCGGAACCACTTGCCCCTACTCGCACCGTTGCCGGTTCGTGCTGTTCGAGAAGGGCATGGACTTCGAGATCCGTGATGTCGACCTGTTCGCCAAGCCCGAGGACATCGCGCTGATGAACCCCTACAACGAGGTGCCCATCCTCGTTGAACGCGACCTGATCCTGTACGAGTCGCACATCATCAACGAGTACATCGACGAGCGCTTCCCGCATCCGCAGCTGATGCCCGGCGACCCGGTGGCGCGTGCGCGCGTGCGCCTGTTCCTGTTCAACTTCGAGAAGGAACTGTTCGCCCACGTCAACGTGCTGGAGAACCGCGGCCAGGCGGTCAAGCCGACCGAGAAGCAGCTGGAGAAGGCCCGTTCGCAGATCCGCGACCGCCTGACGCAGCTGGCGCCGATCTTCCTGAAGAACAAGTACATGTTGGGCGACGACTTCTCGATGCTGGACGTCGCGATCGCGCCGCTGCTGTGGCGCCTGGACTACTACGGCATCGACATGTCCAAGAACGCCGTGCCGCTGCTGAAGTACGCGGAGCGGATCTTCTCGCGTCCGGCCTACATCGAGGCGCTGACCCCGTCCGAGAAGGTGATGCGCAAGTAATACACTGCCTTCCCATGGATGACAGCAAGGACGGCGGCGGTCTCGCCGCCAGCTCGACGCGGCCGTACCTGATCCGCGCCCTGCATGAATGGTGCACCGACAACGGGTTCACGCCCTATGTCGCGGTTCACGTGGATCGTTCGGTCCAGGTGCCGCTGGAGTACGTCAGCAACAACGAAATCGTGCTGAACGTCGGTTTCGACGCCACCAGCAACCTGGACCTGGGCAATGAACTGATCCAGTTCAAGGCCCGGTTCGGCGGCGTGGCGCGCGAGATCATCGTGCCGGTCGATCACGTGGTCGCGATCTATGCGCGCGAGAACGGCCAGGGCATGGCCTTCCCGCCGCCGAATCCGGAGGAGGCCTCGACGCGCCATCCGGCGCCGAGCGCGCCGCGAGGGCTGCGCCTGGCGTCCGACGGCCATGGCGGCAGCGGGACCGGCGCCGGCGCGCCTCAGGCCGAGTCCAAGCCGGAGCCGGTCGAGCCGGCGGCGGCCACGGCGCCGCCCGAGGACGACGATCCGGGCGCGGGTCCGTCGGGCGGCCGCCCGGCGCTCAAGCGCATCAAGTGATCGACTGAGCATCGTTCAGCTGCGGGGGAGAAAGCGCGGGATTTCGCTCCGAGCCCCTCGCCGCTGCGTCTAGAATGCAGTCCGCGCCGCAGCCTCTGCGGCGCTCCAGTTTCCGTGTGCCGGCTTAGCTCAGTTGGTAGAGCAACCGCCTTGTAAGCGGTAGGTCATCAGTTCGAATCCGATAGCCGGCACCATCAAGCGCGCGTGAAGCCCCGATCCGTCCAGCGACGCGTCGGGGCTTTTCGTTTCCGGGGCGCGTCAGGACTGGCGCACGCGGATCCGCAGTTCGCCCTCGAGCAGCAGGCCTTCCTCGCGCAGCAGTCGCAGCAGGGTCGGCTGCAGATGCCGCAGCTTGGCCGCGATGGCGGCGTTGTCGGCCACCAGCGTCCAGCCTTGCTCGTCGAGCGTGCCCGCCTGGACGAAGCGCTTCATCGCGCCCGGCAGCGCGACGCTGACCGCCGCCAGATGCCGCTGCGAGAGCGCCAGCTGCTGTCCGAGGCGTGCCAGCACGCCGTGCTGCGACATGGCCCGGCCGAAGTCCAGTGGATCGGGCGCTTCGGGCTTGACGCGAGGGGGCAGGTAACGGGGCGGCATGGGCGGCCAGTGTAGTCCGCCCGCTCGGAAACCCGGAGGCCGCCGCCGGTCCGGCGCCGTGGCGCCGGACCCGGGCCGACGGGGGGCGGGTGCTAAACTCCGCCGGTTTTTTTCCGCGCTGGCGCTTGCAACCCGAGGCCTCTGTCCTCATCTGCACCGGTCGCGCGGCGCTGCCCTCATCAGGCCGCCCACGAGGCGGTCCGCCGGGCGTCCAGGCCCGGTCGACCGGGCCCCAAACAGAACTTCAAAAAGCCGCATGTTGCCCAAGCTTTTGACCCAGATTTTCGGCAGTCGCAACGAGCGCCTGCTCAAGACCTATCGCAAGACCGTCCAGCAGATCAACGCGCTGGAACCGCAGTTCGAAGGCCTGAGCGACGACCAGTTGCGCGCGAAGACCGAGGAGTTCAAGCAGCGCATCGCCAAGGGAGAGACCGTCGACGACATCCTGCCCGAGGCCTTCGCGATCTGCCGCGAGGGCAGCAAGCGCGTGCTCAAGATGCGCCACTTCGACGTGCAGCTGATCGGCGGCATGGTCCTCAACGCCGGCAAGATCGCGGAAATGCGCACCGGCGAGGGCAAGACGCTGATGGCGACGCTGCCGGTCTACCTGAACGCGCTGACCGGCAAGGGCGTGCACGTCGTGACGGTCAACGACTACCTCGCGCGCCGCGACGCCGAGTGGATGGGCCGGCTGTACCGCTTCCTCGGCCTGACCGTGGGCATCAACTACTCGGGCCTGCCGCGCGACGAAAAGCAGGCGGCCTACGGCGCCGACGTTACCTACGGCACCAACAACGAATACGGCTTCGACCACCTGCGCGACAACATGGTCTACGAGGTCCGCGACCGCGTGCAGCGCGGCCTGGCCTACGCGATCGTCGACGAGGTGGACTCGATCCTGATCGACGAGGCCCGCACCCCGCTGATCATCTCCGGCCAGGCCGAGGATCACACGCAGATGTACGTGGCGATCAACGCGGTCGCGCCGCGGCTCAAGCGGCAGATCGGCGAACTCGATCCCCGCACCGGCGAGGGCGTGACCGAGCCGGGCGACTTCACCGTCGACGAGAAGTCGCACCAGATCTACCTGACCGAGGACGGTCACGAGAACGCCGAGCGCCTGCTGGGCCAGGCCGGCCTGCTGGCCGAGGGCGCGTCGCTGTACGACGCCGCCAACATCACGCTGATGCACCACCTGTATGCGTCGCTGCGCGCGCATCACGTGTATCACCGCGACACGCACTACGTCGTGCAGAACGGCGAGGTCGTCATCGTCGACGAGTTCACCGGCCGCCTGATGACCGGCCGCCGCTGGAGCGACGGCCTGCACCAGGCCGTCGAGGCCAAGGAAGGCGTGCAGATCCAGGCCGAGAACCAGACGCTGGCGTCGGTGACCTTCCAGAACTACTTCCGCATGTACGGCAAGCTGTCGGGCATGACCGGCACGGCCGACACCGAGGCCTACGAGTTCCAGGAGATCTACGGCCTGGAGACCGTGGTGATCCCGCCGAACCGCCCGACGGTGCGCCGCGACGAGCTGGACCTGGTCTACAAGACGACCAAGGAGAAGTACGACGCCGTCACGCAGGACATCCGCGACTGCCACGAGCGCGGCCAGCCGGTGCTGGTGGGCACGACTTCGATCGAGAACTCCGAGAAGGTCTCCGAGCTGCTGACCAAGGCCGGTCTGCCGCACCAGGTGCTGAACGCCAAGCAGCACGCCCGCGAGGCGGACATCATCACCCAGGCGGGCCGTCCGGGCGTGATCACGATCGCGACCAACATGGCCGGCCGCGGCACCGACATCGTGCTGGGCGGCAGCATCGAGAAGGAGGTCGTCGCCATCGAGGCCGACGAGTCGCTGTCCGACGCCGAGAAGCACGCGAAGGTCGCGGCGCTCAAGGCGGACTGGCAGAAGCTGCACGAGCAGGTGAAGGCCGCCGGCGGCCTGCGCGTGATCTCGACCGAGCGTCACGAGAGCCGCCGCATCGACAACCAGCTGCGCGGCCGGTCGGGCCGCCAGGGCGACCCGGGCTCGTCGCGCTTCTACCTGTCGCTGGACGACCAGCTGATGCGCATCTTCGCGGGCGACCGCGTGCGGGCCATCATGGACCGGCTGAAGATGCCCGAGGGCGAGGCCATCGAGGCGGGCATCGTCACGCGCTCGATCGAGAGCGCACAGCGCAAGGTCGAGGCCCGCAATTTCGACATCCGCAAGCAGCTGCTCGAATACGACGACGTGTCGAACGACCAGCGCAAGGTCATCTACCAGCAGCGCAACGAGATCCTCGAGGCCGAGGCGGTGCTCGACCAGATCACCCACCTGCGCAAGGGCACGCTGACGGACGTGGTCCGCGGGTTCGTGCCCGAGGAGTCGCTGGAGGAACAGTGGGACCTGGCCGCGCTGGAGCGCGTGCTGCGCGACGAGTGGAAGCTCGACGTGCCGCTGGGCGACATGCTCAAGAAGAGCGAGACGCTGACCGACGAGGACGTCCTCGACGCCGTGCTGAAGGCCGGCGACGCGTCCTTCCAGGACAAGCTGGACCGCGTGGGCCTGGAGCAGTTCACGCCGTTCATGCGCATGGTGCTGCTGCAGAGCATCGACCAGCACTGGCGCGAGCACCTGGCCTCGCTGGACTACCTGCGCCAGGGCATCCACCTGCGCGGCTACGCCCAGAAGAACCCGAAGCAGGAATACAAGCGCGAAGCCTTCGAGCTGTTCTCGCAACTGCTGGACGCGGTGAAGCTGGAGGTGACCCGTGTGCTGCTGAACGTGCGCATCCAGTCGCAGGAGGAGGCCAACGCCGCCGCCGAAGCGATCGAGCAGCGCGCCGAGAACGTCAGCAACGTGACCTACACGCATCCGAACGAGGACGGCTCGGTGTCGCGGGACGCGGCGCCGGTGGCGGGCGGCACGCAGGCCGTGCCCAGCGAGTGGGGCCACGTCGGCCGCAACGATCCCTGCCCGTGCGGCAGCGGCAAGAAGTTCAAGAGCTGCCACGGCAAGCTGGCCTGATCCTCCGGATTCCGGCTTCGGACTGACAACGGCGCCCCATGCGGGCGCCGTTGTCGTTTCCGGGGCCAATCCTTGCGTGACGGATTCACGGCCGGGTCGTGGCGCCGGATCGACAGCGCCGGCGCGACCCGTGCGCTTTCGCACGAGGCGGTGATCGGCGGTGGACTTTCCCCCCGTGGCGCGGGGGACACCGTACGGAACCCGGTCGATAGAGTCCGCCGCATCGACCTGCCGCCGCGGGTCTCCGAGGTCTCCGGACCCCCACGCCATGAAGCTCACGACCCGTCTCCTCGCCGCCGCCGTCCTGGCGGCCGCCGCCGGCGCCGCATCCGCCGCGCCGGTGACCGCGGCGCAGTCCGTCGCCCTGAAGTCGGGCACCACCACGGACACGAAGACCGCGGGCTTCACGATCAACCACCTGGTCGCCGGCGAGTTCATCGACACCTTCACCTTCACCGGCATGGACCGCTGGGGCTGGGTCAATGCCAGCCTGACGACCAGCGCTCAGCAGGCGCGCTTCAACATCGACTTCATCAGCGCCACCGTCAACGGCCAGACGCTGAACTTCACCCGCAGCGCGCTGGGCAACTTCCAGGGCGGCTTCGAGTTCGGACGCATGGACGACGACCTGCTCAGCGGTCCGCTGGTGCTGACCGTGCGCGGTTACGCCGGACAGGGCCTGGCCGCAGGCACGGCGATCAGCGCGAGCTACTCCGGCACCATCAACGTCACCCAGGTGCCCGAACCCGGCAGCCTGGCGCTGGCGGCGCTGGGCCTGTTCGGCATGGGCGTCGTCGTGCGCCGCCGCCGCCGCGGTGTCCGCGCCACGATGACGGCCGCCGCGCTGGCGGTCGCCGCCACCGGCGCGATGGCCGCCTCGGACCTCCACCAGACCCTCGACACGCCGCTGGCCGGCGACAGCAGCGGCCTCACGGGTGCCCCGTATGTCATCCACACCGAAGCTGGCAGCTTCCTCGACACGCTGACCTTCCGCTATTCGGGCGTCGGATCGGTGGACGCGTCGCTGATCACGATCGGCACCGGCGCGGCGCAACAGATCAGCTTCACCGAAGTGCTGCTGAACGGCCAGGCGCTCAAGATCGATCCGGCGACGCCCATGGGCAATGCCACCTACCAGCGCGCCTGGCTGGAGAATCCGCTGCTGCTGGCCGGCGACTACACGCTGGTCGTCAAGGGTTTCGCCGGCGGCTCGTTGCCGGCGGGCACCACCGGCATCGCGGCGAGCTACTCGACGACCTTCAACGTCATGCCGTCCGTGCCGGAGCCGCAGAGCTACGCGATGTTCCTCGGCGGCCTGGCATTGATGACGATGATGATGCGTCGTCGCCGCCAACGCGCCTGATCCGCGTCCATCGAGCAACGCCCCGCTTGTCGGGGCGTTGTCGTTTCCGACTCCTACAATCGCGCCCATTCGTCCCGGGCGCGTCGGCTGCCCGGTGGCCTACCCTCATCGCCACTGACCGCCATGCCTGTCAACCTGACCGCTCCCGATCCGCAATCCCTGCTGCCCGTGCCCGGCGTGCGCCTGGGCGTCACGATGGCCGGCGTCCGCAAGGCCAACCGCCGCGACCTGAGCGTGATCGCGCTCGATGAAGGCGCGAGCGTCGCCGGTGTCTTCACCGCCAACCGCTTCTGTGCCGCGCCGGTGCAGGTCTGCCGCGAGCACCTGGCCGCGGGCGCGGCCATCCGCGCGATCGTGATCAACACGGGCAATGCCAACGCCGGCACCGGCGCGGACGGTCTGGCGCGGGCGCGCCAGACCTGCGACGCCCTGGCCGCCGGGCTGAAGATCGACGCGACCCAGGTGCTGCCGTTCTCCACCGGCGTGATCATGGAGACCTTGCCGGTCGATCGCATCGTGGCGGGCCTGCCGGCCGCGATCGCCGCGCTGAAGGCCGACAACTGGGCCGAGGCCGCCGCCGGCATCATGACCACGGACACGCTGCCCAAGGCCTGCTCGAAGCAGGTCGTGATCGGCGGCCGGACGGTGACGATCTCCGGCATCTCCAAGGGCGCCGGCATGATCCGCCCGAACATGGCGACGATGCTGGGCTTCGTCGCCACCGACGCGGTGCTCGCGCCGGAGCTGCTGCAGCCGCTGGTCAAGGAAGCGGCGGACCTGTCCTTCAACCGCATCACGATCGACGGCGATACCTCGACCAACGACTCCTTCGTGCTGATCGCGACGCACCAGGCCGGCCACGAGCGCATCACCTCGCTGACCAGCGCCGAGGGCCGCGCGCTGCGCGACGCGGTGGTGGCGGTGTCGCAGCAACTGGCGCAGGCGATCGTGCGCGACGGCGAGGGGGCGACCAAGTTCATCTCGGTCGTGGTCGAGGGCGGCAAGGACGAGGCCGAATGTCGCAAGGCCGCCTATGCGATCGCGCACTCCCCGCTGGTCAAGACCGCGTTCTTCGCCAGCGACCCGAACCTGGGCCGCATCCTGGCGGCGGTCGGTTACGCCGGCATCGACGACCTCGACCAGAGCCTGATCGACCTGCACCTGGACGACGTCCACGTCGTGACGAAGGGCGGCCGCCGTCCCGAGTACAAGGAGGAGGACGGCCAGCGCGTCATGAAACAGAGCGAGATCACCGTGCGCGTGGGCCTGAACCGCGGTCCGGCCAGCACCACCGTCTGGACCTGCGACTTCAGCCACGAGTACGTGACCATCAACGCGGACTACCGCTCCTGATCAGAAATCGACCGCGCGCGTGCCCCGGATGCCGCGCGCCAGCAAGGTCGCGTTGATCAGCTGCGCTTCCTCGCGGCTGCCGAAGGGCCACACGGCGGCGCGCCAGCCCTCCTTCGTCTGGAAGACCTCGCCGCTGGGCGGCGAGCCGCCGGTGGTCTGGCCGACCATCTCGCGCATGCGGGCGAGCACCGCCTCGGCCTCCGCCTTGGTCTTGTAGGGCGCGCCGACCAGCGCCACGACCTTGGCGCCCGGTGCCGCGTCGCGTTTCATCAGGCTGGCCAAGCCGCTGTCGTCGACGCTCACGCGGCTGTCCGTGCCGGGCTTGTCGGTGGGCTTGTCGCCCGGCTTCTCGCCGACCTTCTCGCCGACCTTCTCGCCGACCTTCTCGTCCGGCTTGTCGCCCGACTTCCCGGCCGCCGTTCCCGCGGCCTTGTCCGCCTGTTCCTGACGGGCGCGTTCGACGCCGCTTTGCAGCGTGGGCCGGATCGACGGGATGGCGCCGGTTCCCGGTCCCGAGGCGCCGGCCGTGGCAGCCGGGGCCGGCGGGGTCTCCAGGGTCGCCGAGGCCGCTTCCGACGCGGCAGTTGCCGCCATGGCGGCCGACGCCGCGGAGGCTGCTTCCGCGGCGCGAGCCGCTTCAGCCGACGATGCCGCCAGCGCCGCCGAGGCGGCCTGGGCCGCAGACGCCGCTGCTGCCGCGGACGCGGCCGATGCCGCCTCCGCCGCGGCCTGCGCGGCGAGCGCTTCCTTGGAGGGGGTGGACGACGGCCACAAGGCCCAGACCGCGACGATCAGCAGGAGCGCGGCGACGCAGCCGGCCGCGCCGAGCCGCGCCGGATCCAGCGCGCGTTGTCCCAGCACCTGGTCGCGACGCCCCACGAGCACGCGGCGGCGGGCCGGGCCCGCATCGAATGCGGCGCTCAGCAGCACCAATTCCATCGGCCATGCACCAGCCTGGTTCGCGCCGGCGGCCAGCGCCCGTTCGTCGATGTCGACGCGGCGTAGCGGCAGTTCGTCCGGCGCGCTGGTGAAGCCGTTGTCCAGCGCCATCGATGCGACGGCGCTCGTCTTCAGCCCGGGGATGAATTCCTCGATCCACGCAGGACGCGGCCCGGAGGCTGCCGGACGGCGTTGCCACGGCCAGCGCCGTCCGGGCGCCGCTGGGGGCGCCTCGACGGGTGCGCCGCCCTCCAGGCTCGGTTCCTTGGGCAGGGCCTGGGCCATGAAGGGCAGGGCCACTGCGCCGACGGTATGGATGTCGGCGATGCCCAGCCGGCGGGCCAGCGGATGTTTGTTGTGCCAGTTCACCAGCAGCCAGGCGACGACGTCCGGCGACGGGCCTTCCCACGGCGCGGACGGCGCGGCGGCGGCCGGCGGCGCGGCAACAGGCGCGACCGGCCCGCTGGCGGGCGGCGGGGCGGTCGGGTCGACGTCGGGCGAGGCGGCGGTATCGTCCATGGCGCCGGCCATTGTGCGTCAGCGCCCGCGGCGCCGATCGTCGCGGAACCGGGGTGAACGCCCGGGAGTTCAAGGCTTGGCCGCCTCGCGCGCTTGAGAGGCAGGCACGGGACTTGTATGGTGGAAGGCATGTCTGCCCGCCCACCGTCCCTGTCGTCCCGCCCGCCCGCCGCGCCACGTCCCCGCCTGCTGGTCGTGCAGGCGCTGGCCGTGCAGCCGCTGGCCGCCGTGCTGGAAGAGAGCGGCTACGAGCTGCTCCGGGCCGCGGATGCGCTGGCGGCGATCGACGGACTGGGCGCCGGCCCGGCCCTCGTCATCATGGACATGGAGTTGCCCGAACTGCCCGGCGACGGTCCGCTGGCGCTGCTGCGGCGCCTGGCCGCGGGCGGTGTCCCGGTGCTCACGCTCAGCCGGCCCTCCGCGCCGCATGGCGTGCAGACGCTGCGCGACGCGGGCGCCACGGAATGTCTGCTCAAGCCGGTCCGGATGAGCGACCTGCTGCGGCGGATCGAGGGGCTGATGGCGCCCGCGCCGACGGCCGCGCCGGTCGAGCCGCGCCGGCCGACGGCCCGCATGGCGGTGCGCGAGCGTGACGGGCAGTGCACCTGGCAGACGCCGCAGGCGCGTGCGCTCATGGCGAGCTACTTCCCGCCGCCCTGGGCGGAGCACGCCCGGCTGCCGCCCGAAGTGCTGGCCTGGCTGCATCGCGAGGCGCTGCGACGCCGCGCGGGGGCGCCGCCGTCGTCCCTCACGGTGGCGCCACGCACGGGCGAGACACGCGAGCGCCTGAGCTTCACCTTGACGACCGGGGATGACGAGGTCGTCGGCGAAGGCCACTGGCTGCTGGTGCTCGACCGGCCGGAGTGATCCGATCCGGCCGATTGCCGATGGAAAGGCGGGACAATCCGTCTCCATGTCATCCGGAAGTCCCCTGTTCACGCCCGCCGCCTCCCCGTCCGCACCCGTGCCCGACGAACGCCAGCGCTTCCTGCGCCTGCTGCGCACCGCGCTGGCCGAGCGCCGTTTCCAACGCCTGCTGCTGGGCCGTCACGAAGGCGAGGACGCCTCCATCGAGCGCCTCACGGTGCGCGACATCGAGCTGCGCGGCGAACGCGCGCTCAGCTTCCTGTGGCGGCACAAGACCAAGGACGTCACGAAGAACCATCCGCTGGAAGAGGGCCTGGGCCTGATCGAGTCGCTGCTCGGGCGGGACTTCCAGCAGGCGCACCTGGACACGCTCGGCGAGGAGGTCCAACTGCGCTTCAGCCGCAAGGGCAAGCCGCTGCTGCAGGTCGGGAAGAAGGCCGCTGCCGGCTCGACCGCCACGGCCGAGGGCGTCGATGCGGGGACGGTCCCGGGCCACGGCCCAGGCGCCGGCGGCGCCGCGGCGCCGGCCGGCCATGACCGCGCCAAACCCCGGGAGCTGTCGATCGACAGCCCGTTCTGGCGCGACCTGGGCGTGACGCATGAGCTCAAGGGCCAGGCGGTGCTGGTGCCCGCGATGGCGCGCAAGTGGAAGCAGATCAACAAGTTCATCGAGATCTTCGGCGCCGCCATCCGCAAGGCGGGCCTGGACGCGTCGGGCACGCCGGTGCGCCTGGCCGACTTCGGCTCGGGCAAGGGCTACCTGACTTTCGCGATGCACGACTGGTTGCGCGCGCAAGGCCTGGCCCCGGCGGTGCAGGGCGTCGAGCTCAAGCAGGACATGGTCGCGCTGGGCAACGCCGCGGCGGCGCGGCACGGTCTGCACGGCCTGCGCTTCGAACACGGCGACGTGCGCGAGCGCGGCGACCAGCCGCTGGACGTCATGGTGGCGCTGCATGCCTGCGACATCGCCACCGATCACGCGATGCACTTCGGCCTGCGCAGCGGGGCGCGCGTGATCATGTGCGCGCCGTGCTGCCACAAGGAGATCCGGCCGCAGATGACGACGCCCGCCGCCTTGCGTCCGCTGCTGCAGCATGGCATCCACCTGGGCCAGGAGGCGGAGATGGTCACCGACTCGCTGCGCGCGCTGCTGCTGGAGCTGATGGGCTACGACACGCAGGTCATCGAGTTCATCGCGCTGGAGCACACCAGCAAGAACAAGATGGTGCTGGCCGTGAAGCGGCCGCAGGGGCCGACGCCAGCGCGACGCGCGGAGCTGCTCGCGCAACTCGACGAGATCAAGCGCTTCTACGGCCTGCGCAGCCAGGCGCTGGAGACGCTGCTGCGGGTCGAGGGCCGGCTTGAGCCTGAGCCCGCTTGACCGGCTGCCGTCAACGGAACTGCGAGCGCCAGGCGTCGAGCCGCGCCGCGGCCTTCGGGCCGCCGCGTTCCGCCGCCAAGTGCAGCAAGGCGGGCGTGCCCGCGTACGAGGCCGCCGCCGCCAGGTCGGAGGACTTCAGCATGCCCAGGTCGCGGGCGGTGTCCAGACGCGTCAGGTAGCGCTGCAAGGCCTGGAACACCGGTCCGTCCTTCACGTAGGCCACGGCCTGACCGGCTTCCAGGGCGTCGGGCAGGAGGAGGCGCTTCGCCGCCGAGGTGTCCAGCCATCCCTGCCGGAACATGTCGCTCGCCCAGTCGAAGAGGCAATCCACGACGAAGAAGCGTCCAGAAAGCAATGCGGCGCTCGCGAACGGCGAGGGCACCGGAATGCGGTCGCGGCTCGTGACCTGCAGCAGGGAGGCGGTTTCCTCGGGGCTCAGGTCGAGCCCGGTCGCGACATTGAAGATCAGGTCGAGCTCGTCCCGCAGGCGCGCGGCGCTGCCCGCGTAGAACGTCGATTCCAGCGCCTCGGACAAGCCGCCGTCCTCAGCCAGCAGGGGCACGGTCAGCAGTCGCGCAGGGCCGACACGCAGGTCGCGCAGGGCGTCGAGCGCCTCGTGCAGGGCGAATCCCGCGACTGCGGCCTGGCGATCACCGCCCGCCGGGTGGCACGCCCGGAACGCCTGCAGACGCGCGCGCGCGTTGGCCAGGGGGGTGGTCGCGCCGAGTTGCCGCTCGACGCGGGCGAGCATCTGCTGCTGGGGAGGCGCCCTGTCCTGGCCCGGCAGGTCTCCGTCCGCATGCGGGCCCTGGATCCGCGCGTCGGTATTGAGCGCGCGGTCGCGTGCCGCCTGTCCCCTGACGCATCGCTGCCAGCTGTCCGCAAAGCCCTCGGCCCGCCAGGCCGCCAGGAGCGCAGCCAGCGGCGCGGCGCGGCGACCGCCGATCAGCAGTTGCAGTGCCTCGTCCAGGGCGGCGGCGCTCCACCGTGGCGCCGCTTCGTCCAGCCACGCCGCCAAGGCCTGGTCGTCCAGCCCCTGTCGTTCAATGACGGTCTGGAGTCCCTCGGCCGTCGGATCGGCCGCGACCTGCTGGCGCACGGCGGCCGCAGGATCCGGGCCCGCCGTCCGCAGCGCATCGGCGAAGGTCGTCAGCACCCGCCGGGTCGTCTCGTCGCACCGGTGTGCCGATGGTCCCTGCGATCCTGACGGGGGGCGAAGCAGGTCGTCGACCTCCGCCAGCGTCGGAAGGCGCAGCATGGGCGTCTCACGCTTGCCGGCCGCGTCGACGACGACATAGGGCCACCTGCCCTCGAACAGCATGAAGCGCTGATGTCCGTCGCCGACGCCCCGTCGCTCGAGCCACTGTTCCATCGGCGCCGGGGCGATCTTCTGCTGCGCCATGGCGTGCCGGATCCGGATGGTCAGAAGACGCGTGTCGTCGGTCAGGCCCCGCGGCAGATCGTCCTCGCCCAGTTCGATGAAGTCGCGTGCGTGCAGGGCACCGAAACGAGCCGCCAGCGTCTGCACGGTCTTCTCGAGCTTCGCCCAGTGTCCCGGTCCATGGTTCAGGTCGAGCGCGCCGTCGATCTCCCTGTCCAGCGTCGTGCGTACCGCCAGCAGGGCTTCATCGGCCAGGTGTTGCGCGATCACCGTCATGCCCAGGCGTTGTTCCATCGCATCGGTGCAGCGCTTGACGATGTCGGCGTGGAGGCGGACATCGACCACATAGGCGTCGTTCTGCTCCGACCCCAGCGAGTGTCCCGGGAGACGCATGGCGGCGGCGAAAGGGTTCAACGCGTGCGGCGTGCTGAAGTCGAGGTGCGCGAGTTGAGGCTCGGCACGCAGCAGTTCCGCGAGGTGTCCCAGGGTCAGTTCGGAGAATGCGGACCACACCGCCTCCCCGAGGCCGCCGCCCATGCCCTGGAGCCGCAGCACCTCCCGCCTGATCTCCGAGCGGTGACGCGCCGCGCAGAGGTCCAGCCCGTCCAGCCGTTCGAGCGCATCGCAGCGATCTTCCAGGCGGATGCGACTGTCGTGCAGATGCCGGGCCAGCGCCTCCAGCTGGGGCTTGTAGTCCGGACGATAGAGTTCGATTTCCCCGCCGACCGCCGGTCCCTGGTGGGCCTGGCGGAACTTCCGCAGCTTCAGCAGCTCTGCTTCGGCCCGGCCCAGGCCGTTCAGGCGCGCGAAGTCGAGGAGCCCCTCGAAAGCGGCGGTCCACTCCCGGCGGGCTCGCTCGCCATCGGCGCTCTTCAGGAACTCCTCGTTGAGTCGGCGGAAGACGTTCGCGAGCATGGGCACGTCGTAGCCTGACGGCCGGTCCGGGGCGTTCGTCGGCGCGGGATCCGTCGGACCGTGCCGCGGGGCGCCGTGGCACCGGGCTTCATCGGCCTGCGTGCGATCGAAGAACGACGGTTCGAAACCGTAGGAGGTCCGGAAGTCGGCCGTCCGTGCAGGCAACGAGGGATGGGTCATGGGCTGCTGGGTGGACGCGGCGCGGCGACGGTTCGCCGCGTTCGCCACGTTCGCCGGAACGCCACTTGCCACGCTGGTGCATCGCCGCCTGCGGCGCTTCAGGCGACTCGATGTCCAAGATCCTGGCCCCCTCCCTCGCTCCCGTCCCCTGGCTCGCCCGCGTGCTCGGCGCGGCATTGCTGATCCTCGGGTTCGTCATGCTGGCCGCGGGCGGGCTGCTGGCCTCGCTGGGCGGCAGCTGGTTCTACGCCTTGTCGGGCCTGGCCTGGGCCGTCATCGGCGCGTTGATGTGGGGGCGGCTGCGCGAGGCGGTGCTCGGCTACGCGCTGTACTTCCTCGCCACGCTGGCGTGGAGCCTGTGGGAAGTGGGCCTGGACTGGTGGCCGCTGGGGGCCCGCCTGGGCGTGCCCTTCGTCATCGGCGCGGTGCTGCTGGCCCTGGTGCCGACGATGCGCCGGCACCTGCCGCTCGACGATGCGCGCCGCGTGGCCTGGCGCAGCCTGCCGGCGCTGGTGCTCGCGGCCGCGCTGGGCGCCTTCGTCGTGGTCGCGTTGACGTCCTGGTCACGCGACCTTCACGCCGTCGAGGGCACGATGCCGGCCAACGGCGCGGCCCGCCCGCCGGGGCGGCCCGCGTCGGATGCGAGCGCCGTGCCCGACGGGGAGTGGCATGCCTACGGACGTACCGGTCACGGCCAGCGCTGGTCGCCGCTGGCGCAGATCACGCCGGCCAATGTCGGGGATCTGAAACTGGCCTGGGACTTCCGCACCGGCGACATCCGCGGCCGGCCCGGCGATCCCGAGGAGACCACCTTCGAGGTCACGCCCTTGAAGGTCGGCGAACGCCTGTTCCTCTGCACGCCGCACCAGACCGTGCTGGCACTCGACGCGACCACCGGACGCGAGCTGTGGCGTTTCGATCCGAAAGTGCGCGGACAACTGGCGTTGCAGCACCTGACCTGCCGCGGCCTGTCCTACCAGCCGCCGCCGGACCCGATGGCCGCGGCCGGCGCCCGTGCCGCGCCCTGCGTCGCCAAGCTGTTCATGCCCACCGCCGATGCGCGTCTGATCGCGCTCGATCCGGCGTCGGGCAAGACCTGTCCCTCGTTCGGGCAGCAGGGCGAGGTGAACCTGATGGCCGGCATGCCCAATGCCAAGCCCGGCGCCTACTACTCGACCTCGCCGGCGGTGGTGACGAGCCGGCTGGTGATCGTCGGCGGGACGGTGCTCGACAACGCGTCGACGAAGGAGCAGTCCGGCGTGATCCGCGCGTACGACATCGAGACCGGCGCGCTGGTGTGGAACTGGGACGCCGCGAACCCCGGGGCCACCGCGCCGATTGCCGCGGGGCAGACCTACACGGCGAATTCGCCCAACAGCTGGTCGGTGGCCAGCGTCGACGAGGGCCTCGGCCTGGTCTATCTGCCGATGGGCAACCAACCGCCCGACCAATGGGGCGGCAGGCGATCGGCGGCGGTGGAGAAGCATTCGTCGTCGGTGGTCGCGCTCGAGCTGGAGACAGGGCGCCCGCGCTGGGTTTTCCAGACCGTGCATCACGACCTGTGGGACTACGACGTGCCCGCCCAGCCGGTGCTGGTGGACCTGACGGTGAAGGGCCGTCGCGTGCCGGCCCTGGTGCAGCCGACCAAGCAGGGCGAGCTGTTCGTGCTGGACCGTCGCGACGGCCGGCCGGTGTTCCCGGTGACCGAGACGGCCGCGCCGCAGGGCGCGGCCGCCGGCGATTTCAGCGCGCCGACGCAGCCGGTGTCGGCCATCTCGTTCAATCCGCCGACGCTGCGCGAGCGCGACATGTGGGGCGTGTCGATGTTCGACCAGCTGTGGTGTCGCATCGCCTTCCACCGGCTTCGATATGAAGGACGTTTCACGCCGCCCTCGGAGCAGGGCTCGCTGATCAATCCCGGCAACTTCGGCGTCTTCAACTGGGGCAGCATCGCGGTCGATCCGGTGCGCGGCATCGCGTTCACGACGCCGGCGATCCTGGGGTTCACCTCGACGCTGGTGCCCAGGCGCGACGACACCTCGCTGCTGGTGCAGGAGGGCGGTCCGCCCAAGGGTTCGCTGCCGGCGCTCAACGAGAACTTCGGCGCGCCCTTCGCCGCGAAGATGAAGCCCTTCACCTCGCCGCTGGGCATCCCGTGCCAGGCGCCGCCGTGGGGCACGGTGGCCGGGGTGGACCTGAACGAGGGCAAGGTCGTCTGGCGCCATCGCAACGGCACGGTACGCGACCTGTCCCCGTTGCCGCTGCTCTTGAAGCTGGGCGTGCCCAGCCTGGGCGGACCGCTGATGACGGCGGGCGGCGTAGCCTTCCTGTCGGGCAGCATGGACGACTATGTCCGCGCCTACGACGTCAACGATGGGCGGGTGCTCTGGGAGCAGCGGCTCCCGGCCGGCGGCCAGGCCACGCCGATGACCTACCTGGGTGCCGACGGGCGGCAGTACCTGCTGGTCATCGCCGGCGGACATGGCTCCACCGGCACCCGGCCCGGCGACCATGTGCTGGCGTATGCGTTGGACAAGCGCTGAAGGCCGCTGACAGGCCCCGCCGGACACGGGCGAGGGCCGCGGATCGCGGACCGTTCAGTGCTTCGCCCGGACCGCCTTCAGGATCCGCGCCTGCAGCTGATGCGCGTCCTTGGGCTTGACGAGCTTGTTGAGCTCCAGGTCGTCGATGGTCTTCACGAGCAGTTCGCTCGCGGCCTTGCTGGCCCCGGCGATGACCGGACGCTTGTCACTGTCCTTGCACAACAGCATGTCCGCCAAGGTCTGCACCGGCAGCACACCAGCCACGGCGGCGAGGACCAGCTTGCGAAGATAGATCGCGAGGATCTCCTCGCGAGCTTCCTCGCGGCCTTGCTTGGCGAACAGGGGGAGCTGGGCGGGTTTGCCAGGTGCGACCAGCTCGAGGAACTGCGCTGTCGTGATGCGCTTGTTCTTGCGCGCCGTGATCGCGGCGTCCATGTACGCGCCGAGCGAGCTGCCCTCCGGGTCCGTGCGGATGAGCTCGCGCACGTCGATACTGGCCTTCATCAGCCTCGTCATCTCGGTGCCGTCGCGCTCCGCATCGACAAATCCGAGCATCAGCTCGGCCAGACGTTCGGACTGCTTCAGCAGGGTGTTGTCCGGCCTTAGCGGACCCACCGCGCTCGCAAGCGCGTCGCCAACATCGCGTCGATCAATGATTCCGAGGCGGGCCGCATCAAGCCCCAGCGACACCCAGCCCTTGATCGCACCGGGGGGATGCTGCGACCTTACCCATGTACGGCGGAACGCGTCGAGGCTGTCGTCTTTGAGGAGGAAGCTCCTGACGTCCCCTGGTGACAGCAGCTTGTCCTTCAGGGCGGCCTCGACGGCGCTCAACCAGCACGTGCGGGCCGGCGCGTGTGTCAACGTCGCGTCGGTGAGCGCGCGACGGAGGAGGCGCCATTGCTCGCTGGAGTGGAGGACGCCGTCGAGGGTGAGCGCGTGCAGCGCGCCGATCAGCACCTCCCCGCTGACCGACTGGCCGGCGGACAGACTCTGTTCCAGCACTCCGCTCCGCAAGACGTCGGCGAGGTCCCGCGGACTGTCTCGCAACAGCGATTGCGTCATTTCGCTCAGACGCACCGGGTCGTTGTCGCGCAGCGCGGCCTTGAATGCGGTGATCCGCGCCTCTTGCTGCCGCGCAGCTTCCTGCTGCCGCCATTGACTGACAGCGGCGCGGGTGCCGGCGGGCAAGTCCGTGCGGGCCAGCCACCGATCGCGCGCCGCGGGCGGTAACCGAGCGAGGAAGCGCAGGACGATCGGCTCGTTGAGCAGCCATTTGGGCGGCAGCCGGATCAGGTCTTGCGCCGGCGTCACCTCGACCATCGTTCTCGCGAGCACGCCACGCCAGAGCTCAGGATCTGGAGGATGCGGAGGGCGGCGATCGGGAACCCGGGCCAGGCTGCCCAGCGTGACCGAGGACAGTTCCGGATCCGGACTGCCTCTGGCGCGATGGCTGAGGAAAAAGATCCGGTCGTCGACATGGCACAGGGTGGTCTGGCCGTCCGCCTCCGTCCACGACGCGATCGCGTCACGACGCGCCGGTGGTGCCAGTTCCAGGCGGGCCATCTCGTCGCGCAGGTCCAGGGCGAGCAGCGAGGGATCGGTCCTGAGCCGGCCCGCGGTGAAGTCTTCGTTGGCGGCCTCCACCAGACTGCCCGCCCGGATGCCCCCGTAGCGCTGGTTCAGGGCGTCCAGCGCGCGCTGGAAAGGCAGGGCGTGTGCATCCATCGGGTCGACCGTCGACAAGTCGTCGCCCAGTTCCTTGCGCAACCCCGCCTTCAGCTCCTCCATGGCATCGACCGCCAGACGGCCGGCCATCGTGCCGGGATGAAGCTCGAACTCCAGGGCCTCACGCGCGTGGCCGATCAGCCGGGAGGAGACGAGTTGCGAATGGGCGAAGTGGTCCTCGTTCGCGCCGCCGGGGAGTCCCAGTTCGCGGCGCAATTGCTGGACGATGTGCGGCTCCATGCCCGGGGCGTGCGGGCGGCCATCGGGGCGCGGCTCCCGGACCAGCGACAAGAGGGTCTGCTCGGTGACCTGCTCCATGAGCTGGCCATGGCGTGCGTGCAGTCCGCCCTGCGCCAGCCGGAGCGTCAAGGGCAGCCGCACCATGGACTCGCCGATGTAGGCGCCGCAACGGTCCAGCTTGCTGGCGAACTCCTGGAGCGTGACCCGGCGCGCGGCCGCGTCGATCCCCGGTTGGCGCATCAACGCGCAGAACTCATCCAGTCCGCGCTTGCCCGCGCCGTGGATCACCGGGAGGGCGTCGCCGAAATGCGGGTCGGGACGCTCCTGCAGCTTGCGCTTGAAGCTCTCCAGCGCCCCCGTGACGATCGGACCCTGGCGGCCGCATTGCGTCGAGGCGAAGCGGCTCAACTCGTCCAGCCGCTCGGCGAGGGCCCGGGTGGACCGCCCGAACAGCGGGTCGTTCCGGAAATCATGGAAGCGCTCGATGCGTTGGCCAGTGGCGCCCGTCTGTGGCGGACGGAACGAGACAGGATCGATGTCCGCGGGCAACTCGGTCGATGCCGAAGCCGGTGGCGAGAAGGCCTTGGGCAACAGCCCGAAGTCCTCCGCGGTCGGGATGAGGTCGGGGGCGGTGAGCGTGCGGGGGGCGGCGATGGGCATGAGATGCAAGTGACATCGCCACCGCTTTGCGTTCGCCGACTTTCACATCCCCGTCAATTCGGGCCGATGGCTGCTTGAAGGAGCTGGCGGTCGTGCGCGCCGATCAGCTGTTGAATGTCGTGGGCGCCGAGCACCTGACGCACGCAGGCGCGCAGCTGCCCGCGCGCGTCGGCGATCGCGGGGCGGCCGGTGGGACCCGGCGCAAGCAGCATCTGACCGAGCGCCTTGCCGGACACGGCGCCGGTCTTCGCCGCCGCGAGCAGGCCGCGCAGGTAGGCCCGGAGGTCCTCCATCGGGGCATCCGCGCGGCACAGCGGGACCAGGACGCGGCCCCGTGTCAGGTCTTCCAGCGCCTGCGCCGCCACGGCGCGTCCCTGACGCGTGCGGCCCATCTGGGACAGCAAGGCGGCGAATCCGTCCTGACCGCCGGACTCCTTGATCAGGGCCGTCATGACACTGGGCATGGCGCGCCGGAGCGCGGGTTGAAGGCGCTGGCCAAGGCACAAGGCATCCACGCAGACGGCGACGGACGCGGGGAAGTGCTCGGAGCTGGCCGCGCGGTGCAGCACTGCCGGACGCAGCGCGTGCTTGAGGTGGTCCACCTGGCCGCGGGCGTCGATCATGCGCGCGCGGCGCAGGCAAGCGAGTTCCTGGACCAGTCGACGCGCCACGTCGGCATGGCCGTGAGCGACGGCGTGGGACAGCAACGTGATCGGCGGGCCGCCGTCCCGGTTTCTCAGCGTCTGTTGGAGCAACTGGCGGGGGTCGGGCCGAGGCCGGCGCCGATGAAGGGCGTCCAGACTCGCGGACAGGCCCGCCGCGTCGCCGTTGGCGACGGCCTGCCGGATCGCCTGATGGCGGTCTGGCGCAGGCATGCGCTTACGCTTTTCCTCCAAGGCGGCCACGATGGGCTGCGTGGTGCGCCAGCCCCCCAGTACCAGGCCGATGACCTCGAGCGCATCCAGCCGAGCATTCAACGGGATCTCGTCGTCCGCGAGCTGCACCGCGAGTTGATCCAGGACGGGAGCGATCTCCCTCTGCAGTTGATAGGCCCGTTCCTCCTCCACCTCGATCCGGCGACTCGCATCGTAGTCGGGCGGGGGCTGGGTGAATCGCTCCCGGGCGTGGGCCAGCAGCGCGAGCAGTTCCTTGCGTGTCGCGGTGTCAGGATGGCGGCAGGCGAGCTTCAGGCATGCAGACAGTCGCGTGGCGATGCTCTCGCGATGGACGCGGGCGTTCGGGTCGTCGAGCGGGCCTGACGGCGGGACATCGTCTGCGTGGACCACCGGGGCGGTCTTCTTGGCGAACCACGGCAAGCAGGAGAACAGGCTCATCGGGAGGGCGGGGTGGGGCGCCGCGCGGCGGCGAAGCCAGGTCAGTTGCGAGCTCCTGGACGAGGGTTCGCGGATGACGCCTGCCCGGCACCGGCGAAAAAAAGCCCGACCGCTCGCGAAAGGGGTCGGGCAAGAGCGCTGGGACGCCGCCTGAACGCCCCGACGGCGGGGGCGCGGCGCTCAGTTCTTGGCCGCCGCGAGCGCATCGCTGTAGGCGGCCAGCGCCCCAGGATTCCCGCTTCGCTCCAGCATGCGCAGCAGCGGAACCTCGTCGGGGCCGCGGAGCACACGGTCGGCCTCCGCCGCATTGATCAGGCCGCGGGCTTGCGCCTGGGCGACCAGTGCCCCCCAGTGGCGCAACCGATCGCCCTTTCCGGGATCCAGGGCCCACAGGCGGATGCTGGCGCCGAAGCGTGTGCTCGTTGCCGTCAGGGCTTGCCGAACGTCCGCGGCGCACATCCGGCCCGCATCGACCGACCGCTTCAACGCATCAAGCCAGGGCGTGAAGACACACGGATGATCGAGCGTGTCGTTCCTCATCGCATCGATCAACAGGCTGGCCTCCTCCCGGATCCAGATCCCATGCTTGATCCTGAGGGCGTCGACCGCCGAGATCAACAGCTCGACCGACTCCCGATGACCCGCCGCCATGGCCGATCGCAGCGCACTGACGCCGTTGCCGCCGAACGGCGACTTCAACAGGCTGGCGAGTGTGGCCGGCAAGTGATGGAGCTCCTGCAGTGCCGAACTCAGCTTGGCGGCGTCCCCTGTCTTCAAGGCGGATTGAAAGTTCAGGGCTGCATCAACGGCGAGACAGGGCTCGGCGTCTGCCCAGGTCGTGTGGTCAGCGGAAGCGGTCGGCATCGAGATCATGGCGTTCTGGGATCGGGGAAAGCTGATCAGTAGACAACGTCCGATGTCGGGTTCTCCGCGGACATCCAGCCCCCACATCGGTAGGTCAGCGCGACGTGGCCTCGGGTGTGCCCGAGCGCGACCGAGGGGCCCGTGGCGGTTCGCTGGGCTGACAGCGAGCGAAAAAAAGCCCGGCCCCTCGTGGAAGGGCCGGGCAAGGGCGCTGTGACGCCGCCTGAACACCCCGACTGCTGGGGGCGTGGCGCTGCGGCGTGGCGAATGGGGAAGCGCATGCGCGCCGGCCATCGGGCGACCCGGTGAGGGACGCGGCCTGGGCGCGTGGATCGTGGTGAGTCAGGTCCGCGCGGGCGGGACCGGCGCCGGGGCTGGCCTGGCCGGGCGGGAACGCGGGCAGGGACGCGGGAGCGTGGACTGCGGGCTGGCGGGCGTGCGGCGTGTCGTCATGCTTCGCATCATCGCGTTCACCAGAGATTCCGAGACGACAAGAACAGGGGGCAAATCCGGCCAGACATCTGGCCGGGAATCACGGCCATTTCCGAGCCTTCAGCGAGGTCGCGCCCGCCTCGCCCGAGGGGCCATGGACCGCCCCCATGGTCATCAACTCGGCGTGTGCCGCCTCCAGCAATCCGTTGCCACACTTCGGACTCACGAGCCCCGCCGTCATGAACGTCGCGATCCGGTCGAGCCAACGGCGGCCGGCTTCGATCCGCTGCTGCTCGTCCATCTGCGTGCGGGGCATGGATTCGAACAGCCGACTCTCCACCTGTTTCTCCGGCCACGCCCGCCTGCCTGGGAAGCCCTTCAGCGTCATCACAACCTTCAGTCGGACCAAGGCGTCGACATAGGGCCTGGCGGCGGGATTGGCTTGACTCAAGTCAGCGTCTCCTAGCGCGTCGAGCAGATGATCGAGGCACTCGGCGCCGATGGTCTTCTTGTCGTTCAAATCCCTCAGGCGATCGATGGCCCCACGCGCGCGATCCGGGTTGCTTTCCCGGAGTGCGATGAGCAGTTCGTTGGCCGGCTCGGCGCGGATCCGCCAGACGGGCTCGTTGACGACCTCCCAGTCGCCGTCGGTCGGGGGGGTGTGCGAGGAAGCGGGGACGGGATGCATGTCGATGCCGGAGAGAGTGAATGTCCCTGTCAGTTGCCGCGTGCACCTGCCTCGGTTCGCTCGATCGGAACACCACAAAAACCAAGCCCGGCGCGGAAGAACCGGGCCGGGCTTGGAGGTGACGCGGGGGCGGAGCCCTTCCAGACGTTGATTCCGAGACGAAAGGAACAGGGGGCAAATCCGGCCAGACAACTGGCCGGATTTCGCGCCCATTTCCGTGCCCTCGGGAAACCGGCGGGGAGGGAACTGCGCCAGGCCGGCCGGATGCGCCGGACTTGGCTCGGGCTCACACGGCGCTGTCGAGCATCGATGTCAGCCGGCGATGCTCCTTCGTGCTCAACCGCCTGTCGGCCAGGAGCCCTGCGCATGCCTCATTCCAGGTCTTGCGCAGTTCCAGGGGAGCCCCATCGCAGGGGAAGGCGCGGGCCGCGACGGCAAGCACGGCTGCGGCGTCGATGTGTTCGAACGCGGGCCGACGCAACTGCGTCAGAAGCTCAGACACATTGGCATGAGCCCCGCGAGAGACGGACAAGAGGAGGCCCAGGCTGAAGACATCGCGAGCGTTTCCGCGGGCGTCCTGACTGTCGCACCAGGCCTGAAAGAGCTCGGGGCGCTGTCCGTCCTTCGACAATTTCTTCCAGAAGGCTCCGGCGGCCACAACGTCGGTGACCAGCACTGCCGCCGGCATCTCAAGCAGCTCATCCGTCGTGCTCTGACGGATCAGATGGAGGCGCACCCGGTGTTGCATCTTGCGTTCGCCGTCGGTCTCCGGTGCCGTGAAGTGGATGAGGTCATCGACCCTGGCGCGGCGGTCGTTCGCCGATGCGACCCCCGGCACCGTGACGCGAAGGCTGTAGTCGTCATGTAGAACCAGCGTTTGAGCAAGTCCCTGGTCGCTCCAGGTGGCGAGGGACGGATATTCCGTCCGTTGTTCTGAAGCCGGGCCGTCCGTGACGTCGGCGATGGCGGGGCCGGCGGAGGCGGACGCGACAGAAGAGGTGAAGGAAAAGGTCATGTGACACCAGTGCTGTTCGCGTGCGCCAGGTTCTATTCCTTTGGCGTGTTCGAGGTGTCGACGACAGTCGGCTGCGATCCTCCGTCGCCCGGTCTTCGGAAGTGCGGCTTCGGCGGGGACGCCGGCCACAAAAGAACAAGCCCGGCGCGTAGGAAGCGGGCCGGGCTTGGAGGTGACGCGGTCCGACGCGCGGCGGCGCACCGACGGGTCAGCGTGTCGACGGGTCGCGGATGAGGTGCGTCACTTGACCTCCATCCCGAACGTGTTCGCGATGAAGGCCAGGATGTCCGCGCGTTCCTCGATGATCTTGGAGGTCGGCTTGCCGGCGCCGTGGCCGGCCTGCGTCTCGATGCGGATCAGCTTGGGCGCGGGGCCGGTGTCGGCGGCCTGCAGCGTCGCGGTGTACTTGAAGCTGTGGGCCGGCACGACGCGGTCGTCATGGTCGCCGGTGGTGACCAGGATCGCCGGATAGCGCACGCCGGGGCCGCTCTTGATCGTGTGCAGCGGCGAATAGGCCTTCAGCCACTGGAAGTCGGCGGCGTTCTCCGAGCTGCCGTAGTCCGAGGTCCACGCCCAGCCGATGGTGAACTTGTGGAAGCGCAGCATGTCCATCACGCCGACCTGCGGCACCGCGGCGCCGAACAGGTCGGGGCGCTGGTTCACGACCGCGCCGACCAGCAGGCCGCCGTTGGAGCCGCCGTTGATGGCGAGCCTGGCGGGCTGGGTGTACTTGTTGGCGACCAGGTACTCGCCGGCGGCGATGAAGTCGTCGAACACGTTCTGCTTCTTGCCCTTGGTGCCGGCCTCGTGCCAGGCGGCGCCGTACTCGCCGCCGCCGCGCAGCACGGCCAGCACGTAGACGCCGCCCATCTTCATCCAGGTCGCGGCGGTGACGCCGTAGCCCGGCGTCATCGGCACGTTGAAGCCGCCGTAGCCGTAGAGCAGCGTCGGGTTGCTGCCGTCGAGCTTCAGGCCCTTGCGGTGCGCGATGAAGATCGGCAGCTTGGTGCCGTCCTTGCTGGTGACGAAGACGCGCCTGCTTTCGAACTGGTTCGCGTCGAACGCGGTCTGCGTGCGCTTGAACAGCTCCGCCTTGCCGGTCTTCGCGTCCAGGCGCCAGATCTCGCCCGGCGTGGTCAGGCCGGTGTAGCTGAAGAAGGTCTCGGGATCGTTCCACTTGCCGCCGAAGCCGGCCGCGGTGCCGATGCCGGGCAGCTGCAGGTCGCGCACATGCTTGCCGCTGGGGGCGTGCACGCGCACCAGCGTGGCGGCGTCCTGCAGGTAGCTCAGCACCAGCTGGCCGCCGACGCCGCTGGCGGCGGTCAGCGCGTCCTGGGTCTCGGGCACCAGCGTGGTCCAGGTGGACGGGTCCTTGGCGGCCCAGTCCTTGTCGAGGTCGATCGCGACCAGGCGGCCGCGCGGCGCGTCCTTGTCGGTCTTGACGATCAGGCGCTGGCCGTCGAGCACGACCGGGCTGTACTCGGCGTCGAAGCTCAGCGTCAGCGGCACCGCCTTGGCGCCAGCGTAGCCGCCCTTGCCGTCCAGCGGCAGCACCATCAGGCCGTTCTTGCGGGCGGAACCCTTCCAGACGTTGATCAGCGCGAGGCGGCCGTCGTCGGTGACCTCGACGTTGAAGCCCCATTCCTTCTCGGCCGGGTTCTCCGCGACCAGCGTGTCGGCGGACTGCGGCGTGCCCAGGCGGTGGTAGTAGACCTTCTGGAAGTAGTTGGCGCCGGTGAGGGCCGCGCCCTCCTTGGGCGCGTCGTAGCGCGAATAGAAGAAGCCCTTGCCGTCCGGCGTCCAGGAGGCGCCGGAGAACTTCACCCACTCGATGGCGTCGGGGAGGTCCTTGCCGGTGTCGAGGTCGCGGACCTTCCAGGTCTGCCAGTCGGAGCCGGCGCCGGCGGTGCCGTAGGCCATGAGCTTGCCGTCGCGCGACACGGCGGTGCCGGTCAGGGCGACGGTGCCGTCCTTGGACAGCGCGTTCGGGTCGAGCGCGACCTGTGGCGCGTCCTTCAGGCTGCGGGCGGTGTAGAGCACCGCCTGCTGCTGCAGGCCGTCGTTGCGGGTCCAGAAGTAGCGGCCGCCCTCCTTGTAGGGGACGCCGAACTTCTCGAAGTTGTAGAGCTCGGTGTAGAGCTTGCGCGCGGGCAGGCGCTGTGGCATCGCGGCGAGGAACTTGTCGGTGACCGCGTTCTCGGCCTGGACCCAGGCCTTGGTGTCGGCGCTGTTGTCGTCCTCGAGCCAGCGATAGGGATCGGCGACGATGGTGCCGTGGTAGTTGTCGGTCTGGTCGACCTTGCGGGTGGCCGGATAGCTCAGGCCCTGCGCGGCGGGCGAGGCGGTCGCGGACGTCGTGGCGGCCGAGGCCGGGGCGGACTGGGCGGTGGCGGTCGTCGCGGCGACTAGCCCGACCACCACCGCGGCGGTCAACGAAAGACGGGAATGCATGCGATGTGCTCCTGGAGTCGGGAAGCCGCCCGCGCGGCTCGTGGCCGTGCGGGCGGTGCGCGGAGATTGTGCCCCGCTGGCCCAGGGGTGCCTTTGGTCAGGGCGGGGAAGTACGGGGTGGACGAACGGCGACGGCGTGTCGCTGCCGCGGCTGGCTCAAAGTGATCGTCTTTCGCGGAGGCCTGACTTGTCCGAGTCGTTTTGGGCCGTGGCTCGAATCCGGCAGGTCGGGCTGCCTCTAAAAATCCTGCATCGACCTCTCATTGGAAAGTGCAGGTGCAGAATGAACGCTGTCCTAGAGCGCATCGACTTCAGTCCGTATATGACCGACACCAACGCCACCACCTTGACCCTTCGCCTCAGCGCGGAGCTCAAGCGCAAGCTGGAGACGGATGCCGCCGCTGCGCATTTCAGCGTCGACGAGTATGTCCTCGGTCTGATCGAAGAAGCGATGTTCATCAACAGTCCCGAGTTCTTCGATCCGACGAACTGGGAGGCGCGCGAGTATCGATTGGTCCGCGCGAGCAAGCGGTCGGTGGTCCTCGGCCATTCTGTACCGTTGGAGGACGTGATCAAGGAGGTGGAGCAACGTTTCGGAGCGGTGGGGCCATCGGACCTCCCGTCCAAGCCTTGAACGTCTCGCTGACGCCTGAAGCTCACCGAGACCTGAACGACATCCTGGACCGGCTGGAAGCGAAAGACCCCTTTGCCGCGCGAAAGCTGGCCAAGGAGTTCTTTCGCAAGTTCATGCTGCTCGGGGTTCAGCCGGGTCTTGGGACGCGCACGAGGAGCGGCAATCTGCGCGTTCTGCCCGTGCGGCGCAGCTACCGGCTGCACTACGAAATCGTTGATCCCGTCCTGTGGATTCGACGCATCGTCCACACCTCACGGCATTGGCCGGGAATCGAGTTGCCATCCGGACGGACTCAGTAATCCCACCTCGCCTCCACCTGGAACGTCCGTCCCGGATACGGATGGAAGTTCCAGTACTGGTAGTTGTTGAGGTTGTCGATGCCGGCGGCGAGCGTCCACTGCTTGTCGAGCCGCCACTGGGTGCGCAGGTCGACGGTGAAGTACTTGCTCGCCGCCATGTAGGCCAAGCCGTTGACGTCGCTGTTGTCGAGCGTGCTGAACTGCTTGCCGCTGTAGCGCGCGCCCAGGCTCAGGCTGAGGTCGTCGCGGGCCTGCCATTGCGCGAGCAGCGTCGCACGCCAGCGCGGCACGCGCGGTTGCCACTTGCCGATCGTGTCGCCTGGCACTGTCGCGTAGCCGGTGTTGGCCAGGATGATCGAGTCGGCGAAGGTCACGCTGCCCGTCAGCGTCACCCGCCGAGGCAGGCCCGCCGTGCCGCTGAGCTCGGCTCCCCGCGTCCGGATGCGGTCGATGTTCTGCACCGTGTTCGCATTGGTGGCGACGTTCAGCTGTGAATACAGCGCATCGCGGCTGTCCTCGTGGAAGAGCGTGATCCGCAGCGCGTCGCGATCCTGGCCGGTCCATTCGGCGCTGAGCTCGCTCGTCCAGCTCCGTTCCGCCTTCAGGTCCGGATCGTTGTTGATGAACTGTCCCGCCGCGTTGAAGCCGCCCTGGAACAGCTCGCTGACCGTCGGGAAGCGCACGGCGCGCCCGGTGCTGGCCTTGATCACCCACTGCTCGCTCAGGCCGTAGGACAGCGCCGCCTTCGGCGACCACGCGGTCTGCGCGCGCGACGGATGATGGCGCAGGTTCGCCGCCGACTGCGTCACGCCGTCGAACGACTGCCAGTGCTCGCCGCGCAGGCCCAGCACCGCCGTCCAGTCCGGCGCGAACGCCCAGGCGTCCTGCGCGAAGACGGCGCGGATGCGCGTGTCGCCGTCGAAGCGCGAGCTGAGGGCGCCGCCGGCGGCCTCGCGCCAATCCGTCAGCGCGAAGACCTTCGTGCGGAGCCGATACCGCTCCTGTGACAGACCCGCGTCGATCGTGTGATCGCTGCCGTCCGGCGTCCAGGTGATCTTGGCCGACAGCGTGTTCCATCCCGTGCCCGCCTGGTCGGTGAGCCGGCCGCCGTCGGGCAGGGAAGTGGTGGACGTGCTGGTCGGCGCGTAGGCGCGCGAGCGGTCGGCCAGGTAGTCGTACAGGCTGCCCGAGACTTCCCAGCCGAGCCCGTCCCTCACGCGGCGCTTCAGCGACAGCGCGACCATGCGGTGCTCCAGTTCGTCGCGCGTCTGCGGGAAGTCGCTCGCGCTCAAGGTGTAACCCTTGCCGTCGATGCTGACCGGCTGCGTGAGCCCGCCACCGGCACGGTGATCGATGGTGCGGCCGTTGGCGTCGGTCAGGAAGCTCTGCGACTGTCCGTCGGACCGGTTGCTCCACAGCCCCACCACGGCCATAGCGCGCAGCCCGGGATCGATGTCATAGGCGAGCTTCAGCTTGGCCTGGTCCTGGACCGTGTCGTACTGCGTGCCGCTGCCCAGCAACAGCCAGGGCTGGTTGGAGCGATTCAACCCGCCCACCGCGCCGGTGACAGGTACCGCGCCGGCCACCGGAGCCGACGAACTCAAGGTCCGGTTCGCGAAGGTCTGCGGCTGGCCTTCGCTGTCCGTGCGGCCTGCGTTCAGCCACCAAGAGAACGCGCCTTCGGCGCTGCCGATGGCGGCGCTCGCCTGTTTCGCGTCGTAGTCGTTCCGGCGGCCGTACAGGTCGTTGGGCTGATGGCTGTAGCCGACCCTGGCATGCGCCTCGAAGCGCGTCGGCATGCGGGTCTGGTAGTCGACGACCGCCCCGACCGCATTGCCGGAATACGCCGCCGAGAACGGCCCGTACATCACGTCGACGCGGGCGATCTCCTCGGGCAAGACCAGTCCCCAGCGCGGCGCGAAGCTCGCGCCGTTGCCCAGCAGGTTGGACAGCAGGATGCCGTCGGCATAAACGAGCGAGCGCGCACTGTTGCCGGTGCCCGAAGCTCGCGTCGACAACACCGCGTGGTTGTAGTCGCCGATGTAGCGCTTGCGCACCAGCAGGCTGGGCAGGTACTTGAGCGCATCCTCGGCATCGGTGGCATTGATGTCGCGGGCGATGTCCTCGCCGGTCACGCCCTCCATCGTCGTGGGAATGCGGCTGGGCAGCGAGCTCGGCGCGGCACCGTCGACACGGACGATGCCCAGGGACAAGGCGCGGACGTCACCCTCCGCCGCGAACACGGCGGCGGAAGCAAACGCCAGCACCGTCAGCGCGCCGGCACGCAGCCGGCACGCACGGAAAATGCTGTGCATGGAAGGAAACTCCAACGGAAAGAAGGAGCACCGGCGCGGGCCGGCGCGACGAACTTCAAACCGTCAGAGGGGGCGCCCTGGCCGGCGCACTGCGCCACGCGTAGGCGGTGACCGAGGCGCTGTAGAAGCGCTCCGGGAGACCGTGGCGCAACTCCGCGCGCAGCGGCAGAACCATCGGCACCGGCGGCAGCGGGAGCGCATCCTGATGCAGGTGGCAGAACGCGCAGTGCTGGAACAGCGCATGGTCCTGGTCGTCGACGCCGCTGTCCGCCAGACCAGCCCGCAGTTCCGCGGCGCGAGGCCCGACAACGCTGGATCGGCAGATCTGCGTCCACGGCGCCAGATCCCCGTTCAAAGCCTGCGCCGCCATCGAGGCCGCCGGCATCAGCGCCGCCAGCCAGAAGACCAGGACGGTCATCCAGCGGGCGAAGACAGTGGGGGAATGCAGGCGCATGACGCAGAGCATTCTAGTGGGAGCCCGCGAAGCAGGCATGGCCGGTGCCAGCGGCTCACGCCTCGCGAAACGCGCCAACTCGCTCTGCTCGCCTCCGGCTCGCGTCGCTCAGACAGACGGCGCTCAAGTCAGTTTTTCTTGATCGCTCGGCTTCGCCGCCAGCACCGGCCATGCCCGCTTCGCACTTCGACGAGGCTCAGCTCAGGAGATCGAAGAGCGTGCGGGCCACGACCTTCGTCGCGCGACGCAGATCGGCGAGCTCGACCCGCTCGTCCGCCCGCTTGGCATGCGACTCCAGCACCGTGCGCGGGCCCGCACCGTAGATCGCCGCCGGAATGCCGTGCTCGCCGTACAGGCGCACGTCGGTGTAGAGCGGCGTGCCGGAGGTCGGGATCGGTTCGCCGAAGACCGCCTCGCCGTGACGCTGCAACGCTGCCACCAGCGGCCGATTGCCCGGCAGCGGCTGCAGCGCACGCGCGAGCAGCAATCGCTTCACGTCCACCGTGATGCCGGGGAACGAGGCCGCCGCCTTCGCGATGACGTCGCGGATCTCGGCCTCGACGACGACCGGATCCTCCTCCGGGATCATCCGGCGGTCCAGCTTCAACGTGACCTTGCCCGGCACGACATTGGTGTTGGTGCCGCCTTCGATGCGCCCGACGTTGAGGTACGGATGCTTGATGCCCTCGACCTTCGAGGTGACCTCGCGATACGCCAGGTTGCGCGCATACAGCGCGTTGAGGATCACGGCCGCGCCCTGCAGCGCGTCGACCCCGGTGTCGGGAATCGCGGCATGCGCCATCTTCCCGTGCACCGTCACCTCCATCTGCAGGCAGCCGTTGTGCGCGGTCACGACCTGGTAGCTGAAGCCGGCGGCCAGCAGGAAGTCGGGCTTCGTCAGGCCCTGCTGGAGCAACCAGCCCGGGCCGAGCTCGCCGCCGAATTCCTCGTCGTAGGTGAAGTGCAGCTCGACGCCACCCTTGAGCGGCGCGCCCCGCGCCTGCATCGCCTCCAAGGCCCGCAGCGCGAAGGTGTAGGTCGAGAAGTCGCTCTTGCTGACCGCCGACGCGCGTCCGAAGAGCCGGCCGTCGACGACCTCGCCGCCGTAGGGATCATGGGTCCAACCCTCGCCGGGCGGGACCACGTCGCCATGCGCGTTCAGCGCGATGACCGGACCCTCACCCCCGGTGCCATCCCCGGTGCCATCCCCGGCCCCGAATCGGCGGCGCACGATCAGGTTGGTCAGCGACTCCAGCCCGTACTCGCGCACCTGGGCCTGCGGCACCGGATGCCTCTCCGCGGTGTAGCCCATCTGCGCGAGCAGTTCCGCGGTGCGTTCCGCATGCGGCGCGTTGTTGCCCGGCGGCGTGTCCGTGGGCACGCGCACCAGTGCCTGCAGGAAGCGGACCTGTTCGTCGAAATGGTCGTCGATCCAGGCGTCGAGTGCCTCGTGGGAGATCGGGAGGGAATCGGTCATGGGTCGTTCAATCCGGAAGTCGGGCGGCGTTCACAGCCGGTCGAGCAGCGCGAGGAAGGCCCGCACGCAAAGCTCGGTGTCGTGGTTGCTGATCGCCTCGAGCGGGTTGTGGCTGATGCCGAGATTCAAGCCGCGCTGGAACAGCATGGCTTGCGGCATCGCCTGATGGAGCTTCATCGCGTCGTGGCCGGCGCCCGACGGCATGCGGTGCACGGGCAGGCCGAGGCCGGCGACCGCCGCTTCCCAGCGCGCCTGCCAGGCGGCGTCGCTGGGCGCGGCGGCGGCGGCCTCGGTGCGCTCGAGCGTGAAGGTCACGCCGCGGCGCTCGCAGATCTCGGCCAGCCGCCGGCGGACATCGGCATCGAGCGCGTCGCGCGCGGCGTCGGTCGTCGCGCGCAGGTCCAGGCTGAATCGGCAGCGGCCGGGGATCACGTTGATCGAGCCGTTGGGCACCTGCAGCTGCCCGACGGTGCCGACGACCTCGGGCACCGCGCCCGCGCGTTCCTCGACGTAGAGGATCAGCTCCGCCACCGCGGCGGCGGCGTCCCGGCGGCGGTCCATCGGCGTCGTGCCGGCGTGCGAGGCCAGCCCCCGCACTTCGCCGACGTAGCGGAGGCTGCCGTTGATCGAGGTGACGATGCCCAGCGGCAGGTCGAGCTCGTTGAGCACCGGACCCTGTTCGATGTGGACCTCGATGAAGCCGAGGTAACGCGCCGGATCGCGCTTGAGCGCCTGGATCGCGTCCATCGTGCCGGGCAGGCCGGCCTCGCGCATCAGGTCGCGCAGCACGACGCCGTCGGCGTCCGCCTGGTCCAGCCAGGCCGGATCGAAGCGGCCCACCAGCGCGCTGGAGCCGAGGAAGGTCGCCTTGTAGCGCTGGCCCTCTTCCTCGGAGAAGCCGACGACCTCCAGCCCGTGCTTGAGCCGGCGGCCTTGCCGCTTGAGCTCGCGCACGCAGGCCATCGGCACGAAGATGCCCAGGCGCCCGTCGTACTTGCCGCCGTTGCGTACCGTGTCGTAGTGGCTGCCGGTGAGCAGGCGCGGGGGCTCGCCGGCTTGCCCGTGCGACTCGCCGTGATAGACGCCGACGACGTTGCCGACGGCATCGATGCCCACCTCGTCGAAGGCGCACTCGCGCATCCATCCGGCGAGCTGGGCCGCGACGGCGCGGTGCGCGTCGGTCAGGTAGAGCACGGTGAGCTGGCCGTTCTCGGCGAAGCCCGGGTCGGAGAAACGCGCGAGCGATTCCGCCCAATCCCAGACCTGGTTGCCGAGGGCTGGCGTCACGCCCAACTTGTCGTCGAGGCGGATCTCGGCGATGCGGTGGATGTTGCGCAGGCACTCGGCGCGCTCGATGTCGGGATGCGCGTTCAGGCGCCGCGCGAAGGTGTCGATGATCTGCTGCCGGGTCAGGCCGTCGCCGCGCGGGCCGCGCACCGCCAGGATGAAGGGCCAGCCGAAACGCGCGTTGTAGTCGGCGTTGAGCTGGCGCAGCCGCTCGAACTCCTCGGGCGTGCAGTGCGTGAGCCCGGCCCTGCTCTGCTCGTTCGTCGACTCGGCCGTCAGCGCGTTGGCGACCATCGCCTTGCCGGCGAGCTCGGGATGGGCGCGGATCAGGGCGAGCTGCTGGTCCAGCGCGGCCTCGCGCACGGCACTCGCCATTGCGTGCTTGAGCGCCGCCAGGCTGGCGAATCCATCCGCCGGGCGTCGCGCGAAGGCGCGCCGCGCGATCCACGGCGAGTGTTCGTAGACGCCGTCCAGCAGCGCGACGAAGGCGTCCTCGCCGGCAGCGTTCAGTTGATCGAGGGTCATCATCATCCCCACACGAAGGCCTTGTCCGCATCGAACGGATGCGTCGCGCGCCAATGGCGGGCGATGTCGACGCGCCGGGCGACCCAGACGCGGTCGTGTTTCTCGACGTGGTCGAGGAAACGCTGCAGCGCGCGCATCCGGCCCGGCCGTCCGAGCAGCCGGCAGTGCATGCCGATGCTCATCATCTTCGGCGCCTCGGCGCCCTCGGCGTAGAGGACGTCGAAGGTGTCGCGCAGGTACTCGAAGAATTCATCGCCGTGGCTGAAGCCCTGCGGCAGCGCGAAGCGCATGTCGTTGCAGTCCAGCGTGTAGGGCACGACCAGGTGCGGCGCCAGCGCGCCGTCGGTCCTGCGCACGTTGAGCCAGAACGGCAGGTCGTCGCCGTAGTAGTCGCTGTCGTACTCGAAGCCGCCGAAGTCGGCCACCAGGCGCCGCGTGTGCGGGCTGTCCCGGCCGGTGTACCAGCCCGAGGGCCGCTCGCCGGTCAGGCGCTGGATGATGTCCATGCCGATGTCCATGTGCTGGCGCTCGGTGGCCTCGTCCACGCCCTGGTAGTGGATCCAGCGCCAGCCGTGGCAGGCGATCTCGTGGTTGAGCTCGACGAAGGCCCGCGTCAGCTCGGGATGACGCTCCAGCGCCATCGACACGCCGAAGACGGTCAGCGGCAGCGCGCGCTTCTCGAATTCGCGCAGCAGCCGCCAGACGCCGGCGCGGGAGCCGTATTCGTAGAGGCCCTCCATGCTCAGGTGGCGCGCGGGGAAGGCCGGCGGATTGAACATCTCGGACAGGAACTGCTCGCTGCCGGCGTCGCCGTGCAGCACGGAGTTCTCGCCGCCTTCCTCGTAGTTGAGGACGAACTGCACGGCGATGCGCGCCTGGCCGGGCCACTGCGCCTGCGGCGGGTGTTCGCCGTAGCCGACCAGGTCGCGGGGGTAGCCGGGGGAGATGACGGGTTTCATGCGACGAGCTTGTGGGTCAGGGCGGGTCGGGGCGGTTCAGGGCTGCAGGACCGACTTCAGGTCCTGCACGCGCGGGTCGAGCCGCAGGTTGGCCTCGACGTTGCCGAGGTGGGCGTCGAGCAGCCTGAGCACGGCGCGCTTGTCGCGGGCCTCAAGCGCGTCGACGATGGCGTCGTGCTCAGCCTGGGACTCGGCGGCGGAATGGGAGCTCTGGTACATCAGCGCGATCAGCGAGCTGCGCGAGAGCAGGTCGGTCAGCAGCTGCGCCAGCACCTCGTTGCCCTGCATGCGGGCGAGCACGACATGGAAGTCCGCCAGCAGCCGCGTGCGGCCGGGCACGTCGGTGCGGGCGACGGCCTCGCGTTCCTGCTTCAGGTGGGCGCGCAGCTGCCTGATCTGGGCGGGGGTGATGCGCTGGCAGAGGTCCGCGAGCATCGCGGCCTCGAGCATCTTGCGCACCTCGAAGACCTGGCGCGCCTCCTCGACGCTGGGTTGCGCGACGAAGGCGCCGCGCGCGGGCTCCAGCCGCACGAGGCGATCGCGGCTGAGCTGGTTCAGCGCCTGGCGCACCAGGGTGCGCGAGCAGTCGAAGATGTCGGCCAGCTGCTGTTCGACCAGCTTGGTGCCGGGCATCAGCCGGCGCTCGACGATCGCCTGCGTGATCGCGGCGGTGATGCGTCCGGTGACGGAGGCGCTGGCGTCGAGGTCCCGGGCGTTCATGGCGGAGTGTCGGGGAAGGGCGGTCGGACGAGGGCGGCGAGTCCGCCGCGTCCACGGCGGCGAGCGTCGCGGCGGGTGCGGGGTACGCAGTGTGTTCGAGAGTGTATACACTTTGTGCTTTCTTCTTCCCTTTCCCTGAAGGCGCCGATGGGCAAGCTCACGACTCACGTCCTCGACACCATGCATGGCAGCCCGGCTGCGGGCATGGCGGTCCGGCTCTACCGGATCGAGTCCGGCGAGCCTCGTCTGCTGCAGGCCCTGGCGCTGAATGCCGACGGGCGCGCGGAGGCGCCGCTGCTGGAAGGTGCGGCCTTGCAGGTCGGGCGCTACCGGCTGGTCTTTGCGGTGGCCGAGTACTTCCGCAACCGGCGTGTGACGCTGCCGGAGCCGGCCTTCCTGGACGAGGTGCCGCTGGATTTCGGCATCGCCGATCCGGCCGCGCACTATCACGTGCCGCTGCTGACGAGCCCCTGGTCGTACTCGACCTACCGGGGCAGTTGAGGCCGCTCATGCGCGCCTGGCAGACCCTGGCCCTCAGGCTTGCGCGCGAGCCGGCGGTGCTGGTGCGTGTCGACGAACTGCAGGGCAGCGGTCCGCGCGAGGTCGGCGCATGGATGGCGGTGACCGCATCCGACGTGGTGAACACGATCGGCGGCGGGCAGCTGGAGTTCGACGCGATCGCGAAGGCCCGCGCCGCGCTCGCGGCAGGGCGGGTGCTGGAGCCGCGCCAGCGCTTCGCGCTCGGCCCGTCGCTGGGCCAGTGCTGCGGCGGGGTCGTGTGGCTGGTCTTCGAGTGGCTGGACGCGCGGTCGATTGCCGGACTGGCCGATCGCCTCGGCGATCAGCGCGAGTGGCGCCGCATCGCGCTGTTCGGCGGGGGGCATGTCGGGCGCGCGATCGTGGACCTGCTGGCGAAGCTGCCGGCGACGGTGCACTGGATCGACAGCCGGGAGGGCATGTTCCCGGAGCCGCTGCCTGACAACGTCCGCGCCGAGCAGTCCGAGCCGGTACAGGGCGCGGTGCCGACGCTGGCGGCGGGATCGCATGTGCTGATCATGAGCTTCAGCCATGCCGAGGATCTCGACATCCTGGCCGCCTGCCTGAAGCGCCAGCGCGAGGCGAAGGACCTGCCCTACATCGGCCTGATCGGCAGCAAGAGCAAGTGGGCGACCTTCCGGCATCGGCTGGAGGCGAGGGGCTTCACGTCCGATGAGCTCGCGCACGTCACCTGCCCGATCGGCATTCCGGGCCTCCCGGGCAAGCAGCCGGAGATGGTGGCGCTGTCGGTGGTGGCGCAGGCGATGCAGGAACCTGACGAGTCGCCTTGAGCGACTCGAATCCTGTACTTCCACCGTCGCTGGCCCTCACCCCCGCCCTCTCCCGCAAGCGGGAGAGGGAGTGAGAAGGCACCGAGCTCACCGGGAAAGTGCGGCGCTCTTCTTGCTCCCTCTCCCGCTTGCGGGAGAGGGCCGGGGTGAGGGCCAGCGGCCGTCGCAGTACGGATGTACGCACAGGACTGTATACACTTCGCCCTTGACGTCGCCGCGGCGCATCTTGAGCGCGACGCTTGCCGGTTCACAGCGCCCGCAGTGGTGGTCCGGATCTTGCTCGATGTTCCTCGATGGACAGCTACCTGCTTGACTGGGCCAACCTGCTGCTGCGCTGGCTGCACGTGGTCGTGGCGATCGCCTGGATCGGCGCTTCCTTCTATTTCGTCTGGCTGGACAACCACCTGCTGAAGCCGCAGGCCAAGGACCTCCAGTCCAAGGGTGTGGACGGCGAGCTTTGGGCGGTGCACGGCGGCGGCTTCTACAACCCGCAGAAGTACATGGTCGCGCCGGCCAACCTCCCGCAGCACCTGCACTGGTTCTACTGGGAAAGCTACTGGACGTGGATGAGCGGCTTCGCGCTCTTCGCGCTGCTGTACCTCTTCAACGCCGACACCTACCTGATCGACAAGCGGGTCTTCGACTGGAGCGCGCCGGCGGCGATCACCGGGGCGCTCGGTTTCCTGGCGGGCGGCTGGCTGGTCTACGACCAGATCTGCCGGCGCTTCGGACGCAAGGCCGACGGCTCGATCGGCAACGACGGTGTCGTGCTCGGCCTGATCGCCGTGGCGGTAGTCGGCGCGGCGTGGGGTGCGAGCCAGCTTTTCGCCGGCCGGGCGGCTTTCCTGATCACGGGCGCGATGATCGCCACGATGATGAGCGCGAATGTCTTCTTCTGGATCATCCCGGGCCAGAAGCAGGTGATCGCGGACATGCGGGCCGGACGGCCGGTGGACCCGGTCCACGGCCAGCGCGGCAAGCAGCGCAGCGTGCACAACACCTACTTCACGCTGCCGGTGCTGATCGCGATGCTGTCCAACCACTACGGCATGCTCTACAGCCACCCGCACAACTGGCTGGTGCTGGTGATGCTGATGCTGACCGGCGCGCTGGTGCGGACCTGGTTCGTGAAGCGCCACAAGGGCGTCGACGCCTGGCCGCTGCTGGTGGCGGTCATCATGCTGCTGGCGGTGCTGATCGCGTGGCTGGCGCCGCGGCCGGCGACGGTGCCGGTCACGATGGCGCCGGCCGGGACCTCGCAGGCAAGTGCTGGCCCCGTGGCCGCTGCCGCGACGACGACGGACGGCAAGGTCTCCTTCGAGGCGGTCCGGACCATCGTCAACGCGCGCTGCCTGGCGTGCCACAACGCCGCGCTTGCGCCCAAGCGGATCCAGTTCCACGAGCCGCAGATGATCGAGCAGCACGCCGCGGAGATCTACCAGCAGGTCGTGGTGCAGAAGACCATGCCGCTGAACAACGCGACCGGCATCACCGAGGACGAGCGGGTGACGCTGGGACGGTGGTTCAAGGAACGGTGAGGGGCCCGGGATTCGGATCCCACTACTTCGGCGAGTTCGGGCGACGTTGACTGGCGCATCGCCGCGCGTTGCGCCGACGGCGTGGGCGTGAGGGAAACCCCTTGCTTGAAGGCTCGTGCGGCATCTCGACATGGGCGCCATGTTCTTCTTCCGCCATCCCAAGCCCGTCGTCGATCGGCGCCCTGTCGCGGAGCATTCGGTGCAGGTCGAGGCGCGCGATCTGCCGCCGCTGGTCGAGTTGACGGAACGCGCCGCGTCACCGCCGCCAGGACCGTCGCCGCTGGCCGGGATGTCGTCCGGCACCGCGTCCGGCGCGAGTCGCGATAATCCGCTCCAGCCCCGGAGGGAGGACGTGCGCGTCAAGCCGGGAACGAACTAGACCGCGGCCCAGGAGCCGCCCCGCCATGACCGCCATTTCCGAAGCCGCGCGCGAGCTGCGCGCCGCGTTGCATGCCGCCACCGCCGGGCTCGTCGGCCGGGAGCCCCTGGCCGAGCTGATCGTGCTCGCCGCCGTGGCCCAGGAACATCTGCTGGTCGTCGGCCCGCCGGGCACGGGCAAGAGCGCCGTGGTGCGCCGGGTCGCGCAGGCGCTCGGCGGCCGCTACTTCGAATACCTGCTCGGCCGCTTCACCGAGCCCACCGAACTCTTCGGCCCCGTCGACCTGCGCAAGCTGCGCGAGGGCACCGTCGAGACCGACGTCACCGGCATGCTGCCCGAGGCCGACGTCGCCTTCCTCGACGAGGTGTTCCTCGGCTCCACCGCGATCCTGAACACGCTGCTGGGCGTGCTGAACGAGCGCCGCTTCCGGCGCGGCCATACGCAGCTCGCCTGTCCGCTGCGCGTCTGCGTCGGTGCTGCCAACGCGCTGCCCGAGGACGAGGCGCTCGCCGCCTTCGCCGACCGCTTCCTGCTGCACGCCTTCGTCGAGCCGGTGCCCGACGAGCAGCTCGAGGCCCTGCTCGAAGGCGGCTGGCGCAGCGACTTCCAGGCGGTCGGCGGACCGGGCGCCATGGCCCATCTGGACCTGCTGAGCCGGCATCTGCGCGAAGTCCGCATGGACACCGTGCGTCCGGCGTTGGCGGGCGCCATCCGCCAGCTGCGCGCGGCCGGGCTGCAACTCTCCGATCGCCGCATCGTGAAGGCCCAGCGCCTGATCGCCTCGGCGGCCATCCTCGCTGGCCGCCGCGACGCGCTGCCTGCCGACCTCTGGCCGCTGCGCTACGTGCTGCCCACCCAGGCGGCCCAGTTGCAGGCGCGCGAGGTGCTGAAGGACCTCCTGGCGCATGCGGAGCATCCGCATCTGCGCTACGCGGTCGAAGAGGCCGCCATGCAGCCGCTGTCCCGCGCCGGCCGGCTCGTCGCGCAGGCGCAGGCCTGCCTCGCCGACGCCTCCGAGGCGGGCGCCGTCGACCGGCCCGCGATCGACAGCGTGCTGCGGGAGATCGATGCGAATTTCGAGCTCGAGCAACTGCCGGTCGAACTGGCGGCCCTGCGCGCGCAGCTGGTGGCGCGCGTGCGCGGCGCCGGTGCGCCGGCCGGCGGCGGCACGCTGCAATGACGCCGCCGGCCACCGGCATCGCGCCGCGCCGATGGGCCTGGCGCGCGCCGGATCCCGACGCGGTCGTCCAGCCGCGCGCCGCGGTCGCGCATGGCGGGGCGAGCCGCCGCCTGCTCGATCGCCTGGCCGCCATGCCGGCCGGGCACCGCGAGGGACTGCGCCTGGTCGCCGCGGCCGACTGGCTGGTGGCCGTCGGCGATGTGGCCTCGCTGCCCTGGATCGACGGCGTTCGTTATGCCGCGCCATCGGCGGCGGCGCCGGGCCTGTGGCTGCCCACGCACCTGGCACCGGATGTCGACGCCGCGCTCGTCCAGCGCGCGCTGCACCGCCGGCATCCGCGCACGCCGTTGCTGCTGTGGCCGGTGCCGGAGATCGTGCTGCCGCTCGATGAGGCCGAGCCCGCCCGGGACGACACGCTGACCCGGCTCGCGGCCCGATGGGGCCGGACCTTGCGGCTGGCGATCGAACCCGCGCCCGCGCCCGCGACGACCGACACGGGGACCGCGCGATGAACGCTGTCGTCGAACTCTCGCCGGCGCTGCAGCGTTGGCGCGATTGGCTCGGCTGGTTCGACCTGTCGCTGGCCGAGTCGCTGGGCGACGTCGTCCGCCGGCTCGCCGATCTGGCCGGCCCGGTGAACGCGCGCTCCGGTCGCGCCGCCGTCGAGCCCGATGGCCTTGGCGACCTGCGATCGCGCGGACCCTACGAGCGGCTGCTCACGACGGAATGGCTGCTCGCCGACGAGCTGCCGGAGGAATTCCTGCGCCGCGCGGCGGCGTCGGAACATCTGTTCCTCGCGCCCTCGCTGAAGGCGCTGCCGTCCGACCGCGCGGTCGTGGCCTTGTTCGACGCCGGCCCGCGCCAGCTCGGCGCGCCGCGGCTGGCGCACCTGGCGGCCTGGGTGCTGCTCGCGCGGCGGGCCTCCGAACTCGGCGGTCGACTGCGCTGGGGCATCGTGCAGAAACCGGGGGAGCTCTTCGACGCCCCGGACAGCGGCATGCTGCGCGCGCTGATGCGGGCCCGTACCCTGGTGCCCGCCACCGGCGAGATGCGCGACGCCTGGCGCGCCGTGCTCGGCCCGGCCGGCGCGGAGAGCGCGGGAACCGTGAGAGCTGCGGGGAGCGCCGCGACGGGCTTGGCCTCCGAGGCGGAACGCGAGCGCGAGGACCTGTCCGATGCCGAGCTCTGGTGGATCGGCGCGCCGTCGCCCGAGCTCGCGGCGCCGGCCGGTCGCGAACGCGTGCTGACGCTGCGCCTGCCGCTGGAGCCCGGCCTGCTGAATGTCGCCTACGCCGCGCCGGGTGTGACGCGCGCGGTGTCGCTGCCGCTGCCGGCGAGCGACGAGTCGGCCCGCCTGCTGCGCGGCGACTTCCTGACGCGGCCCGCGACCGCTCCCGGCGCGGAGACCGCGGGTACCGCGCGGCGCGCGCCGCCGCGTGGCAAGGCGTCCGCGATGGCCCTGTCGATGGCGCCGAGCCTGGGCCGCTTCGGCGGCCACGTGATGGTCGAGAGCGTGCCTGCTGCCCATGCCATGCTGGTCTTCTCGGTGCCCGGCAAGGGCGCCAGCCCGCGCGTGCAGCGCCGCGAATACAAATGGTCGCCCGCCAGCGAGCCGCTCGCGACCGCGATCACGGGCATGACTGGTTGCGGACTGATGGTGCGCAAGGAGGAGCGTGAGGTCCAGGGCTGGAACATCCCCGACTTCCGCCGCCGCACCTATCTGCCCCGCGAGCCCTTCCGCGTCGTGCCCGACACGGCCCGCCGGCTGCCGCTCGTCGTGCTGCGCAGCCGGGACGCGCAAGCGGCGGTTGCCGTCGACGCCAATCGCTACCTGTCCTTCTGGCCCGCCACCCCGGAGGACCCGCGCACGCCGTTCCGGGTCATCGCGCAGGACGTGCTGTCGCTGACCGCGTTGACGCCCGCGAGCGCCGCCGTCGTCAACCACCGGGACGGTCAGCTCTGGATGTGGGAGGTCAGCGTCGACAAGGAGGCGAAGAACGGCATCGCGCTGATGCAGCGCGAGCAGGCGCCGCAGCGGGTGCTGGTGGCGCACCGCCGGGGGCACGGCCTCGATGTGGCCGTGCCGGTCGGCGTGGCGGCGCGCGCCAGCAAGTCCTCGCCCGAGACCTGGTCGCTACGCTGGAGTTCGCCGACGCTCGATCTCTTCTCCCAACACAAGCACGGCGACATGCCCGGCGCCGAGCTGACGCTGGCGCCCGGAGCGCGCGCCGTCGGCCTCGCGGCGGCGCATGAGGAGGTGTCGCCGGCGCTGATCGTGCTCGGCGAAGGGCGGCGCACGCTGTCGCGGACCTCGCTTGGCGGCACGCGCGCGCTGTTCCGCAGCGACGCCGAAATCCTGCAGGTCACCGTCTGCCCGGACAGCGCCCGCATCGCGCTGATCACGCGCGAGCGCCATCTGCTCGTCATCGACGGCACCGACGGCCGTGTGCTCATGATGCTGGACGATAACGTGCCGGAGGACGACCGATGACCGCGCCCGCCGATATCCGCCGTCCGGTCCTGACCGGCCGGCAGTCCGTCGCCGCGCTCTGGTGGCCCGCGGCCTGGCACGGCGAGGCGGCGCGCCGCGAGGCGGTGCTGGCGCAATGGGCCGAAGGCGCCCAGCTGTTCCGTTTCGACGACGGCGACCTGCTGTGCTGGGCTGCGCCGCGCCGGCTCGATTGCGAGGGACTGGGCGCCTGGCCGCTGCGCCGGCACTCTGGGGTGCTGTGCAGCGCCAGCGTCGAGGCCGACGAGTGGCCGCCCGGCGTGTCGCCGCGCGCCGGCGATGCGTGGCTGGCCGAAGGCGGCCGGCTGCGCGCACTGCGCTTCGCCCACGCGCGGCGGGTCGATCCCGCGGAGTGGCTGTCGAGCGACGTGCCGCTGATCGAGCCCTTCGACCTCAAGGCGCCGGCCGTCGAGGCGGCGCTCGTGCTCGAGCCGCGCGAGCTGCGCGAGGTGCTCGGTCCATCGGTGCCCGCCGACACCGCGCCGGCAACCCAGGAGATGCTGAAGGCGCTGCGCGCCGCGGGCGAGCGGGCACGGCTCGGCGCGGGCGCGGGTGGTGTCGCGAAGGGCACGGGCCGGTCGGGTTCTTCATGGGGCGGTCTGGGCGGCTCAGGCGGCTCGAGCGGACGTTCCGGGAGCGATGGCGACGGTGGCGGGCGGACGCTGCGCAACCTGCTGCTGTTCTTCGGCGTGATCGGCGCGTTCCGCGCCGCGACCGCGGGCGGCGATGGGCTGGCCGAGCTCGGGGTGCTCGTCGTTGTCGCGCTCGTGGTGGCGGTGGTCGTGGCGATGCTGGTGGTGCTCTGGCCGGGCGGCGCCCGGCCGGGACACGGACCGGGCGCGGCGGCCGGCGATGGCCGCGGTGCCGCCGGCGCGACCGGCGTGACCGGCGCCGCAGGCGCGACCGCACGCAGGTCGTTCCGCGACGCGGTCACGCGAACGGTCGCGCGCGCTGCCGACGGCCTGGGCCGGCTCGCCGACAAGGTCGGCCTGCGCGAGCGCCACAAGCCGGGCAGCACGCGGCCCCAGGCCTGGCGCCGCTGGGCCGCGCGGCTGACCGCCACGATGGGGCTGTCGTCCCTGATCGGCGCCCGCAACGCGGCCTACATGCGCCGCGTGCTGCAGATGTTCGACGACGGCCAGTGGGCCGATGCATTGCGCCACGCTCCGCCGCTGGGGGGCGCGGGCGACGGGTCCAAGGGGCCGGGTTTTGCGATGGGACCGCGCGCGGACCTGTCGCTGTCGCAGGGGAACCCCGGCGGCGGCACCGCGTTCTTCGGCTCGGACGAACTGCTCGATCATCTGCGCGGCCTGTACCGCAAGACGGCGGAGCGCATGGAAGCCGAAGGCCGACTGGACGAGGCGGCCTACATCTACGCCGTGCTGCTGCAGGAGAAGCAGCGCGCCCTGGACCTGATGGAGCGCCACGGCCAGCATGCGAAGGCCGCTGAACTGGCGCTGGGCTGGGACATGCCCGCGGAGGTCATCGTGCGCTACTACGCGCTGGCCGGCGACTGGCGCCAGGCGGTGCGCGTCGCGCGGCGCGACAACGCCTTCGCCGCGGCGGTCGTGGCACTGGAGAAGCGCTGGCCCGACGTGGGCGGGCGGATGCGCGTCGAATGGGCCGAGTCGCTGGCGGCGCGCGGGCATCCGCTCGCGGCGATCCGGGCGATCTGGCCGGTGACCGCCGAACGCGACCGGGCCGCCGCCTGGCTGGAGGAGGCGGAAGCCGCCGACGGTCCCGTGGCGGCGCGCGCGCTGGTGTGGCGCGCGAACCTCTGGCCCGAGACCCTGCCGCTGCGGCGCGACGCGATCGAACGCTGGCTCGACGTGCTGGCCTTCGGCGCCGAGCGCGCGGCGATGGCCGACGAGCTGCTGTCCCTCGAATCGATGCGCAGCGCGGAGGTCCGACGGCTCGCGTTGCTGCTGCTGGGGCCGTCGATCGAGGACCAGACCCTGCTGACGCCGCCGCTGATCGATGCCGACCGATTGGCGAAACTCCCCGCGCTGATCGGCGATGCGGCCCTGTCCGCGGACCTGCCTCCGGTCAAGGGCATGGCGGGCAAGCGCGCGGTGCAGGCCGTGCATCAGTACAAGAAGACGCCGTTCGAGGCCGGTACGCCGCCGGCCAGCGGCCTGGCCGTGCATGACGCCGTGCCGCTGCCGGACGGCGAATGGCTGCTGGCGCTGGGCGAGTCCGGCGCGGTGCATGTGGATGCGCGGGGCCGGCGCCGGGCGCACTTCCCGGCGCCGGCGCATCGGCTGGTGGCGGCGTTCGCCGGCGGCTCCGCGCTGCTGCTGGCGGCGCGCGGCGACGAGACCTGGCGCGTGACGCGGCTGGTCCTGCCGGAAGAGCGCCTGATCGACCTCGGCACGCACCGCTTCACGGCCTTCTCGGACCAGTTCGACGGCGAGACCTGGACCACCTCGGACGGCGCGCGGGTGCGCGTGCTGGATGTGCAGGCGCCGCAGCTCGGCGAAGTGCTGTGGCAGGTCGGCGACCTGCCCGGCACGGTCGCCGGATTGCAGACGGTGAGCGGCTCGGAACGCTGGTGGATCCGGGCGAAGGACGAGCGGGCGCAGGACGAGCGCTGGATCTACGCCTTGCCGTCGCGCCGGCTGACGGCGCGGGACCTGGTGGCCAAGCCGTGGCGGTCCGGCGAGTCGACGAACCCGGCGCGGATCCACGGCTGGTGCGGACATGTGCTGGACCTCCAGCGCTTCGTCGACGAGCAGGGCATCGCCCGCATCCAGCCGCAGAATCCCGAGACCCCGACTCAGCGCTGCGAGCCGATGCCGGCCGAGGGACGGCACATCCTGGCACTGAGCAGTGGCTGGTTGATGTGCTGGGTCGAATCCGACGGCGAGACACCGGCGCGCGCCGAACTCGTCTTCTGCCAGACCGCCCAGGTGCACGCGCGCTGGATCTGGCCGTCGCTCAAGCCGCCGCGGGCCCGCTGCATGGACGGACGCTGGATGCTCTTCGACGACGAGGGGCGGGCCGCGGCGCTGGACATGGACTCGTGCCGGCAGTGGGTGCTGTCGTCGGCGGGGCACGCCTGAGATCGGCGACCGACTCCGGGTCAGCCCCGTGGCGCTGGCCGTCCTGGGAAACCAGAATCCAAAACACTGTTTCAGAAATGAGAAACACAGAGGATTCCGATGACCCAACGCGTGGCCGTGATCGGCGAATGCATGCTGGAGCTGAAAGGCGAAACCTTCGGCGCGATGACGCTGGGGTACGGCGGCGACACCTTCAACACGGCGGTCTATCTGCGGCGCTGCGGCGCGGCGGCGGGCGTGGAGGTGGCCTACGCCACGGCGCTCGGTGAGGACGGGTTGAGCGCGGGGCTGCTCGATCGCTGGCGGGAGCAGGGCGTCGATGTGAGCCTGGTGCGCCGGCTCCCGGGGCGCATGCCGGGGCTGTACATGATCGAGGTCGACGGTCGCGGCGAGCGCAGCTTCCATTACTGGCGGGACACGGCGGCGGCGAAGGCGTACTTCGACGTCGACACCACGCCGCTGGAGGCGCAGTCGCAGGACTTCGACGCGCTCTACCTGAGCGGCATCACGTTGGCGATCCTGCCGCCCGCGGGGCGGGAACGCCTCTACGCCTTGATGGCGACGATGCGCGAGCGCGGCGCTCACGTCGTGTTCGACAACAACTACCGGCCGCGACTGTGGGCGGACCGGAACGCGGCGCGCGTCGAGTTCGAACGCGCCTTCTCGCTCGCCACGATCGCGCTGGTGACAGCGGACGACCATCAGGCGCTGATGGACCTGCCGGATCTCGATGCGGCCGTCGCGCATGCAAAGGCCTTGTCGGCGCCCGAGGTGGTGGTCAAACGCGGCGCTTCATCGACGCTCGTTCGTGCCGTCGATACGCAACGGCGGACTGCGCTGGCCGCTGGCCCTCACCCCCACCCTCTCCCGCAAGCGGGAGAGGGAGTCATGCAGGGCGCATGGCGCGAGGCGCCGACGCAATGGGTCGAACGCGTTGTCGACACGACGGCCGCCGGTGACTCGTTTGCGGGAGCCTATCTGGCGCGGCGACTGTCAGGTCATGACGCCGTCGCGGCGGCCACGCATGGCAACCGCGTCGCGGCACGCGTGATCGGCCATCCCGGCGCCATCATTCCCGCCGAGGCCATGGCGGATCTGCTCTGAATTTCCCCCTCTCCCGCTTGCGGGAGAGGGCAGGCGTGAGGGCCAGCGGCGTCGGTAGTAAGAACACCCTCTTACTCCCTCTCCCGCTTGCGGGAGAGGGCAGGGGTGAAGGCCAGCGGCGTTGGTAGTAAGAGCACTCTCTTACTCCCTCTCCCGCTTGCGGGAGAGCAACTGTGTTCCAAGTCAAGCGCTGATCGGCGCTGACGCGGGTTGTGGATAAGAGGGCTGCCAAGCGGTGCCGGATTTGATGACGGCGTT
>Ga0065165_1000343_pt1 | contig 76286 bp, 57 predicted proteins | sample AraplaMF_Cvi_mMF_FD_63813 | JGI IMG/M metagenome (GOLD analysis project Ga0065165, IMG submission 63813) | Arabidopsis root microbial communities from the University of North Carolina, USA - plate scrape MF_Cvi_mMF (version 2) (version 3) | ecosystem: Host-associated > Plants > Roots >... | reverse complement strand
GCGGATCCACGCATAGGCATCGGCGATCACGTTACGGAACGCATCCGCCCAGGCTTCGGGATGGCCCGCAGGCAGGCGGGCGTAACCCCGGGCGGAAGGTTCCAACTGCGAGGGATCGCGCGTGAGCACGGTGTTCGCCTTCGCGTGATGTCCGATCCAGAGCTCGTTGGGCTGTTCCTGACGCCAGGCCAGCGACCCTTCGCGGCCGTTCACTTCCAGGCGGAGATCGTTCTTGTGGCCGGGGAGCACCTGGCCCACGGTGACGCAGCCGCGTGCACCGTTGTCGAAGCGAAGCAGCACGCTGGCCAGATCTTCGCTGGTGATCTTGCGTCGCTTGCCGGCGGTCTTCGCGGCACCCGCGAACGCTTTCGCCGAGGCGTCCGGCGCTTCGCGCACGGGCACCACGGTGTGCAGGTCGGCCAGCACGGCAACGATGCGCGCACCCGTCACGTGCTCGGCCAGGTCGCACCAGTGCGAGCCGATGTCCCCCAGCGCGGAACTGGCGCCGCCCAGCTTGGGGTCGAGGCGCCACGTGTACGCGCGTTCGTCGGTCAGCCAGTCCTGCAGATAGCAACCGTGCACGAATACGCTCTGGCCGATCTTGCCCTTGGCGATCATCGCGCGCGCCTGTTGCACGAGCGGATAGCCGCGGTAGTTGAACGTGACGACATGCGCGACGTTCGCATTCTGCGCGGCTTCGTGGAGTTCGCGCGCCTCCTGCATCGTGGCCGCGAGGGGCTTGTCGGAAATCACGTGCTTACCGGCGCGCAACGCCGCCAGCGAGACTTCCCGGTGCAGGTGGTTCGGTGTGGTGTTGTGCACGACGTGCACGGCGGGATCGGCAAGCAGTTCTCGGTAGCCCGCGTAAGCCTGCCCGGCATTCAGTTCGCGGGCCCGCTTCTTCGCGGAGTCGAGGCTGGAACCGGCGATGCCGATCACCTCGACGTCGCCAAGACGCCGGACGGCGTCGAGATGGTGCGCGGCGATGAAGCCCGGACCGACGAGTCCCATGCCCAGCTTCATCGATCGATGGTCCTGGCGCTTGTCGATACCGACTGGCTTGCCATGTCTTCCCCCGACGGCCCACCGCCGTCGAAATGTATTCGATTACATCCACTGCCCTGCAAAGAACCGAAGCCCTTCCCCGGCGTGGATTCGCAAGTTCCCCCGGGGGCCTGCTGGCAGGCTGTCCCGAACATGCCAAGATGTAGCAGATGGGTGAAGAAGCCTGCAACGGTTTTATGTAATCCATTACATTGCAGTGCAGCATATTCACGGCGCCGCCAGCCGCTTCGTCCGGCGCGTCTTCAGTCGAGCAAAAGGTGAAAGCGGGTGAGCGCAGAGGGATCCAGGCGAAAAGGACAGGGCGGCGATGGCCTGCGCACCGATGTTGCGCCGCAGCCCGTACGCGTGCGCACGGTGAAGGAGATCGCCGCTATCGCAAAGGTTTCCGTGGCAACTGTTTCGCGCGCACTGCAACGGCCCGAGGTCGTGAGCGAGGAAACGCGCCGGCGCATCCACGAGGTCGTGAAGCGACTCGGCTACACACCGAACGCCATGGCACGCAACCTGCGCACCGCCCGGACGCGCCTGGTGGTCGCCCTGCTCCCCGACATCGCCAATCCGTTCTTCTCGGAGGTGATCCGAGGCATCGAGCAGGTCGCCTACGAGAACGGGTATTCCGTGCTGCTGGGCGAAACGCAGAGCAGCCTCGTGCGCGAACAGTCCTATGCCGACATGGTCGCAGCCCGCCAGGCGGACGGCATCATCACCATGTTCCATCGCGTGCCCCCGATACCCGTGGAGGGCAGGCTGCCGGTCGTCAACGCGTGCGAGTACGTGAAGGACAGCGCCATCTCGAGCGTGTACGTGGACAACGTCGCGGCAGCCACCGCCGCCGTCGACTACCTCGTGACCCTCGGGCATCGTGACATCGCTTTCGTGGCCGGCCCGGCGACGAGCCCGATCTGCGTCGACCGCGAGCAGGGTTACCGGCTCGCGTTGCAGCGGGCAAACATACCCGCCGACCCGGCCCTCGTCGCCGTGGGCGACTTTTCCATCGAAGCCGGCGAACGCGCGGTCGAGCTGCTGCTTGCGCAGGACCGGTCGTTCACCGCGGTGTTCTGCTCCAACGACGAAATGGCCATCGGCGCGATGCGCGCCCTGCTGTCCCGCGGGCTGCGCATCCCCGAGGACGTTTCCGTCGTCGGTTTCGACGACATCCGCTTTTCCCGCTACACCTCGCCCGCCCTGACCACCGTCTCGCAGCCGAAGACCGCGCTGGGACGCGAAGCCATGACGATGCTGATCGAGATACTCAACGATCCGGACGTACCACCGCGCAAGCGGGTGTTGTCCGCCGAGCTGGTGGTACGCGGATCGACCGGGCCCCGAGGCGGGCGGTAGGGACGCTCTAGAGCGTCCACCCCGCGCGATAGTCGCGACGCAGGAACTGGTTGGCGTCGGCCAGGTTGGTGATGCGCATGTTCTGGGCGTCGTACTCGATCCGGTGGCCGGCGCGCAGCGCCACCACGCCCAGCAGCATGATCTCGGTCAGCTGCGCGGCATACGAGAACGGCGACGATGCCTCGGCCTTGCCCTTGCACGCATCCACCCAGTTCATTTCGTGCGAGGTCTTGATGCGCGCGAACTTCTGCGGCGGCGTACCGACCGAGTCGTGCAGCGACTGCGGCAGCAGGCGGGGGTTGTCGCCGTACGTCTCGTGGATCAGCTTGCCCTTGGTGCCGACGTAAAGGACGCCGCCGTCCTTCATCTGTCCGGCGCCCATCGCCTCCAACCCGGGGGGCAGCAACGCGCCGTCGTACCAGGTAAGCCTCACCGGCGGCATGCTGCCACGCGCAGGGAAGTCGAAGTAGGTCATCGTCGCCATGGGGTACGACTCGTTGTTGAACGGCGTCGAGACCGTCTCGACCGAGGTGGGCAGACCCAGGTTCAACGACCAGAACGGCGAATCGATGAGGTGCGCGCCCATGTCGCCGATGGCACCTACGCCCCAGTCCACCCACCCGCGCCAGTTGAACGGGTGGTAGAGCGGATGGTACTCGACCACGGGACCCGGGCCGAGGAAGAGATCCCACTCCAGGCCCTGCGGCTTCGGGTAGTTGCCGGCCATGGCGTTGGCAAGCCGTGCCATCACCGCATCCATGTCCCAGCTTGTGGCCTCCGGCGGCTGCACGGGCCGGGGCCGCGGAATGCCCTGGGGCCAGTAGGCCAGCGGGCGGTTGGTCCAGGCGTGCACTTCGCGCACTTCGCCGATGGCACCGGCTGCGATGTATTCGTTGATCAGCCGCGCGTCGTCCGTAGAGTGCCCCTGGTTGCCCATCTGCGTGACGACGCGGGGGTTCTCCTTGGCCTTCCTGGCGAGTTCGCGGGCTTCGTGAATCGACCAGGTGAGCGGCTTCTGCACGTAGACGTGCTTGCCGAGACTCATCGCCGTGCTGGCGATGGTGGCATGCAGGTGGTCGGGTGTGGCGATTACCACCGCGTCGATGTCCTTCTGCTGCTCGAGCATCCGGCGAAAGTCGGTGTGGCGCTTGATGGAGCCGTACTTGCGGGAAAGCAGCTTCGTGAGCTCGATCCTTTCCTGCAGTTTCTTCCGCGCCGCCGGCGTCTTCGCACGGTCGAGCCGGGCCTGCGTCTCGCCCAGGCCGGCGAACATCTTCTGGAAGGATCGATCCGTGTAGCCCCAGTCCACGTCGCAAAGGGCGACGATGTTCTCGCCCGCCAGGGCGAGCATGTTCTGTCCACCCATGCCGCCCACGCCGATGCCCGCGATGTTCAGCCGGTCGCTGGGGGCGGTAAAGCCCGTGCCGCCCAGCACGTGGCGGGGCACGATCATCAGCCCCGTCGCGGCAAGGGCCGTGCCGGCGATGAAGTTTCGGCGGGAGAGCTTGACCTCCCCGTCCCCTTCTGCGGTGGTCGCCCCGGAAGCGGGACCCGGGTTCCCATGCTCGATCTTCGATTTGTCCGACATATGCGCTGCGATCTCCGTTTGGCTATCAGGAAGCGGTCGGGACGAAGCCCCGGATCCCCTAAGGAAGCACGAGTTCTTAGCGCAGATTGCAGACAGATTCAAATGTGAGTGTGCTTGTTCCTGCGTGCAAGGTGCGTGGCAACCCGGCGTGCCGCGAGTCGCGGACATCCATCTTCGCAGACGAAGGCGGCGTTATCGCCGCCATACGGACCATAACGCACGGGATCAGTGGGACCGAACAGACCCACGGTCGCTGCACGCGTTCCCGCGGCCAGGTGCATGACGCCGCAATCCGCGCTGATGTACGTACCCGCGGCTTCGATGAAGGCCGCCAGCTTGCGCGGATCGCTGGTGTAGTAGGTGGGGTAGCCGCCGCCGAGTCGCGACATGCCATCGGCGGAAACAAGTTCGATCACACATGCCTCGCCGTGAAGAGCGACGAGTTCCATGGTGAAGTCGTGCCACCAGTTCGTGTCCAGGAGCTTCGATCCCGTGGCGTTGGGAAAGATGGCGACGACGGGCAGGTGCCGCTCGTTCACCCCTCGCAGCACGCGCGCCAGCGCGTCCTGTCCCGCACGACGCTCGTGCTCCGTCAGGCGAATATCCAGCGACGGAACCTCGGTTTCCTCCGTGACGCCGAGCGCCCAGCGCAAGGCCTGGACCGGCCGGGCCGCGAGGTGACGCACCTGTCCGTTGGTCGGCATGTCGTCGGTGCGAAGTTGCAGCCGCGCATTCGCCAGTGCGCCGGCCACGCGCCCGGACGAGGACCCAGCGGCGGCATCGATCACCAGATCGTATCGGCGGGCGCGCAGTTTCCGCAGCGCGCGAAGTGTCGCCAGGGGACGGCGCGCCGCACGGCGATCGAGCGTCGTGCAGTCGCCGACGATGTCGAAGCCGCGGAACAGGGTCGCCGCTGCCGGTCCGGCCGAGAGCAGATCCACCTCCGCGCCGGGGAACCGCCGCTCGATCTCGACCAGCAGCGCCGTGAGCAGCACCGTATTGCCCAACCGGTGGTTGGGACGGCACACGAGGATGCGCTGGATCCGCTCCGAGGCGAGGCCACCGGGACCGACGAGGTTCGTCGACGACGGAACCAGATGCCCCGCCATCCATGCCGCGATGCGCCGGCGCCACGAGGCCAGGCCGCCGTGCAATGGCTTGCGGCCCGGTTCGGCGGTCGACGGGGAGGACAAAGACGCACTGCGCATGACGTGCACCGGCAGGAAAGTGAGAGCACGGTGCCAGAGCAAGCTTACGTACACCTGTGGGAATTGTGACGCCGGGATTTCCGTTCAGCAGCCGATGCGGTTACGTTTGGCGGTTTAGACGCACGTTCGTCCACGCGCCGCCATAGGGGTCAAGCCAGATGCATCGAGATACGACATCGGCACGCATGCACGGCATGCGTCGCGTTCTCATTCGGGCCATGCTAGGCCTTGCGCTCGCCAGCGGCATTGCGCAGCCGCCGGCGTTCGCCGATACGCCGCCACAAGGCGCCGTCGATTCGATGTTCGATGTGGCGCCTGCGCGCGCCGCGCTCGAGCGTCTGGTGGGGAAAGCCCACGCCGACCAGGTTCGCCTGCGTGCGGTGGCCCGGGGACAAGGCGATCGCTTTCGCATCCTCGGAGACGACGGCCATCTCCTTATCGAGGGCACCAGCCCCGCCACGCTTCTCGCCGGTTTTGGCTGGTACCTGGAGTACGTGGCGCACGCGAATATCTCGCTGGCCGGCGATCAACTGGACCTTCCCCGGACGCTGCCGCTGCCCGCGTCACCCATTGCGCACGAGGCGAACGGTGCCAACCGGTTCGCGCTGAACGATGTCGACGAGGGCTATACGGAGCCCTACGCCGACTGGGACTACTGGGAGCACAAGATCGACGTGTTGGCACTCAGAGGCATCAATCAAGTGCTCGTCTACCAGGGCCAGGAGAAAGTTTACGAGGCCACCTTCCAGCGCTTCGGCTACAGCCGCGACGAGCTGCTCGCGTGGATCCCGCAGGCGGCGCATCAACCGTGGTGGCTGCTGCAGAACCTGTGCTGCTCGCCGACACCCATTGCGCAAGACATCGTCGACCGGCGCGCCGACCTCGCGCGGAAGATGGCGGACCGCCTGCGGCAGTTGGGCATGGTTCCCGTCTTCCCTGGGTTCTACGGCACGGTGCCGCCGGACTTCGCGAAGCGCAACGCGGGCGCGCACGTCGTTCCCACTGGCGAGTGGGACGGCTACAAGCGTCCGGACTGGCTCGACCCGACCGACCCTGTATTCGCCAAGGTTGCCGCCGAGTTCTACCGCGCCCAGACGGCCATGTTCGGTGACAGCAACATGTTCAAGATGGATCCGCTGCACGAGGGCATCGAAGGCGCCGACCACGGAAGCATCGATCTCGTAGCGGCCACGCGTGGCATCCAGTCGGCGCTCGATCGCGCCCATCCCGGTGCCATCTGGGTGCTCCTGGGCTGGGAAACCAATCCGCTGCCGCCGATCGTGAAAGGCCTGGACAAGACCCATGCGCTGGTCGTGGACGGCGAATCCGAAGCCGTGCCGGCCGACACGGACAGGGAAACCGAATGGGCGGGCGCACCCTACGCGTTCGGCACGATCTGGAACTTTGGCGGACATACGAACATCGGCGCCAATCTTTCCGTGTGGAACGAGCGGTTCTGGCAATGGAAGAAGAAAGCCGGCAGCCGGATGGACGGCGTGGCCCTGATGCCGGAGGCCAGCGACAACAACCCCGCGGCGACCGCGTTCTTCACCGAGCTCGCATGGCGTACGGAGCCGGCGGATATCGACGAGTGGTTCCGGCAGTGGGCATGGCGCCGATACGGCGGCGCCGCGCCCGATGCGCACGCCGTGGCGGCGTGGCACATCCTGCAGCGATCGGCCTACAACCTGCCCGCCACCTGGGACAGCAAATACCAAACCGGATACTTCGAGCTCACCCCGAGCCTTTATGCGCACACCCTACCGCTGGACTACGATCCGGAAGAAATCGTGCGTGCCCTCGCAGAGCTGCTGCAGGTCGCGCCGGCACTCCGGCAGAGCACGGCGTACCGTCATGACCTCACCGACCTGACGCGACAGGCAATGGCGGTGCGCAGCCGCGTCATGCTGCCGGAGATCAACGCGGCCTTCGAGGCACGCGACGTGGCCCGCTTCGACCGGCTCACCAGCGAATGGCTCCGCTCGATGAAGCAGCTGGACGCCGTGCTCGGCACGAACCGGCATTTCATGCTGGGCCCGTGGCTCGCCCGCGCGAAGGCCTATGCGACTACCCCAGCCGAGTGGTCCGCGATCAACTACGACGCGCGCTCACTCATCACGATCTGGGGCCGTCCGGACGTCGCCGATTACGCGCGCCGCGAATGGCAGGGTCTCGTCGGCGACTATTACTACGCGCGATGGCAGCGCTACTTCGACTCACTGAAGACGGCGCTGCGCAGTGGCAACAAGCCCGAGAAGACCGACTGGTACGCGTTCGGCGAAACATGGGCACACCAGACGAAGCCATACCCGACGGAGCCCAGCGGCGACATACATGCCCTGGCCACCCGCGTTCTCGCGGACCTGACGACGGCCCCTGCCAGGCCGTCCGCGGCACACTAGGGAGTCTTCTTCCGCGTGAGACGCGAGCAGCCCAAGCCGGACTCAATTCATCCTGCCGCAAGGAAGCGGCGGGCACACTCTCGCTCGCAGTACACCTTGTCTCGCGTCTCGTAAGGAGATAGATCCATGCGCCGTACTTCCATCTTCCTGGCCGCTTCGCTCGGCCTCGTTGTCGCCTCCCATGCCTTTGCTTCGGATCGTCCCGACCCCGGCAAGCTGACCACGCGTTGCCTGGACGAAGCGTCGAAAAAGTTCGACGTCAAGAACGACTACATCCAGCTTCAGCCCATCCAGGCCGCCGACTCGGGTTATTCCATCGCCGGTACGGCCGACGCTGGCATCGACGGCAAGAAGAATTTCACCTGTGAGTTCAACAAGAAGGGCAAGCTCGCCAATCTTGTTCCGGAAGGCAAGTAAGCACGGCATCGTTGGCCGCGTTGCACACGCGGCCAACGCAACGATTGGTGCGTCGCGCTCACGTCCGTGCTTCCCTTGTAGCGGCTAGCCAATCACGTCGATCTGTCGGATCGTGTCCGGCCAAAGACTGTCTTCGACCCAAAGACGTTGGCCAGTGGCATGACCGTCGACCCCGCAACCCCCTCATCCACACATGGAATCACCATCGTCCTCGTGCATGGCGCGTGGACGAACGGTAGCGGCTGGCGATCCGTCCACGATCGCCTGGTCGACAGAGGTTATTGCGTGGCGGTCGCGCAGCAGCCGCTGACATCGTTCGAAGCGGATGTGGCAGCCGTGGAACGCGTCCTGGCCATGCGGCCGGACCCTGTGGTCCTCGTCGGCCATTGCTACGGCGGCGCCGTCATCACGCGGGTCGGCAACGATCCAAAAGTGCGGTCACTGGTGTATATCGCCGCGCATGCCCTCGAGGAAGGCGAAACCCCGCTGGGCAACGACAGGAAGTTCGTTGACCCGACGAGCCACGCGGGTGCGGACGTGCGAACCACGCCCGATGGGTTCCTTTACTTCGAACCATCGGCGTACATCGAGGATTATGCGGCGGACGTCGATCCCGCCACGGCGCATTTCCAGGCACATGCGCAGGTAGCCACCGCGCTTGCCGCATTCGAGGTGCCGGCCGCCCATCCGGCGTGGAAGGACAAGCCGAGCTGGTACATGGTAGCGGGCGCGGACAGAATTCTGAGTCCCGACCTCGAGCGCATGTATGCCCGTCGCGCGCGCAGTACCGTGGTGGAAGTGCCGGGGGCCAGCCACGCGGTTCACCAGTCGCATCCGCAAGACGTCGTCGCGTTGATCGAACAGGCCGCGATGGCTGGAGTCGATGCATCCTAGGCATGCGATCGCAGCGTCGTGAAAGCGACGGCGCCGTTCGCCGGTCTCTTGCCGGGACTTATCCGCAAAGGAACGACGATGATCCACCTTCGGTATCGCACGCTGGCCCTCGCTGCGCTCGGCGCCATGGCCATGACTACCGTGGTTTTTGCCGCCGAAGAGGTGCATCCGGCGGATGCCCAGGCCATGCGGGGCCACGCGACGGCCGACAAGGCGATGAGGGACCTGTCCGAGGCGACGTGGGTGCTCGACGGAAAGCCGAGCGCTCCGCGCATCATCTATGCCTTCACGGATCCCAACTGCCCCTATTGCCACGACTTCTGGCAAGCGGCTCGTCCGTGGGTGGAGTCGGGGAAGGTACAGATCCGCACCCTGCTGGTCGGGGTGATCCGCGAGGACAGCCCGAACAAGGCAGCGGCCATCCTCAGTGCTTCCGATCCTTCGGCGGCGCTGACGAAGAACGAGACGATGTTCTCGCAGGGGGGCATCGATCCCGTGGAGACGATTGATCCTCTCGTCCAGCAGCAACTCGAAAAAAACCAGGCGTTGATGCTGTCGCTGGGGTTCCGCGGCACGCCCGGCATCGTGATCGCCGGTTCGGATGGCAAGCCGGTGAAAGCGAACGGGTTGCCACGGGACGGGAAACTGGAAACGCTTTTCGGCCCACGTTAGTCGGTGGGTGGTCGAACGCCAGGCCGAGGCGCCGGCGTCCGTCACGCCACCGCGGTGGGATCCACCTGCCGGCAGGACTCGTCCATCGCCTGCGGATGGGTGCGGTCACAAGGGCGGCCATCGACGACCGGCACGGGCTGCGGCGCCGCCCGCGTGACGATCTCCGCTCCGGCGTGCAGCGTCTTGCTGATCGGACACGCCTCCGCAATGGCCAGGAGCCGGTCGCGCTGAGCCTGCGTGAGATCCCCCTCGAGGAACACGTTGCGTTCGAAGATGTCGCGAGCGCTGGCTGCGTCGCGCCGGTGCGTCACATACGCCTGAGCCCGGGCAAGCGGGAGACCTTTTCGCCTTGCATACATGCGGATCGTCATGACCGTGCACGCGCCGAGCGCCGAGCTGAGCAGGTCGTAGGGCGTCGGTCCCGACGCCATGCCGCCCAGGTCGAGCGGCTCGTCGATCACGAACGACGGGCCTTGCCCATGCGCCCTGACCTGGAAGAGACCTTCGCCCGTTTCTTCGACGATCACCGGATTGGACGTCATGACAGTGCTCCTTCGATGGCCTGCGCAGATTAGCGCTTCCGCGTACCGCGACACAGGGCTGCACTCCGCGGCATGCCGCCGCGATTGTTGTTCCCCGGGCAACATGGCGAGCCTCGGCGGCGGCTTCCGGCCGGGCGTGCCGGCGCCTAACCTTCCCGCATCGCATGCACGACGAGGAACGAGCCCGTGGGTCACGGCCAGGCCAGCACCATACGAAGACTTCGCGCCGCGCGCGAGGCGGCCCTGGATGCCTGCGCCGCCAGGGATCGCTTCAGCGCGATCGCCGCTCACGAGCTCCGGCAGCCCCTTGCCGCACTGACGATGCAGGCGGATCTGCTGCGGCGACTCGGCATACAGCGGGGCGACGCGCAACTTCAGGAACTCGGCGAAGAGATGCGCTCGGCGCTGCACCGGCAGGCACGGCTCGTCGAGGACCTGCTCGACGTGCATCGCGTGCGTACGGGAACGCTCCGCCTGGAGCATGAATGCGTAGACCTCGGCCCGCTCGTGGCGCGCGTGGCGGCAGGCATGGCGGCCACGATGCCGACCGTGCGTTTGCGGCTCGATGTTCCCGCCGCCGGCGCGCTGCGTTGCCACGCGGATCCTGTCCGCGTCGAACAGATCGTCAGCAATCTCGTCGAGAACGCGCTGAAGTTCGCCGGCTCATGCGGAACGGTGGAGGTTCGGGCCGGCGAAGACGGCGGCCATGCGCGCATCGCCGTTTCCGATACGGGCCGGGGTATCGCCCCAGGCGAGGGCGAGGGACTGTTCGAGCTGTTCGCCCGCCAGGGCGACCCGGCCGTCGAAGGCCGCGCGGGTATGGGCATCGGCCTGGCGGTCGTCGACGAGATTGCAAGGGCGCATGGCGGATGCGCGCGTGTGCACTCGGACGGCATAGGTCTGGGTGCCGAGTTCGCCGTATGGCTGCCCCTGAAGGGCAGCCCGCGCACCACCGGGCCTTCCCTGGCGCGTGGACTGGCGGCGACGACCCTGCCCGCGCCGGCCCGCGCGGCGGCAAACGCGCGGCGCCGGCCGACGCAACGCGGGGCCTCCACGGTTCGTACAAGCTTGTGAGTCCAGGATCTGCTTACATGGCGGATAGCAGACTGGCGAGGGCGATACCGATGCAGAACATCCTTTTGCAGACCACGATCGAAGGCGACAGCGACGATTGGCACATCGGTCGCTTCAACCTTCTCAAGGCATTCCTGGAAGACATTCGCGACGAACATGGCGAGCCGGCGTTTCGCGTCGCCGCGCGCAACCGCGGACCTGTCGGGCGTGACGATGCGGTGTTGTCACGGCTCGACGAGTCCGACTACGGACAGCTGTGGTTGTTTGCCGTCGACACGGGCGACGGCCTCACCAGCGAAGATTGCGCGGGTATCAGCCGCTTTCGCCGAAACGGCGGTGGTCTGCTGGTCACTCGCGACCACATGGATCTGGGCAGTTCCATATGCAGCCTCGCCGGTGTCGGTGCCGCACATCACTTCCATTCCCGCAATCTCGACCCGGACACGAGCCGTCACTGCATCGACGACACGATCACCACCGACATCTCCTGGCCGAACTACCATTCGGGCGCCAACGGCGATTACCAGAAGGTGGAAGCCGTGGGCGAGGTACATGCGGTCTTGCGCGATCCGGATGCGGCCAGCGGCGTCACTGCCTTTCTTCCATCGCATCCGCACGAGGGCGCCGTCGGCGCACCGGCCGACGATCCGACTGCCCGCGTCATCCTGAAAGGACGCAGCCTCAGCACGCACAGGGACTTCAACATCGCGGTGGCGTTCGAACGGTCCGAGAGCGGCGGTCGTGCCATTGCCCAGTCCACCTTCCATCACTTCGCCGATTACAACTGGGACCCGTCCACGGGTTGTCCTTCCTTCGTCTCGGAAGCACCCGGCGATGGACTGCGACAGTTCCCCGAAGCGCTCCGCTCCACGAAGCGCTATGTGCGGAACGTCGCCCAGTGGCTTGCCGGCGGGACATGAACGCGAGGTACGAACCATGAACATCGTCGTCGTCGGCGGCAGGGGCCTCGTCGGGCGGAACATCGTCGAGCGGCTTCGCAACGAAGGCCACCAGGTGTCGGCCGTCTCCCGCGCCACCGGCGTGGACGTGATCACCGGCGAGGGACTCGCCGCATGCATGGCAGGCGCGGAGGTGGTGATCGACGCCACCAACTCGCCCACCTTCGACGACGAATCGGCGTTCCATTTCTTCCGTACGGCCATCGGCAACTTGTTGGAAGCCGAACTCGCGGCAGGTGTGCGGCACCACCTGACGCTGTCGATCGTGGGCACGCAGCGCCTGGAGGACAGCCATTACCTCCGCGGCAAGGCGTTGCAGGACCGCCTGATCCGGGCCTCCGGCATTCCCTTCACCATCGTCCATGCGACGCAGTTCTACGAATTCCTCGTTGCCATCATCGAGAGCGCCGTGCGCAATCAGGTCGTGCGGCTATCGCCCGCCTACATCCAGCCCGTGGCATCGGACGACGTAGCCGCCCTCATGGCTGCGCTTGCGGTGGGCCAGCCGCTGAACGGCTCCATCGAGATCGCCGGTCCGGAAAGGGAAAGGATGTCCGAACTGATCCGGCGTTTCGTCGTCGATCTCGAAGCGCCTTGCGATGTGCAGACCGATCGTCGCGCGCCCTATTTCGGTGCGGTGCTCGACGAGGACAGTCTGGTCCCCGGAGACGGTTCGCTGCAGGGTAGCGTGGGCTTCCAGAGGTGGCTGGAAAGGTCGGAGTTCGCGCGCGTCGGCTGGTGATCCCCGGCCGGCGCGGAACGAACGTCACGTTCCGGGCGGATCCGAATCGATGACCTGCACTTTCGGGCCCGTGGTCGACGGTTGGACGCTCTCGTCGGTGGCCAGCAGTACGGAGCCGGGCGACAGCAGCGGCAACACCTTCTCCATGAACTCCCGCGGCACGGCCACGCGGTCCACCAGCGCCTCGTCCACGACCTTGCCCGCTTCGTCCCCGTGCCCCGGGATGCCGATGGTGATCCAGTTGGGCATGCGGAGCCCGGCGCGATTCGGCGAATCCGGCATGTAGCCCGCCGCCACGATGAAGGCATGCGTGCCGGTGAGAGGATCGGTCACCTGGACCTTGCTGCGACCGATCTCGATCCCGTTGCGGAAAACGAAGACGGTGCCGTCGGCATTGCTCAATACCATCGAAATGGGACCGGTCGGTGACGCCTCGGGCGTCCAGCGATACAGCTCGCCCGATGCCAGGGGCGCCAGGTCGAGGTCCGACCCGTTGCGCGGATCGATGGGGATGACCGCACTCGGATGCACGACGGTGACCGGCGCGGTGCCCTGCTCCGCCACGACCACGGTCATGCCCATGTTGGTGGCGTCGAACAGCAGGCGGGCGAACTCGGTGGGCATGTGCACGCAACCGTGCGATTCCGGATAGCCCGGCAGGCCGCCCGCGTGCAACGCCACGCCGTCCCAGGTCAGCCGCTGCTGATAGGGCATCGGCGCATTGGCGTACTTTTTCGAGTGGTGGTCCTTGTCCTTCTGCAGGATCGTGAAGACGCCCGTGGGCGTCTCGTGCCCCTTCTTTCCGGTACTCACCGTGGTGACGCCGATGAGGATGCCGTTGCGATACGCGTAGGCGCGCTGCTCGGTGAGGCTCACGATCACCGCCATCGGGCCCGCGCCGACCGGGCGACCACCCCATATCCATTCGCCCGGCTTGAGGTTCGCGGGCGGGGTATCCGCCGGGCTGGAGACTTTCGCGCCCCACACGGGCACGCTCGCGACTACCGGCATGGCCACTGCGACGGACAATGCGATGCCGATGAGCAGACGTTTCATGAGCGCTCCTTTTCGCCACTGCGGGAAGGCAGGAACAGTTCGCCGGTGAGGATGCTGGACATGGGTCGACGGGCACCGGGCAGACGCGCCACGGGATCGAACAGCAGGTCGCGGCACCAACCGAGCGCCGAATGGTCGGACTGGAACAGCGGGGTCAGCCATCGGCTCATGCGCTGATACATGCGTACATGACGATGGCGAGCGCGAATGTAGGTGTCGAGGGCTTCGTTCGGATTCCGCCGCGCGGCGAGCGCATCCGCGAGCGCCATGGCGTCGAGCAGGGCCATGTTCACGCCCTGGCCGAGTTGGGGGCTCATGGCGTGCGCCGCATCCCCGACGACCACCAGGCGTCCGTGCCGCGGGCGCGCAAGCACGACGTCGCGATATCGTGCCTTGTGCAGCTGCCCCGCATCCAGATGCGCCACGTGGGCTGCGAGCTCCGGCCAGAGACTCGCGACCTGCGTTTTCATGGCGGCTGCCCCCGCCTCGTCGAAGCGACTCACCGTCTCGCCCGGAAGGCTGTAGTAGAAGGTCATCCAGCGCCCGTCATGGCCAGGTCGTGTGCCGACCGGAAGCATGCCGATCATCGAACGCGTGCCGGCATAGCGTTGCAGCAGGTGCGTGGGCGACGGCCAGTCATCGATGCGCAGGAGGCACCAGACCGCGCCCCAGGCATAGAGGCGCTCGCGCCGCACCTGCTTGCCGCAGGCGGTGCGCAACACCGAATGGGCGCCATCGGCCGCTACCACGAGGTCGAACGACCCGTGGTTCTCGCCCTGGGCGTCGACGAGGGTATGCGTGCGGTCGTCGTAACGGACGATGGTCGTGCCGGTCCGCACCTGTGCGGCGCCGGCGTGGGCAGCGCGGAGCATCTCGAACAACGCGCCCCGCGTCATGCCGACGCCATGGCAGCCGGGGCGCCGGTCGGCATAGCGCATCGCCATCACCCGCCGGCCACGCAACGTGGTGCCGTGCAGTTCGTCGATGCGCTGTCCGATCGCCGCCGCCCGGCCGGCAAGCCCCATGCGAGCGAGGACGCCGAGGCCCGTCGGCTGGAGCAGGAAGCCGGCGCCGACCGGCCCCAGGCTGGGGCTGCGTTCGAAGACGGTCACGTCGTGGCCCTGCTCCGACAGAAGGATGGCCGTGGCCTGCCCGGCCGTTCCATAGCCCACGATCGCGACCTTCATTCGCCCTCCCCCGGATGAGGGCCGATCATAACGTGTCGATTTCCGCTGCACTCGTTCGACGCATGGTCAGGCCCTCCACGCACCGGTGACAGCGATGCCCCTGAAACTGTATGCCCATCCCTTCTCGTCCTACTGCCAGAAGGCGCTGATCGCACTCTACGAAAACGGAGCATCGTTCGATTGGAAAATGCTTTCGCCGGACCATCCCGAGGTTTACGCGGAGTTCGCCGAACTTTGGCCGCTGAAACGGTTTCCCGTACTGGTGGACGGAGAGCGGACGATTACCGAGGCCACCTGCATCGTGGAATACCTGGATCTCTACTATCCCGGGCCCACACCGATGCTCCCGCGGGATCCGAAGGAAGCCCTGGAGGTCCGTGGCATGGATCGGTTCTTCGACAACTACGTTTCCACCCCTCAGCAGAAGATTGTGTTCGACGCGATCCGTCCTGAAGGACAGCGCGATCCGCATGGCGTGGGCGAGGCGCGGGAGATGCTCGAACTCGCCTACGCCTGGCTCGACAGGCACATGGAGGGCCGCGAATGGGCCGCCCTGGACCGCTTCACCCTCGCCGACTGCGGCGCCGCGCCTTTTCTGTTCTATGCCGACTGGACGCACGCGATCGACGCGCGCTTCCGCCACCTGCACGCGTACCGCCGGCGACTGCTTGCCCGGCCTTCGTTCGCACGCGCCGTCGACGAAGCCCGCCCCTACCGTTCGTTCTTCCCCCTCGGCGCCCCCGATCGCGACTGACCGCAGGAGACATGCCATGACGAACCCTTCCCTAGTACCGGCCGCGGAGCTGGCGGCCCGCAGCACGATGCGCGTGCCGAACGAGAGCGCCGCATACCGCGAGGCCCGCACCGCCCTTCTCGCCGAAGAGATCGAGCTTCGCCGCCACATCGAGCGCGTGGCCGAGATGCGCCGGGCCCTTCCGCCCGGGGGCGAAGTGCGGGGCGACTATCGCTTCGTCGGCGTCGAAGGCCCGGTGGATTTCGCCGGCCTGTTCGGCGACCAGACCAGCCTGGTCACCTACAGCTGGATGTTCGGACCGCAGCGCGAACGCCCCTGTCCCATGTGCACCTCGTTGCTGAGCGCCTGGGATGGCGAAGCCCGCGACATCGAGCAGAACACGGCGTTGGCGGTGATTTCGCGCTCGCCCATCGAACGCATGGTCGCCTTCGCGAAACAACGCGGCTGGCGGCACCTCAAGCTGTACTCGGATGCGAACGGTCACTTCAGCCGCGATTACTTCGCTATCGACGAGAACGGCGGCGACGAACCCGCCTTCAACGTGTTCACGCGCCGCGACGGCACTATCAGGCATTTCTGGTCCGGCGAGATGGACGGCAATACGATGGACCCGGGGCAGGATCCCCGCGGTGCGCCGGATCTGATGCCGTTGTGGACGGTCATCGATTGCCTTCCGCAGGGACGCTCGCCCGACTGGTATCCGAGCCTCGACTATCCAAAGGACTGAGACTCGCGCCCGACTCAGGGCCCGGCGAGCGTGAAGTAGGCCACCTCCCTGCGCAGGGAGCCGGCGCTCTCGCGCATGGCACGGCTGGCGGCCGCGGCATGTTCGACGGCGGCGGCATTTTCGCGCGCCGCGTCGTCGATGCCGCGAATGGCATCGTCGACTTGCGCGATGCCGTCGCTCTGGCTGAGCGTGGCATCCGCGAGCGCGGCGACCATCGTCGTCAGCACGCCCACACGCTCGCCGATGCCGGTGAGCACCTTGGCCGCGCGGTCGACCGAGGCCACGCCGGCCTGCACGGCCTCGTCGCTGGCGCCGATGAGCGCGCGGATATCCCGCGCGGCGGTACCGCAACGCTGTGCCAGTTCGCGCACTTCGTGCGCCACCACCGCGAAGCCACGGCCATGTTCGCCGGCGCGCGCCGCCTCCACTGCGGCGTTCAGCGCCAGCAGGTTCGTCTGGAACGCCACCTGGTCGACGAGATCGAGCACCTCGGTCGTGCGCTGGCTCGTTACCTGGATCGCGCGCATGGTGCCGATCGCGTCGGTCGCCACGCGGAAGCCTTCGTCCGACATCGCACTCGCTTCGCACACGGCCCCGTTCGCCGCGATCGCCTGGTCGAGGCCACCGGATACGGCGTCGGCCATCTCGCGCATGGACCGCGTGGTGCGCTCCACGTGCCTCGCCTGCAAGCGCGTGCGCTCGCTGAGCGCGTCGTTGCCGCGCGCCAGACCCGCGGCGGCTTCCGCCACGCGATCCGCGCGGTCGCGGACCTGGACCACGACGTTGCCGAGCTGGGCGTCCATCTCCGCCAGCGACATCAGCAGGCGACCGATCTCGTCGTCGCGGCCCACTTCGATGCGCGATCCGAGGCGGCCGCCGGCGATGGCGGCCGCGACGTCCGCTGCCTGCCGCAGCCGGCGGCCCAGCGATCGGATGATCGCCACGTCGATGGCACTCGCGAGCAGCAACGCGATGCCGAGGAGGGCGGACGAATAGACTTGCCCGCGCGCGATGTCCGCGTGCTGCGCCTGCGCCACGGCGTTGCCGCCGTCCACGGCCAGACCGAACAGGTTCGAGAAGTCGCTCTTCAGCGGCACGACCGCCGATTGCACGTCGTTGGATAACTGGAGCTGCGCGAGGTCGTACTGCTCCGCCTTCAGGAGGCCGATGACGGCGTCGACAGCCTTCTCCGCTTCCTTGCGATGCGCCGACGCGAGCGCCACGAGCGTGCCCTGCTCCTTGCCCAGGCCACTGGCTTCCAGGGCCTTCCACTGGCGATCGACGGATTTGCGATCGGCCTGGATCGTCGTCACGGCGTCGTCGACTGCCGAGGGGAGCCGGGTCAGGGTGGCGTGGACCAGTGCATCGAGCAGATCGTTGTAATCGTTCTGGATGTGCCCGAGCGCGGCTACGGGCGAGAGCGTGTCGCCGACGACCGATTGCAGGCGAGCGTCGGCTGCCCGAAGTTGGAGCCCACCCACAATCCACAGGGCGAGCAACAGGAGGGCCGTGCCGAGGAGGCGAAGGGTGAGCCGGGCGCGCAGCGTCAGCGCGCGAAGGGGCGGTCGGGGGAAGCGCATGGGCGGACTCGAGGGGCGGGGATGCCCTCGCTGTCGGCCGCAAATTCGGCAACTTTAGGCCGAAAATCGAAGATTAATCTTTTGTTTTCATATGGTTACAGGTAGATGACATTCTGTCAGCGCAACTGGCTGTCCTTGCTGCCCCGGCGGTTGTAACCGCTGAAGCTGGCTTCCTCGCGATCCGCCAGCTCCTGGCAGTCCACGCACAGGCGCACGCCGGGCACGGCCTTGCGCCGCGCCTCGGGGATCGGCTTGTCACACTCCTCGCAGCGCTCCAGGCTCGGTCCTTTCGCCATGCGGCTGCGCGCACGCTTCACCGCGTCTTCCACGGTGGCGTCGATCTGGTCCTGTACGGCGGTGTCGCCCGCCCATCCGGTAGCCATGGTTTACCTCCCGGCGCTCGGCTCCAAGAGGTAAAGATGGTGGCAAGTCCCTGGTTCTAAAGGCGTGAACGGTCAGCGGGGTTCGTCGTAGATGCCGAATTCCGTGATGCCCGGCTGCCTGCCTTTCACGCTGAGGCGGACGCGCCTGGCCGTGGTGCGTGCGATTTCATGGAACTGGTACGGCGCGGGCGTCGTGCCGGCGACGAGCTCGGTCCAGGCGCCATCCCGCTCCACTTCCACCTTGTACGAGGCGATGCGACTTGCATCGCCGTAGCCTTCCGCATGCAGCGGCTCCACGATGGACAGCGTGTTGAACGACACGGGTTCGTCGAAGCGCACCTCGATCCAGGCGTCGTCCTTTCCGCGGTCGGCAAGCCAGTAGCTGCGGAAATTGTCGTCGAACGCCTGATCCGGTCCCACGGCCTCGTCGCTCGCGCTAGCCCACGCGGGCCTGCCGGCCGCGAGGTCGGGCGTGGTGATCGTGACGGAGCGGCCGATCTTCGCGGCCGGCCCCGTGTTCTTCCAGAGCCTGCCGATCTCCGCCAGACGCGCCACCGCGTTGTCGTCGAAGCGGCCGTCGCGATTCGGCGCCACGTTGAGGATGAGGTTGCAGTGGTTCTCGTTGAACGGCACGAGCCACTCCTCGACGATCGTCTTCGCCGACGCGAGTTCCGAGGTCGGATAGGCCTTCTTCCAGAACCAGTCGCTTTGCAGCGTGGTGCCCGATTGCGACGGCACCGGGCTGTCCGGCGGGATCTTCTGGCCGGCATGTTGCTCGTATTGCTTGATGTCGGTGTAGTAGAGCGCCGTGCCCGGGTAGCTGCCCGCGTTGTGATCGGTAAGCAGGCAATCCGGCTGCAACGATTTCACCAGATCGTAGATCTCGCGGTATGGCAATTCCGCGTAAGAGATGCGCGACCAGGAGGCGTTCCAGCCGTCCAGAATCAGGGCCGTGAGCGGCCCGTAGTTCGTGAGCAGTTCGGTGAGCTGCGCCTTGATGAGCGCGATCTTTTCCGGCGTGACGGTGCGCGCGCGGATGTCCTGGCGCAGGTCGAGGATGGAAAAATAAAGACAGACCTTGAGCCCCGCGTTGCGGAACGAATCCACGTAACGCCGCACCACATCGTGCGGAAACGACGACTGCATGACGTTGGCGCTGCCGGTCTTCGTCGGCCAGAGGCAGAAGCCGTCATGGTGCTTGGTGGTCAGGCAGGCGTAGCCCATGTTGGCGGACTTCGCCGCCTTGGCCCATTGGTCGGTATCCAGGTGTTTCGGATCGAAGAGCTTCGGCGACAAGGTGGGATCGCCCCATTCGCGTTCCTCGAACGTGGCCATGTTCAAGTGGATGAACATGCCGAAGCGAAGGTCGAGGAACGCCTGCTGCAGGGATTGCAGCCGCGCCGGATCCACCGCCACGTGCCGGCTGGCCTTCACGGCGGACGGTGCCGCGGCCGAAGCGCGCAGAGCGCCACCCATGCCGCCGGCGAAGGCTCCCGCCACTGCCAGCGTCTTCGCGAATTCACGTCGATTCAATGCCCACCCTCCCGAGTCGTCGACCTTCGACTGTCCCCGCGATGGCACGTGCTGTCAATGCAGCCGTTCGCCGGGCCGCCTTGTGCAAGGCGCGCGAGCTCCCAACGCGCTAGGCTCCCTCCATGGCGACCACCTCACCTTCCCCGCCCGACGCGATCGCCGACGACGAGTCCGTCGCATGCAGCGAGGCTGCACGCCGCTGGACGCTGATCGCGGCCATCGTGGGGTCGGGCATGGCATTCGTGGACGGCACCATCGTCAACGTGGCGCTGCCGGCCATCCAGCAGGCACTGGATGCCACCACCGCGGACGCGCAGTGGGTCATGGAGGCGTATGCGCTGCTGCTATCGGCGCTGATCCTCGTGGGTGGCGTCCTCGGCGACCGCTTCGGCCGTCGCCGTGTGTTCGTCGTCGGCACGGTGGTGTTCACGCTGGCGTCGCTCGCCTGCGCGGCGTCGCCCACGATCGGCGCACTCATCGGTGCCCGGGCGATCCAGGGTTTCGGCGCCGCGCTGCTCGTGCCCGGCAGCCTTGCGCTCATCAGCAGTGCCTATCCGAAAGAGAGGCGCGGCGCCGCGATCGGCACCTGGTCCGCCTTCAGCGGCATCACGGCGGCAGCCGGGCCGGTTATCGGTGGCTACCTCGTGGAACACGTTTCCTGGCACTGGGCATTCCTCATCAATCTGCCCCTTGGCGTCGCCCTGGTCGCACTGTGCCTCTGGCGCGTGCCCGAAAGCCATGGCGCACATGCCGGGAAGCTGGACATCGCCGGTGCATCGCTGGCGACGACAGGACTCGCGGGCGTCGTCTTCGCGCTCATCGAAGCACCGTCCAACGGATGGGCCTCCGTTCCGGTTCTCGCCGCCGCCGTGATCGGCGTCGCCTCACTGGTCGCTTTCGTATATGTGGAGCGTGGCGCATCCGCGCCGATGCTGCCCCTGTCGCTGTTTCGTAACCGCGACTTCGCCGCAGCGAACGCGCTGACGCTACTGCTTTATGCGGCCCTCGGCGGCAGTCTGTTCTTCATCCCGCTCAATCTCATCCAGGTGCAGGGTTATGGTGCGACCGGCGCGGGTGCCTCGTTGCTTCCATTCATCGCGATCATGTTTTCGCTGTCACGCTGGACAGGACAGCTCGTCGACCGCGTGGGTGCCAGGCTGCCCCTGGTCGTGGGCCCGTCGATCGCCGCGTTCGGCTTCGTCCTTTACGCGGTGCCCGGCGTCGGCGACAGCTACTGGACCACGTTCTTCCCGGCGAGCTGCGTTCTCGGGCTCGGCATGAGCATCGTGGTGGCGCCGCTCACCACCACGGTCATGAATGCGTTGTCGCCCTCGCTCGCCGGCACGGCATCCGGCGTCAACAATGCCGTGGCCCGCACGGCCGGCCTGCTCGCGATCGCCGTCTTCGGTGCCGTGCTCGCGCACGTGTTCGACACCACCCTCGACGCGCGCCTTGCCTCCCTCGACCTTCCCGCCGATCTGACCGCCCGGATTGTCGAGCAGAAGGCGAAGATGGCCGGCATCCAGGTGGCCGACGCGACGGCGCGCCGGGCGATCGAGGACGCCTTCGTGGCCGGCTTTCGCGCCGTCATGCTTGTTTCCGCAGGCCTTGCTGCGCTGTCGGCCGTCGTTACCGCCGTCGCCTTGCGTGGCGCCAACGGCGGCGCGAAACGCTGACGCTCAGAGCCAGATGCGAATGCCGGCGACCCAGCGCCGGTCGGTCACCCGGCGCCCGTCGGCCAGGGCCAGGTCGGCCGTGCCGCCGGTGAGATGCTCCCAGGCGACGCCGACATAAGGCGCCACGCTGCGGCGGATTTCGTAGCGCAGACGCAAGCCGCCCTCGATCCGCGACATGCCTGCCCGGACACCCCGGCCGGGATCGTCCTTGCCGTACGCCTGGGCCTCCAGCTCCGGTTGCAGCACGAGACGTTGCGTGAGCAGCAGTTCGTATTCCACGCGCACCCGTGCCGCCGTGCGGCCCTGCGAACCGGCGTAGACGGTGGCTTCCACTTCGAACCAATAAGGCGCCAGCCCTTGCACGCCGACCGCGGCCCAGGTGCGTTTCGGCCCCTGGCCGATGTCGCGCCGCACGCCGAGCTGCGCATCCCAGAACGATGCGACCGCGTGGCTCCAGAAAGCTTCCACGTCGCCGTCATGCGGACGTCCGCCCTCTCGCTCGCCCTCACTTCGCAGCCACAGCTTGTCCGTGTCGTTGCCGTACCAGCCCTCGGCTTCCCACGACTGGCCCTGGCCGCCCTTGCCCGCGAAAGACTCCAGGCGATCGAGCAGCAACATGCCCGAAGGCGTCGAATCGTCCATGTTCATCATGTGCATGTCGTGCATGGACGTTGGCGGCACGCCGTCGGACCAATCGGCGCTGCGGGCGTTGGCCGGTGCATTTCCGCTCTGCATCGGACCCATCGTCATGTCGTCGGCGGGGTGAGCAGACATGGCATGGTGCATGTGCGCGTCCTGTGCGTGCGCAAGGGCCGGCAACAGTGCGAACAGAACGAACGCCGGCGCCCTCACGACACCACCACTTCGCGGAACATGCCCGCTTCCATGTGGTACAGCATGTGGCAGTGGAAAGCCCAACGCCCGGGATTGTCGGCGGTTACCGCGTAACTCACCTGCTGTGCGGGCTGCACGTTCACGGTGTGCTTGCGTACCTGGAAGCTTCCATCGGGCGCCTCCACCTCGCTCCACATGCCATGCAGGTGAATGGGGTGGTTCATCATCGTGTCGTTGACCAGGCGTATGCGCAGGCGCTCGCCCTGGCGGAAGTGCACGGGCTTCGCCTGCGAGAACTTCAAGCCGTCGAACGACCACGCGAAGCGCTCCATGTTGCCGGTGAGGTGCAGTTCGATGGTTCGGCCAGGCTCCCGCGGATCGAGCGGGCCGCCTTCGCTGCGGAGGTCCGCATAGGTGAGCACACGATGCGTGCGCTCGCGCAGGCCGGCGCCCGGGTCGTCCAGCGACGTGCGGGGCATGTCCACGCGCATGTCCACGCCGGGGCCGTATTCCGTGCGGGCGTGACTGGCCATCGCCATGTCGCCGCCGGAACCGGCGTCGTCGCCCATGGCGCCCATCATGTCGCGCATCGCGAGGCGCGGTGGCGGGTCGAGCGGCGGTACGGCAGCCGACATACCGACGCGCGGTGCCAACGTGGCCCGCGCGTAGCCGGAGCGATCGATGGACTGCGCGAAGATCGTATAGGCGCGGTCGTCGCGCGGCTCGATCAGCACGTCGTAGGTCTCGGCAGCCGAAAGGCGCAGCTCGTCGACCTCCACCGGCACCACGTCCTGCCCGTCGGCGGCGATCACCCGCATGCGCAATCCCGGAATGCGCAGGTCGAAGATGGAGTTCGACGAGCCATTGATGAGGCGAAGGCGGACCCGTTCGCCGGGACGGAACAGTCCGGTCCAATTGCCGGCTGGTGCGACCCCGTTGACGAGGTAGGTATACGTCGCCGCCGAGACATCGGCGAAGTCGCTGCGATCCATGCGCATGTCGTTCCACATGCGCCGCATCGCTACCGCGTCGGCGAACCCCTTGGCGCGTGCGTCGCGAAGGAACTCGGCGACGGTGGGGCGACCCCGGTTGTACAGACCGCTGCGTGTGCGCAGGTTCGCGTAGATGCGCTCCGGATCCTCGTCGCTCCAGTCGCTGATGAGGACGACGTGCTCACGGTCGGCGGCATGACGCTCGCCATCCTTCGGCTCGATGACGATCGCGCCGTAGAGCCCGCTTTGCTCCTGGAAGCGGCTGTGCGCGTGGTACCAGTACGTGCCCGCCTGGCGCACTGGAAACCGGTAGGTGAACGACCCGCCGGCCGGGATGCCGTCGAAGCTGAGCCCGGGTACGCCGTCCTGGTTCGCGGGAACGATGAGGCCGTGCCAGTGGATCGACGATGCCACGTCCAATTCGTTGCGCACCGTCACGCTGGCGAACTGGCCTTCCCTCAGCCGAAGAACCGGGCCCGGGACACCGCCGTCGACCGTCACCGCGCTGCGCGCACGACCGGTGAAGTCCACAGCCGCACGACGAATGCCCAGACGGAGATCGGGGCCCGCCACCTCCCGCATGGAATGCATCGCGTCGGTAGCGAAGGCCGACCGTACGACACCCAAGCCAACGCCCACGCCGGCGACGGCCATGCCCTGAACGAAGCGCCGGCGACGCAGATTGACGGAAAGCGGATCGAAGGGATGCATCGTGCGTATATCCGAGTGTCGAGGCACGAGCGTAGGAGTCCGCGTCGCGCTCGACAACTCTGGACAAGGCTCCGCAAAGGCGGGTGGCATGCCACCCGCCTTGCCGCACTCAGCGGGCCATGCTTCCCGCGCAGTCGTCGATGTCCACGAAGGCCTTCTTGAGATCCGGTTGGGTACCGGTCGTACTCGAGTCGCCACCGGCCAGGGGCGTGCCGCTCGCATTGAGCAGGGTACGAACGCCGGTGGAGGAGAGCGCGAGATGCCTGGCGCGCGCATAGCCGAGCACGCTCGCCGCGGCCCCCGCCACGATGGCCCCTGCGGCGGGAGTGCCCGCATGAGTGGGTGTATAGCCCGGCATGCCGGACACTCCGCCGTCCTGCGGCTTGCCTGCCGTGGTGAATACGTCGCCGCAACTCCAGCTGGCGCTGTCGATACGCGCGCCGAAATTGCTGGACGGTGAGCGCCTCGCGTCCATCGCGCAGAGGCCCGCGACCAGAATGGCCCCGGAATCCCGCCGGCGCCTGTCGAATCGACCACCAAAGCCCGGATGATCGAGGTCGATGCCGCTGTCGCCTGCGCTCTCGACGACGACGACGCCGCGATCGGTCAGATCCTTGATGGCATCGAACCAGGCAGGCATGTATTCGACGGGAAGCATGCATTTCGTGGCGCAGCCGGCGATCGGCGCCGAGGCGGCGGCAAAGGCCGTCACCAGCACGTCGCCGGGCTTCAGGTACTCGCGGAGTTCGACGAAGTTGCCGATGTCGGACGAGGCGTGCGCGAGCGCGGCGCGGCTGACGATGCCCTTGATACCGAAGCCGTTGTCGAGCGCGGCGAGAATGCCGGCGGTGGCCGTGTTGTTGTGATCGATGCGGTAGTCGCCAAAGTTGCGCACGGACCACGGAAGGTCGGGATGGGTCGGGTCCCAGGCACCGGGCTCCATGGTAACCACAGTGACCCCGTCACCGTTGCCTCCGGGCAGACGCGCGGCGTAGTGAGCGTCGATGCCGCCGAGCATGTAGATGCCGTTGCTGGCGTCTGCCGGATACAGATAAAACTGGCGGAACGAGTGATCGTGCAGCGTTCCGGCCGCCGGCGCGGGCGGCGTTTGCGAGCGGCCGGCGGCGGTGTCGGGCATGCCCGGCACCACTGGCGAGAGATCGGGGTACGCGAGTTCCACGTCGTCCCGCTGCGCGAGGGTGGCTACGACACGATTCACGTATTGCCAGTCGGTCTGCCGATCATCCGGGATGGCAACTCGGAAGTAGCGCCGAAGACCATGCGGATCAAGGCGGTTGTCGACCGACACCGCGCGGAACAGCGGGCCGATGTCCAGGTGCCGCAGCAAGGGATCGGACGCCGCTTCGTGCTCGAAGCGGAGCTGCCGGCCCTGCCGGTTTTCCGCGCTCTCGCGAACCTTGAACACCACGCTCGGATACGACCCGCCCGCCGAGGCGAGGAATTCGGCGCCGCCGGCATGTGCCGGGGCGCGCGCCGGCTCCGATGCGCGCAACGACGCCAGGAACGGGCACATCGTTTCCTTTGGCTTGACCCGGGCGTCGGCCAGTTCGACCACGGCCTGCACATGCCCGTCGTAGCCTGCACCCGCCAGCGTGCCGGTGTGAAGCTCACCCCCGCGCGTCACCGGGCCGGTGACCACCAGTTCCACTTTGGCGCCCCCGAGGTGGGACTGGTAGACGTGATCGATGTATGTGGATTCCGGTGCCAGGAAATAGGAACCGCCGCCGTAGTCGAACGAAACGCGAATGCCTATTCCGGGTACGTTGGTCTCGTAAACGCCACGCCCGATGACGCTGGGGGTCTTGAAGAGGTTGAGGGTCGAGGTGCGGGTGGGGAACAGGCAACGGATGGCGTACGACAGGCGCGGCGTGGATCTGCGCTCTGCCAGCACGGTGCCGGGTTTCGCGTCGGCGGGCACCGCCACCAACCCGAACGACACCTTTTGCGGTGCGCCCTGCGACGGGTGGAACAGACATCCCTTGGCGTACACGGGACCAGTGAGCAGGAAGAGCGGAAGCAACAGGGAAGAACGTCTTGCTTTTCGGATTCGCATCGTCGTGGCCTTCTTCAGTGGAGGCCACTCACTGTGCCGCCAACCGATCGGTCGCCTTGTCGGCTCTTGCCCCAATACATGACGGCGCACAGCGCGGGGATCCTTCGTGACGGGACGACCGGGCTCCTAGGCACGGCGCGCCCTAGCGGTAGGCGACATTCACCGTGATGTGCGCATTGGCGGAGCCTGGTGTCAGCGGGCGACCCGTCGTGCGGTAGCGGGCGCGAAACCCGCACACGTCGCAATGAGGCCACACGCGTAGTTCCAACGGGCGGGGATCGTTCGGAACGAGGTGCGTATCGAGATGGGCCGCGCGAAGTTCGACGGCTACCCCGTGCGCGGCGCCCGTACCGGCGCCTTCAAGCTTGAAGAGACCGGGATCCGACTCGTCGGGGGCGCCGGCAAACGTCATGAGGACGTGCGTGGCGCCGGTGCATCCGGTGACGACGAGTTCCTGCGTGGCCCACCGGCTGTGTCCCTGTTCGGCGAGGGTGCCGCCGTCGACCTGGCCGAGGTCGAACAGCAGGCTGCGTGCAAGGAACGTACACGTCGGGCGCTGGGGTTCGATGCGGGTATCGCCCAGGTCCAAGGTGACCAGGGGACGGTTGTCGTAGCCCGCGCTGGCGATCCTGCCGGGAGTGACGGTTCCACCGGTTTCGATGGGTCCCGTCTTGACCAGTTCCACCGAGAACGAGGCGTTGAGCATGGCGAGGTCGGGCTTCGGCCCCAGCGGCGGGGTCTGGTAGGTTTCGGTGAACGGGAGCAGATATTCGCCCGCGTGATAGCGGAAGTGGACGCGCAGGCCCACACCGCGAACATTGGTGGCGTACACACCGTTGCCCAGGGCCGGCCCGGCGAAAGTGCCCAGGGTGAACGTGCGCGTGTATTTCCCGCAGAACTGGTTCTGCGAAGACGACCAGGGTTCGCTGCGTCGCATGGCCAACACCTGGCCCACCGGCGCATCGGTGGGCGCCTGGACAACACCGAAGGCGACGCGCTGCGGTCCACCCTGCGCCGCGGGAAGCTTGCAGAGCGCGAGGGCGGGCGAGGGTACGGCGGCCCCGAGAAGGACGAGGGCCAAGGCCAGTGGACGAGGATATGGGAGCATGGGCGCTTCCTGCGCGCGGGACGCCAGATTGCCCGACGGGCCGGCGGCAACCCATACGATCCGTCTTAAAGTGCGATGACAGCCGACGCCGCCAGTCCACGGCGCGTTCACTGCGTGTCGCCAACCATCCCCGCATGAGCCTTCAGGACTATCGTCGCAAGCGAAACTTCGCCAAGACGCGCGAGCCGGCGCCCGACGACTCGGTGCGCGAAGGCGGTCGCGCCATCTTCGTGGTGCAGTTGCATCACGCGTCGCGCCGCCATTTCGATTTCCGCCTGCAGGTCGGCGACGTATTGCGCAGCTGGGCGGTTCCGAAGGGCCCCAGCTACGATCCAAAGGTGAAGCGGCTGGCGGTCGAGGTCGAAGATCACCCCGTGTCGTACGCCGATTTCGAAGGCGATATCGAAGAAGGGTATGGCAAGGGTCATGTGGATCTGTTCGACCGCGGGGTTTGGGCCACGCGCGGCGACCCCGAGGCGCAGATCCGCAAAGGCCACCTGGAATTCGAACTGTTCGGCAAGCGCCTGAAAGGGCGCTGGCACCTCGTCCGGGGTGCACGCAAGGAACGCCAGCCCACGTGGTTCCTGATCAAGGCCGAGGACGCTTACGCCGGCGACGTGGAAGCCGACGATCTTCTCGACGCGAAGATGCGCGAGAGTACGCGCCGCGCCGCCACCACGCCGAATCTCCGGGCCGCCGCGAAGAAATCCACCTCGCGCAAGAAGGCGCCACCAAAGACGCGGCGCGTGCCGCTGGCCACCTTGACCAAGGCGGCCGCCGCGCTGAAAGGCGCCCGCAAGGCGAAACCGGACAACGGTTTCTTTCCGCCCCAGCTGGCACGCCTGCGCGAAACGCCTCCGCCAGGCGACGACTGGGTGCACGAGGTGAAATGGGACGGGTATCGCATTCTCACCGGCATCGCCGATGGCGAGGTGCTGCTGTGGTCGCGCAATGCCCTGCCATGGAACGAGCGCGCCCCGGAGATCGCGCAGGCGGTGGAGGCATTGGGCCTGGACAGCGGGCGCCTGGACGGTGAGCTGATCGCTCTGGACGCGGAGGGTCGCAGTGACTTCAACGCCCTGCAGCGCACGCTCTCCGGCGAAGCGCAGGCACCTCTGGTGTACATGCTGTTCGACATTCCTTACCTGCAAGGCTACGACCTCTCCCGCACCGCCCTGGTCGAACGGAAGGCGCTGCTGGAGCGCCTGCTGGCGCACGCGCCGCCGCACCTCTCCTACAGCTCGCACCAGGTGGGCCGTGGGGACGAGGTGTTCGCCATGGCGATGGAGCAGAAGCTCGAAGGGATCATCTCCAAGCGCGCGAATGGCGCTTACCACAGCGGCCGTGGCGACGACTGGCAGAAGATCAAGCGGCTCGAAAGCGACGAGTTCGCCGTAGTCGGTTACACGCCGGCGAAAGGCTCGCGCCTCTCGTTCGGGTCCCTTCTGCTGGCCAAACCCGGCAAGGGCGGCGGCTGGACGTATGTGGGGCGTGTGGGTACCGGCTTCACCGACGAGATGCTGCGCCAGCTGGCAAAGACGCTGGCGAAGGGCGGCACGAAAGAACCCCCGGTGCGGATCGATGCGGTGGACCCGATGCTGCGCGATGCGCTGTGGGTGCCGCCGACCGTCGTGGCCGAGGTGTATTTCCGTGGCATCGGCAACAAGGATCTGCTGCGACAGCCCAGCCTGAAGACGCTGCGCGTGGACAAGTCGCCTGCCGACCTGCGCGATTCCGACCGCGCTCCAGCCAAGCCCGCGGCGAAAAAAGCGCGGGGCACCGGAAAGACCGCGTCGAAAGCTGCTACCCAAGCCGCCACGGCAGATGCGATCGTCATCACGCATCCCGATCGCGTCGTCTTTCCCGACGACGGCATCACCAAACAGGAGGTGGTGGATTACTATCGGGCCGTGATGCCGTGGTTGCTGCCGGCCATCGCCGACCGGCCCACCTCGACCATTCGCTGCCCCGGGGGCATCGGCGCCCCGTGTTTCTTCCAGAAGCACGTGATGGCCGGCCTCGAACACGTGGGCACCGCAAAACTGAAGGAAGAGACCGGCGCCCAGGCCGTCTACCTTTATCCGCGCGACGAGGCCGGCCTGATCGAGCTGGTGCAGTTCGGCACCGTGGAATTCCATCCCTGGGGTTCTCATGTGGATGCGCCCGATATCGCCGATCGCGTGGTGTTCGACCTGGACCCGGGCGACGACGTGGCATGGCCTCGCGTGGTGGCCGCCGCGCGCATGGTCCGTGGCTTCCTCGACCAGTTGGGTCTGGTGTCCTTCGTGCGGACGACAGGCGGCAAGGGCCTGCATGTGGTCGTGCCGTTGAATCCCGGTGCCGACTGGGACACGGTGAAGACCTTCGCCCGCGGCTTCGCCGAAGCGATGGCCGCGTTGCACCCGCTGGAATTCGTCGCGACCGCCACCAAGCGCTTTCGGCGCGGCAAGATCTACGTGGATTACCTGCGCAACGGGCGCGGAGCCACCGCCGTGGCGTCCTATTCGCTGCGCTCGCGACCTGGCGCTCCGGTGGCCGTCCCGTTGCGCTGGGAAGAACTGGGGAAGGTGAAGTCCGGCAACGCCTTCGATCTGCACAGTGTGCCGAAGCGTCTCGCCCGCCTGAAGAAGGACCCGTGGGAGGGCATCGACAAGGTGAAACAGGACCTCGCGTCGGTGAACGAGAAACTGGAAACACTCTGAAACGCGGCGTCCTGGCGAAGATGCACCGGCTTCGCCTGTACACTGGGCGCTTCGCCGAACGGCCTTAACCCATGCTCGCTTCCCTGCCTACCTTCCTGCGCGTTCCCCTCGTCTGCATCCTGCTCCTGATCAGCACCCTGCTGCACGTACTGCCGCTGTTCGCGTTGACCCTGCTACGGCTGATCCTTCCGATCCCGCCGTTGCAGCGGGCGATCGGTGCGATGCTGGTACGGATCGCGGAAAGCTGGCTCGGTGTCAACGGCCGGATGTTCGACCTCTTCACCCGCACTCGCTGGGTGGTCGAGGGTGTCGACGGTTTGGAGCTGCATGAAAACTTCCTCGTCGTCTGCAACCACCAGAGCTGGGTCGACATTCCCGCGCTGCAGAAGGTGTTCAACCGGCGCATTCCGTTCATGCGCTTCTTCCTGAAGAGCGAGCTGATCTGGGTGCCCTTGCTGGGGCCGGCCTGGTGGGCGCTGGACTTCCCCTTCATGAAGCGCCACTCGCGCCAGGAGCTGGAAGCGCGACCGGAATTGCGTGGCAAGGACCGCGAAGCCACACGGCGAGCCTGCGAGAAGTTCCGTCACCTTCCGGTGTCGATCATGAATTTCACCGAGGGCACGCGCTTCACCAAGGCGAAGCACGACGCGCAGAAGTCGCCGTACACACACCTGCTGCGGCCGAAGGCCGGCGGCGTGGCGTTCGTCATCGATGCCATGGGCGAGGCGATCCGCGACATCCTCGACGTGACCATCGTGTACCCGGACGGCCCGGGTACCACCATGGACATGCTGGCCGGCCGGATTCGCGAGGTGCGCATCCATGCGCGCCGGCTTCCCATCACGGCGTCGTTGCGCGGGGACTACGAGAACGACGCGGACTTCCGTGAACGGTTCCAGGGTTGGGTGAACGAACTCTGGGCGGAGAAGGACGCGCGGATCGGCGCGATGCTGGCGTCAGGCGCGCGAAACTAGAGCCATGTTGCCACGGTAGGAGCGCGCCCTGCGCGCGACAGCTTCTCGCGGGCAGTAGAGGGCTTGCGCGCCAGCTCGCAGGTTCGGCCTCAAGACATGTCGCGCGCAGGGCGCGCTCCTACCGGGCTTCTTCCCTCAGCTTCTCGTCCAGGCGTTGCCGCCCGGCTTCTGCGTAGGACTTGCAGGTCTTGCCCTCGGCCTGCTCCGGGTGCGGTGCGATCAGGATGTCGCAAGGCAGTGCCGCGACACGGTCGAAGGTCTTGCGAAACTCGGCGACGAACGCCGGATGGTCACTGTAGCGGTAACCCTTGGCGGAAAAGGCGGTGAGGCTATCGACGTAAGCGATCGATTTGCAGGTATCGCCTTCGCACGCGTTCCATGTCCAGGCCGTACCGCCTACGGTGTGTCCCGGCGTGATGTGAGCGGTGATCGCCAGCGGCCCCACCCGCACGATGGTCCCGTCGGCGATGTCGCCAACGGCATCGACCTTGGGGAACACATGCGCGTCACCGTGCTGCGGGTCGCTCGGATCGTCGCCGCCCCGCTGAAGCGCCTTCGCCGCGGTGGCGGTTGCACGCACCGTGGCGCCGCTGTCCTTTGCGACGCCGGCGATACCGCCGGCATGATCGAAGTGCGTGTGAGAATTGAGAATGATCTTAATGTCCTCGACCCGGAAGCCGAGTTTGCGCACGTTGGCTTCGATCAGCGCCACGTTCTCTTCCAGGGGGGCATCGATCAGCACATGGCCTTGTGGCGAGGTCACGAGGACGGACGAAACGCCCTTCGTGCCTACGTAATAGGTATTGCCAAAGATGCGGTGCGGTGCCGTCGGCTGCGTCCAGCTAGCGGTATCGACGGCGAGGGCGGGCAGGGCGGTGCAAGCGGCAAGCGCTAGCAAGGTGCGGCGCATGGTGTCTCTCCTTTCAAGTCCGCCTGGAGGATACCCAGCGCGCCATGTCCGCGAAAAGCCGAGCATGTGGCCATCGCATGGCAAGCGACCGGCATGCGCACGTGCGCCATCCGCCGCTCAATGCGCGAACGCTGTCCTACGCTTCCGGGCCCGCCAGAAGAAGAAGCCCGTCACCAGCAGGAAACCGGGCAGCAGGCCTGTCACGGACGCGACGATGCGCCAGGTCAGACCACCGACCGCCGCCGAGTGGATCGGGAACAACGCGTTCGCGAGACGGCCGCCCGGACCCAGCTTCGTCGCATCGTCACCGCCGATGACGGTGGCCGTCGCTGGATCGATCCACAACGAACTGCGGCCTGCCACGTTCCATTCGCCGGGGCGGCGAATGCGCAACACGAGCGTGCCGTTGTCTTTCGGCGGCAGGGTGAGGCGAGTCAGTTCGGCGTCGGGTACGGCGGCCTGCGCCGCGACGAGCACCGCGGGCCAGTCGACAGGGGATTTCGTCGCCGCCGTCTTCGGCGGACGCGCCGGCGGCGGTTCGCCGAATGCCGCGGCCAAGCCGGTTCGCACCGCACCGCGGTAAGCCATGGTGGTGCCGGTGCCGATCGTCACGAGGAGCAGGGGCAGGGCCACGACGCCGACGAAGCGGTGCAGGCTCGCCCAGCGCAGCACCGGTGGATTCGCGTGAGGTTTCAGGTGTCTCAGCGCTCGCTGGCGGCCCGGCCAGTAGAGCCACACGCCGGAGAACAGCATGAACAGACCGGCGCATGCCACCACGCCGAGCACGGTCTCGCCAAAGGCACCGGATAGCAGGTGCGTATGCCAGTCGAGGAGGGTCAGCAGGATGTCGCCGGACTTGGCCCGGTACAACAGCAGTCGGCCGCTGGCCGCGTCGAAATAGCTGCGATCGCCGCCGCGCTGTAACGCTTCCCAGACCGGCAACTCGGCGTCGGGAAACGAGAAGCCGCGCGCTTTGCCGCCATCGGCCGTGGCGAGGATGGCCTGCAACGCCCGACCCTGTGTCGAGAGGTCGGGCAACGGGCGGGCGGCGAGTTCCGGATGCGCCGCGCGGAACAGCGGCGCCTCCCAGAGCAGCACGCTGCCGGTGAGCGTCACCAGCGCCAGCAGCACACCCAGGCTGAGGCCGAGCCACAGGTGCAGTGTCTTCAGCGCGGTACGCAGGCGGCGTGGCCGGGCGGTCATGTCAGAAGTCCACCGAAGCCTGGACGAAGTACGTTCGCGGCATGCCCACGTAGATGCCGTCGTTGTTGTCGGTGGATCGGGTGAAATAGCGCTTGTCGGCAAGGTTCTTCACGCCGACGCCGAGCCGCAGGTTCGACACGGACGGGCCGAACGCGTACTCGGCGCGCGCGTTCCACGTGGTCCAGCCCGGGATATTGCCCAAGTCGCCCTCGGGTGTCGGCTCGGTCACGTATTCCGCGGGATGCGCCGGATCGAAGCTGGGCGAGCCCGGCGAGTGCTGGCTCGACTGCGAGAACGCGTCGAGGTTGAAGGTCCACTGCGCCACGCCGTAGCGCAGGCCGAGGTTCGCCGTGCGCCGCGAGTAGAACGGAAGGTCGCGTCCCTCGAACGAACCGTGGCGATAGAACGCGTGGGTATACGTGGCCGTGCCCCACAGCGTCAGTCCCTGCAGCGCATCGCTGAACGCGCCGAGGTCCACGTGCGCGGCCGATTCCACGCCCTTGTGCGTCGTGGCGCCGAGCGTGGTCCAGCCGTCGTAGGAGTCCGGTACGTTCGGCAGCTTGCCCACCAGTTGCAACTCGTGGTCGAAGTTGATGCGGAACAGCGTGACTTCGCCGCCCCAGGCCTTCGTGTCGTACCGCGTGCCGATCTCGTAGGTGCGCGCGGTCTCGGGCTTCAGGCCGGCGGCGAACTGGTTGTTCGAGTCCTTCTGTCCGATCTGGAAGTATTGCAGCGAACCGAACGACGTCTCCGCATTCGCGTAGAGCCGCAGCGCGTCGGTGACGTGGTAGATCACGTTGAGCGACGGCAGCGGCTTCGAATACGACTTCTGCCGCTCCGTCGGGCCCTTCACCACCACCGTGCTGCTGGGATGCGCCTGCCACTCGCTGTCGATCCGCTCATAGCGGATGCCGGGCGTGATGGTCCAGTTGCCCGCGTTGATGGCGTCGTCCACGTAGACGGCATGCGCCTCGTTGCTTCCCGTGTTGTTGCCCGACAGGACATAGGGCCCGTCGTACGGAAAGCTGTCGTAAGGCGTGTACGGCAGGTTGGAAACGAACTTGTTGTTGCGCAGCGTGCGCTCGTGCATCGCTTCGCTCGTGTAGCGGTAGCCCACACCGATCTCGTGCGTCACCTGCCCCCAGTCGAAAAGCTGGGAGTAGCGCGGCTCGATCGCGAACACATGGTAATTGCGCGGGTACGCATTGAGCTGGTGCGTATAACTGCCGTTCGCGCCCTGCGTGATCGTTTCGATGTGGCTGCCGCGGAAGCTGTCCGAGTAATACGACTGCACCTCGAAACTGCGGCGATCGTCCACATGGCTGTACTTCAGCACGTAATCGGTGCGACGGCCGTGGAAATCGTCGAACGGGCGGCGCGACTGGAAGGGGTCGGCGTCGTAGTCGGCCTGCGTGAGACCGCCGGGCATGCCGGCCTGCCCGTCATAGTGGTGGATGCTACCGGTGAGCGTGTCGTCGCCGGTGATGGCGTACTTCGCCTTGAGCATCACGTCGTCGATGCTCTCGTTGTCTTCGCGCTCGCGGAAGCCGGGGCCGTGCAGGCCGTTGTAGAGCAATGCCACGCCGAGGCCGTTGCTCGTGGTGCCACCGACGAACGCGTTCGTGTTCGTGCGGATGCCGCCATGCTCGGCACCCTGGAACTGCACGCCGGCACTGCCGCCGAAGGTTTCCGGAATCTCGCGCGTCACGAAGTTGATGATGCCGCCCACGTTCTGCGGCCCGTAACGCACCGATCCGCCGCCGCGCACCACGTCCACGGCCTCGATATTGCCGAGGCCCACGGGCGCCATGGAGACCTGCGGCTGGCCGTACGGCGCCACGGCGATGGGTACGCCATCGAGCAGGATGGTGGAGCGCGGCGACAGGCGCGAGGTGAGTCCGCGCACGCCGACGTTCAGGGAGACGTCGCTGCCGCCGGTGCCGTTGCTCTCCTGCACCTGCACGCCGGGAATGCGGCGCAGGGCGTCGCGGAGATTGGTGGCGCCGGCCTCGCGGAGTTCCTCGCGGCGCACCACGGTGCGGGCGCCCGGATGGTCCACCACCGTGTTCCTGGCGGCATCGCCGAGCCAGTCGCCGACCACCTTCACGCCTTCCAGTTCGGCGGCGGGCGGAGGCGGTGCCTCCTGGCCAAGTGCCGGTCGCATGGTGACGATGCCGGCGACGGCCAGGGCGAGCGCGGTGGGGCGGAAACGCATGAAATAGCGGCCTTCGATCGGGCAAAGACCGCTATCGTAAGTGCGAATGATTATCAGATCAAATACATCATGTCTTTCAGGTCGGCCAATGGTTGTGCAGGATGCACTGCACGAAATCCGTGCGCTTGAAGTGCGGGTCCTTGTACGCCATGACGTCGGCCTTCACGTTGCCGAAGGTCGTTTCCGGCTTGTTGCGGATGCCGTTGTAGAAAGCACCCACGATGTCCTGCTTGAACGAAGGGCCGCGCGGGTGCACCTGGGCCACCTTCTCGCGGTCCGCGTCCTGCACGTTCTCGAAGCCCATGCCGAGCACGTCCATCTCGACGCCGGCCGTCAGCAGCGCGATTTCCGGCTTCATGTACTGCGGGATGTTGGGCGTGGTGTGCAGCGCGATGGCCGTCCAGACGGTGTCGATCTCCGCCTCGGACACGCCCTTGCCGCGCAGGAAGGCGCGCGCCGTGTCCGCGCCGTCCACTTCGAAGCGCCTGTCCTTGCTCGAGTGGGCGGGCGTGAGGCCCATGTCGTGGAACATGGCGGCGGCGTACAGGAGTTCCGGGTCGTACCTCAGCGCCTTGGCCTCGCCCGTCAGGGCGGCGAAGAAGTACACGCGGCGGGAGTGGTGGTACAGCAGGTCGTTTTCGGTATCGCGGACGAGCTCGGTGATCTCGCGGGCAAGGGCGCTGTCGGGAACAGCGATGCCGGCGACGCGTTCGAGGGTGTTCATGGCGGTGACCGTGAGGGTAGTGGCGGGTGCCATCATTCCAACCCGCCCGGCGGTCGGCGCCATTTGACTCAATGTAGCAATTCCTGCCATGTTACACGGCATGCGGACGCCACCGTCCACCATCGCCATCCTCGCCCCGCCCGGCGTCCAGATGCTGGACGTCTCCGGGCCCGCCGACGTGTTCGCCGAGGCCAACCGTCAGAGTGGCCGCGAGGTCTATCGTGTCGTGACGGTCGGTACCGCACCGCTCGCGATCGTGGCGTCGTCGGGCATGCGCTTCCTGCCGGACACCACCATCCGCGAGACCTTCGATCGGCTGGACACGCTGCTCGTCGCCGGCTCCCCGACCCTGGCCGACGCGGCGGTGGATCTCGGCACGGTCGCGTGGCTGCAACGGCAGGCGGCGCGGGCGCGGCGCTACGGGTCCATATGCAGTGGTGCCCTGCTCTTCGCGCGCACGGGCCTGCTCGACGGACGGCGCGTTACCACGCACTGGAAAGCGGCGGGGCTGCTCGCGGATCGGCATCCGTCGCTGCGGGTGGAAGCGGACGCCTTCGTGGTGCGCGACGGCCCCGTCTGCACGGCCGCCGGCGTCACGGCCGGCATGGACCTGGCCATCGCGCTGGTCGAGGAAGACCTCGGACGAGACATCGCAAAGGCCGTTGCCGCGGAACTGGTGGTGTTCTACCGCCGCCCCGGCGGGCAGATGCAGTTCAGCCGCCATGGCGAATCGGCTCCGGCGGGACGCGTAGCGCTGCAGGAACTGCAACGCTACGTGGCGGCACATCCCGGTGAGGACCACTCGGTGTCTTCCATGGCCGCGCGTGTCGGCATGAGCGCCCGCCACTTCGCGCGGATCTTCCGCCACGACGTCGGCATGACCCCGGCCGAGTTCGTCGAGACCATGCGCGTGGAGGCCGCGCGCCGGCTGCTCGAAGACGGGAACGAAACGCCCAAGCGCGTGGCGGACCGCCTTGGCTATGCGGACGTCAACGGCCTGCGCCGCGCCTTCCTGCGCCGCGTCGGCGTCACGCCGGCCGACTACCGCAAGCGGCACGCGCACGCGCGCACCTGATCGCTCCATTCACACCGGTTCGACCCCGGCGGGGAAACCATGGCGGTCGACCCTGCCGAAGGAGCCGCGATGAAAACCCGCCGCGTGTACAGCACTCCCGATCTCGTCCAGGCCCGCCAGGCATTGGCGGCCGCCCGCAAGGCGGGCATCGCCAACGAAGACCTCTCGCTGATCGCCCGGCACGAGATCGAGCTGGACGCCATCCCGGAAAGCCGCAAGGACGAGCACACCGACTTCATGCCCGCTGCCGTGCGCGGCGTGGCCCAGGGCGGCGCTACCGGACTGGTCGCCGGCCTCGTTGCCATCATGATCCCGCCCTTGGGCGTCACCATCGCGGGCGCCCTGGGCGTGACGGCCGCCGCCGCGGTGATGGGCGGCTGGGTGGGCGCCCTCACCGGCTCCGCGGCGCCGGACCCGGTGCGGCAGAAGTTCGAAGGAGAAATCGAAGCCGGCCGCATCCTCGTTGTCGTGGACGGGGAGGGCGAGGAGGGTCAGCGCGCGGATGCCGCCATCCTGGCCACGGGTGCGACGGCGCTTCCCTTCGACAAGCCGACGGCGCTGTCCTGACGCCGCATCCTGTAGGAGCCGCTATAGCGGCGAGGGAACATACCTCGCCGCTTCATCGCTTCGTTGGCTTTTCGCCGCTATAGCGGGCTCCTACAAGGTATAGGGCACGGTTCAGAGCTCTATGATGCCCCGGCGCAGGGCGATGGCCACGGCGTGGGTGCGGTCGTTGGCCTGCAGCTTTGCCAGGATGCTCTTCATGTGCGCTTTCACGGTTTCCTCCGCGATGCCCAGCGCGCCCGCGACGTCGCGATTCGCTTCGCCCCGCGCCACGTGTGTCAGCACCTGGGTTTCACGCGGGGTGAGTTCGTCGTCGTCCGCATGGCCGGCCATCGCCTGTGCGATCTCGTCCGGGATACGCTTCTTTCCCTCCATGATTTGCTGGATCGTGGCAAGCATGTCCTTGCGCAGTTCGCTCTTCAGGAGATAACCCTGAGCCCCCGCGCGGAAGGCGCGCAGGGCCTGGACGTCGCCCCGGTAGGTGGTGAGCACCAGGATCCTGGCCTCGGGGAACTCGGCGCGGATGGCCTCGATCGCGGCGATGCCACCCATGCCCGGCATTTGCAGGTCCATGAGAGTAAGGTCGGGCAGGTGCTCGCGATAGCGTTCGATCGCTTCCTCGCCGGTGCTCGCTTCGGCCACCAGTTCGAGCCCCTCGTATCCTTCGATCACCGCGGCAATGCCTTCGCGCAGCAGGGGATGGTCGTCGACGGTCAGGATTCGGATGGACGGCATGATCGCTGCACGAAAAACTCGGAACGCGAAGTATCGCCCAATCTCTCGGCGGTCCGCTTGTACACACTATCCACCCGACCCCTGCGAGCATCGCGACCATGGCGACGAAACGCGTTCGAAGCGACAAGGCCACCGGACATATCCGCACCGGTATGGGCGGCTGGGTATTTCCGCCGTGGCGCGGCGTCTTCTATCCGCAAGGCCTCGTGCAGAAGCGCGAGCTGGAATATGCGAGCCGGCACGTCGCCGCCATCGAGATCAACGGCACCTATTACCGTGCCCCGGACGCTGCCACGTACGAGAAATGGGCGGCGCAGACACCGGAAGGCTTCATCTTTTCGGTAAAGGCACCTCGCCTCATCGTGCAGGCCCGGTCCCTCGCCGGGACCGGGCAGCGGATGCGCAGCTTTCTCGATGGCGCGGTGGCCCTTGGCGACAGGCTCGGCCCATTGCTTTGGCAGTTCATGCCCACGCGCAAGTTCGACCCGGACGACATCGCGGCCTTCCTCGACCTGCTGCCGGAGAAACACGGCGGCGTGGCGCTGCGCCATGCCGTGGAAGTACGCCACGAGAGCTTCATGGACGAACGATGGCTGGAACTCGCGAGGAATCGTGGCGTGGCGACGGTATTCACCGATTCACCGAAATATCCCTCCCTGGCCGACCTCACCGGGCCCTTCGTCTACGCTCGCCTGATGCGCAGCGAATCCGCCCAGGCCAACGGCTATCCGGCGGCCCAGCTGAAGAAGTGGGCCGCGCGCGCCACGGCCTGGGCAAAAGGCGGCGATCCGGCCGACCTGCCGCATACGGGCGCCGTGGCCAAGGGTGGCGAAGCGAAAGATGTGTTCATCTATTTCATCTCCGCGGCGAAGGAACGAAACCCGGCCGCTGCGGTCGCACTCGCCAAGCTGGTTGGCAGCGCATAATCCCAAGTCCCCCACGACCGGAAGCTCCATGGACCGTCTCATCGAGAACTACCTCATCGACCTTTTTGCCGACAACAACGTGGCCCTCGAACCCGATGAGGGCTGGCTGCTGACCGAGGGCGAAGACTTTCCCGCCATCCGCGGCATCTGGCACGACGGGAAGGACGGCGGCATGGGGCGCCTGGACATCGATGTGGTGCTCGACGAGGAACGCACCATCGAGGAAAGCTTCGGCGGCATCGGCGCGGGTAAGGAAGGGTGTCGCGATGCCCTGGACAGTTTCGCGCGTAACGACTTCCACGTGGTGCTCGCCGCGTGCTGGCATATCGTGAACGGTCGCAAGCTCGCGGTGCGCGAACTGACGGCCGGCGGGCGCCCTTTCACCGCGTACATCGGCGACTTCACGTTGCGTGGCGAGAAGGACGCGCCGCTGGAGATTCCCGAGGACGGCCTTTCCGCCCTGGAGGCCGCCATCGCCACGGCACCGCTCACCGCCGACGTGCACTGGATCCGCGTGTTCTACGGCAACGTGGGCAACGGCACCACGCAGATCGAGGTTCTCCTGGACAACGAGCCGTGGGCGGCGGGCCACAAGGCCATTGCATCGGTGGAGTGGCCGCAGCACGAGCGCTACTACAGTCTGCGCAATTTCATTGCGCTGGTGCCGGCGGATTGAAGAGCCGCGCCGCACACCTTGTAGGAGCCGCTACAGCGGCGAGAAGCCAACGAAGCGGTGTAGCCGTGAGGCGGATTCCCTCGCCGCTGTAGCGGCTCCTACAGGGAACCTGCCCAGTCCTCGGGCTTCATGATCGCGAACAGTCCTTCGCGGCGTGTGCGACGTCCAAGCTTGAGCACCTCGGCATCGCGGGAAAACAGCACCGCCGCGCCCGATGCGGCGGCGAGCTCCAGGAACTTCTGGTCGTCGCGGTCGCGGCAACGCGGCAGTTTCGCCGCCGGCTCGGTGGCCGGCAACACGGTCACCAGCGCATCGAACCGCGCGCTCGCATCCGCGCGCCGTACATCGTCCAGCTTCAACTGCGGATAGCCCAGCACGGCCAGCCATTCGTCGCGGCAGTCCGCGCGCGTCACCGCCTGCACCGCGCCCGAGGCCATCGCCGCCACCAGCGCCGCGGTGCGCGGGTCGGAAAAGACGAAGGCGTCGAGGCAGACGTTGGTGTCGAGCACCACCCGCATGGTGTCAGCCGGTCAGCTTCGCGTGCTGTTCGGCGACGAGGGTATAGGAACGCTTGCGGGCTTCGTGATCGAAGACCTGCGCGGTAATGATGAGTTCGTCCGCCGTCGTGCGTTCGATGAAGGCGGCCAGCCCCTCGCGCACCGTATCCGGCGAACCCACCACCGCGCAGGACAGCGCGTGGTCCACCTGCGCCTTCTCCATGGGCGTCCATACACCATCCATCGAATTCACGGGCGGTGGCAGCTGGCCGGGCGCGCCACGTCGCAGGTTCCAGAAAGCCTGCTGCTGGGAGGTAAAGAGGCGGCGGGCCTCGTCGTCGGTGTCCGCGGCGACCACGTTGATGCCCAGCATCGCATACGGCCTGGCGAGCACGTCCGACGGCCTGAACATCGTGCGGTAGACCTCGAGCGCCTTCATCATGAGATCCGGTGCGAAGTGCGAGGCGAACGCGAACGGCAGGCCCAGTTCGGCAGCGAGCCGCGCGCTGAAAAGGCTGGATCCGAGCAGCCAGAGCGGCACGTTGGTGTCCATGCCCGGCACCGCGCGCACGGTCTGGCCAGGCTGCTGCGGCCCGAGGAAGAGCTGGAGCTCCTGCACATCGTCCGGGAAGCGGTCGTCACTGGGGCCGAGGTCGCGCCGGAGCGCACGCGCGGTGGCGTAGTCGGTACCGGGAGCGCGGCCCAGCCCCAGGTCGATGCGGCCCGGATACAGCGAAGCCAGCGTGCCGAACTGCTCGGCAATCACCAGCGGGGCGTGGTTGGGCAGCATGATGCCGCCGGAGCCCACGCGGATCGTCTTCGTGGCTTCCGCGATGTACCCGATCACCACGGCCGTCGCCGCGCTGGCGATCCCCGTCATGTTGTGGTGCTCGGCCAGCCAGTAGCGGTGGAAGCCCAGCGCCTCGGCATGCACGGCGAGGTCGCGCGAATTGCGCAGGGCGTCGCCGGGCGTGGCGCCGCGTACAACGGGGGACAGGTCGAGCACCGAGAACGGAATCATCCGGAAGCACCTTCAATGGGGGTGGCGGAGAACCGCCGATCCGTTCCACATGGGATCGGTGCGTGGAGGAAACAATGCGTTCCGGTGAACGATGCTCCACAGGCGAAAGAGAGGAGGAAAATACACCGATCCACTCATCCAGTCCGGTAACTCCGGGGGAGCAAGACATGATCGACGTCCGCCGTTTCGACAGCCTGGGCGGTGCCAACCACGGTTGGCTCGATGCCAAGCACCACTTCTCGTTTGCCTCCTATCACGATCCGAAGCGCATGGGCTGGGGCGCGCTGCGCGTCTGGAACGACGACACCATCGCTGCCGGCACCGGCTTCCCGCCGCACCCGCACTCGGACATGGAGATCATCACCTACGTTCGCGAGGGCGCGATCACCCACGAGGACAGCCTGGGCAACAAGGGCCGCACCGAAGCGGGCGACGTACAGGTGATGAGCGCCGGTACCGGCATCCGTCACGCCGAGTACAACGCCGAGCCGGAAGCGACGCGGATCTTCCAGATCTGGATCGTTCCGGACGGTGAACGCAAGGCACCGTCGTGGGGCACCCGCCCGTTCCCGAAGGGTGAGCGCTCCGGCCGTTTCGTGATCCTCGCCAGCGGCATCGCCGGCGACGACGATGCCCTGCCCATCCGTACCGATGCGCGCGTGCTCGGTGCCAGCGTGAAGGCCGGCGAGACGGTGGAATACACGCTGGGTCCGGGTCGCTATGCGTACATGGTGCCGGCCGCCGGATCGGTCGAAGTGAACGGCGTCACGCTCGGCAAGGGCGACGGCGCGGCGATTCGCGACGAAACGACGCTGCGGGTCACCGCCACTGCCGACGCCGAGCTCGTGCTGGTCGACACCGCTGCGTGATGGCGCGGCGTTGAGCCGGGGGTATGCTGTGGGTCATGACGACCCACAGCACTCCATTCGACAATCCCATTCTCGACACCGACAGCTACAAGGCCAGTCATTGGCTGCAATACCCGCCGGGCACCGAGGCCACGTTCTTCTATGTGGAATCGCGTGGCGGCACCTACGAGAGCACGGTGTTCTTCGGGCTGCAGGCCATCCTGAAGTCGCGCCTCGGCCGGCCCGTCACGCACGCGCATGTGGACGAGGCGCGCGATTTCTTCGCGGTTCATGGCGAGCCTTTCAATGAAGAAGGCTGGCGTCACATCGTCGATGCGCATGGCGGACGTCTGCCCGTGCGCATCCGCGCCGTACCCGAGGGTAGCGTGGTGCCCACGCACCAGGCGTTGGTGACCATCGAATCGACCGATCCCGCGGCTTACTGGCTTCCCTCCTATCTGGAAACGCTTCTGCTCAGGCTCTGGTACCCGGTGACGGTATCCAGCATCAGTTGGCAGGCACGACGCACGATACTCCACTACCTCGAGCGCACGTCCGACGACCCCGCCGGGCAGATCCCCTTCAAGCTGCACGACTTCGGCGCGCGCGGCGTGTCCAGCGCGGAGTCGGCCGCCCTCGGCGGCATGGCGCACCTGGTGAACTTCCTTGGCACCGATACGGTCTCGGGCGTGCTTGCCGCCCGGGCCTATTACGGCGAACCGATGGCGGGCTTCTCCATACCCGCGGCCGAGCACAGCACCATCACCAGCTGGGGCAGGGAGCACGAGGTGGATGCCTACCGCAACATGCTGAAGCGGTTTGCCCGCCCGGGTTCGCTCGTTGCGGTGGTATCCGACAGTTACGACATCTTCCATGCCATATCCGAGTACTGGGGCAAGACACTGCGCGACGAGGTCATCGCGTCCGGCGCCACCGTGGTGGTCCGCCCAGACTCCGGCGATCCGGTGGAGGTCGTGCACCGTTGCGTGAGCCTGCTCAACGATGCCTTCGGCAGCACAACGAACGGCAAGGGCTACCGCGTGCTCAATCATGTACGGGTGATCCAGGGCGACGGGGTGAACCCGGAGAGCATCCGCGCCATCCTCGAGCGCATCACCTGCGCCGGCTACTCGGCCGACAATCTCGCCTTCGGCATGGGCGGCGCGTTACTGCAGAAGCTCACGCGCGACACGCAGAAGTTCGCGCTGAAGTGCTCCGCGGCACGCATCGACGGGCATTGGCGCGACGTGTGGAAGGACCCGGTGACGGACCAGGGCAAGCTGTCGAAGCGGGGCCGCATGACCTTGCTTCGCCATCGCGAATACGGCAGCTACCGCACCGTGCCGCTGCCCGACGACGCGGTGTCGTTACCTGCGGAAGCGATCGATCCGGGCTGGGAAGAAGCGATGGTGACGGTGTGGGAAAACGGCGAGCTGCAGCGCGACTGGTCGTTCGCGGAAGTTCGCGAACGAGCCGCCGCGGGGCGCTGACGCCGCAAGATCGTCGGCAGTTTTGTAGGAGCCGCTATAGCGGCTCCTACATGGCAGCTACGGTGGTGGAGCCTTTCGCTTCATCAACCCGTGCGTGAACAGGTAGGCCGCGGTCTGGTAGTACGTAATGGCGTCCTTCGAGTCCGCCGGGTCGGGATGCTCCACTGGCGTGGCGTCGCCGGTGCTGCGTTCGGGCAGCATCTGTTTCACTGGCATGCGCGGCACCAGCGAGGTGAGGCGGTCGCCATGGAGATAGCCCAGTTCCTGGTACGTGCTGACGAACGCGCGTTCGCGGCCCGGCTCGAGGCGGAACAGGTCGTACCCGTAGAAGCGCGACGTATAGCTGAAACCAAGCATGCCGAGCAGGGTCGGCGGAATATCGATCTGGCTCATCAAGCGATCCACGCGCCCCGGCTGCACATGTTTCGGCGAATAGATGAAAAGCGGAATGTGGTAGCGGTCGACCGGAAGACTCGTCTTGCCCGCACTGGTGGCGCAGTGATCCGCGGTGATCACGAAGATCGTATCGTCGAACCAGGGTTTCGTGGACGCGCGCTTCAGGAAATCAGCGATGGCCCAGTCGGTGTACTGCACCGCGGCACGGCGCGAGCCTTGCGGCAGCTTGACGCGTCCCTCCGGGAACGTGAAAGGCCGGTGGTTGGAAGTGGTCATCACGTGGCCGAAGTATGGCCTGCCCTTCGCATAAGCGGCATCCATGCGCTTCATGACCAGCGTGAACAGGTCTTCGTCGGCCACGCCCCACACGTTCTCCGCGTGGATGTCCTTGTCGGCAATGGCATTGCGGTCGACCGCCGTGTAGCCGTTGCTCGCGAAGAAGTGGTCCATGTTGTCGAAGTACCCGTATCCCCCGTAGAGGAACTCGGACTCGTAACCTTTCGCGTTGAACACGTCGGCGAGCGACCAGAGGTTCTCGTTGTGCGGACGCTTGACGATCGACTCGCCGGGCGTCGGCGGTACCGACAGGGCCAGCGCCTCCAGGCCGCGCACCGTGCGCGTGCCGTTCGCGTAAAGCTGGGTGAAGAACAGGCTTTTCGCCGCCAGCGCGTCGAGGTTCGGCATCAGGTGCTTGTGCTTGCTGACGTCGAGGCCCTCCACGTAGTCGCCGGAAAGACTCTCCACACTGATCAGCACCACGTTGAGCTTTTTCTCGGGACGGTCCGCCACGATGGTGCGCGTGATGTCCTGCGGGTCTTCGCTGGTAAACGTGGCGTCGGGCGTCTTCAGCAGGGCGCGCAGGTTCGCGAACGCCTGGTCCTTGGGCAGAGTGGGGTAGTACTTCGCGTAGTCGAGTTCGTTCTCGCGGAAGGCGGCGAAGAACTGATAGATGCCATTGCCGGCCAGCTCGTTCACGTAGTTGTTGCTGGAGCGGTCTTTCATCGCGCCGGTGAAGGCGAAGCTCACCGCCACGGTGAGCACGAGCCAGACACCCACCACAGCAGTGCGGCCCAGGAAGCGCGAACCCTCGTCGCGCGGCGCGAGCGCGCGGCGGCTCAGCACCATGACGACGAAGGCGGCGACCAGCAGCAGCGCGGTCCACGTGGCGATCGGATAGGACTCGCGGATATTGCCCACCACCTCATGCGTATAGACCAGGTAGTCCACGGCAATGAAATTGAAGCGCGCGCTGAATTCGCCCCAGAACACGAGCTCCGCCGCGCCCAGATAGAGCACCGCGAACGCCAGCACGGCGCACAGCGCGAAGACGCCACGGTGGCCCCAGCGCGAGAGGTACGCCCGTCGGGGCAGCAGCCACAGCACCAGCACCAGCGGCCAGGCGAAATAGATGAAGGTGACCACGTCGTAGCCGAACCCGACCGCGAACAGATACAGCCACGAGCCGATATCGGCGGGCACCTCATGACGCGTCTTGATCGCAAGGATCAGACGTACGAGGAAGGCGACACCGACGAAGACGCCGCCGAACCAGAGCAGGGGCCGGAAGCGCTGGCGGAGTGCGCGCCGGGCCGGATGAGCGGAAGACATGGAACCTCACAGGCTAGCTAGCCGGCTCGGGAGGGGGCTCGGCTGGTTCGCAGGTTATGAAGAACCGCTTACACTCGGCTTTCCTTAGGCTTAGCTCAACCTTTCGTCCAGCGCGCCACGTCCTGACGCGGCAAAATGACCGCCTGCCGCACGCGCGCGTGCTGTGGCAACCTACACGACCTTACGATTGATCGGAGCCACGGCGCACGTGGAGCACGAAAACCTGACGGAGCTCCCGTCGACCGACCCTTCCAACCCGCGGCATGCCCTGTACGCGACCCTGCTACGGCGTGTCGGTGGGCCGCTGCTTTCCGTGCTGCTGCTCGGCCTCGCCCTATGGGCCCTGCACGCCATGGCGAGCGAGGTCACCTACCGGCAGATCGCGGCATATGTCCACGCGCTGCCCCGCGCCGACATCGTCCTGGCCGTGGTACTCACGGCGGCCGGCTTCGCGGTGATGACGCTCTATGACTGGTTCGGGCTGGCCAGCATCGGCAAGCGCCTGCCGGCGCCGCGCGTCGCCTTCATCTCCTTCATCAGCTATGCCTTCTCCAATGCCCTCGGCATGTCGCTGCTGGTGTCCGGTTCCATCCGCTACCGCTTCTACGTCCAGGCCGGCTTGACCACGGGCGAAGTGGCACGTGTGGTTCTCTACACCACCCTGAGCTTCTGGCTCGGACTGGCCGCGTTGACCGGCGCCACGCTGGTGCTGGTGCCCGTCCCGCCCGACGTTCCCTTGTCCGGGCTGCGCATCCCGCTGGCGATCCTCCTGCTCCTCGTTCCCCTGGTCTGGTTCGGTATCGCCGTGGCAGTACGACGCCCGGTCAGGCTCTGGCGCTGGTCGGTGAGCACGCCGACACCCGCGGTGGCGGCGCGGCAGATCCTGATCGGCGCGTTCGACTGGGGCCTGGCGGCGAGCGTGCTCTACGTGCTCATGCCGGAAGAGATCGCCGGCGGCTTCGGCCATTTCCTGGCGATCTTCGTGCTGGCCCAAATGGCGGGTCTGATCAGCCACGTGCCCGGCGGCCTCGGCGTGTTCGAGGCCGTGATGCTCGCCGGCTTCGGAGCCACCGGCAACCACGGACTGGAGGCACCGATCCTCGGCTCGCTGGCCGCTTTCCGCCTCGTCTACTATCTGCTGCCCCTGGGCGTGGCCACGGTGCTGGTGATCTGGCGCGAGGTGCGCGCCCTGCGCCATGCCGCGCTCATCACCCCGTGGTTCAGCAGCCTGCTGCCGCCTTTCTTCGCCGGCCTGACTCTGGTCAGCGGCGCGGTGCTGCTCTTCTCCGGCGCCACCCTGGCGATCCCCGGCCGTATGGAGATCCTGCGCGGCTTCGTGCCCCTGCCGCTGGTGGAGGTGTCGCACTTCCTTTCCAGCGTGGTCGGCATGCTGCTGCTCATCCTCGCCCGCGGATTGCAGCGCCGGCTCGACGCCGCGTACGTGCTCACACTGGTGCTCCTGATCCTCGGCGCCATTTTCTCGCTGCTCAAGGGCATCGATTACGAGGAAGCAACGCTGCTCTCCCTGTTGGCCCTCGCCCTGGCACCCGCCCACCGTCATTTCTACCGGCGAGCCTCGCTGTTCCGGGCCACGTTCTCGCCCGGCTGGGTGCTGGCCATCGCCGCCGTGCTGGCCTGCGCCACCTGGCTGGTGTTCTTCAGCTTCAAGCACGTCGAATACAGCAACAACCTCTGGTGGGAGTTCAGCTTCCACCATGGCGGCGCGCCGCGCGCCCTCCGCGCCCTGGTCGGTGCGACGGCCGTGGTGATGCTGTTCGCCCTGGCCAACCTCATCCGCCCGGCGCGGCCGCGGCGCGCGCTTCCCGGCGAGGCCGAACTGGCACGTGCCATGCCGCTGGTGAAGGGCTTCGATTCCGCCCAGGCGCATCTCGCGCTTGTGGGCGACAAGATGCTGATGTTCGCGCCGGACGACCGGGCCTTCATCATGTACGACGTCGAAGGGCGCAGCTGGGTGGCCATGGGCGATCCGGTGGGCACCGACGACGATGCGCGCAGGGAATTGGTGTGGGCCTTTCGCGAGCACTGCGAGCGCGCCGGCGGCTGGCCTCTGTTCTACCAGGTGCGCCCACGCGATCTGGACCTCTACCTGGAAGTGGGCATGAACCTGCTCAAGATCGGCGAGGAAGCCCGTGTTCGCCTTGCCGACTTCAATCTCGACGGCAAGTCGAAAAAGACGCTGCGCGGCACGGTCAACAAGCTCTCCCGCGAGGGCCTGCGCATGGAGATCGTCCCGGTCGAAGGCGTCCCGGCCCTGCTTCCGAAGCTGAGAACGATTTCCGGCGCCTGGCTGCGCGACAAGAAGGTGCGCGAGAAGCGCTTCTCGCTCGGCCTGTTCGACGAGCGCTACCTGGCCCGCACCCCCATGGCGGTGGTGTGGCAAGGCGAGGAACCGGTAGCCTTCGCGAACGTCTTCGTCACCGCGACGAAGGAAGAAGCGTCCGTCGACCTCATGCGCCACCTTCCCGAAGGCCCGTCCGGCATCATGGATTTCCTTTTCATCGAACTGATGGTCTGGGCGAAAGCCGAAGGCTATCGCTGGTTCAACCTGGGCATGGCGCCGCTGTCGGGCCTGCAGAACCGGCGTACCGCACCGCTGTGGAGCCGGTTCGGCGCCATCGTGTTCGGCCGTGGCGAACGCTTCTACAACTTCCGCGGCCTGCATCGGTACAAGGAAAAGTTCGATCCGGAATGGGAACCGCGTTACATCGCCGTGCCCGGCGGCATCGCCCTGCCGTTGGCGCTGGCGAACGTCGCCAGCCTGATCTCCGGTGGCCTCGGCGGCGTGGTGCGCCGATGAAGCCCGCCGTGAGAAAAATCGTCCGCTTCGTGCTGCTCTCCATCCTGGGACTGCTCGCGTTGGGATTGCTCGCGTGGCATCCCTGGACGCACGCGTCGATGGAGAAATCCACGGTGGAACTGCCCGCCTTGAGGCCTGCGCCTGCCGGCGAGGAAGATCTCCTCGTCGTCATCTATTCCGGCGACGGGGGCTGGTGGGACCTCGACCAGCGTCTCGGGGCCGTGTTCACCGAGCGCGGCATCCCGGTCGCCGGCGTCAGCACGTTCAAGTATTTCTGGCGATACCGTTCGCCCGAAGAATCCGCGCACGACCTCGACGGCCTGCTCGACCGTTACACACGGCAGTGGAACAAGTCGCGGGTATTGCTGATCGGTTACTCCTTCGGGGCCGACGTGCTTCCGACGATCGTGGGCAAGCTGCGACCGGACAATCGGGCGCGACTCAGCCAGCTCGTGCTTCTGTCGGCAAGCCGCGACGTGAACTTCGAGATCGAGCTCGAGGGATACATGCAGCAGGGCTGGTGGACCACCCACACGCACAACCTCCTGCAATGGCTCAATCCGGTGGTGCACAGCGACGCCATGCCCCCTATCGCCGCGCTGGGCGGCAAACCGCCCATGGCCTGCTATTACGGGGCGGAGGACGCGGACGATAGCGGCTGCACCGACCCGAAGCTGCCCAGCTTCGTTGAGGTGTTCCGCAAACCCGGCTCTCATCACTTCGATGAGAATTACGAGGGTCTCGCCACCGAACTGATCCAGCGCATGCCTGGGAAAGCCGCGCCGCCCTCCACGCCGCCTTAACCGTTTTATCGTCGTGACAGATGTGAAGAACTGTCACGGAACGTTCACCCCTGTGCCACCGAAAATTTCCCTTTCCGCGCCCACTCTGTCGGTTCGCGGAGGGACAGGTGCGGCAGGAGAACACGATGCAACGAGAACCAGGCAAAAAACGGGATTACGGCTCTTCCGACTGCGCACAGTTGCGCAGCCTCGCGAGCAGGGGGGTGTTCGTGCCCCAGCCGACCAAGCCGCCGCGGCAGGAACATCTCGATCACTCCCGCTCCGGCACGCATCGTGACCGGCGCTCGAGCCGCGCTCCGGCCTGATCATGGCCTTCATCCCTCGATGAAGGTAAATCCGAACCAAATTTAAGATTTCTCCTATATCCGTCAGCGGCAGACCTACGGAAGATGAGGTCCATGCCCGCCCGTCACCTGGGCGTGGCTAAAAAATCGCCGATGACCGATCCGACGGCAGGAAGCCGTCCGTCCCTAGCTACAGGATCGATCCCCCTTCATCGGCGGTGACGCCGCGCCGGCTTCGCCGGGCCGCGTTGGTGGCCCAGGCCACTGGACCCAGGGACGGTCGCCATGGCCCTCCGCGTGAGCGTGAGGGCCATGTTTTTTTCAGGGACCTAACCTTTCTTGCCGAAAAACATCGAGATGCCCAGGCCCGCGAGCACCGAAGGGCCGTGGCGCCCGACGCGGTGGAGGGCGTAGGCATCCAATTGCACGTGGTCGCCGATGTCATAGGCGAGGCCGCCGCCCGCCTGGAGTTCGTTGCCGTCCTCGGCGTCGTGGATCGCATCCATCTCCGCGTACGCCAGCAGGTTCGCTCCGAATTTTCGGCCGAAGGTCGGCGCCAGCGTCCAGGTGTTCTTCCCCTTCAGGCGATCCAGGTTCGCGAAGAGCGTGGTCTGGTGATCGTCGTCCGGCTTCCACTGCATGGTGCTGCCGAGGCTCACTTCGCGGGCGCCGTTGCCGAACGACTCATCGCCATTGGCAAAGGTGACCTTGCCCAGGGCAGCCCAGCTGAAGGCGCCGGCGTCGGCCGAGCCGGGAGACGCCCATTTCATGCCCACGCTCGTGTCCCCGTGGCCAACCGCATGGCCCCTGGAACCATGGCCGCGTTCTTCCAGACGGTTCCAGGCGGAGCCGGCGAGCTGAAATTCCAGCGGACCGCCGAGGCCGACCCGAACGAGACTGTCGGCCGTATAGGTGCGGTCGAGGTAGCCGTCCTGGCGCTGGCGTTCGTAGGTGGGAAGGCCCTGTTCCAGCGCCAGCGTGCCGGCGGGAAGCACCGTGGTTGCGAAGCCGGCGCCGGGCCGGTCGAAGTCCGGCGGTTCGGCGAACGCAGGTGTGGCGAAGAGCAGGGCGACCGGGGCGGCGAGGAGGGTTCGCGAGTTCATGCGCGCATTGTGCGCGGGTCGTGTCGCGATGCCGTGCATGAGGGCGTGCAGGAGCCACCACGGCGGCGAGGAAACCTCGCCGCCATGGCGGCTCCTACGGCAGCGCTATGGCGCTTTGACCACGGGGAAGCTCTCCTCCAGCGTCACGGTTTTCTCCCCGGCCACGTCGGTCGCCGAGCGCGCCAGCTTCAGCGAGTAGCTTCCGGCTGCGATGTGCCAGCGGCCGGCCTTGTCGTCGTAGCGTGCGAGCGCCAGCGGTTCGAGCGGGATGTCGACGCGGCGGCTGGCGCCCGGCTTCAGGGCAACCTTCGCCCAGCCGGCGAGACGACGTGTCGCGGCGCCGGGTGCGGTGACGTAGATCTGCGGCACGTCGGCACCGGCCACCTTGCCGGTGTTCCTCACGGTGACGTGGGCCACCGGATTGCCTTTCGCGTCCTTGTCCACGGCGAAGTCGCTGTACGCGAAGGTCGTATAGCCGAGGCCGTAGCCGAACGGGAACAGCGGCTCGCGCTTCGTCTTCTCGAACCAGCGGTAGCCCACGTCCGCGCCTTCGATGTTGTAGTCGACGTTGTCGGCGGGCTTCGCTTTCGAATTCAGGCCCGCCCCCTGGATGGTCGGGCGTGGGAGCTGTGCCTCGTCCTTCGGCCAGCTGAGGGGCAGGCGGCCGGAGGGCGCCGTGACGCCGTACAGCAGGCGCGCGATGGCCTCGCCGCCGCCCGAACCCGGGTACCAGGCTTCCATCACCGCCCCCACGCGATCCAGCCAGGGCATCTTCACCGGACCGTTGGTTTCCAGCACCACCACGGTCTTCGGATTCGCCTTCGCCACGGCTTGCACGAGCGCGTCCTGGTTGTCGGGCAGAGCGAGGTCGGGCGCGTCGAACGATTCCGCGGCCCACTTCGTGACGAATACCACGGCAACGTCGGCGCCGGCCGCGGCCTTCGCGGCGGCTGCAGGGTCCGTACCCGGATCGAAGCTCACCTTGCCGCCGAATTTGCGCATGAACTCGAGCGGTGCGGAGGCGTGGTACCGCACCGGGCCCGGCCAGCCCGTCGGTTCGAGGCCGGGCACCGGATCGCCGGCGACATCCGCGACTGCCGAGGAGCCGCCGCCGGCGAGCACGCCCTTGTCGGCATGGCCGCCGATGATCGCGACCGACTGGCCCTTGCGAACCAGTGGCAGCAGCCCGCCCTCGTTGCGCAACAGTACCGCGCCCGCCTCGAGCGCATCGCGCGCCACGACGCGGTCGGCGTCGTACGCGACGGCATCGCGCTTCGCGTCGTCCAGCACGCCATGGGCGAACAACGTACGCATGATGCGTTTCACCATGTCGTCCAGCCGGGCCTTGGGGAACTCGCCGGAAGCAAGGGCCGCGCGCAGCGGCTTGTCGAAATACACTTCCTTGTCGAAGGTTTCGCCGGCAGATTCCTGGTCGAGCCCCGCGGAAGCGGCCTTCGCGCCGCTGTGCACGCCACCCCAGTCGGACATGACGTAGCCCTTGAAGCCCCACTCCTGCTTCAGCACCTTGTTGAGCAGCCAGTCGTGCTCGCCGGCATAGGTGCCATTGACCCGGTTGTACGAGGACATGACGGAGCCGGGATCGCCCTTCGCGATGGCGAGCTGGAAGGCGAGCAGGTCGGACTCGCGCAGAGCGACGGGGTCGATGTCGGCGCTCAAGGTGTTGCGGCCGGATTCGAGGTCGTTGATCGCGAAGTGCTTCACCGTCGCCACGATGTGGCGTTCCTGGATGCCCTTCACGGCCGCACCGACGATCGTGCCGGCCAATACGGGGTCTTCGCCCGCATATTCGAAGTTGCGGCCGTTGCGGGGATCGCGCGTGAGATTGACGCCGCCGGACAGCAGGATGTCGTAGCCCTTGCCACGCGCCTCGCCACCGATCATGCGGCCGCCCGCATGCGCGACCGCCGGATCGAAACTGGCCGCCGTGGCCAGGCCCGCGGGCAGCGAGATGGCGCCCTTGTGGTCGGCGCCGTCACGCGTCACGCCGAGTCCGGCGTCCGTCTCGTTGAGAAACGGCAGGCCGAGGCGCGGGATCGCCGGAACGAAGCCCGCCCCGTTCAACGCGCCGGGCGGATTGGGCCCCTTCTCCTTCACCTGTCCGAAGTCGGCGCGGATCATGCGGAATTTTTCGTCGTCGGTCATGGCGGCGACGATCAATTCCGCGCGCCGGTCCGGCGAAAGCGAACGGTCCGTCCAGGGACGCTCCGCGGGCGCTGCCGCATGAGCGGAGCCGGCAAGTCCGGCGGCAAGGGAGAGGGCGAGGGCGCTGCGACGGGCAATATCGGACATGGTCATGATTCGGCGCGGGTAGAGAGGTGCCCACCATCGCCAAGTCGTCCGGTTATCGCAACCCGCGAGACGGGGAGCGAGTACCCTGGCCGCTTGCCTCCAGCGCTGCCAGCCCCCACTTAAGTGGTTCAATGAATTCACAAAAGTCGATGCCGCTTGCCGCCTTCCATCCCGCCGTGGCCGCCTGGTTCGCGGCTACCTTTCCGGGGCCCACCGAAGCCCAGGTGGCCGCGTGGCCGGCGATCCGCTCCGGCCGGCACACGCTGGTGGCGGCGCCCACGGGCTCGGGCAAGACGCTGACGGCATTCCTTTCCGCGATCGACGCGCTAGTGCGCGAGGGCGTGGAGCAGGGCGGTCTGCGCGATCGCACCACGATTCTTTACGTGTCGCCGCTGAAGGCGTTGTCGAACGACATCCGGATCAACCTCGAGGCACCGCTGGCCGGCATCCGCGAGGAACTGCGCCAGCGAGGCCTGCCGGATCTCGAGATCCGCACCGCCGTCCGCACCGGCGACACGCCGGCCGCCGACCGCGAGCGCATGAAGCGGCGTCCACCGCATATCCTGGTGACCACGCCCGAGTCGCTCTATGTTTTGCTCGGCTCGGAATCGGGCCGAACCATCCTGCGCAACATCCGCGAAGTGATCGTCGACGAAATCCACGCGGTCGCCGCAAGCAAGCGCGGCAGCCACCTCGCGGTGTCGCTGGAACGGCTGGAATCGATCGCGCAGCGCCGCATCACCCGCATCGGCCTTTCCGCCACGCAGAAGCCTATCGAGAAGGTGGCCGCCTTCCTCACCGGCAGCGAACGCGAAGACTGCGCCATCGTGGACATCGGCCATACCCGCCACCGCGACCTCGCGCTGGAAGTACCGCCCGTGCCGCTCGAACCGGTGATGTCGAACGACATGTGGGAACTGGTCTACAACCGGCTCGGCAACCTCGTGGAGCAGCATCGCACCACCCTGGTGTTCGTGAACACGCGACGCATGGCCGAGCGCGTGGCACGGCACCTTTCCGAAAGACTGGGCAACGATGTCGTTGCCGCCCATCACGGCAGCCTGTCGCGCGAGCAGCGACTCGACGCCGAGCAACGCCTGAAGCGCGGGGAATTGCGCGTGCTGGTCGCCACGGCCTCGCTGGAACTGGGCATCGACATCGGCGATGTCGATCTCGTGTGCCAGATCGCCTCGCCGCGTTCGATCTCCGCCTTCCTGCAACGCGCCGGCCGCGCGGGCCACTCCGTGGGCGGCACGCCCAAGGCCCGGCTCTTCCCGATCTCGCGCGACGATCTCGTGGAATGCGCCGCCCTGCTCGACTGTGTGCGCCGTGGTGAACTCGACACGCTGACCATTCCCGAGGCGCCGCTGGACGTGCTGGCGCAGCAGATCGTGGCCGAGGTGGCCTGCCAGGAATGGGACGAAGACGCGTTGTTCGATCTCGTGCGGCGCGCCTACCCGTTCCGGGCGCTGAAGCGCGAGACGTTCGACGAAACGGTGCGCATGCTCGCGGAGGGTTTCACCACGCGTGTTGGACCGCGCGGTTCGTATATCCATCGCGACGCGGTGAACCGGCGCCTGCGCGAGCGGCGCGGCGCACGCCTCACTGCCGTGACCTCGGGCGGCACCATTCCCGACACCGGCGACTACAACGTGTTGCTCGAGCCGCAGGCGACCGTCGTCGGTACGGTCAACGAAGACTTCGCGGTGGAAAGCCTGGCCGGCGACATCTTCCAGCTCGGCAACCGGTCGTATCGCATCCTGCGCGTGGAAGCGGGGCGCCTGCGCGTCGAAGATGCTCAGGGCGCGCCACCGAACATTCCCTTCTGGCTGGGCGAGGCGCCCGGGCGCTCGAACGAGCTCTCGGTAGGTGTCTCCCGCCTGCGCTCGGAGCTGTCCGCCGCCTTCGACGAGGGCGGACGCGAGGCCGCGCTGGCGTACCTCGTGGACGAACTGTCGCTGGCGAAGGCGGCCGCGGAACAGATTGTGGATTACCTCTTCCGCGCGCGTGCCGCGCTGGGGGCACTACCTACCCGCGACACGCTGGTGATGGAGCGTTTCTTCGACGAGTCCGGCGGTACCCAGCTGATCATCCACACGCCCTTCGGCAGCCGCATCAACCGTGCCTGGGGGCTTGCGCTGCGGAAGCGCTTCTGCCGCAAGTTCAATTTCGAACTGCAGGCCGCGGCGACCGAAGACGCCATCGTGCTCTCGCTTTCCACCAGCCACAGCTTTCCGCTGGACGAGGTGGCGAGATACCTGCATTCGAACTCCGCGGAGCACGTCCTCATCCAGGCTCTGCTCGACGCACCGCTGTTCGGTGTGCGCTGGCGCTGGAACGCCACCACGTCGCTCGCCTTGCCGCGCTTCAACGGCGGCAGGAAGGTGGCGCCGCAGTTGCAGCGCATGAAGAGCGAGGATCTGCTGGCCACGGTATTCCCGGATCAGGTGGCCTGCGCGGAGAACCTCGTGGGCGAACGCGAGGTGCCCGACCACCCGCTGGTGAAGCAGACCCTCGACGACTGCCTGCACGAGGCGATGGACTGCGAAGGTCTGCTCGACGTGCTGCGCGGGCTCGAATCCGGCGCCATCGCGATGGTGGCGCGCGATCTTGCGACGCCGTCGCCGCTCGCCGCGGAGATCCTCAACGCTGCGCCATACGCGTTCCTCGATGATGCACCGCTGGAAGAACGGCGCACCCAGGCCGTGCAGTCGCGCCGTTGGAACGAGGCGGAAAGCCCGGACGACCTCGGTCGTCTCGATGCGGAAGCCATCGATGCCGTGCGCGGCGAGGCATGGCCCGAGGCGCGCAGTGCCGACGAGATGCACGAGGCACTGGTGCAGTTGGGCGCCGTCACCCTCGACGAAGCGCATGCCAACCCGGGCTGGGCGAAGCTGCTTGCCGCTTTGGCGAAGGACGCGCGGGCCACGCTGTTTGGCGATGGCACGGCACCGCTTTGGGTCGCCGCGGAGCGACTGCCTGCCTGGCGTGCCGTGCGTCCCGGTCTGCCGATGACGCCAGCCATTGCGGCGCCGGCGGAATTCGAGGCCTACACCTGGACGGCGGAGTCCGCCCTGATCGATATCGTTCGCGGCCGCCTCGGCGGACTGGGTCCTGTGCCGTCGGCGACGCTTGCTGCGTCGCTCGGCGTGGCACAGGCCGACGTCGACCTGGCACTGGCATCGCTGGAAAGCGAGGGCTACGTCATGCGCGGCGTGTTCTCTCCGGGTGCCGCGGAAACGGAGTGGTGCGAGCGCCACCTGCTCGCCCGCATCCATCGGTACACCATCGGCCGACTGCGGCGCGAGATCGAGCCTGTGGCACGTCGCGATTTCTATCGCTTCCTGCTCGACTGGCAACACGTGACGCGCGCGACGCAGGTGTCCGGACCGGACGCTCTTGCGGGAGTGATCGGCCAGCTCGAAGGCTACGAGGCAGCGGCCGGCGCGTGGGAATCGGAACTGCTTCCGGCACGCGTGAGCGACTACGGCATCGGCTGGCTGGACGATCTCTGCCGCGCTGGCCGCGTCGTGTGGAGCCGTCTGCGCCTGGGCACCGGCAGCGGCGGCCCCGTACGTTCCACGCCGATCGTGCTGCTGCCGCGCCGGCAGCTGCCTGTCTGGTCCGCAGCCGCGCCTGTCGCGGGCGACGAGGTATCGCTGTCTTCGCGCGCACAAGCCGTGGCCGATGCACTGCGCGACGAGGGCGCCTCGTTCTTCGACGAACTGGCATCCGCCACGCGCCTGCTGCGCACCGAGCTGGAAGACGCCCTCGGCGAACTGGTCGCCGCGGGACGCGTCACCGCGGACAGCTTCGCCGGCCTGCGTGCCTTGCTGCTGCCCGCCTCCAAGCGGAACGGCAGCCGGCACCGGCGCACTCGCCGGCACATGCTCAGCGGCATCGAGGATGCCGGCCGATGGTCGCTCGCACGGCGACCGAATGAGCAGCGCAACGACGCCGACGGACTGGAACACATCGCACGCACGCTCCTGCGGCGCTACGGAGTCGTGAGCTGGCGCATCCTGGAACGGGAAGCGGCCTGGCTGCCGCCGTGGCGCGACCTGCGCCGCGTATACCACCGCCTCGAGGCGCGCGGCGAAATCCGCGGCGGCCGCTTCGTCGACGGGCTCGTGGGCGAGCAGTTCGCGTTGCCCGAGGCTTTGCCGGCCTTGCGGCAGATTCGCCACCGCGCGCATGACGGCGAGATCGTCTGCATCGCCGGCACCGATCCGCTCAACCTGGTGGGCACTGTCTTCTCCGGTACCAAGGTGCCGGCGACGCTCGGCAACCGCATCGCCATTCGTGACGGCGTGCCGCTGGCGGCGATGGTGGCGGGCAAGTTCGTGACGCTGATGCCACTGGAGGGCGACGACGAGCGCGAGGCGCGTTCGGCGTTGCAGCGTAAGGCCACGTTCCAGCCCGCGTAGGAGCGCGCCCTGCGCGCGACATGTTTTGGGCCGTGACCTGGAGCTGGCGCGCCAGCTTGGGGACAGGCGCGAAAACATGTCGCGCGCAAGGCGCGCTCCTACCGCTTTGGCGGTAACGTCAGCGCAGCTGCACGTCTCCCAGCACCCACAGCTTCGGCCCCGGCTTGCCGGTGATCACGAAGCAGAGATCGTGCGTACCCTCGCGTTTGGGCAGGATGCCCTCGAGTGTGGCGCGGCCGTCCTTCGCCTTCGCAAGCGGGATCGTCGTGAGCTTCGGACCGTCGCAGGTATCCTGATGCACTTCCAGTTCCCCGGCCGCGGTGCGGGCCTTGCGCGAGACGATGCCCTTCACGTCCTTCCACAGTGCGTAGTTGTACGGCAGCCGGTCGACGGTCACGGTGATGCCGTAGCGGCCGTCGAGCTTCACGCCCTTCCATAGCCAGCAGGTGTCCATGATGTCCACCTTGTACACCGGGCGCTGGCCGTCCACCGCCTGCGGCGACTCCAGCCGGAGCACGAGCTTGTCGCCGCACATGTCCAGCTCGTCGCTGGTACGGCGCAGTAACGACTTCGCATCGATGGTCCGGTCGCGCGGGCCGGCAAGACCGAACTGGCCGTCGAAGGCATTGGCGCGCACGGTGGTGGGCAGCGGCACCTCGAAGGGTGCGGTGTAGACCGTGGATTGCGGCGTCGGCGCGGAGCCATCGGTGGTGTAACGCAGGGTGCCGTAGCCGGTCTGGTTGGACAGCGTGACGTTCGCCTTGCCGTCCATGGACGGCTTATCCGCGATCGCGACGGCGAACGCGCCGTCGGAAGGCACGATGCCCGCCGCGCGGTAACGCGCCATCTGCACGGGCAAGCGGGCGACGAAGCCGTTCCAGTCGGCCCTGGGCGACCACGTGCGCTCGGCCAGGGCGGCCATACGGGGGAAGGTGGCGTGCTGGATGCGATACCAGTTCGGCAAGTATTCGGTGAACAGCGTCGCCTCGGCACCCAGCACGTGCGTCGCCTTGTCGGCGACGATGGCTGGCGGCACCGGATCGAAGTCGTAGATCGTCTTCAACGTCTGCTCGGAAGGGCGGCCAGGCGGCTCGTCGGGCAGCGTGGATTGCAGCCTGTCGAGATAAAGCGTGGGCGAGGGCGCGAGCACGACGTCGTGGCCCGCGTTCGCGGCCTTGATCGCGCCTTCGGTACCGCGCCACGACATGACGGTGGCACTGGGCGGCACCTTGCCGTCGAGGATCTCGTCCCAGCCGATCAAACGGCGTCCATGCTTGTCGAGGTAATCGCCGATGCGGGCGATGAACCAGCCCTGCATCTTTTCCTCGTCGTCGATGCCGAGCGATTTCATCTTCGCCTGCACCGTCTTCGAGCGTTCCCACTCGTCTTTCGCGGCCTCGTCGCCCCCCACGTGGATGTACGTGGAGGGAAAGATGGCCATCACTTCGTCGAGCACGTCCTGCAGGAAAGTGAAGGTGCCATCGTCCACGTTGTACAGGGCGGTGTTCACACCCCAATCCGAAGAGACCGCGAGTTTCTTGCCGCCGGCCCCGAATTTCGGATATGACGCCACGGCCGCCTGCGCATGGCCCGGCATCTCGATTTCCGGCACCACGGTGATGTGACGCTCGGCGGCGTACGCCACGATCTGCTTCGCCTGCTCCTGCGTGTAGAAACCGCAGTAGGGTTCATCGGGGCCACCCGTGAGTGCCACGTCCGGGCCCACCGCCTTGCGGCAGGCCCCCACGTCGGTGAGCTTCGGGTACTTCTCGATCTGCAGCCGCCAGCCCTGGTCGTCCGTGAGGTGCCAATGGAAGGTGTTGAGCTTGTGCATGGCCATCTGGTCGAGCAGGTGTTCGATTTCGCTCACCGACTGGAAGTGCCGGCTCGAGTCGAGCATGAGGCCACGCCATTCGAAGCGCGGGGCGTCGACGATGTGCACGCCCGGTACGCCGTTGCGCGCATTGGGATCGGTCAGCAGCTGCCAGTAGGTTACTGCGCCGTAGAACAGCCCGGTTTCGTCGTTCGCCGCGATGCGGACGCCGCCATTGCCGACATCGAGGGTATAGGCCTCACGGCCCTTCACCGCAGCCTCGGTCGCGAGCGCGATGCTGCCGCTTCCCGGCTTGCCTTCGCCGATGTCCAGCGTAAGGCCGCGCGCCTGGCGAATCCATCCTTGCAACTGCCCCGCCACGCGCCGGGCCTGGGCGTCGCCCGGCGCCACCACGATTTTCGTGCCCGCCACGATCTGGAAATGGCCCGGCGTGCGCTGCAACTGCGCGGGCATCGGGATGAGCGAAAGCGGTGCGTTGTCGACGGGTCCCGATTCCTGCTTGGGCTGGGTGGCACAGGCGCTCAGGCCAGTGGCGATCGCGAGAAGGAGGAGTCGGCGCATCCAGGGTTCCTGTCGTATCGTTGATCGCTCGATTGTGCCGTTTTCCCTGCGGGAAAAAAAACGGGCCCGGTCGAGGAATTGACGGGCCCGAGGGGAATGGAGCTTCGAGGGTTGCGTTTGCGGCCATCCATGGCCGCGCATCCGTGACGCTTTGTCAGAGGTCGAAGTGCACCGAAGCCATGTAGCGGCGGCCAGTGGTGTACTTCGCTACCGGCATGGCGGTGGTACCGAGGTACTGCTTGTACTTCTCGTTGGTGAGGTTCATGCCCGCGAGGGTGAACGACACCTGCTGGTTGAGCTTCCAGCCGAGGGTGGCACCGAGGTCGGCGTAGTCGGCGGTGGTGGCCGGCGGTGCGCCGGCGATGTAGCCGCCGGCGAGGTACTTGCCGCGCCAGTTGTACGTGATGCGGGCGCTGAACGGGCCCATTTCGTAGTACGGGCTGACCGAGTACGAGTTCTTGGAGTTGTACGGCAGCGAACCGCCGGAATCCAACGTGCCCTTGGCATAGGTGTAGTTCGCCGTGACGCCGAAGCCGGTGTCCCAGAACGCCTGCTGGTAGCTCAGGCTGCCACCGCGCACCTTGCCCGACCCCGTATCGCGCGGGCGGCTGATGCTGTACGTGCAGAAGCCGTCCGGCGTGCAGAGGCCCTGCGCGACCTGGCGCGCGAACGTGGTCGGATCGTTGAACAGGCCCGAGTTGAACTGCGTTTCCGGCGCCGAGTCGACGAACGTGTAGTTCTCGATCTTCTTGTAGAAGCCGGTCAGCGCGATGTACGACTGCGGCGCGAAGTACCACTCCGCGGACAGCGAGTAGTTCTTCGATTCGTACGGCTTCAGGTTGGGGTTGCCACCGGAGCCGGTCAGCACCGAGTCGTTGAGGAACAGGTTGTTCACCTGCATGTTGTACGGCGGACGCGCGATCACCTTCGCGGCAGCCAGGCGCAGCACCACGTCTTCGGCCACGTCGTAGGCCACGTTCAGGCTGGGCAGCCAGTTTTTCGTGGTCTTCGACGAGGTCTGCCAGGAGCCGGCCGGGGCAGGAAGCACCGGCGCGCCGCTGTAATTGAAGCCCGTACCGTCTGTCTTGGTGTCGACGTAGCGAACGCCCACGTTGCCGTGGAAGTTGCCGCCGGCGAAGTTAGCCTGCAGGTACGCGGCATTGGTCTTCTCGACCAGCTTATAGGTGCCGTTGAGGTACGTGCCCGGATCTTCGTTGCCGCCGTTGGTGTTGCGAACCCATGCGTACTGCGCATTGCGATCCGGCATCACGTGGCTCGAGGAACCGTCCAGCGCACCGTCGAAGGCGTCGAGCGTGTCGGTGAAGCCACCGAAGCCGAGGTCGGCGAGGTTCGTCGGTGCGTTGCCGCCGAAGACATGCGCCTGCATGCCTTCTTCGTGGCGATTCCAGCGATAACCGAAGGCCAGTTCGTTGAAGAACGAATCGAAGTACTTCGAGAAGTCCAGCTGCGCGTACGTGTCGCGTGCGCGTGCTGAATAGTCGCCGTAGTTGCCCGGCCAGCCGCCGAGGCCGTCCACGTCGCCCATGTGCCAGTTGGCCGGATCGCGCGCCGCCGCCGGATTATCGAAGGCAAAGCCCTTGTTGATGTCCCAGGTGTAGCCCCCGGCATACACCGGCTCCATCACCGCCTGCGAGATGTTGTCGTTCACCGCCTTGCTGTAACCGGCGGCGCCGCCCAGCTTCCAGCCGTCGCCGCGGAAGGTGGTCTTGAAGTCGTGGGCGACCGTGCGCACCACGGACTTGCGGATGTTGCTGTCGAACGTGCCCTGCGCGATGGCGGGGCAGCCCACCGTGTCGTTGCCGCAGACATGACCGCCCGTGACCACGCCGTTCGGGCCCTGGTTGAAGCTGGTGACGTTACCCGGCGTGGCGCCGGTGAACGGGTACAGCGACTGGTTCCAGTTGTCGAAGTTCTCGCGGACGAACAGGTTGTTGATGTCGATGTCCCAGTTGCTCGTCGGGTGGATCTGGAAGCCCAACGTCGCGGTGTCGCGCTTGCGCTTCTGCTGGAACCACGCCGAGTTCACTTCATCGGGCACCTTGGCGTTCGGGTCGAGCGTGCCGTTGGCGATACCTGCGGCCACGGCGGGACTCGATGCCCACTTCGACACCGGGCTGTAGCTGAAGATCTCGAAGCCCTGGCGGTCGATCTTTTCCTCGTAGTGCTGGATCGATCCGATGACGCCGAAGGTGTTGCTGTCGTTCTTCCAGCTGTACAGCGCCGACCCGTTCGGACGCGTGCCCGGCGTGGCCTGGTCGTTGTAGTTGAGACCGAACGAGCCGCGAATCGTGTTCGCAGGCAGGTCGAGCGGCTGCAGCGTGTGCAGCAGCACAGTGCCGCCGAGGCTGCCTTCCGGCAGGCGCGCTTCGGGCGACTTGTACACCTCGAGGCGGCCGACGATTTCCGGCGCCAGCATGGTGAAGTCGAAGCCGCGGTTCGGCTGCGCGCCGTACTGCCACGGCGTCTGCGAGATCGGCTGGCCGTTGAGGAAGGTGAGGTTGAGGCTGGGGTCGGTACCGTCGATCGACACGCGGTCGCCCTGGCCGAACTGGCGGTCGATCGTGACGCCCGGAATCTGCGTCATCGCTTCGGCGACGTTGGTGTTCGGGAACTTGCCGATGTCTTCGGCGGTAACCGCCTCGACCACCGCGTCGGCGTTGCGCTTGGTGTCCAGCGACTTCTCGAGGCTGGCCCGGATGCCGGTGACGGTAATGCCCTCGAGCTGGGCCGCCTTGGCGGCGTCTTCCTTCTCCTGGGCAGTCTGCGGCCTGGCCGGCGTGGCCGTGTCCTGCGCGGCCACGGTCCCGGTGAAACAGCAGAGTCCGGCGATGATGCTCGCCGTCAGCAGGTTTCTACGATGCGACATGGTGTCCTCCCCTCAGAGGATGTGTATCGACAATGGGCCTCGCGGCCCGCTTTTTTTGAACGAAAGCCTGCGTTCCTTTCCCGCTCTTCAATGAGCGGTCGAACCGTGCAGGTAGAGACCGGCGGCACCGATCACACCCAACTGTCCGTGGTCCATCAGACGTACCGGCACTTGCTGGAGAAAGGCGCGCATGACGCCCTTGTTGAAAAACCTGTCGGAGAAGCTGCTGGCAAGCAGGCGCTCGCGAACCTGGGGAAGGATGCCCCCCGCCAGGAACACGCCGCCGCGCGCGCCGTAGAGCATGGCCAGGTCGCCCACGAAGCTGCCGAGCAGCCCGCAGAACACGTCCAGAGCCTCCGACGCGGCGGCATCGCTGCCGGCGAGGGCGGCGCCTGTGACGGCGGCGGGTTCGGACAGCGTGGCGGCCGTGCCGCGCAGCGTGGAGATGGCCCGATAGAGATTGACGAGGCCGGGGCCCGAAAGCGCCGTCTCGTAGGAAACATAGTCGCGTTCGCGCGCCAGCTCGCCGAGAATCGCCACTTCCCGCGCATTGCCCGGAGCGAGCGATATCTGCCCCGCCTCGGTCGGCAGCACGGTGGCGTGCGGCCGGCCGGGCAGCAACACTGCCGAACCCAGGCCGGTGCCCGGGCCCATCACGAGGATCGGGCCTTCCGCGGGCGGCGCATCCGTTTCGATGATCGGCGCCGTCTCATGGCGCTCGAGGAACTGGCAGGCGTAGGCCACGGCTTCGAAGTCGTTGACCACGGCAAGTCCGGACAGGCCCAGCGTGCGACGGATGTCGCCTATGGACACGGGCCAGGGAAGGTTCTCGTTGACGATGGCGTCGCCCACCACGTAGCCCGCACTGGCGACGGCGCAGTGCTCGATGGTCACCTGGCCGTCCAGATGGCCGACGAAGTCCTGCAGGACCGCGGTCAGGCTGGGCCATTCGGCGCAGGCGTAGCGCTCGTAGCGGAGCACGTCGATGGTCGAGGATTCGTCCGCGCGGCGAACGAGACCGATGCGGGCGTGTGTGCCGCCCACGTCGGCGGCGAGGAACGCCCCCGTCCGCGGCGCACGCGCGACTTCCCGCTGTTTGGCCGATTCCCCCACGCCCCACCCCTTGAAAACGTCGTGACACCCTGTGATGGGCGGAGTCTTGGCCGCGCATGACAACGTTGTCAACAGGACAAATGGCTAGGACAGGAGGCGATCCCTAACGCGCTGCAACAAGAAACGTTTTCATCGACGCGGTCGCACTGCCTTGCCAACCCGCTGTTGGCAGGAGAATTCGCCAAGGGAGAGGCGCTTGCAGGCCTTTGACGCGGCGCGGCATCGAAAGTCGCTTCCGTGCCGCAGGTCACAGGCCGCGCCGCTACGCGCGATTGACAACGTTGGGCAGGGAAGCCGATAAAGGGGCGGATCGGGGCGCGTCGGGCCCCTGCGAGAGGGGAGCATCCATGTCGTCCACCACGGCCGCGGTCAACGAGACGCGCCATTCCAGTCTGGTCCCGATGATCATCATCGGCGTCCTGTTCTTCATCTTCGGCTTCGTCACGTGGCTCAACGGGCCGCTGATCACCTTCGTCAAACTGGCTTTCAACCTCGACGATGTGAACGCCTTCCTCGTGCCCATGGCGTTCTACCTGTCTTATTTCTTCCTCGCCCTGCCCTCCTCCTTCATCCTGAAGAAGACAGGCATGAAGAAAGGCATGGGGCTCGGCCTGTTCGTGATGGCCATCGGCGCGGTGATGTTCGGCCAGTTCGTCACGATGCGCGTCTACCCCGGCGCACTGACCGGACTGTTCGTCATCGGTGCAGGCCTCTCGCTGCTGCAGACGGCATCCAATCCGTATATTTCCATCCTGGGTCCGATCGAGAGCGGCGCGCAACGCATCGCTTTCATGGGCATCTGCAACAAGGTAGCCGGCGCGCTCGCACCGTTCGTCTTCGGTGCGGTGGTGATGAGCAACATCGGCACCTTCGACAAGCAGATCGCCGCGGCCGCCTCGCCGGCCGAGAAGGACGCGCTGCTGGCGGCTTTCGCGGCCAAGGTGCATACGCCGTACATGGTGATGGCCGCCCTGCTGGTCGTGTTGGCCATTTGGGTCGTGCGTTCCTCCCTGCCGGAGATCAAACCGTCCAGCGACAACTCCGAGCGCGCCATCGGTCACGACAAGGGCAGCCTTCTGAGCTTCCCGCACCTGTGGCTTGGCGTGCTCTGCCTGTTCGTCTACGTGGGGGTGGAGGTCATGGCCGGCGACGCCATCGGCACGTACGGCCAGGGCTTCGGCATGTCGCCCGCGGAAACGAGCCACTTCACCTCGTTCACGCTCGTTGCGATGCTGGTGGGCTACGTGGCGGGCCTGCTGCTCATCCCGCGCTTCATTTCGCAGCAACGCTACCTCGCTTTCTCGGCGATCCTCGGCGTGCTGTTCTCGATCGGCACGTACGTCACCAGCGGCTACGTTTCCGTTGCCTTCGTGGCCGCGCTGGGCTTCGCGAACGCCATGATGTGGCCGGCGATCTTCCCGCTCGCCATCAGGGGCCTGGGGCGGCTGACCGAGTTCGGCTCGGCCTTCCTGATCATGGGCATCGCCGGCGGTGCCGTCATTCCGGTGCTGTTCGCGCACTTGAAGCAGCACTTCGACTTCCAGGCCGTGTTCCTCTGCCTCATGGTGCCCTGCTACCTGTACATCCTGTACTACGGCGCCGCAGGGCACCGGGTGGGGCAACACGTCCGGGACTGACCGTCCATCTTCGCGCCACGACGGCCATCCGCTAGGATGGCCGTCTTGCTATCGAGGGTCGTAGATTGCGTAGCCCCACCATCAAGGACGTGGCCGAACGGGCCGGCGTCTCGCTGAAGACCGTCTCCCGCGTCATCAACCACGAACCCTCGGTGCATGCGCGTACCCGCGAGAAGGTGCAGCGCGCCATCGAAGCCCTCGACTACCAGCCCGACCAGGCGGCGCGTAGCTTGCGTAGCGCGCGCACTTACGCTCTCGGGCTCGTCTACGACAATCCCAACGCGCACTACGTCATCGCCATGCAGAATGGCGTGCTCTCGGTCTGTCGCCAGCGAGGGTTCGGCTTGCAGATCCACCCCTGTGATTCGTCCGCGCCGAAGCTTGCCGAGCAGTTGGGCGACCTCGTGCGCCGAAACCGTCTCGCCGGGCTCGTGCTGTGCCCGCCGATGTCCGAACAGCCGCGCCTGCTGGCCTCGCTCACGGAACAGAATGTGCCGTTCGTACGGATCATCTCCGCGCGACAGGACCCGAAAGACGGCTGGCCCTGCGTTTTCGTGGACGACCGTGACGCGGCCTATGCGATCACCGAACACCTCATTCAGCTTGGTCACCACCGCATCGGCTTCCTTTGGGGCGGCAAGGAACACCGTTCCAGCCCCGAGCGTTACCAGGGCTACGAGGACGCTTTGCGCGAGTACGGCATCGACGTGGACAAACGGCTCGTGGTGGAAGGCGACTACTCCTTCGACGACGGCTTCCGGGGCGCGCGCAAGCTGCTCGCCCTGAAGGATCCACCCACCGCCATCTTCGGCTCGAACGACGAGATCGCGGCCGGCGTGCTTGCGGCGGCGCGATCGGGCGGCGTCGATGTTCCCTGGGAACTTTCGATCGCGGGTTTCGAGGACAGCCCGTTCTCCAAGCAGTCGTGGCCAGCGCTGACCACGGCCCGGCAGAACACCGAGGAGATCGGCCGCCACGCGGCACAGCGTCTCATCGCGGAACTCGAACGCGACGAAGACGATCCGATGATCGACAACGAGGGTTTCAGCCCCGATCTCGTAGTGCGCGGCTCCACGGCTCCGCGCCGGCCGTCGTAGGAGCGCGCCCTGCGCGCGACATGTTTTGAGGCCGTGAGCGGCAGGGCCTGCTGCTCATCGCGAAAAGCTGTCGCGCGCAGGGCGCGCTCCTACGCGGCAACCATGACCATGATGGCGCCTATCGCCAACGCGATGCCGAGCCAGTTGACCGGCGCGAGCCGCTCCTTGAAGCCGAACGCGCCCACAAGGGTGCCGAGCACCACCACGCCCACGTTCATCGAAGCGAACACCAGGGACGGATCGTTCGGCAAGGCCTGGTGACCGCGCACGTAGAAGAGGATGTTGGCGAAGTTGGCGGCGCCGAGCAGCACGCCGAAGCCCAGGCTCCGCGCCGTGACCGGGGCCGCCCGGGTCGCGGCACGCACGAGCACGGCGACCCAGCACAAGACCATGGCGATGAGGAACGAGACGAGTAGAGCGCTGGCGAAGGGTGCGCCCGCCTGGGCCACAAGCTTGAAGCAGATGTCGATGGCACCGAAGCCCGCGAACACCGCCAATGGGGCCGTCCAGCCGCCGGGCTCCCTGCTGCCGCGGTCCTTGCGCCAGACCACACACAGCACGGCGGCGAACGCGAGCACGATGCCCAGCGTCTTCGCCTGAGTGAGCGTGTCGCCCAGAAAGGCGAAGGCCGCAACGAGCGAAAGGAACAGCGACAGCCGCTGCGCGACATCGGTGCGCACGATACCCGCGCTACGCACGGAGCGCGCCAGCACCAGGAAGATGGCGGGAAGGAGGACGCCCAGGAGTACGAGCGGCGTCCAGGTGGCCTTCGCTTCGATGGCGGCTTGCGGCGTCGCACCCAGCAGGAGGACGGCAAGCATGGCCGCAACGACGTAGTTCGTCGCCACGGCCTGCACGATGTCGATGCCGCGGCTGCGGGCAAGCTTCAGCAACGCCGAGACGGCCACGCTGAAGGCGACGGCGAGGAGGATGTAGATCATGGGGCGCAGCTTTACGGGGACAGGGCGCGAAGGATCGCACAGACCTTGTGGGAGCCGGCTATGCCGGCGATTCCGCGGCAGCGGGCAGGCTGCCGCGAGCACCCAATCGCCGCTGAAGCGGCTCCCACACAGAGCTAGCCGGCCTCACCGGGCCGGAAGCGCTGTCGCTTCACAGCGGCCCTAGCGAGCCAGCTGCGACGCCTCGCGGGCCAGCGCTTCGATGCCCGCCCAGTCGGACGCGGCGAGCTTGTCGCCCGGTGTGAGCCACGACCCGCCCACGCAGACCACGTTCGGCAACGCGAGGAACTCGGGCGCGTTGGCAAGGCTGATGCCACCCGTGGGGCAGAAGCGGATCTGCGGCAGCGGGCTGGCCCATGCGCCCAGGAGTTTCGTTCCGCCCGCCGGCACGGCGGGGAAGAACTTCTGGAAGCGGTAGCCGCGCTCGAGCAGAGCCATGGCCTCGCTGGACGTGGCGGCACCAGGCAGCAGCGGAAGCTCGTGGTCGTCGGCGGCGTCGAGCAGACGCGGTGAGCTACCCGGCGATACGGCGAACTTGGCGCCGGCCTTGTACGCATTCTCCAGGTCGTGAGCCGTGAGCACCGTGCCCACGCCGACGAACGCGCCTTCCACTTCCGCCGCGATGGCACGCACCGCGTCGAGCGCGGCGGGGGTCCGCAGCGTCACTTCGATGGCCGGTACGCCGCCCGCGACGAGCGCGCGCGCCATGCCCACGGCTTTCGACGCGTCTTCGATGATCACCACCGGCACGACCGGCGCGAGGCGCAGGGTCGATTCGACACGCTGTTGCTTGGCTTCGTTGCTCATCTCTACTCCGGTGGATCAGAACACGCCCGCGCCGAGGTCGGCCGTGACGGCGGACTGGCGGAACATGGCGAAAAGTTCGCGGCCCATGCCGCTGTGGTGCACGGCGAGATCGGCGGCCTCGGGCGTGCGGGCGTGCCATTCGTCCGCGGGAACCAGTACTTCCATCGTTCCGGCGACGGCGTCGACACGAACGAGGTCACCCGTGCGCACGCGGGCGATGGGGCCACCCGCTTCCGCTTCCGGCGTGACATGGATAGCGGCAGGCACGCGTCCGGATGCGCCGGACATGCGCCCGTCCGTCACCAGCGCCACGCGGTGGCCACGGTCCTGCAACAGGCTGAGCGTGGGCGTGAGCTTGTGCAGTTCGGGCATGCCGCGGGCGCGCGGGCCCTGGAAACGCACGACCGCAACGAAATCGCAGTTCAGCTCCCCGCGATCGAAAGCCGCCTTCACGTCGTCCTGCTCGTCGAACACGATGGCCGGCGCCTCGACCACCATGCGATCGTCCGGCACCGACGACACCTTGATGACGCCGCGGCCGAGATTGCCCTTGAGCATGCGCAGGCCACCGTCCTGACGGAACGGCTCCTGGATGGAGCGCAGCACGCCGCGGTTGCCGCTTTCCTTCGACACCGGCTTCCACACCAGCGAGCTTCCGTCCAGCGCGGGTGCCTTCCGGTAATGGTGCAGACCGGGGCCCATGATGGTGTTCACGTCGTCGTGCAGCAGGCCGGCGTCGAGCAGCTGGTCGATCAGGAAGCCCATGCCGCCGGCTTCGTGGAAGTGGTTCACGTCGGCGTAGCCGTTCGGGTAGACGCGCGCCAGCAGCGGCACGACGGCGGAAAGCGCGTCGAAATCGTCCCAGCGCAATTCCACGCCGGCCGCGCGTGCGATGGCGACGAGGTGCAGCAGATGGTTCGTGGAGCCGCCGGTGGCGTGAAGACCGACCACGCCATTGACGATGGCGCGCTCGTCGACGATGCGCCCCAGCGGCAGATAGTGGTCGCCCAAGGTGTCGATGGCGAGCACGCGCTGCACGACGGCGCGGGTGAGCGCGTCGCGCAACGGCGTGTCCGGCGCTTCGAAGCTCGCGCCGGGCAAATGCAGGCCCATGATCTCCATGAGCATCTGGTTGGAATTGGCGGTGCCGTAGAACGTGCACGTACCCGCGCCGTGATAGGAGCGGGCTTCCGCCTCCAGCAGTTCGGCACGCGAGGCCTTGCCGGCCGCGTACGCCTGCCGCACCTTCGACTTTTCCTCGTTGGGAATACCCGAGGGCATCGGGCCCGAGGGAACGAACGCGCCGGCCAGGTGACCGAAGCTCAGTGCGCCGATCAGCATGCCCGGCACGATCTTGTCGCAGATGCCCAGGTAAAGCGCGCCTTCGTACATGTCGTGCGACAGCGACACCGCGGTGGCCATGGCGATGAGGTCGCGCGAGAACAACGAAAGCTCCATGCCGGGACGGCCCTGGGTCACGCCGTCGCACATCGCCGGGACACCGCCCGCTACCTGTGCCGTGGCGCCGAGCGTGCGCGCGGTCTCGCGGATGAGTTCCGGATAGCGTTCGTACGGCTGGTGCGCGGAGAGCATGTCGTTATACGACGTGACGATCGCGATATTGGCCGCATGGCCATTGCGCAAGGCGTCCTTGTCGTTTTCCGCGCACGCGGCGAAACCATGGGCCAGATTGCCGCAGGAAAGATGATGGCGCCTCGCGCCGTTGCCCCGGGCGGCGTCGATCTTGGCGAGATAGGCGGCGCGCGATGCCCGGCTGCGTTCGACGATGCGCTGGGTGACTTCGGCGAGGATGGGATGGATGGCCATGCTCAAGGCGCCCAGTACACGTCCAGCGGCACGCGGTCCTGCTTCAGCACGGCCGCGATCGGGAAATCGCCACCGTTTTCCGCCTGCTCGAGCACGCGCTTCTTGTCGTCGCCTTCGATGTGCAGATAGAGCGCGCGCGTGTCCAGCACACGCGGCAGGGTAAGCGTGATGCGCGGTTCGCCCGCGCCTTCGGCGCGCATCGAGATCACCGTGCGGGTGCCGTTCGGATCGAGCGCGGCCGCGAGGTTGTCGCCGCCCGGGAAGAACGACGCGGTGTGGCCATCGCCGCCCATGCCCAGCAACACCACGTCGAACGGCAGGCCGAGCGCGTCGATGCGCGCGCCCACGTCGCCCAGCGCGTCGTCCACGTTGTCCTTGTGCGCGCGGTCGAAGAGCGGCACGAAGCTGGCGGTGTGCGACTGATGGTGAAAGAGGTGCTCGGCCACCATGCGTGCGTTGGAGCGATCGCTGTCGGTGTCCACCCAGCGTTCGTCCACGAGGGTGACGGTGACTTTCGACCAGTCGATTTCCTGTTCGGCCAGCACGGCGAACATGGTCTTCGGCGTGCCGCCGCCGGACACGGCCATGGTGGCCTTGCCGCGCGCCTTGATCGCGGCGTCCAGCTTGGAGGCGACATCCCGGGCCAGCTTGTCGGCGAGGGTCAGGCGGTCGGCGAATTCGTGTCGTTCGATCTTGGCGTTCATGCGGCGTCCTCGGCCCAGGTTCGGCCATCGCGTTCGATGAGCGCCACGGCGGCGCTCGGACCCCAGGTGCCCGCGGTGTACGGCTTCGGCGTGTCGCCGCTGGCTTCCCACGCGTCGAGGATGGGGCCGGCCCACTTCCACGCCGCCTCGACTTCGTCGCGGCGCATGAACAGGGTCGGGTTGCCACGCACGACGTCGAGAATGAGCCGCTCGTAGGCGTCGGGCTGCTGCACGCCGAACGCCGCCGCGAAGCTCATGTCGAGCGGCACGTGGCGCAGGCGCAGGCCGCCCGGACCCGGATGCTTGATGGTCAGCCACAGCTTCACGCCTTCGTCGGGCTGCAGGCGCAGCGTGAGACGGTTCGGCAGCAGCGGACCGCTGGTGGGATCGAAGATGGAATGCGGCAGCGCCCGGAAGGTCACCACGATTTCCGAGACACGGCTAGGCAGGCGCTTGCCGGTGCGCAAGTAGAACGGCACGCCGGCCCAGCGCCAGTTACCGATCTCCGCCTTGAGGGCGACGAAGGTTTCGGTCCGCGACTGGTCGCTGCCCAGTTCGTCGAGGTACCCCGGCACGCCCTGGCCTTCGGCCGCGCCGGCGCGGTACTGGCCACGCACCGTAAGCTGCGCGGCGTTCGCCTCGTCGATGGGGCGCAACGAACGCAGCACCTTCAGCTTTTCGTCGCGCACGGCATCGGGTGCGAGGGACGACGGCGGCTCCATGGCGAGCATGCACAGCAGCTGCAGGATGTGGTTCTGCACCATGTCGCGCAGCGCGCCGGCGCGATCGTAATAACCCGCACGGTGGCCGACGCCGACCGTTTCCGCCACGGTGATCTGCACGTGGTCGATGTGCTGGGCGTTCCACAACGGCTCGAACAAGGCGTTGCCGAAGCGGAGCGCCAGCAGGTTCTGCACCGTTTCCTTGCCGAGGTAATGGTCGATGCGATAGGTCTGCGATTCCCCGAACACCCGGGCCACCGCGTCGTTGATGGCGTTGGCGCTTTCCAGGTCGCGACCGATGGGCTTCTCGAGCACGACGCGCGAGCGCTCGCCGTTGAGGCCCAGGCCGCCGAGGCGCTGGCAGATGTCGGTGAAGATGTCCGGCGAGGTCGACAGGTAGAACACGCGGATGTGATTCGGCTCGGCCGCCATGAGCGCCGCGAACTCTTCCCAGCCGTCCGACTTGCGGGCGTCCAGGGAGCGATAGCCGACCATGCGGATGAAGGCGTCCAGCTGCGCCGGCACGATGTGCGACACGGCCTTCTCGACGGCCGACCGCACCTGCTGGCGGTACGCCTCGTCGTCCAGGCCTTCGCGCGCCACGCCGATGATGCGGCTGTTGGCCTGGATCTGGCCGTCGGCGAAGCGGTGGTACATGGCGGGCAGGAGCTTGCGGACGGCGAGATCGCCGGTGCCGCCGAAGATGACCAGATCGAAGGGTTCGATCGGCAGGAGGGGAGCGCTCACGACAGTGGCCTCTTGAGGGATCGGAGGAAGATGCCTCCGGATCGTACCAGTGACATACCAGGAGCTACCAGCCCCGTACCACTCCTTGCCCCGAAAATGCCCGCGTAAGGTGAGCGATACGCCATGGAAACGTTTCCTTTGTAATTTAAATCGTGCAAACGTCCGTTTGAACCGTCTGCTGGTATGACGGGGCTTGCATTGGCTTGCCTCAGTGGTCGTGGATTGGTATGTTCGCGCAATGGAATCCGCCCTCGTCGCCGAATACCAGCGCCTCCAGCACGACCCGGCTGCCCGGCAGCCGCTGGCGTACATGCGGCTGCGCCGTGCCATCCGGAACGTCATCGAGAACGGCGAGGTGCAGGTGGGCCATGCCCTGCCGAGCGAACGCGACCTGGCCAGGGCCCTCACCCTGTCCCGGGTCACCGTGCGCAAGGCCATTGGCGGCCTGGTGGAAGACGGGCTCCTCACCCAGCGGCACGGCGCCGGCACTTTCGTGTCCGAGCGCATCGTGAAGCCGCTCTCCCGGATGACGAGCTTCACGGAAGACCTGCGCGCCCGCGGCCTCAACCCGCGGTCGGAGTTCTTCGAGCGCGGCATCGGCGAGGTCACCCCCGAGGAAGCCATGGCGATGAACCTGTCGCCGGGCACCCAGGTGGTCCGCCTGCACCGGCTGCGCTATGCCGGCGACGAACCGTTGGCCATCGAGCGCAGCGCGGTGCCCCTGGATCTCCTGCCCGACCCGAACCTCGTCGTGGATTCCCTCTACGAGGCCCTCGACAAGCTCGGCAACCGCCCCCTGCGCGCCTTGCAGCGCCTGCGCGCGGTGGTGCTCGGCCCCGCGCAGACGCGGCTGCTGCGGCTCGGCGCCGGCAGCGCCGGGCTCAACATCGAGCGGCGCAGCTTCCTCGACGATGGCCGCATCGTCGAATTCACCTGCTCCTGGTATCGCGGCGACATCTACGATTTCGTCGCGGAACTGCAGAGCGACTGACGGCTCCGACCACCCATGACGAAACTTCCGCAAGACACCCTGATGTTCCGCGAAGCGCACGAGACCGCCGGGGTCGTGGAGCGGCAGCTTTCCGAAAACGAAGGGGTGGTCGGCGCACTCGCCGAGCACCTGCGCGCGCATCCTCCGCGCATGGTCGTCACCTGCGCCCGCGGCAGTTCCGACCATGCCGCGATGTACGCGAAATACGTGTTCGAAACACAGCTGGGCGTGGTGACCGCATCGGCTTCGCCGTCGGTCACCTCCATCTACCATGCGAAACAGGGCATGGACGGCGCGCTTTACATCGCGGTATCGCAGTCCGGCAAAAGTCCCGATCTCGTCCGCAACGCCGAGGCCGCGAAGCAGGCAGGTGCCTACGTGGTGGCGCTGGTGAACGTGGTGGACTCGCCCTTGGCCGCCTGCGCCGACGTCGTGGTACCGCTACATGCGGGTCCCGAAAAGAGCGTAGCCGCCACGAAGAGTTATCTCGGCGCCCTGGCCGCCATCCTCCATATCGCCGCGCGCTGGAGCGGTAACCCGGCCATCGCCGAGGCGCTGGCGGCGCTGCCGGCGCAATTGCGCGAAGGCTGGAACGCTGACTGGTCCGAACTCGTCGACGGTCTCGCCGATGCCCACAACCTCTTCGTCGTCGGCCGCGGCTTCGGTTTCGCGGGGGCGCTGGAGGCCGCGCTGAAGTTCAAGGAAACCTCCGGACTGCACGCCGAGGCCTTCAGCTCGGCCGAAGTGAAGCATGGTCCGATGGCTCTCGTCGGCCCCGATTTCCCCGTGCTCTTCTTCGCGCAGGACGACGACACCCTGTCCGGTGTGCTCCAGGTCGCCGACGAATTCCGCAAGCGCAACGCCAAGGTATGGGTCGCCGCGCCAGGAGCCACGGGCCCGGGCATGTTGCCCCTCGTGGCCTCCGCGCCGATCAGCGCGCCGCTCCTCACCGTACAGAGCTTCTATCGCGCTGCCGCCGCGCTGGCATTGAAGCGCGGTTTCGATCCGGATGTCCCGCCGCACCTGAACAAGGTGACGGAGACGGTTTAAGAGCGGGGGGTGGGGGATGGGAAGTGGGGGCGTGACCCCGACGATCGCCTGAGGGGGCTGGTAGATCGCCACGGCCTCGAGGCGAGCCCGCGATACCAGTGCCCTCAGGCGACCGCCGGAAGTGCGCCCCCGCTTCCCATCCCCCGCCTCCCAGCAACCCCTTTCAAGCTCAAGTAAGGACCCACCATGACCATCGCCCTCGTCAACGGCCGCGTACTCACCGACAACGGATTCCAGGGCGGTTTCGCCGTGCTGGTCGACGACGGCAGGATCTCCGGTCTCGCCTTGCCCTCCGATCCGCGCGTTCGCGCCGCGCAGCGCCACGACCTCGGCGGCCGCACCCTCCTGCCGGGCTTCATCGACTGCCAGGTCAATGGCGGTGGCGGCGTACTGTTCAACGACGCGCCCACGGTGGACACGATCCGCCGCATCGGCGAGGCCCATGCCAGGTTCGGCACCACAGGCTTCCTTCCCACCCTGATCAGCGACGATGCCGACGTCATGGCGAAAGCCATCGACGCGGTGAACGCAGCGGTGGAACAGGGCGTCCCCGGCGTGCTCGGCATCCATCTCGAAGGCCCGTTCATCGCGCCCGAGCGCAAGGGCGTGCACGATCCGGCGAAGTTCCGCATCGCCGGTGCCGACGACATCGCGATGGTGGCGCGCCGCCATGGCGGCGTGACCCTGCTCACGCTTGCGCCCGAACGCACGTCAGCCGATGTCCTGGCGCAGCTCGTGTCGAACGGCGTGATCGTGGCCGCCGGCCATACGGCCGCCGATTACGACACCACGCGCCATGCCCTCGCACATGGCGTGCGCGGCTTCACCCACCTGTTCAATGCGATGACGCCGTTCACCAGCCGCGAACCCGGCGTCGTGGGCGCCGCGCTGGAAGACGCCGGCAGCTGGTGCGGCTTGATCGTCGACGGACACCACGTGCATCCGGCATCGCTGCGCGTCGCCATCGCCGCGAAGGCGCGCGAGAAGATGATGCTGGTGACCGACGCCATGCCGCCGGTCGGCTCGGACAATCCGAGCTTCGTACTGAAGGGTGAAACCATCACGGTGCAGGACGGCGCCGTACGCACGGCCGACGGCACCATCGCCGGTTCGGCGCTGGACATGGCCACCGCCGTGCGCAACACCGTGCACATGGTGGGCGTGCCCTACGATGAAGCGGCACGCATGGCATCGACCTATCCGGCCGCCTTCCTCGGCCTGGGCGCCACCCACGGCCACATCGCCGCAGGCTACCGCGCGGACTTCGTGGTGGTGGACGACACCCAGCACGTGATCGAGACCTGGATCGGCGGCAAGAAAGTCTTCGGCTAAGCAGACTTCCTCGCCCCCTGTAGGAGCCGCTATAGCGGCGAGAAAGCCTCGCGGGCGCGTCGCAAGCTTGCCCTCGCCGCTATAGCGGCTTGTGTCTTTGCAGGGGATTAGGCTTGGGGGTGAGAGCGGAGTGCGGCAAGCCGTTTAGCGGCGGTGCTGCGAGCACGTGTAGGAGCTAAGGCTGCCGCAC
>Ga0065165_1000342_pt1 | contig 76302 bp, 58 predicted proteins | sample AraplaMF_Cvi_mMF_FD_63813 | JGI IMG/M metagenome (GOLD analysis project Ga0065165, IMG submission 63813) | Arabidopsis root microbial communities from the University of North Carolina, USA - plate scrape MF_Cvi_mMF (version 2) (version 3) | ecosystem: Host-associated > Plants > Roots >... | reverse complement strand
TCATACCTAGGTATGATCGCAACACGTTCGTCGGATCAGCCGCCGACCGGCGCGACACCTCACCGGCATCGCGGAACCCACAGGGCGCGCCTGCGGTAAGTTGACGCGTTTTTGCTCGCCATCTACCCAGCAAAATCGCGGGAGTTCCCGGCTTTTCCGGGGAAAGCCGTCCGTCGGCGCTTTCGCCCGATCGGGCTCTCCTGGAGGCTCTTCCATGAGAGCACGAAAATCACGCCGGGGGATGTTGTGGACGCGATCAAATCGCGGCATCAACGCCGCTGATATGAGACCAACGACTGCAAGCGATGATGACTGCTCATGACCGGACCACGGCCTCATCCATGAGCCGAGCCGGCTTGCGGTTGTGCTCCGCTATCCTCGCCGTCGCGGTTTTCCTGGTCGACGTGCTGACGCCGCTCGAGGGCGCGGTCGCGGTCCTCTATGTCGTGGCGATCCTGCTCGCGGCGAAGACCAACCGGCGCGACGACACCATCGTCGCCGCGGCCGGCTGCGTCGTTCTGACGATATCGGCCTATCTGCTGTCGCACGGTCTGGAGACCATCGCCTCGCCCGCCCTTCGCGCGCTGGTGAGCCTTGCCGCCATCGGCATCACGACACTGCTGGCCTTGCAGAATCACGCGGCAACGAAGCGCCTCGCCGCGCAGGCGCGCCTGCTCAACCTCTCGCATGACATGATCTTCGTCAGGGATCGCGGCGGCGTGATCACTTTCTGGAACAAGACCGCCGAGCAGGCCTATGGCTGGTCGGCCGAGGACGCGCTCGGCAAGTCCGCCGACGAGCTTCTGCAAACCCAATATCCCGACCGGCGCGAAATCATCGAGGCCGGCCTGCTCGGCACTGGACGATGGGAAGGCCGCGTGCAGCAGCGGACGAAAGACGGCGCCGTGCTCACCGTCGATGCCCGATGGGCCTTGCAGCACGACCGTCTCGGCAAGCCCGTCGGCGTCCTCGAATCGCACACCGACGTCACCGATCGTGTCGCCGCGCACAGCGCGCTGGTGCAGAGCGAGCAGCGGTACCGCCGGATGTTCGACGCAAGCCGGATCGGCGTGGTCGAAGAGGACTGGAGCGAGTTGCGAACCGCGCTGCAATCGCTGGAGACCGCAGGAGCCAGCCTGCGCGACCATCTGGCGCAACACCCCGATTTCGTCCGGCAGGCCCGCCGGCTCGCCAGGATCACGGACGTCAATCCGGCCCTGCAAGAGATGGCGGGGGCCGGCGGTGCCTCGGCCTTCATCGAGAATGTGGAGCGGCTCCTCGGCGCGGACGACCGCAGCTTCCTCGGCGCATTGATCGCGTTCGCGGAAGGCGAACCGTTCTACGAAGGCGAGACCGAGCTGATCAGGCTCGACGGACGCAAGGTTCCCGTGCTGTTCACGATCACCTTTCCGTCCGGACCCGACGGCGATCGCAACGTGCTGGCCTTCGTGGTCGACATCACCGAACGCAAGCAGTCGCAGGATGCGTTGCTGGCGGCGCAGGCCGAGCTCGCCCATGCCGCTCGCCTTGCCACCCTCGGCGAGCTCAGCGCCTCCATCGCCCACGAGGTCAACCAGCCGCTGGCGGCGATCGTCACCAGCGGCGAGGCCGGCTTGCGCTGGCTGCGGCGCGACGTGCCCGATCTGAAGGAGGTTACCGCGACGATCGGCCATGTCGTCGCGCAAGGCCGCCGGGCCAGCGAGATCGTCACCCGCATCCGCGCTTTCCTGAAGAAGGCTCCGGCCCAGCGGGACCTGCTCGAGATCACCGAGATCGTCGAGGAAGCATCACTGCTCGTCGCGCGGGAGCTCGCCAATGACGACGTCGTCCTCACCGTCGAGATGGAGCAGGGCCTGAGGCCCATTCGCGGCGACCGGATCGAGCTTCAGCAGGTCCTGGTCAATCTCCTGATCAACGCCGGCCAGGCCATGTCAGGCCAACCCGGATCGCGCAGCATCGTGCTGCGCGCCGGCGCCGTCGACGGTGAAACCCTTGCCATCACGGTGCAGGACAGCGGCCCCGGCATCCGCCCCGACGACCTGCCACGCCTGTTCGATCCGTTCTTCACGACGAAGGACGGCGGCATGGGCATGGGACTTGCGATCTGCCGAACGACGGTGGAAGCTCACGGCGGCCAGTTGGTGGCCCTGAGCACGCCCGGTGCGGGAGCAACATTCCGCCTGACGCTGCCATACAGCCAAGAACACCCCCGACCATGACACGACCAGATCAAGCAAAACAGCCGGTCCAATCCCTCAACTCGGTCGTCATCATCGTGGATGACGACGCAGGAATCCGCGCCTCGCTCGACAGCCTGTTCCGGTCCGTCGGCCTCGAGACGCGCCTGTTCGCCTCGCCGGCCGAACTGCTCGGTGGCACGCTGCCCGACGGACCCGGCTGCATCGTGCTGGACGTCCGCCTTCCCGGCGTGAGCGGGCTCGATTTGCAGAGCCAGCTGGTCCGGCAGGGCATCAGTCATCCGATCATCTTCATGACCGGCCATGGCGACATTCCGATGTCGGTACGCGCGATGAAGGCCGGCGCGGTCGATTTCCTGGCCAAACCGTTTCGCGACCAGGACATGCTCGACGCCGTGACGGCGGCGCTCGAGCGCGATGCCCAGCACCGTGCCGAGGCCGCAGCCAGGGACGATATCCGGGCCCAGTACGAGACCCTGACGGCGCGCGAGCGCGAGGTGATGGGCCATGTCACCGCCGGCCTGATGAACAAGCAGGTGGCCGCCCTGATCGGCCTCAGCGAGATCACGGTCAAGATCCACCGCGGCAACGTCATGCGCAAGATGGAGGTCCGGTCGCTGGCCGACCTCGTTCGCAAGGCCGAGGCGCTCGGGGTATCCCAAACCCGCAGGACTACGGACCAAACCTGAGTATAATTCCGGCGGGACGGCCACGGGTGCATAAGGCGCCATCGGCCGTGCAAAGGGAGATGCCCTCCTTGCGGAACACCGCGGTCAGGATTGTGCGCCAATGGCCAAAACTCCGGTGATTGCAATCGTGGACGACGACGAAGGCGTTCGCGCGTCGCTCGCGAGCCTCGTCCGTTCGATCGGCTACGAGGCCCAGGCCTATGAATCCGGCGTGGACTTCCTGCATCGGGCACCGGGAAACGACCCGGCCTGCATGATCGCCGACGTCCAGATGCCCGTTATCACCGGGGACGAGTTGCAGGCCCGGCTGGTTGCCGCCGGCCGCCATTTTCCGATCATCTTCATGACGGCGTTTCCGAGCGAAATCGTGCGCCGGCGCGTGATGGCCGCGGGCGCGCATTGCTATCTCGGCAAGCCTTCCAGCGGCGACGAGATCATCCGCTGCCTCGAAGAGGCGCTGGCAGGCCACGCGCAATAATCCGCAAGACGGTCCCCGTCCCGAAACCGGCGTGCGTTCCGGCAACCGGGTTAGCGGAGCGGAAATACCGGCGAGCCCGGAAAACCTCATACTCGCTGTCGATTTCGCGACATCGGCAGGGCCGCTCGCTCTGCCGGAAACGGCTGAGACACGATGCGAGTGAACGTCACCAGTGCGGCCGCGCTGCGTCCAACGGTTTTTGCCGGCTTTCCGGCCAGTTCCTGGGCTTTCGCGCTGCGGGTCTGGATGGCGATGATGCTCGCACTCTATGTGGGCTTCTGGCTCGAGCTCGAATCCCCGTCGTCGGCGGCGCTGACCGTGGCCGTGCTGGCGTTGCCGACACGCGGCCAGGGCATGGAAAAGGCCGGCTACCGGCTGCTCGCAACCGTCATCGGCGTCATCGCCTCGATTGCGATTGCCGGCATGTTTTCGCAAACCGGCGGCCTCCTGCTCGCGGTGCTGGGCATCTGGATCGGGCTTTGCACCTATGTGGCCAGCATGCTGGACGGCAATCGTGCCTATGCGGTCGCACTCTGCTCCATCACCGTTGCCCTGATCGCCGTCGAGCAGATCGACACGCCGCTCCAGGTGTTCCCGACCGGCGTCGCGCGTGGCGCGGCCATCGGCATCGGGGTCCTTGCCGTGGCGTTCGTGAACGAGGTGCTGGCCGCGCCAAGCTATCATCCGGTCCTGGCAAGCCGCATCGAGGCGCTGCACCGCCGGGTGATGAACCTCGTGCAAGATGCCGAACGCGGCGAGACCCCATCCGCAGCCGTCGCGGCCGGCCTGTTGCATGATATCGCGGCGGTGCGTCCGGAGATCGTCAGCCTCACGACGGAATCGAGCATCGGCACGGCAAGAACCGCGGCCGCGCGTTCCGCGCTGGTCGATCTCGTCAGCGCGTTCTCGGTCGGCCGCATGCTCTCGGCTCTCCCGACCGCGCCCGCCCGGGACGCAGCCGGCCTGATGGCAATGTCCCGATCCTGGCTTCGGACCCAAATCCGCCAGAAGGACGCGCAGGTGCGCGGCAGCCTCGATGCTCTGCGCCAAGGGACGCCCCCGTATCGCGCATGGCGCGCGCCGCTCTACCGCTCGCGCCGCATCGCGGCCGAAACCGGCGTACGGGCTGCGATCTCGTTCGCGCTGATCGCGATTGTCTTCGTGCTGACGGGCTGGCCGGCCACCGAACTCTGCCTCGCGCTCGTCGCGGTGATCATCAGCCTCGGCTCGATCTCGCCGGCGCCACGGGGCTTCACGATGGTGGCGGTGATGGCGATGCCGATCGCCTCCATCCTGGCCGGCGTCCTGAAATATCTCGTCTTCAATGGAGTGTCCGAGTTTCAGTTGCTGGCGATCGGCCTTGCGCCTGTCGTCATCGGCCTCGCACTGCTGATCTCGCTGCCGAGCCCGATGCCGTCTTCGCTCGGGCGCCTCGTGCTGGTGTTCACGCTGGCAGTGCTCGCGCCGACCAATCCGCAGAGCTACGACCCCGAGGTGTTTCTCGTAACGGCTCTGTTCGCCTGCCTGTCGTCGGTCCTTGTCTTCGCGGCGCAGATGCTGCTGCCTCCCTTGTCGGGCGACCGGCGCGTTGTGCTGCTGCTGGGAGAGATTCGGCGCGAGCTTGGCGGCCTCGGCCGCGGACGAGCCCGCGATCTGGCGCCGGAGGAAGCCGCCTTTCGCGATGCGGTGCGGATCGAACAGGTTCTGACTGCGCACGGGCCGTCCGCACTCGATGATCAGACCGCCGGCGAAGCAATGCGCTGCTTCGACCAGGCCGAGGCCCTGCGGCGTTGCCACGCCGAGCTGGACCAGGTGAGACAGGGTCCACTCACTACCGCGGCGCAGGCCGCACGAGCGGCCCTCGCCGGGCGGAATGGCGGCGCGATCCTCGCTGCGGCCGAGGCGCTGCGCCAGGCGGCGGCGCGAAGCGAGCTGCCCGCCAATGCGGCGATTGCCGCGCTGGTGGCGGCAAGCGTGGCGTTCGCGCCGTCCCGATCTCCGACCGCCGCCAGTCAGGGGACACGGCCATGACGAACACCTATCGGGAGCTCGTCATCGGCGGCGTGCTGATCGCTCCCATCGTCTCCTATGCGGCGATCGCGCTGGTCGCGTTCCTGATGCTCCGACCGCTGCTGCGTATCGTCGGTTTCGCGAGAATCTTCAGCAACCCGTCGCTGGCCGAACTCTGCTTCTACGTGGCCCTGTTCGGCATGCTCGCACTGTTTTTCTAGGAAGAAGCTTCATGGAAGCCACCCTGCCCCGGGACGCCACCCAGCTTCATGGCGAACCGCCAACCGAAGCATCGATCGATGCCGCAAGCGCCGTGGACGATTCAAACGGACCGCAGACCGTGGCACGTGACACCGGCGATCGCGCGGCGGATAGCGTCGGACTTCCGGCGCGGGCGATACCTTCCGCAAGGCCACTGCGCAAGGCTGTCGGCCGCTTCCTGCTCGGCGCCGGCAAGCATCTCGCAACCCTCGGAATCGCACTGATCGCGATCCTGATCTCGGTTGCGACATGGCAGCACTACGTCACCGCGCCCTGGACGCGCAACGGCAGCGTGCGCGTCCAGGTCGCCAATGTCGCGCCGCAAGTTTCCGGCAGGATCGTGGAGCTGCGCGCGGCCGACAACCAGTTCGTCCACAAGGGCGACGTGCTCTATGTCATCGACCCCTTCGACTTCGAGGTGGCCGTCCGCGTCGGCAAGGCGCTCGTCGACCAGCGGGCCGCCGATCTGGAGGTGAAGCAGGCCGAGTTCGACCGTCGCCAGCATCTGTCCAACCTCGCGACGACGCCCGAAGAGCAGCAGATCTTTGCCGGCAACGCGGCGCAGGCGAAGGCGGCCTATGAAGCGGCGACGCACCAGCTTGCGCAGGCGGAGCTGAACCTGAAACGGACCAACGTGCTCAGCCCGGTCGATGGCTACGTCACCAACCTCCTGCTTCGCGCAGGAGACTACGCCGTCACCGGCGTCAGCAACATTTCGGTGATCGATTCAGACAGTTTCTGGATCGACGGTTATTTCGAGGAAACCAAGATGGCCCGTGTCTGCATCGGCGATCGCGCCGAAGCGCAGTTGGTCGGGTACGCGAAGCCGATCCTCGGGCATGTGAAGACGGTGACACGCGGCATCAGCGTGTCGAACGCCGCCGCGGGCACGCAGGGCCTGCCCAGTGTCGACCCGATCTACACCTGGGTGCGGCTTGCGCAGCGCGTGCCGGTTCGCGTCGCCATCGACACAGTGCCGCCGGATGTGCCACTGGTTTCCGGAATGACGGCGACGGTGACGATCCGTCAGCCACCCGCAAGCGATCGCCAAACCCGGCTCGACCGGTTCCGCGCCAGCTTCGTCGATCCCGTCACTGAACTGTTCGGCGCGGGACAGCCGCCGCGTCCGAACTGCCTGCAAGCGACGTCCCAGCAGCGCCCCGAGGTGGAGGCGATTCCATATTCGCGCGAACCCGCGGTTCCCCCGGCGCAGACGATCGCGCCCGGCCTCGCACCCGGCATCGACGCGTCACCACGCCTGCCCTGAATCAGGTCTGAGGCTCTCGTCGCTCATGCATCACACTTCGCGAGAGAGGCGCAGGATCCATTTGATTCAATTTAGCTTTTCGCAACACACGGCCGCACTCATCGCATTTGCAAAATCTAATACCGCTTAAGCATCCTTAACGAGCCCTGCGGTGATATCGCACCTATCGTTCGAGCATCGACCAATCGCGGTCGGCAGCCATCTCGACGGCCGCGGAATCCAGAACACGGGGACGAACGATGCTCACCGATATGCAAGCGGCCGGTGCCGGGCCAGCCTATCAACCCAGCCGGCGCGAATCCGATTTCCCGCGGGAGAGCCGCGCATTTCCGCTCGAACGCAGGTGGCGCCAGCCCCAACAGCGTGCCGGTAACACGCCCGAGGACATCACGATCTCGCGCTGGACCTGTGCGCCAGCGGGCATCAGGCACGAAGACGCGACGACGCCTTCCGACCGGTACTTCTTCGCCATCGCCTTGAAGACGACCCGCCTCAAGCTGACCAGAGGCCGTCACACCATCTTCGACGGCGTCATGCCGGCAGGCACGCTGTATATCGGCGCGCCGTCGCAGCAGCTCAGCGCACAATTCTACACGCCGTGCGATTTCCTGCACTTCCACGTCTCTGCCGACAGTTATTTTCCGGCGCTTCGGCCTGGAGCGGGGCCTGCCTCGGCAGAAAGCCTCAACGACCTCGTCCTGCTCCGCGACCCCTTTGCCGAGCAATTGGCAAAGGCGCTGACCGAACGCGGCCATTCGGCCGACCGGGAATTCGCGCGCTGCATCGGCCAGACGCTGGCCATGCATCTTGCCCGGCGCGAATTGCCGCATGCGAAAGTGAATGCCTTGCCGAAATGGCGGCTGCGGCGGGTCCAGGACTATGTCGGGACGCATTTCGACCACTGCATCAGCTTGTCCGAGCTTGCCAAGGTCGCAGGATTGTCGCGGATGCATTTCGCGGCCCAGTTTCGCGTTGCGACGGGATACCGGCCGCGGGAGTACCTGCTTCACCAGCGCATCGAGCGTGCGAAATCGCTGCTGTCGAACACCGAGATGGCCCTCGCCGAGGTGGCGCTGACTGTCGGCTTCTGCACGCAGGCGCATTTCTCCACCGTCTTCAAACGGATCACGGGCGATACGCCCGCCCGCTGGCGTTGTGCCAGCCGCAACGTATTGGCTTCGTCCGGGCTCCCCGGGGGCGATCCGGCTTCGAGACGCAAGGCCGTGTCTTGCGTGCTGCCCGCGGACCTCTCGTGAATCATGCGAAATGAGAAGCAGAAGGGGTTCGTGAAATACTTCTGTTACGGGTTCGGCGATGCTGTGCGTGTTAGGTGACTGAGCCCCCCAAGACCCGCTAAGTCACCGCTCGAGCCTCTCTCCTCCCTGGGCTTACGAGCATTTCGGGGCCGTCCTCCCCCCAGGGACGGCCCCCTTTTTTTTCGACAGCATCGCGCGTACGATTCAACCCAATCTCATCGCGCTTTACGCGCCGAGATGACGTGCAACCCAGGCGCGGACGCCCTGAAGACTTCTGAAATCATCCAGCGCGCGCGCCGGCAGTCCGGGCGCGATGTCGGCAGCCATGGCGCTGAGCGCATGCCCCGGACCGAGCTCGAGAAAGCCCGTCGCGCCTGCTTCGAGGCAGGCTTGCAGGCAATCGGCCCATTGCACGGTGTGCGATATCTGCGCGGCAAGCTTGTCGAGGCCGCTCGCGAGCGAGACGACCGGAGCGGCATCGGCGCCGCTCAGAACGCGCGCACCGGTTCTCGGCGGGAATACCGCCGGCGTCTGGCGCACGGCCTCACGAAAGACGGCGGACGCTGCGGCGAGCCTGTTGGTGTGGGAGGCGACTTCCACCGGCAACGCGACGATCCTTGCGGCGTGCATCGCGCCGGCGTCTGCGACAATCCCGGTCAGCGCCTCACGGCCGCCGCCGATGACAAAGGCATCGCCGGGATTGACGATGGCGATCGCCGCGCCGTGACGCTCGCAAATGCGATCGATCTGCTCGCGCGCCAGACCGCGGACGAAGATCAGTCCGTCGCCGGCGCGCGTGGCCGCGTCCATCGCCTCCGCGCGGCGCGCCACCAGATCGAGCGTGTCGGTCGCATCGAACAGGCCGCCGACGCCCCAGGCCGCGACCTCGCCGACACTATAGCCGGCAATGATGGCGCCGCGTGGAACGGCATCTCCAAGCGCACGCGCCGCGGCGAGCGGCTGCAAGGTGCAGAGAATCTGGCCGGCACGGTTGCGGTGCAGGGCCTCGTCGGCCTCGGCGTGGACCAACGCGCGCGGATCCCTGCCGCCGAGCAATGTCGCCGCGTGCGCGAAAAGGTGCGCGGCCTCCGGCGTATCACCCGTGAGGGCGAACATGTCCCGATGCTGGTTGCCTTGCCCCGAGCACAGGATCGCGAGCGTCATGGTTGCGGCCTAATGGGGGAAGAGCAGCGCGATCACAACCGCCAGGGTCACGACGCTGAATGCGGTGCTGGCGATGACCATCGATCCCGCCCTTGCGGAATCCAGCCCGTAGTTGACTGCAAACAGGATTCCGAAAAAACCGGAAGGTACGGCGGCGAGGAGAATAGCCGTTTTCGCGGCATCCTGCGCGATCGGAAAGACGCCCATGACCGCAACCGCCAACAAAGGGCGGACAATGTCCGAGGCCATCGTTGCAGCGGCGATCTTCCAATCCAGCCGAAACGACTGGGCCGACAGAATGGCTCCGGTCAGGAACAGGGCGACGCCGGCAGCCGAACTTCCGATCAGCGCGAGGCTCGCATGGGCCAACGCACCGAGGCTCACATCCGACAGCGAGAACAGGATGCCCAGCGCGGGCGCGAGCACCACCGGCTTGGTGATCGCACGCCGGACCGCTGTCAGAACCTGCCGCGCCGCCATTTGCTCGCCGATCGCCCTGGCGGCGCCCATTTCCGCGATAATCAGGGTCAGCGGACTGATGAGGATCGAGCCCGCCGCCAATGCAACGGCGACCGGGACGGTGCCGGTCGGTCCCACGACCGACGTCATGATCGGAAGGCCCACGCCGGCGAGATTCGGAAAGCCAATCGTCAACGCCTGTAGCGACGCCTCCGACTTGGAGACCCTGGAGAATCTGCGTGCGGCAAGATACCAGGCGAGATAGAGCAGCAACATCGTCACGCCGAGCACCAGGAACAGCGGAACCTGCTCCATCATCTCATGGCGCGACGCCGAGGCGGTCGCTGCGAACAGAGATGAGGGCAGCGCAAAATCCATCACGAGTGCGTTGAGAGCATCGACATGGAGATTGTCGACGATATGAAACTTGCCGGCGGCGTATCCCAGCAGCAGCACGAAGAAGACCGGCACCAGCGCCATCAATATTGCATTGGACGTCATGGGCTCAGCCTCTCATGGGCTTCGACGAAGAGCGTCATGGCGAGCAAATCGGCCGATCCACCCGGACTGAGGCGACGGACGACGAAGCTGTCGTGGATCGAGCGCGCCCGCGCGCGCCAGCCGGACGCGCAGACGCCACCTGATGCGATGAAGCGACGCGCCTCCTCATGCGCAAAGCGAAGGCCGTCGAGGCCGCCGCGATGCAGGAGGTTGGTATCTTCGACGGATGCGATCAGGGCAAAGCACGCCTCGACCCGGGCGGCCTCCATGTTCTCCGGCGCGACAGACATTGCCCTGCGCAAGGCCGGCAGGCCGATTCCGTAGATGCTGGGAAATCCGGTCGCGGCCTCGATGCGCGCGCCGCCGGCGCGAAAGCGGCGGCGGGCCGCGCTGCCATGGCTGTGCAGCAGCATCGGACCGTCGAGAATGCTGTCGCCCCACAGGCGCGCCACGACATCGCCGAGCGGAAGATGGGGCTCGACCAGCCCTCCGGCCTTCGCGCCGGCCGCCGCGCACAGCAGGCCAAGCCCGAAGATCGCGCCACGATGCGTGTTGACGCCGGAGGTCGCCGCGAACATGGCGCGCTCCGCCTCAAGACCGATGATCCGCAGCCGCCCCATGCCGCAGCCAAGCGCGCCCGCATCGGCCAGGCATTGCAGATAGGGCCTGATCGCAGCGGCGCTGCGGCGAAACGTGCCTGCATCCATGTCGTCGTGGCTGCCATTGTCGACATGGCTCACCAGCCCCGGCTTCGGCCAGGTTTCGAGTTCCTCGACGAGGCAATCGGCAGCGATGGCGCCGATGGCGGAGACATCGGGCGTCGCCTGCGCCCGGCGCGGAAGCGGCCGCTCCACGCTTCTTGCCGCCGTGGTGATCATGATGCCATCGCTCCCGACATGAATTGATGCCTGCCGAGCAGGACCACGCGCTCGATGTTCTTGACCAGGAGCTCGCTCGCACCGCCGTGGAATTCGCGCCAGTTCACCGCGGCGCCGCCGGCGTCCATCAGCTCGCCGTCAATGCGCATCGGTGCACGGGTCTCGATCGCGGCGACGTCGGCCACAAAGCGATCGATGTCGGTCTCGCCTCGAAACTCGAACAGGACATCGAGGTCTGAACGGGTGGTCACATAGTCGAGCCCGGTCAGCGACTGCCAGGCCAGGCTGCCGAACACGCGCGCGTCCACCGCATGGCGGAGCGCCAGCGCGTCGAGCCGGTCGAGCGTCGGCCACCAGTCGCGCGGCGCGTAGGCCCGCACCTGCCGCAACAATGGCGGCCTCGCGACCGAGGCGACGTGGTCGATATCAACCAGCAGGGAGATCCGCTTCTTGCCGGCCGAGGGCGGCAAGGGCAGGCCCAAAGCAAGGCCTTTCGCCTCGCATGGCAGAGCGCGCCGCCTGATCGTCGGCCATCTCATTCTTGGCCAGCGCGCGAGCAGGGAATCGGTCGCGAGATCGCCGCGCGCATCCAGCACCGCGCGCCAGCCTGCCGGGCTGACAAAGACGAGGTCGTGACGACCCGGTGGGCGATCACCGCGCTTGCAATGCGAGGCCACGAACACGCTCCGCAATTTCGACAGCCTTCAGCCGGCCGCCACGCTCCTTGCCGAGTGCATCACGCCGGTCCCTTGCGGCCGGCATGTCGGCCAGCAGAGCTTCCAGCTGGTCGGCGAGCGAAGCGGCATTGCTCCATGTCATGTGAACGGCGCCCATCTGCGCGAGATTGGACAGGCCCGGCGCGAACACCGGCGTCGACTTCGCCTTCTCCTGGAGCGCCTCCATCGACAGCTTGGTGACCTTCGCCATCGAGGGCAGGTCCATCACCGCGGGATCGGCGCCGGGCAGCCCGACCAGCACGCGCGTCGCGAGCCCCGTCGCAAGCAGGGCGCCCGCGGCCGAGTGGCCGTACAGAAGGCCGATGGTCGGGCGGCCGTTCATGTCCGCGTGGATCAGCACCTTCGCCAGATGGGCGAGGAATTCGTTCAGGCCAAGCAGCTCGTCGCGCTTGCTCATGCGCTGGCTGTCGCTGTCGACGAGCACCAGGATCGGCCCGGAGTCCCGGCCGATCGACGCGAGCACATGGCCGGACAGCCTGATCGCCTCGTCGACACCGAGCGCAGTCCGGTCCGCAACGCCGAGGACGAGCACCCGCGCACCGGATCGCAGCGTCGCCGAACCGAGGATGACGCCCTTGTCCGTCCTCACCTCGTGGCCATCGGGAAAGAGCGAGGCGATGATATCATCGAGCGTCACGGCTGGTCCTCCCGATTCGGTTGGCAAGGGCAATGAACTGGTCGGCCGGCAATTCGGGAACGGCTCGGGCGTCGGCGATGCCGTCCGCCGTCCAGATGTCCACGGCATCTGCGCATGCACCGAAGCGGCGCAGCCGGTCGGCCAGCCGTTGCTGCTCGGCTTTCAGCCTGTCGAGACCGAACGGTCCGACCAGGCCGAGCAGCTCGAGCGAGGCTTCGCGAAAGGCCTGCACATTGTCGTCGGCGAACACGTCGGCGGCGCCAAGCAGGCGGCGGTGCTTGCCGCCCATGGTGCGCCACACCAGCGCGCGGTCGCGCGAATCGAACTCCTCGACGCCGCGATTTGTCTCAATCACTTCGGGGCCGGACACCGCGATGCGCCCCGGCTCCGAGACGGCGAGCGCGGAGCAACAGCCCGCGATCAGGCCGCCGCCGCCATAGCAGCCGGATCTGCCGCCGATCAGACCGACGACCTTCACGCCGGCGGCGCGCGCCTCCATCACAGCGCGCATGATCTCGGCGATGGCAAGCTCGCCGGCATTGGCTTCCTGCAACCGGACGCCGCCGGTATCGAACAGGATCAGGACGGGGACCGAGCCGATCTCGCGCGCGGCACGGAGCAGCCCGGTCAGCTTCGCGCCGTGCACCTCGCCGAAGGCGCCGCCCATGAAGCGGCCCTCCTGCGCGGCGACGAACACCTTCGAGCCGTCAAGCCGGCCGTGACCGACGACGATGCCATCGTCGAACTGCTCCGGAAGATCGAAGATCTTCAGGTGCGGACTGACCTCGCGCTGCTCCGGCCCGACGAACTCGACAAAGCTGCCGGCATCGAGCAACAGCTCCAGCCGCGTGCGCGCCGAGGCCTCGTAGAAGCTGGTGCCGCGAGCCCGCTCGGCCGGCGAGAGATCCTTCAACGGCGCGGTCATCGGCCCTCCTCCGCGATCAATCGCACCGCCTGCGCCAGCCGCAGCGAGACCGTATCGGGGCGCGCGCCGCCGTCGTTGATCGAGAATCTCAAACCGCCGGGCGAATGGCGCTCGACGAAATCGCCGATCACCGCACGCCAGACCTCGCCGAAGCCGACCGCCGCGGTCTTGATGTCGACGGAGCATTCCACATCCGGCAGTACGCGCTCTACCAGCACCTCCAGATTGCCCGAGGCGACCACGCCGACGATCGCGCTTTGCCTGGCGCCGCCGGCGCGGGCGCGGACCTGATGTCGAAAGCTGAGATCTTCCATGGCGCGTCCTCACCAGTTCCTGAATTTCGACGGGGGTGCGTACAGGCCGCCCGACCAGTGCACGAGGTCCTTGATCGAGCGCGCCGCCAGCAGGCTGCGATCGGCATCGAGCGGATTGATGCCGAGATCTTCCGGCCGGCGGATCACGCCGCGCTCGCGCAGGCGTGCCACCATGCCGCGGTCCCGCCGGCGGCCGACGTCGGTGTAGCCGGCAACGCCGCGGATCGCCTGCTCGCGCTCGTCGGCGGTGCGGCACAGCAGGAGGTTCGCCACGCCTTCCTCGGTGACGATGTGCGTAACGTCGTCGCCGTAGATCATGACCGGCGCGAGATCGAGCTTCAGCTTCTCCGCGAGCTCGATCGCATCGAGCTTCTCGACGAACAGCGGCACGTTCTTGTCGCCGAACGTCTCGCCGATCTGCACGACCAGCTTGCGGCCGCGGCGTAGCGGCGCCGGGCTATCGGGATCGGCCTCCACTCCGGCCTTCAGCCACGGCTCGCTCGGATGGCGCCGCCCGCGGGCATCCGCCCCCATGTTCGGGGCACCGCCGAAGCCGGCAATGCGCGAGGTGGTGACGGTCGACGAATTCCCTTGCAGGTCGATCTGCAAGGTGGAGCCGATGAACATGTCGCAGGCATAGAGCCCGGCGGTCTGGCAGAAGGCGCGGTTGGAGCGCAACGAGCCGTCAGGACCGGTGAAGTAGACGTCGGATCTGGCGCGGATGTAGTCGTCCATGCCGACCTCCGAGCCGAACGAGTGGATCTGCTGCACCCAGCCGGACTCGATCGCGGGAATCAGCGCAGGGTGTGGGTTCAACGCAAAATGGGTCGCGATCCTGCCCTTCAGCCCCAGCCTCTCGCCGAAGGTCGGCAGCAAGAGCTCGATCGCGGCGGTGCTGAAGCCGATGCCGTGATTGAGCCGCTGGACGCCGTAGGGCGCATAGATGCCCTTGATCGCGAGCATCGCGGTCAGGATCTGGCCTTCCGTGATCGCCGCCGGATCGCGCGTGAACAGCGGCTCGACGAAGAACGGCTTGTCGGCCCTGACGATGAAGTGGACGCGGTCCGCCGGGATGTCGACCCGCGGAACGGTCTCGACGATCTCGTTGACCTGGGCGATCACGACGCCGTCCTTGAACGCCGTCGCCTCGACCACGGTCGGGGTGTCCTCGGTGTTCGGGCCGGTGTAGAGATTGCCCGCGCGGTCGGCGCTGACTGCGGCGATCAGCGCGACATGCGGCGTCAGGTCGATGAAGTAGCGGGCGAACAGCTCGAGATAGGTATGGACGGCGCCAAGCTCGATCTTGCCGCCGAACAGCATCCGCGCGATGCGCGCCGATTGCGGCCCGGAATAGGCATAGTCGAGCCGCTTGGCGACCCCGCGGTCGAACAGGTCCAGATGTTCGGGCAGAACGACACCCGACTGCACCATGTGCAGATCGTTGACCCTGGAGAGATCGACCGCGAGCAGCGCGCGGCTCAACAGATCCGCCTGCTTCTGGTTGTCGCCCTCAAGGCAAACCCGGTCGCCCGGCCGGATCACGGCCTCCAGCAGGCGCGTGACGTCCTGGGCTTCGACGATCTTGCCGCGGGCAAGGTCCGATCCCGCCGCGATGCGGGCGTCGCGCGCCGCGCGGTTGTTCTGCCAGCTCGTCATGATGTCTGCGCCTTTGCGGCGTTGGCTCCGCTCCAGAGCGATCCCGGATTGGCACGGTCGGGATGGAGCGCGAGCATCGCCTCATAGAGCTCGCGCGGCGATGTCGTCGCCCGGTCGAGACGGTTGAAATCGAGCAGATATTGCCTTGTGGCCGCGATGTTGCGCGGATCGTCGTCATTGTCCGGCTTCTTGTGCCCGGCCACCACGAAGCGTGGCTTGAGCGCCTCGAGCCGGTTGAGCGCGGCGATCCATTCCAGCCGGCTCTGCGTGTCGGTTTCGGCGAGATAGGGATGAATGCCGTTGTAGACGGTGTCGCCGGCGACGATCAGGTCGAGCGATGGGACGTGAAGGGCGGTGGATCGCGCCGTATCGGTTCGTCCCATGTCGATGACGACGAGCTTGTGTCCTTCGAGCGTAAGCTCGCCTTGGAGGGGCTCCGCCGCGACGAGGCGCTCTGCGATCTCGCCCGGAAAGCGCTTGCGCCAGAAGCCGTCGAGCGATTCAGGCGCAAGCTGCGCCTTCATCTCGCTGACGACCTCGGGCACGGCAACGGCCTTGGCTCGCGGAAAGCGATCGAGCAGCGGCGCGAGCCCGAAGAAATGGTCGCCATGGCCGTGGGTGACATAGATCGCCGCCAGATTTCGCTCGCGCGACACGACCCAGTCCAGCAGCGTCTTCGACTGCCCGGCGGTGAGGAACGTGTCGATCAGGACCGCGTCCCGTTCGCCGTAAATCAACGTCGATGAATTCGCGACCCACATCAGATCCGGATTGCCGGATGGCAAGTCGCGGCTCAGTCCGGCCCTCTTCACCGTCGTCACCGTCCAGTTCAGGGCAGCGCTGGTCGTCTCGATTGCGTTCATGGACATACTCCGGATGGGGACGGTCGGGCCGGCGGGAGTGCAGATGCTCCCGCCGTCCTTCCTTCTGCCGGCCGTGCGTCAAAACCGGCAAAAGCCTCGTCAGCGCGTGGCCGGCTGCTGGATGCTGCGCGCAGCGCGGGTGATGACCGCCGCCACTTCCTTCGGATGCGACTCGTAGACCGAGTGGCTCGCGCCCGGAATCACGGTGGTCTGGCTCTTGGCGCGCTCGTAGTACCAGCGCTCGAGATCCGGATTGATGATCTGGTCGCCGCCGGCGACGACGCCCCAGCTCGGCTTGGTCTTCCACGCCGCTGCCGTCAGCGGTGTGCTGAACACCTGCGTCGCGGCCGGGACCTGGGAGCGCGCGACGAACTCGGCGCGCTCGCGCGGCAGATCGGGCGCGAACAGTTTCGGGAATTGCACGGGATCGAGATAGGTGAACTTGTCGGGCGTCGTCTTGATGACGCCTTCGGTCTTGCCGAGCACGCTCGGCGTCTTCTTGCCCAGCGCCGACTCGTCCTCGCCGACATCGGGCGCGTGCGCGGCGACGTAGACGAGACCGACGACATTGGGATGAACGCCGGCCTCGGTGATGATCGAGCCGCCGTAGCTGTGGCCGACGAGAAGCGTCGGGCCATCCTGGAGATCGAGAATGCGCTTGGCCGCCGTGACGTCGTCGGCGAATGACGTCTCGGGCTCCTGCACCATGGTGACGCGAAAACCTTCCTTGGTCAGGATTTCGTAGACCGGCTTCCAGCCGGAGGCATCCACCCAGGCGCCGTGCACCAGCACGATGTTCTTCAGGGGCTCTGCGCGCGCAGGCGTGACGGTCGAGAACAGCGAGAGAGCGGCGGCAACGGCGAGGCCGGCGTTGAGGTGTTTCATGTCGGGATCACTCCGGGTTGGAATGGCGCGACACTAGGTCCGAGGCCCGGCTGGCGTATTTCCGCAAACAACTATCCTTGCCACTTCGCACGCCGGCACACGCGACTGGCGTCAATCACCGCTCGCGCATCCGCCGGGCGCGACCTAGCTGAGAGATGCATCTCAAGCGGAGGGCGCACATCATGCAACTGAAATTCGTGACAGGAGCTCTCGCGAGCGTGAACGGGCGGCGTTCGGATGCGAAAGACGATCGACGCGCGCTCTGTCATTCACGGCAACGTTTCTGACGTTGCTAAAAATCCAAGCATAGGATCGAACAATGACATCCATCGCGAAGTGCCGGACCGCCTTCTTCGTCCTGCTGTGCGCAACGATGCCGGCCCATGCCGGCACCTGCACGGATGAGATCGCGCAAACCCAGGCCCAGCTCGATCTGGCGATCGAGAAGGATGCGGACTCCCATGGCTGGAAGCCGGAGAGCCTCAACGCGCTGCGCAGCCATCAGCCGACGCCACGCTCGCTCGCGGAAGCGGAAGGCGAAAACGGCCTCGATTTCACCGACGCGCTCGATTCGCTCGATCGCGCGCGCACCGCCAATCGCACCGGCGACGTCGCCGCATGCAACCGGGAGATTTCACGCGCGCGAGCTCTCCTGAGATAGCGCAAGCAGCTTCAGGGCCGACCCGGCACGTCAACGTGGCCGTGCAGCCGAGGAGCGAGACGTGCGTTCTGGAAATACCCGTCCGAGCGCAGCTTTCTAATGTCGATGCAACCAGCCGGAGCGTTCTTCATGCAGAAACCGAACTCATCAATCGGCGCGGTGCTTGCGATCGGAATGCTGTTTCTGGTCTCGAACGCAGCCGTCGCTCAAACGACGATGCCAGGAATGCAGCCGCCCGCCGGCATGCTGGCGACGTCGCCACTCAACCCGCAATCCACGCGACCCGTGGGCATTCCGTTGGGGTCGACCGAGATCACGACGCCCGGCATCTCTCCGGTCAATCCAGCGCAAAACATGACGGGCTGCGCACCATCGGGCAATCCTGCATCGTCTGGAGCATTGTTCGATGGCGGCGGACTGTCCGGCACCTCATCGACCAGTTGCGCCGGCACCGCCGTCGCTGCTTCACCCCTGCCCTCGACATCGACAGTCGGACGCGTCGGGATTCCACTGGGCTCTACCGAGATCGGCGGCGCCGGAATCAGCCCGACGGTCCCGGTGCCCGGCCCTGCCTCCACGGTCGGCACGACCCCGATCGACGGCTCCGGCAATCCCTGAGACCAGGAAGGACATCGCCGTGAAACGGAACATCACCATTGCACTCGTCACTCTCGCCGCGATTCTCGCCGGCGCAGGCTTCTGGGTCTTCGGCACGGATCGGAAGCCGGCGGTGGCCGCCGCCCCCATTCCAGCCGCCGTACCGGTGGTCGCCGCGACCATCACGGGCAAGGACGTTCCGATCTATCTGCGCGGTATCGGCACGGTGATCGCCTACAACACCGACGTCGTGCGCAGCCAGATTCAGGGACAGATCGTCCAGATCGCCTTCACCGAAGGACAGGCGGTCAAGGCCGGCGACCTGCTCGCCCAGATCGATCCGCGGCCTTACGAAGCCCAGATCGAGCAGCTGACGGCCAATCGCGACCGGGACCAGGCACAGCTCACCAATGCCGAGGCCAACCTCTCCCGCTACAACAAGCTCGGCGACAAGGGCTATGCGACGCCGCAACTGATCGAGACGCAGACGGCACAGGTGGCGCAGCTCAAGGCCGCCGTGAAGGCGGACCAGGCCCAGATCGACGAGGCCAACGTCCAGCTCAGCTATACGCGGCTGACGTCGGCCATTCCCGGCATCACCGGCGTTCGCCAGATCGACGTCGGCAACGTCATTCATCCGACCGATCCCAACGGTCTCGTCGTCGTCACCCAGATCGAGCCGATCTCGATGCTGTTCACCCTGCCGCAGACGGACCTGCCCGTGATCCAGGAGCACGCCGCGAAAGGCGAGCTGAAGGTCATCGCCTACAGCCAGGACAACAAGATGAAGCTCGACGAGGGCACGCTGCTGCTGGTCAACAACGAGATCGCGGGCACGACCGGCACAGTCCAGCTCAAGGCGGTGTTCCCCAACCATGAGCACCGGCTGTGGCCGGGCCAGCTGGTGAACGCGCGCCTGCTGCTCGAAGTTCAGAAGAATGCGCTCACCGTCGCCGGCTCCGCCGTGCAGCAGGGTCCGAACGGCAGCTATGTCTATGTCGTCGCCAAGGACGAGACGGTCGCCTTGCGGCCCGTTCACGTCGCGCAGATCAGCGACGGCCAAGCCCTGATCGACCAGGGCCTGAAATCAGGCGACGTCGTCGTGGTCGACGGCCAGTACCGGCTCACGGAAGGCAGCCGCGTTCACGAGTTGCACGGCAAGGCCGCGCGCGAAGCCGACCTGCAAAGCGCCGTGCAGGATGCGATCCCGTGAACCTCTCCGCGCCCTTCATCCTGCGGCCGATCGCAACCGCCCTGCTGATGGCCGGCCTGCTGCTGTGCGGCCTCGCCGCCTATCCGCTGCTGCCGGTCGGCGCACTGCCGAACGTCAACTACCCGACCATCCAGATCTCGGCGCAGCTGCCCGGCGCCGATCCGGGCACGATCGCCTCGTCGCTCGCGACGCCGCTCGAGCAGCAGCTGAGCCAGATCCCCGGCGTCACCCAGCTCACCTCGTCGAGCGCGCTCGGCGTGGCCCAGCTCACGGTGCAATTCGAGCTGTCGCGCACCGTGGACAGCGCGGCTGTCGACGTGCTGGCCGCGATCAATGCCGCAAGTCCCTTCCTGCCGCCGAACATCCCCTACCCGCCGACGATCAGGAAGGTGAATCCGGCGGAGACGCCGATCATGCTGATCGCGCTGACGTCGGACTCGCTGCCGCTGACCACGGTCGATGCCTATGCGGAGAACATCCTGCTGCCGAAGATTTCGCAGGTCCCGGGTGTGGGCCTCGTCGGTATCGGCGGCCAGCAGAAGCCCGCGATCCGCGTTCGCGTCAATCCGCAGGCGCTCGCCGCCCGCGGCATCGGCCTCGAAGACGTCCGCAACGTGATCGCCGGGGCGAATGTCGACCTGCCCAAGGGCACCCTCAACAGCCCGCGCGTCACCTATACGCTGAACACCAACGATCAGCTGCTCAAGCCCTCCGCCTATGAAGACCTCATCATCGCCTATCGCAACGGCTCGCCGGTGCGGATACGCGACATCGGCACGGCGGTCGATGGGCCCGAGAACGACCTGCTGGCCGGCTGGTACGGCAAGGAGCCCGCGATCATCCTGGCAGTGCAACGCGTTCCCGGCGCCAACGTGATCGAGACCGTCGACCGCGTCAAGAAACTGCTGCCGCAATTGCAGGCCTCGGTTCCGCCGGCGATCAAGGTGACGATCGCCGCCGACCGGACCGCCACCATCCGCGCCGCGGTCTCCGACGTTCAATTCACGCTGATGCTCACGGTCGCACTGGTGGTGATGGTCATATTCCTGTTCCTGCGGAATTTCTGGGCCACCATCATTCCCGCGATCACTGTTCCCCTGTCGCTGGTCGGCACCTTCGCGGTCCTCTACGTGCTCGGCTACAGCCTCGACAACCTCTCGCTGATGGCGCTGTCGATCGCCGTCGGCTTCGTGGTCGACGATGCCGTCGTCGTCATCGAGAACATCGTGCGCCATCTCGAGCAGGGCATGACGCCGATGGAGGCCGCGCTCAAGGGCTCCGCCGAAATCGGCTTCACCATCGTCTCCATCACCCTGTCGCTGATCGCGGTGTTCATCCCGCTGTTCCTGATGGGCGGCTACGTCGGCAAGCTGTTCCAGGAATTCGCCATCACGATCACCGCCGCGCTGCTGCTCTCGCTCATCATCTCGCTCACGCTGACGCCGATGATGTGCGCGCGGCTGCTGAAGGACGATTCGCACAAGAAGCACGGCCGGCTCTATCTCGTCTTCGAACGCGGTTTCGATGCCCTGCTCGCGCTTTATGCGCGAGGCCTTCGGGTCGTGCTGCGCCACCGCTTCGTGACGCTGCTTGTGATGCTCTCGACCATCGCGCTGACCGGCTATCTCTACGTGATCATTCCGAAAGGCTTCTTCCCGCAACAGGACACCGGCCAGATCGTCGGCATCACCGAGGCCGCGCAGGACATCTCCTTCCCCGCCATGTCCGAGCGCCAGCAGGCGATCGTCGGCATCCTCTCGAAGGACCCGGCGGTGCAGTCGGTGGCGAGCTATATCGGCCCCGGCGGCCCGACCGCAACGCTGAACCAGGGCCGTATCTTCATCGTCCTGAAGCCGAAGCCGGAGCGCAAGGCCAGCGCCGACCAGATCATCGAGCGGCTCGAGCCCAAGCTCGCCCATATCCAGGGCATCAGGCTCTACATGCAGGCGGCACAGGACATCACCATCGGCGCGCGCCTGTCGAAGACGCAATACCAGTACACGCTGACGGATGCCGATTCCAACGAGCTCACCAATTGGTCTGCGATCTTCCTCGAAAAGCTCCGCGCCCTCGACCTCATCACCGATGTCGCGAGCGACCAGGCCAATGCAGGCCCGCGGCTGGAGGTCACCGTCGATCGCGAGGTCGCATCGAGCTTCGGCATCCTGCCCACGACGATCGACAACACGCTCGACGACGCATTCGGCCAGCGCATCGTCTCCACGATGTTCACCTCGCTGAACCAGTACCATGTCGTGATGGAGGTCGATCCGCGCTTCCAGTACGGGCCCGAAGCGCTCAAGGACATCTACCTGAACTCGTCGAGCGGCCAGCAGGTCCCCCTGAGCACGCTGGTCCACGCCGTGATCAAGCCTGCGCCGATCCTGATCAACCACCAGAGCCTGTTTCCCTCGGTCACCATCTCGTTCAACCTGAAGCCCGGCGTCGCGCTCGGCGATGCGGTGGCGGCGATCCAGAATATCGAGACGAGCACCGGCAAGCCCGCCTCGCTCACCGCCTCGTTCCAGGGCAATGCGCAGGCGTTCCAGTCTTCCCTGCGGGGCACGCCGCTCTTGATCGGGGCGGCGCTGATCGTGATCTACATCATCCTCGGCGTGCTCTATGAGAGCCTGATCCACCCGATCACGATCCTGTCGACGCTGCCCTCGGCCGGCATCGGCGCGCTGCTGTTGCTGCTGGCAGTCCACATGGATCTCAGCGTCATCGCCATCATCGGCATCATTCTCTTGATCGGCATCGTCAAGAAGAACGGCATCATGCTGGTCGATTTCGCCCTCGAGGTGGAGCGCCAGCACGGGCTCAGCCCGGAAGAGGCGATCTACCAGGCCTGCACGCTGCGCTTCCGCCCGATCCTGATGACGACGATGGCCGCGCTGCTCGGCGGGGTGCCCCTGATGATCGGCTCCGGCACCGGCGCGGAGCTGCGCCAGCCGCTCGGCTACACCATTGTCGGCGGCCTGATGCTGTCGCAGGTCCTGACGCTCTACACCACGCCCGTCGTCTATCTCTATCTCGACCGGCTCGGCAACTGGCTCACCGGACGCAAGCCGCGCGCAGCCGCAACCCCCACCGCATCCACGACCGAAGCAGAGATGGCTTAGGGTCGCGGTTCGTGCGTTTTGACAAAGCGCCCGCGAAAACGCAAAAGACCGCCCTTCGGCGGCGCGGTAGACGTTCCGCATGACGCTCGAACGCCTGGATGGCTCTAACCCCGTACAGCCCCAGCAATGGTGGCGCCGTGTGCTGCCGATCCAGACAATACAGGATCGCATTCTATTGTGGGCTTGTGGCAGCCTCGTTCTGACCCTGCTGTCCCTGGCCTGCTCGCTGCTCGGAGACAATTTCACGGCGATCGCTTTCGCCGCTTTTCTGGCCGCCTCGCTGACGCTCGTCGGCGCGATCATGGACATCACCGCCCAGAAGAAGGCCCATATCGAGCTGGAGCGGAGCGAGCAGCGTTACCGCCATTTGTTCAGCCGCATGCCGATCGCGCTTCGGCAGCTCGACACCAGCAGGCTGATGGCACTGTTCCGAAGATTGCGTGCCGAGGGCATTACCGATCTCGGCGATTATCTCGATAGCCATCCCGATTTCCTCCGGACCTGCATGGACGCGCTCTCGATTCAGGAGGCCAACGAACGGGCCATCCAGAGCTTCGGGGAAGGCTATGTCGGACGTTCCATGGCCGAGACCTGGAAGCAACGTCCAGATACGTTCCGCCGGGCGATCGAGTCCCGCTTCCGCGGAGAAACGAATTTCGAGGAAGAGACCCAGATGGTCACGTGGGACGGCCGCGTCGTCGACGTTCTCTTCACGACGGCCCGCGTCGGCCCCATTGACAATCTCGAAGCAAGCCTGGTCGTCACCATCGACATCTCGGAACGCATTCGCGCCCAGGAGAAGCTTCGGCAGGTGCAGGCGGAGTTCGCGCATGCGGCGCGTGTCTCGATGCTCGGCGAGCTCACCGCCTCGATCGCCCACGAAGTCAACCAGCCGCTGGCCGCCATCGCCACCAACGGCGCTGCCGGGCTGAGGTGGCTGAACAGGCCCACCCCCGACATTGTCGAGATCCGCAAGGTGATCGAGAACATCGTCGTGGATACCCAACGTGCTGCGAACATCGTGGCACGCGTTCATGGAATGGCGTCCCGCAAGGTGCCCGAACAGGCATCCCTGTCGTTCGACGAGATCGTCGGCGAAGCGCTTCTGTTTCTGCGGCACGAGATGGAATCCCGCAACGTGACGATCCTGCACCGGCCTGATCCGGCCGCGCCGCTCGTGCTCGGGGATCGCACCCAGCTCCAGCAGGTGATCGTCAATCTCGCCATCAACGCGGTGCAGGCCATGACGCAGGTCGGATATGACGATCGCAGGATCGTCATCAGCACGGTCATACAGGACGCCGCGACATTGTGCTGCTCGGTCGAGGATAACGGTCCCGGCATCGCCGCCGAACACGTCGATCGCCTCTTTGACAGCTTCTTCACGACCAAGGACAGCGGCATGGGCATGGGACTGCCGATCTGCCGGTCGATCGTGGAAGCGCATGGCGGCAGGATCGGCGCCGAAGGCAATTGCGCGAATGGCGGCGCCCGCTTCTGGTTCACGTTGCCGGTCGCCGTCCCCGTCGATTCGCCGCGCTGCGATCTTCACGCGGATATGTGACTCCAGCGGAGCCGCTATTCCCCTGTCGCGGCCGAACGCACCAGGCGGATCGGAACGCCTTTGTAGGACGGCGTGAAGCTGAGGGGATCGCGGGCATAGAGCGGCACCAGCGGATTGGTCTCGGGGTAGTACGCCGCACAGCAGCCGGTCGGAAAGGAATAGGCCACGACACGGAAGTTGCGCACGATCCGCTCGGCGCCATCGGTCGAGGCGGTGATCAGGTCGACCCGATCGCCGTCGGCAAGTCCGCGCCTCTTCAACTCGTATTCGTTGAGGAACACCACATCGCGCTGGCCGAACACGCCGCGGTAGCGGTCCGACATCGAGTAGAGCGTGGTGTTGTACTGGTCGTGGCTGCGGATGGTGGTGAGCCAGAGGGAATCCGGATCGGTCTGCGGCGGATCCTCGCCGCAGCCCGGAAAGACCAGGAAATTCGCCTTGCCCGATGGCGTCGCCCAGATGCGTTCGCGCGCCGTCGAGGTGAGATGGAAGCCGCCGGGAACGCGGATGCGGGCATTGTAGCCCTGGAAGATCGGGAATACCGCCTCGATCGCATCGCGGATGCGGTCGTAATCGGCAACGAAGCCGTCCCAGTCAACCACCGTGCGCTCGCCCAGCGTCGCCTTGGCGACGCCGGCGATGATCGCGACCTCGCTGAGGAGATGCTCCGACGCCGGCTTGTTGCGGCCGCCCGACGCATGCACCATCGACATCGAATCCTCCACCGTCACCGACTGCGGTCCGGTCGCCTGCACGTCGATCTCGGTGCGGCCGAGGCACGGCAGGATCAGGGCGGCGCGGCCGTGGATCAAATGGCTGCGATTGAGCTTGGTCGAGACATGGACGGTCAGATCGAGCCTGCCCAGCGCCGCCTGGGTCGCCTGCCAGTCCGGAATGGCCGCGGCGAAATTGCCGCCCATTGCGAAGAAGGCCTTCACCTCGCCGCGGATCATGGCCTCCAGCGCGGTGACGACGTTGTGTCCCGGCGCGGCCGGCGGCTTGAAGCCGAAGCGTTGCTCGAGGCGCTCGAGGAAGTCGGCCTTGGGGATCTCCGTGATCCCCACGGTCCGATCGCCCTGCACGTTGGAATGGCCGCGAACCGGACAGACGCCGGCGCCTTCACGCCCGACATTGCCGCGGAGCAGCGCGAGGTTGGCGATCTGCTGGACATTATTGGCGCCGCGCCAGTGCTGGGTGACGCCCATGCCGTAGACGAGGATGGCGCGCTCCGCCTTCATATAGGCGCCGGCCGCATATTCCATGTCCTCGCGTGTCAGGCCGGACTGGCGCTCGATGTCGGGCCATTGCAGGCGTTTGAGGTCGTCGATCAGCGCTTCGACGCCGACGGTGTGACCGCGAATGAAATCCCAATCGAGGATTTCCGGCTGCTCTGCGGCACGGGCGGCCTCGTCGGCCTCCACCAGGAGCTTCATGATTCCCTTGAGGACGGCGACGTCGCCGCCGACCCGCACCTGAAAGAGCTTTGAGCTGATCGTCGTCGACGACAGCGTGATCATCTCGATCGGGCTCTGCGGCGCCTGGAAGCGCTCCAGCGCCCGCTCCCGGAACGGGTTGAAGGAGATGATGGAGGCGCCACGGCGGGCCGCATTGCGCAGGCTCGTCATCATCCGCGGGCTGTTGGTGCCCGGATTCTGGCCGAAGATGAAGATGCAATCGGCCTTGTCGAAATCCTCCAGCAACACGGTGCCCTTGCCGACGCCGAGCGAGTGCGGCAGGCCGACGCTGGTGGCCTCGTGGCACATGTTGGAGCAGTCGGGGAAATTGTTGGTGCCGTATTCGCGCACGAACAGCTGATAGAGGAACGCAGCCTCGTTCGAGGTCCGCCCGGACGTGTAGAACTCCGCCATGTCAGGATCCGGCAGCGCCCTGAGCTCGCGGCCGATCATGTCGAACGCATCGCTCCATTCCACCGGCAGATAGCGGTCGGATGCGGAATCATAGGCAACCGGATGGGTGAGCCGTCCGACCATTTCGAGATCATAGTCGCTCCAGCTCGCGAGCTCGGTGACGGTATGCTCGGCGAAGAATTCGGGCGTGCAGCGTTTCGATGTCGTCTCCCAGGCGATCGCCTTGCCGCCGTTCTCGCAGAATTCGAATGACGATGTGTGCTTCGGATCGGGCCAGGCGCAGCCGGGGCAATCAAAACCCTCCGGCTGATTCATCCGGCTCAGCGTCGCCGCGCCCTTCAGCGGCGCCCGCTGCACCAGAAGCGCCTCGCTGAGCGCCTTGAGTGCGCCCCAGCCGCCGGCGGGTTCACGGTAGGGACGAACCGATTTCGTGGTCATCTCGGAATCTCTCGATATGGCAATTCTCCGGGCCAGTTAAGGATTGCGCGGGGAGAGCCGTCTTTTCAAAACGAAGCCGAATTTCGCAATCGCACACGCATTGTCCCGGCCGCAGCAGCCAGTGCATTCCGGCAAAAAGAGCGCTGTTCGCGGAAGCTGAAATGGCGGCCCGAAACTAGGCTTGGCGGCTGGAGCCCCGTTGCGACGGTGGGCTTTCGACAATTTCAGGAGCGACCCGAGATGTTTTCAAGACGAGATTTGCTGGCCATGTCCGCGGCAGGCGCTGCCATGGTCGGCTCCGGCGCACAGGCCGCAACCTTCGGCAACCCGGACGAGCCGCCGCAAGGCGCCGTAAACGCCACGAGCCCCGGAAGCCTGACCGATCCCGGTCCGCAAAATCCTGCGCTGGCGAAACAATTCCCCTCCGCGCAAACTCCGCCCGCGACCGACGTGGGCGGCCTGCCGATGGATTGGGCCTCGTTCAACAACGCACCGAGGCGCATCCAGAATGGCGGCTGGGCGCGGCAGGTCACCGTCGAGGACTTCGCCATCTCCAAGGAGATTTCCGGCGTCAACATGCGCCTCGCCGCGGGCGGCATCCGCGAGCTGCATTGGCATCAGGCCGCCGAATGGGCGATCATGACCTATGGCAGCTGCCGCATCACCGTGCTCGACACGCAGGGGCGCCCCTATGTCGGCGACCTCAAGGCCGGCGACCTCTGGTATTTCCCGGCCGGCGCGCCGCATTCGCTGCAAGGCTTGGGCCCCGACGGCTGCGAATTCGTCATCTGCTTCGACGACGGCCACGCCAATGAGTTCAACACGCTGCTGGTGACGGACTGGCTGGCCCATACGCCGCCCGAGGTGCTGGGGAAGAACTTTGGCGTGCCCGCGGATGCGTTTGCGAAGATCCCGCTGCACAATCGCTGGATCTTCCAGGGGACGCTGCCCGGCGATCTCGCCGCCGATCGCGCCGCCGTCGCCGGGAATGCCGAGGCACCGCCCTACCCGTTCATCCACGCGCTCGGCAGTTCGACGCCGGTCAAGGAGAGCGCCGCCGGCAGCATCCGCGTCGCCGACAGCAATAACTTCAAGGTCGCCACCACCGTCGCCGCGGCGCTGGTGACGATGCCGCCGGGCGCGGTCCGGGAGATGCACTGGCATCCGAACGCCGATGAATGGCAGTACTACATCAAGGGCAAGGCGCGGATGACGGTGTTCGACACCGGCCCCAACGCGCTGACGACGGATTTCTCGGCCGGCGACATCGGCTATGTCCGGCGCAATCTCGGCCATTATGTCGAAAATGTTGGCGACACCGAATTGCAGTTCGTGGGCGTGTTCCGTGCGCCGCGCTACGAGGAGGTCTCGCTCTCCAACTGGCTGACGCATACGCCGCCAAAACTGGTCGCCCAGCATTTCAACATCGACGAGAAGCTGATCGCGCAATGGCCGGACAAGAGCCCGGGCGTCATGCCCAGATCCTGAACGACGCATTCTGAACGAGAAAGGCGCCGGAAACGGCGCCTTTGTCTTGCCTGGCCGGGGACCGTCAGTAGTGATCAGCCGCCGGGCCGGTCTTGCCGCGGAAGACCCGATAGCCGACCGCGACGTAGAGCAGCATCAGTGGAAACACGAACAGGCCGGCGCCCCAGAACATGAAGGCAAGACTGGCGTGAGGGGCCGCGGCCTCGTCGATCGTGACGACGAACGGAATCATGTAGGGCCAGAACGACAGGGCAAGCGTGGCGAACGCCGCGACGAAGATCAGCGCGACCATGTGGAACGGCCAATAATCGTCATGGCGCAAAATGCTCTTGGCCAGCATCGCGGCCGCACCGGCGCCGATCGCGGGAAACACGAACAGATACGGCCGGTCGGTCCAGCGCTCCAGAATCGGAAGGTTTTCGGCAAGCGCATACCCAAAGACGACGACCAGGAACACCAGGACGCCGATCGCCAAGGGCGGGATCTGGCGCCGGGCGTCATCCCGAACGGCACCCTCGCTCTTCCGCACCAGCCAGCAGGCGCCGAGCAGCGCATAGCCGAAGCAGAGGCCTATTCCGCACAGGACGGAAAACGCGGTCAGCCAGCCCAGCGTTCCGCCGGCGTAGTCGCCGTTGGAAAACTTCAGTCCTTCGACGAGCGCGCCGACCATCGCGCCCTGCATGAAGCTGGCCGCGAACGAACCCGCGACGAAGCTGACGTCCCAGACCCAGCGCGAGCGGTGCGCCTTGCCGCGGAACTCGAACGCCACGCCGCGCAGAATCAATCCAAGCAGCATCACGACCACAGGGATATAAAAGGCCGACATCACCATGGCGTAGACCATGGGAAACGAGCCCCACATGATCACGCCGGTGACGATCAGCCAGGTTTCATTGCCGTCCCAGACCGGCGCCACCGTGCTCAGCATGGCATTCCGTTTCGCCGCGCTGCCGGCGAGGCCGAACAGCATGCCGACGCCGAGATCGAAGCCGTCGAGGAGGAGATAGATCAGGATGCTGATGGCCAGCAGCGCAACCCAGAACATCACCATGTCTATTCTCCCGCTTCGAGATAATTGCCCGTTGCAGGCATGTTGTCCGCCAGCGACATCGGCCGATTGGGCACGGGAACATGCAGCGGCTTGCCGCCGAGTCCCGCCGGACCTGCACGCAGCAGCCGGTAGATGTAGTAGGTGCCGAACGAGAAGATGAACGCATAGACCGCAACGAACAGGATCAGCGAAGCCGTCGCCGCCGCCGCGGTCAGAGACGGCGTCACCGCATCGGCGGTCCGCAGCACGCCATAGATCGTCCATGGCTGGCGACCCACCTCCGCGGTGTACCAGCCGGTGAGGATGGCGATCCACGGCAGCGGGAAGCTGAGGAAGATGCCCCACAGCAACAGCCGGCTCCGATCGAGCCGATGCTTGAAGCCGAGCCAAGTGCCGAGCCAGGCGAGCCCCAGCATCACAAAACCACAGCCGACCATGATGCGGAAGGCGAAGAACGGAATTGCCACCGGCGGCCGGTCCTGCGGCGCGAAGCTGGTCAGGCCGACCTCCTTCGACGTCAGGCTCATGCTGCCGATGATGCTCCCGAGCACCGGAATCGATATCGCGTATTTGTTCGATTCAGTCGTGGAATCGGGGATCGCGATCAGCACCTCCGAGGCCGGCTGCTCGTCATGCCAGCGCGCCTCGATCGCGGCGAACTTGGCAGGCTGGTAATCGTGGACGTAATCGCCGACGAGATGCCCGATGAAGAGCTGGACCGGCAGCAGCACGGCCGCCAGCGCAAGGCCCATCCGCAGCATCACGTGGGCTTCGGCGCGATAGGTCCGGCGCAGCAGATACCACGCGCCGGTCGCCGCCACGCAGAACGCGCCGGTCAAATAGGACGCGAGCAGCATGTGGGGAAATCGGACCCAGACCACGCGGTTGAAGATGATCTGCGCCCAATCGTTGGGTGCGAACTGGCCGTTCTCCAGGACGTAGCCGGTCGGGACCTGCATCCAGCTGTTGTTGACCATGATCCAGAACGCCGAAAGCGTGGTTCCGAGGGCGACCATCGCGGTGGAGAACAAATAGAACCACGGCGGCACCCGCGGCCGGCCAAAGATGAGGATGCCGAAGAAGCCCGCCTCCAGCATGAACGCGGTAAAGGTCTCGTAGGAGAGAAGCGGACCCTGGATCGGCCCGGACATCTTCGACAGCACGCTCCAGTTCGTGCCGAACTGAAACGCCATCACCACGCCCGACACCACGCCCATGCCGAACGCCACACCGAAGATCTTCAGCCAGAACTCGAACAGGGTCCGGTAGACGGGCTTGCCGCTGGACTGATGCATCGCTTCGAGCACGGTGAGCCAGGCGGCAAGCCCGATCGTAAACGCCGGAAAGATGATGTGGAACGAGATGGTGAAGGCGAATTGCAGCCGCGACAGGAGAAGCGCCGTCGGATCCATCGGACAATCTCCCGTTCGCTCACGCCCGCTTCGCAGCCGCCGGCGCATGTGCGCCCGGTTGCGAAATGTTGTCGACCTTGAGGACCGCCGCCGTCGCCGCGCGAATCTGGCGACAGAACTCCGCATCCTCGATCAGCGGCACGCCGTAGGACGGGATGATCTGCTTCAGCTTCGGCAACCAAGCGCTCGTCGTCAACTCGCCGGCAAAGCACTTCTCGAGCACGCTGATCGCGATGAACGCCGCGGTGGAGGCGCCCGGCGACGCACCGAGAAGCGCGACCAGCGAATGGTCGTCCGCGCCGACGAGCTCGGTCCCGAATTCGAGCAGGCCGCCGCGCTTGACGTCGGGCTTGATGATCTGGACGCGCTGGCCCGCGACCTGCAATCGCCAGTCCTTCGGGTCGGCCTTCGGGAAGTATTCGTCCAGCGCCGCGAGCCGGTGACTCTCCGTTTGCAGCACCTGGCCGACCAGATATTCGGTGAGATCGAAATTGTCGCGTGCCACCGAAAGCAGCGGCTTGACGTTGGCGGGACGCACCGACGCGAACAGATCGAGCAACGAGCCGTGCTTGAGGAACTTGCTCGAGAAACCCGCATAGGGGCCGAACAGCAACGAGTGCCGGCCGCCGATCACGCGGGTGTCGAGATGCGGCACGGACATTGGCGGGGAGCCGACCGCGGCCTTGCCGTAGACCTTGGCGTGATGGCGCTTGTTGATGTCAGGATCGTCGCAGCGCAGCCAGATTCCGCTGACCGGGAAACCACCGTAACCGCGACCTTCCGGGATGCCGGATTTCTCCAGCAAAGGCAGTGCACCGCCGCCGGCTCCGATGAAGACGAATTTTGCGCGGACCGAGCGCGTCTCGCCGCTGGCGGTGTCGCGCACCTGGATCCGCCACCGGCCGCCCTGCTCGCGCTCGAGCCCGGTGACGCAGCTGTTGTAGTGGACCGCGCAGCCTGGCTGGCTGACGAGATGACCAACCAGGAGGTGCGTCAGGGCGCCGTAATCGACGTCCGTGCCGGTGATGATCCGCGTTGCGGCAACCGGCTCGTCGCCGCTCCGTCCGTCCATCACCAGCGGCGCCCATTCGGCAATCTGCGCCGGACTCTCGGTATGCTCCATGCCCTCGTAGCAATGATGCGCCGACATCGCCTTGAACCGCTTCCGCAAGAATTCGACGTTCTCCGCGCCGTGCACGAAGCTCATGTGCGGGACCGGATGGATGAAGGACCTGGGATCCGTGATCGCTCCCCGCCCGATCAAATAGGACCAGAACTGCCGGGACAGATCGAATTCCACGTTAACCTGGAGCGCCTTGGAGATGTCGATGCTCCCGTCGGGCCGCTGCGGCGTGTAGTTCATCTCGCAGTTTGCCGCATGGCCGGTGCCGGCATTGTTCCAGGAATCGGAGCTTTCCTGCGCGCAATCCCCGAGAATCTCGAACATCTGGATCGACCAAGAGGGCTCGAGTTCCTTGAGAAGCACGCCGAGGGTCGCGCTCATGATGCCGGCGCCAATGAGGACGATATCGGTCTCGCTGTCGGAAGCTGCTGACATTGCTTTTCCTTCGTTGGGTGTTGCTGTTCCGGCCGGCTCGATCAGGCCCGCGCCGATTGCCGCGCATTGGCGCGGAACGGCACCTCGGTGCCCGGCCGCAGGATCACGTAGGCACGGCGCCAGGACGAATCGTCGGTTAATTTCCAGCTATGCCCCGAGCCAGCGGTGTCCTCGGCCAAGAGGACGTTGCCGGGATGGATCAGGAAGTGGTGGCCGTCGCGCGTCTGGAAATCGAGCGTTCCGCTCAGCGTGAGCACGAGCTGCCGGATCGGCGCGGTGTGCCAGGCGAATGCCCCGCCCGATTCCGTCTCCTGGAAGGAGACGCTGACGGCATCGATCTTGCCGGTCAAAAAGTCGCCACGCTGGCCCGGCTGCAGCTCGAGGAAGCCTTCCTCGAAATGCGAGTTGTTGTCCTCTCCGGTCCATAAACGCACACAACGGATCATCGCATCTTTCCTTTCAGCCGGTCTTCTTTCCGCCAGTTTCTCTTTCAGCCAGTATTGGCGCCGATGGCGAGCGGCACCTTGATCTCAGCGACATAGGGCTTGACCATCTTGGCAGGATCGACGATGCGGTCGAACTCCGGCTCGGTCACGAAGCCGAGCTTCAGCGCGGCGGACTTCAGCGTAAGATCGTTGTCCATCGCATAATGCGCGATCCGCGATGCCTTGTCGTAGCCGATCACCGGCGCCAGCGCGGTCACGAGCATCAAAGACCGCTCGACATATTCCTGGATCTTCTTGCGGTTCGGCTCGGTACCTTCGATGAGGAAGGTGCGGAAATTGGTGCAGCCGTCGGTTAGGATGGTGATGGACTGCGCGATATTGTGGATCATCAGCGGCTTGTAGACGTTCATCTCGAGATAGCCGCCGGCACCGCCGAACCCGACGGCGACGTCGTTCGCCATCACCTGCACGGCGATCATAGCCAGCGCCTCGGCCTGCGTCGGATTGACCTTGCCCGGCATGATCGACGAGCCGGGCTCGTTCTCGGGAATCCGCAGCTCGGCGAAACCCGCGCGCGGACCGCAGGACAGAAGGCGGATGTCGTTCGCGATCTTGTAGAGCGAGCCGGCGAGCGTGCGCAGCGTGCCGGAGAGCTGCACCAGGGCGTCATGCGCGCCCTGCACGGCGAACTTGTTCGGCGCGCTGACGAAAGGCAGGCCGGTCAGTCGCGCGATCTCGGCGGCGACCGCCTCGGCAAAGCCCGGCGCCGCGTTGATGCCGGTGCCGACCGCCGTGCCACCGAGCGCAAGGCGATATACGCCCTTGAGCGCGTCGTCGATGCGCGCGAGATTGTCGGCGAGCATGACGGCGTAGCCGGACCATTCCTGCCCGAGCGTCAGCGGGGTCGCATCCTGCATGTGGGTGCGGCCGATCTTGACGATGTCGTCCCACTGGCCCGACTTCGCCGCGATCGCGTCATGCAGGGCCTCGACTGCGGGAACAAGGCGCTCCGTCACGTTCAGCGCGGCTGCGATATACATCGCAGAGGGAAAACTGTCGTTCGACGATTGCGACATGTTGACGTGGTCGTTCGGATGAACCGGCAGCTTGCTGCCGAGCGCGGTGCCCGCGAGCTGGCAACACCGGTTCGAGATCACCTCGTTCACGTTCATGTTGAACTGCGTTCCGCTTCCCGTCATCCAAACGTGAAGCGGGAACATGTCGTGATGCTGGCCGGCGAGAATCTCGTCGCAGACATGGACGATCAGCCGGTGAATCCCGCCGTCGAGACGGCCGCCGGCGTAATTGGCGTTCGCGGCCGCCTTCTTCAGGATGGCGTAAGACTGGATTATCTCGCGTGGCATCAGGTCCCGGCCGATGCTGAAATGCTCGAGCGAGCGCTGCGTCTGCGCGCCCCAGAGCTTATCCGAGGCAACGTTCACGTCACCCAGGCTGTCTGTCTCTTTGCGGAACTCGTTCATCCCTCGCCTCTCATGGCAGTCGATGTCGGAAGCAGCTTTGCGATACCGATCGAAAATGTACGGACGGACCGGCGCGGACGCTTCCGCGAACGAACGTCCTTTTGCGGAAGGGCATGATGCGCCTCGGCCCGTGACGCGGCCTCAGTGCGGATCGCCTGGATGCCGGCACAGCCAGAGAACGCTCACCGAAGATGCAATCGGCAAAACGAGGCTCCATGGTCCCAGCCACCTCGTCACGCAACCGCCGACGGCGGCCCCGACCAGGAACATCAGGCAGAGCAGAAGCATGACCCTGGCGCCATGCGCCGCATCGCGATCGGATGTCGCGACGAGCTGATCGATGGCGCGGAGCATGTTTCCGGTGACGGTGACCGAGAGATAGTTCCAGCGCCCGACCTGCCTGAAGCTCGCGGACTGCAACGCGACGCCGAAGGAGATGACGAGGATCGTCATCTGATCGGGGACGCGATGAAGCAACAGCATGGCCACGGCCAGACAGACGGTCTCTCCAGCGAGGCAGCGCAGCCGCGCCCGGGTGTAGACCGCCACCACCGCCCCCAGGACGAAGGCCGCGAGCGGAAGCAGATGGTGAAGCGCGCGCTGCCATTGCCCGGACAGGGCATAAACCCCGAGGAAGACGACATTGCCGGTCTGCGAGCTCGCGAAGACACCGAGCGACATCCACGTAAAGGCGTCGAGGAAGCCTCCCGACATGCTCAGGAGAGACGCCACCAGCAGCGATCGTTCCGGCGCGTAAACCTCGATGCGGACCTCGGTCAATTGCTCGGATGCTGCGGCCTGCATCGTCATGATCGCGGGCCCGCGGGATCAGCAGCCGGCGCGCGGCGCGGCCTCCTCGGGCAGTTGGACGCGGCGCGGATGGGTGAAGACGCCGTATCCGTCGTCGCGGGCGACGGCGAGAAGCGTGATTCCCGCCTCGTTCGCGGTCTCGATCGCCAGCGCGGTCGGCGCGGAGACGGCGACAATGACGGGCGCGCCGATCATCGCCGCCTTCTGCACCATCTCCACCGAGACGCGGCTGGTCAGCAGCACCGCGCCGTCACGTGCCGAGTTGCCGTCGCGAACGATCGCACCGGCGAGCTTGTCGAGCGCGTTGTGGCGGCCGACGTCCTCCCGGACCAGAACAATGCCGGTGCGAGGACGCCACAGCGCCGCCGCGTGAACGGACCGCGTCTGTTGGTTCAATGCCTGGAGCGGAGACAGCGCCTGCATGGCGTTCAGCAGGTCCCGCGCGCGAAAGGTGATGCCGGGGCATTCGACCCGCGACGGCGTGCGACGCGCCTGCTCCAGGCTTTCGATGCCGCACAGCCCGCACCCCACCGGACCGCTGATGGCGCGGCGGCGAGCGGCCAGGGTCGCCGCGCGGTCGCCATCGAGCCACATCCGCACCTCCATGCCGAGCTCGTTCGAGATCAGCTCGATGCTCCTGATCTCGCTTGCGCGGTCGATGATCGCTTCGGTGAGGCTGAAGCCGACGCCGAAATCCTCAAGATCCGCAGGCGTCCCCATCATCACGGCATGGGTCGACCCGTTGTAGGTGAGCGCGATGGCGCTCTCCTCGGCGATCAATCGCGAGGTCGATGTCGTGCGGCCGCCGCGCCAGGCGATCTCCCGGTGCCGCGTATATGTCGAGCCCGTCATCATGACGCACACCGTCTTGTGGTCACGCGCTCGGACCGCTTCGCCCAGTCTCGTACAGGAACCAGATCCGCCTTTCCGTCTCGTCGATCCAGTTTTCGAGCAGGCTTGCGGTCGCGACATCGCCGTACTCGTCGCAGAGCTCATGGACCCGGCGCATCTCCCGCGTCAGCTGCTGATTGTCGCTGCGCAGCTCGGCGAGCATGTCCTGCGGATCGACATAGTCGGCATCGTTGTCGAGAATGCGCTGCTCGCGCGCGATCTGGCCGATCGAGCGCAGCGTCGTCCCGCCGATCTTGCGGGCGCGCTCGGCGATGTCGTCGGTCATGGCGAAGATCTGCTCGCCCTGCTCGTCGAGCAGGAGATGATAGTCGCGAAAGTGCCGGCCCGACACGTGCCAGTGGAAGTTCTTGGTCTTCAGGTACAGCGCAAAGACATCGGCCAGCAGCGCCCTCAGCGCAGCTGGAATGTCCCGGTTCGCATTGGCCCCGAGATCCGTCGGGGTCTGGATGTCTGCTTTGGTCATTGTCGTCATTCCTTGTGGGAGGTTGGAGAAATTCGGCCGTACGAAGCGCTCATTCCGCCGGCGTCGTTCTGTTGCGCAGTGGAAACAGCGCGATCGACGCGAAGACGCCGTCGCGGCGGATCAAGGCGTGGAACAGCGCTGCTGCCAGATGCAGCAGCACGAGGGCAAAGAATGCAAAGCCCAGATAGACATGGGCGGTCCACAGCAGCGTGTGGACCCGGTCGCTCTGCGGCAGCAATGCCGGAATCTGAATCCCGCCATACAGGACGACCGGATAGGCCGCGGCCCAGAGCATGCCGAGCCCCAGCAGCGGCATGACGATCATGAAGCCATAGAGGGCGAGATGCGACAATCGCGCTCCCAGCTTGATATTCGGCGGAAGGTCTGCCGGCAATGGTGGCGCACCGTAATGGAGCCGCAGCGCCAGCCTGATCACGACGAGGACCAGAAGCGCGACACCGAGCGTCTTGTGGACCAGGATCAGCGGCAGATATTCCGGCACCACGGTGGAGACCATGCCGACGCCGATGAACAGCATGGCGATGATGCAGGCCGCCATCAGCCAGTGCAGCAGCCGCTGGAGCAGGGCGAAACGATGGGGCGCGTTGTTCATGGCTTGGCCGTCCCGGTTCGCGGATAGTCGCGGGCTTCGGCCGCACGCAGATCGTAGGACTTGCGATAGACCGACGAGCGTGCCGCCGGGAAAGGATCGTCCGAGACCCGGATGCCCCGCGGCAGCACGGTCGGATCGAAGTTGATGTCGCGGCAGGGCCCGTCCTGCTCCGGTTCGATCCGTTGCACGACGAGCGTTCCGACCTGCACCGTCCGTCGACCCTCGGGCCAGGCCTTGCTTGGGTCCGCGGTGGGATCGCCGGGATCGGCGACGGTCACGACCATCGTCCAGCGTTGCGGGCCGGATATGCGGATCCGCTCCACGATCTCCTGCTCGAGAAAATCCGGACCGCGCTTGTCCAGCTCGGCCTGTGATACCGGAACGACATTCGCCGTCGGCAGCAGCGACCATCGTACCGCGTGCTCGCCACCCTTCGCATCTGTGAAGATGAAGCTGTTGAGCCCGTGGTAAGGCTCCTCCGCATAGCTGGCGGTCCAGGGCGCGCTCTTTGCCCAGGTCGCGAAGGCGGCGAACTCAGGATTGGCCTGGATGAAAATCTTCATTGCTTCCGGCTCCTTCTTGCCGGACGCAATCAGCAGGTCGTGAAACGCTGGCGGCGTCGACACTGCAAAGAACGGCGGATTGATCAGCGCCATCCGCCACTCCTCGCCGTCCGCCGCCGTGATCTGCAATCCCAGGCCGCGCACACGCACAGTTGCGTCCACGGCGTTCGGATCGGCGGTGCCGAGATTGAAGCGGCCCAGCGCCGGATACGCGCCGCGCTCGAAGACCCCGGCGCTGGAGAGCTCCGCACCGTTTCCGTTCGCCTCGAAGACGCCGGTGAAGCAGATGCCCTTGGCATGATTTCGCCGGTGCCCGAGCGGCGCGCCGCTTGGAGGCGTCAGCGCCGCGATCATCCGCTCCGGCGTCAGGCGCCCGGGCGAGAGCCACCCGGCCGTGTAGGCGAACGCGGCAGCGCCGCCTCCGAGCACGGCCGCAATCAACACCAGCGAGCCGAGTCCCGAACGCGGCAGATTGCCTGACTGATTCATCGTTTGTCCTTGCAACACGCAAACCGTTCCGCAGACCGGCACACGGCCTGTTCCGTCGAGCGGCTCGGGTTCCTTGTAGCCGGCCGCCACGGCTGCGATCTTCTGAAAGCCAACGCCAATTTCGCGAAGGCACGCCCGGGCGCGGTCCCGCCCGCAAAACTCGTCCGACCGGTTTCGGGCTTTCTGGAAATATTTCGTGCGATCTGAAAATCAGACACCGGGCTCGAAAGACCCGTCCTGTGCCCGGCCCTATGTCAGATGCTCTTCGCGCAGGACCAACGGTGATCGCCGGATGATGGACGGGGCGCGACTGCGCTGGCGTCCTTGCGGAAGCTGGAATGCGATTGGGGATCGAATGAGCAAAGTGATCATCGTCACGGGAGCTGCAAACGGTATCGGACGAAGCACCTGCCGGAAATTGGCGCAGGCGGGCCATACGGTCTACGTTTCAGTGCGGGACATGGGCGGCCAGGACGAGCACGGCGCCGACGGCACGCACGGCGCGGAACCCCGAACCATCGCGTTCGACGTCGCCTCCGAAGCTTCCATCAACGCGGCCATCGATACCATCGTCGCGGAGCACGGCCGCCTCGACGTGATCGTGCACAATGCCCGTCAGGTCGTCTACGGACCGGCGGAGGCTTTTACGGCGGATCAGCTCGCCCAACTCTACGACACCAACGTGCTGAGCGCGCAACGGCTCAATCGGGCCGCCTTGCCGCAGTTGCGCAAGCAGGGTCAGGGCCTGCTGATATGGGTCTCGTCGAGCAGCGCGCGTGGCGGCTCGGTTCCTTTCCTGGGGGCGTATGCGTCGTCAAAGGCCGCCCTCGATGCTCTGGCGCTCGGCTATGCCGGCGAGCTCGCCCGCTGGGGCGTCGAGACGACGATTATCGTCCCCAGCGCGCTCGGTCCCGGCCACTACATTCGCTCGGGCCGGCCCATGGACGTCATTCGGGCCGAGGAATACGCGGATGGTCCGACCGCCGAATTGAGCGAAACTGCGCTATCTGGGCTTGCGCAGCTTCCGGTGAAGGATCGAACGCCGCAGGATGTCGCGGCCGCCATCGCCGACGTCGTCGATCTGCCGTTCGGGCAACGTCCGCTGCGCGTTCATGTCGGTCCGGACGACGACGGAGCCGCAGCCGTGGACGCCGTCGCCGACAGCGTCCGTACGGAACTGCTCCGCCGGATCGGACTGGAAGACATCCTCAAGCCAGCCATCATCGGCTAGCACGCTCTCGGAGGCCCCGGACGAACGTGACAGGCCGCAATCCTTTACCCCAAGACTACCGGATGTTACTTGACGACCACTACGTTCCCACGTCTTGGTGTGCTTCCAGGCACGGAATCCAAGGCATGGAATCCAAAGTCATGGAACGTGATGCGTCGTGCGCCGGGTTGATATCTCCACAATGGTCCCCCGCTCGCAAAGCAACGACATGATGGCCGCAGCCGGCGACTCCGCCCCGGACGAGCTCGCCCGGGAGATCTTCCTCTTCGGGCCCTTTCGCCTCGACGCCTCGCAGCGACGGATTGAGAGAGACGGGAGCCCGTTCCAGCTGTCGGGCCGGGCGTTCGATATCCTGCTCGCGCTGGTCCGGCAGGCCGGCAACGTCGTCAGCAAGACAGACCTGATCGCGCGGACGTGGCCGGGGGCCGAGGTCGAGGACAACAGCCTGCGTGTCCATATCGCTGCACTCCGCAAGGCGCTCGGCGACGGCAGCGGCGGCGCCAGATATCTGAGCACGATTTCCGGGCAGGGCTATTGCTTCGTCGCCGCGGTCTCGCGCCCGCACCAGAATCAATCCGCACCGGACGGCCCGAGCTACGTTCATAATCTGCCGGCGCAGCCCCGGCACATGGTGGGGCGTGAGCAAGCCATTCGGGACATCTCGGACAAGCTGAGAGTCCAACGTTTCGTGACTGTCGTCGGCCCCGGCGGAATCGGGAAGACAACAGTCGTCGTGGCCGCGAGCCATGCCCTGCACGCGGAATTCGCCGGCCATGTCCACTTTGTCGGTCTCGGCGAGACGGACGCCGCCGCCCTGGTGCCGGCGATCGTCGCATCCTCACTTGGGCTACAGGCGCGATCGAACGATCCGACGAGCAGCCTTGCGACATTCCTGCGCGACCAGCGCATGCTGCTCGTGCTGGACTGCTGCGAGCATGTCATCGAGGCCGCGGCAACGCTGGCCGAACGGCTCTACCGGGCAGCACCGGAGCTGCACATCGTCGCCACGAGCCGGGAGTTGCTGCGCGTCGAAGGCGAGTTCACATACCGCCTCCCGCCGCTGCCGAGCCCGCCTGAGACAGCCGCACTGAAGGCTGCGACCGCCATCGCCTACGCTTCCGTGAAACTCTTCGTGGAACGTGCGACCGCGGGGGGCGGCGAGTTCGCTTTGACGGATTCGAACGCCTCCGATGTCGGCAACCTCTGCCGTCGGCTCGACGGCATCCCGCTTGCGATCGAGCTGACCGCCGGTCATGTCGGCACATACGGTGCGAGAGCGATGGTCCAACTGCTCGACCAGCACCTCAATCTGCTATGGGAAGGACGACGCACCGCACTGCCCCGACACCGCACGCTGCGCGCAACCATCGAATGGAGCTACAATCTTCTCTCCGAACCGGAACGCGTGATTCTCGGCCGGCTGTCGGTGTTCGTCGGCAGCATGACCCTGGATGCGGTCCGGTCGGTTGCCGCGGCCACGGAGGACGACGACACGATCCTGGCGATCATCGACGGCCTCGTCGCCAAGTCGATGCTTGCCCTGAACACCGGCGCGCAGCCGACCCGCTACCGCCTCGCCGACTCGACCCGGGCCTACGCGCAGGAAAAACTCGCCGCCAGCGGCGATGCCAGCGCGATCTCGCGGCGTCACGCCCGTTACTTTCTCGGTCTCCTCGAAGAGATCGGCGGCGAGAGGAAGCGGGACTTCTCGGCGGCTGTCGACGAATTCGGCAACATCCGCGCGGCGCTGAATTGGTGCTTCTCGGATCAGGGAGATCGCCGAGCCGGCGTAGCGCTCGCGACGGCATCGATACCGTTGTTCTTCAAGCTGTCGCTGCTGGCAGAATGCGAGCTCTGGGTCAGCCGCGCGATCGAAGCTCTCGACGAAACCGATGGGAGCGTCAGGCAGGGCCTCGTCCTTCACACTGCGCTGGGAGCTACCCGCATGCTCACGGGACAGCTGGATGAAGTGGGGGCAAATCACCTCAAGCGAGCGCTCGAGCTGACGGAGAGAATCGGCGACGTCCCCGGGCAGCTTCGCCTGATCGACCAGTTGCATCTGCTGCAATTGTTCGTCGGCAAGTATGATGAGGCCTTCGATACCGCAAAGCGTGGCGAAGCCGTTGCCCTCGCCGACAACGACTCCATTGCGGTCGCGCGCATGCGCGTATTGCTCGCCATCTCCTGCCAATATCTCGGCAAGTTCGCGGCCTCCCGCTCATATGTCGAGTCGGCATCGCGGCATCCGGGCCTGGAGGGCGAACTCCATGGCCGCCTCACCCTCGAATATCCCAAACGGGCACAAATCACCCTTGCGCGCGTCCTCTGGCTTCAGGGATATCCGGATCAGGCGATGCGAATGGTGCGTCAGGCCATCGCGGATGTCATCGCAGCGAACCACCCGGTGATGTTCTGCCGGGCGCTACCATGGGCATTCGGCGTGTTCTTCTGGAATGGCGGCCTGGAGGAATCCGAACAGCATATCGACAGGTTCGTCGTGGAGGCGCGAAGGCACAATCTCGCCATCCTCCAGATGGTCGGCGAGGCGATGAAGGGGATTACGCTATTGGCCCGGAGCGAAACCGGTCCCGGGCTCGCCATGCTGAAAGGCGCGATCGACAAGCTGCAGAGCCGGAACTTCGGTGCGGTGGCGGGGCTTCGCATCCCCCTCGCCGAAGCCCTGGCGGCGACGGATCACGGCGACGAAGCCCTGGAAACCATAGACCTCGCGATTGCCCAGGCGCGGCAGCGCAACTTCATGATGGACATGCCCGACATGTTGTGCGCGAGAGCGGAGGCGTTGATGCACAAGAGCAATCCGGATCTGTCGCAAGCGGAGCTGAGCCTCGTGCAGGCGCTCGACATCGCCGGCCATCAGGGGGCGCTGGGTTATGAGCTTCGCGCGGCCATCGCACTGGCGAGACTATGGCAGCTGGGCGGTCGCCGCCAGGAGGCGCACGATATGCTTGCGTCCGTCTATGGGCGATTTACCGAGGGATTCCACACGCGCAGTCTCGTGGCGGCCAGGAGCTTGCTTGCCGAGCTGACCCCGCCGCACGCGTGCGCGTTTGCGGCCAAATGACCGCCTACGATGCCAGCTTCGCCATCATTGTGCGGGCCTCGCGGAGGTCCACGATTTCGAAGCCTTCGGTGAACTTGTCGTATGCGGACGCGAGGACACGGCGCGCATCGGCCGCACGCCCCTCGCTCATGCTCAATCGTGCCACGCTGATCGCCGTCCTCAGCTCCCAGAACAACGCGCCCTGGCTCCGTGCCACCTCGGACGCCCTGTCGAACGCCTGCTCCGCGGCCGCCTTGGAGCGGCGCTCGCCGGGACGCAGCAACAATTCGCCCTTGATCCGCCAGAGCTCGGCGACATACCAGCCCTCGTCCCTCGCCTCGCATCGTGCGAGCGCCTCGTCGGCGGTCGCGAGCCCTTGCGATACCTCGCCGGCTTCTCCGAGACATGCCGCGAGTTCGCCGAGCGGAAGCAGGAAGCGCGGCAGGAAGCGTGCCTCGCCCGCAAGCTCGAGCGCCTTGCGCAGCAGCGGCAATCCGGTCGCGAGATCGCCGCGGCGCGCGATCAAGAGACCCCTGAAGGCGCGCGCCCACAGATTCCACAAACGGATCGGGTGGCGTTCGGTGTGCTCGATCAGCATTGAGCAATAGCGCTCGGCCGCGTCGAGGTCGCCGGCCAGGAAGGCAATCGGGCAAGCCCCCTGACCGAGGACGCTGCAGAACGTAAGTGCGTGACCACTCGTCCGCCCTTCCTCGACATTGTGCTCGACCACGCTCAAGGCCTGGTCGGCGAGGCCCAGCAGCCACAGGATCCGCGCCTGGAAGTAGCGCGCCGAGGCCCGCAGGTCGAAGCGGAAACGGATGACCTGCGGCTTCGCCGCCAGATCCGAGAGGCGGGACAGGGTTCGACCGATATGATGATGCGCCTGGCGCTGGTCGCCGAAATAGTGCAGCGCGGTCGCAAGCAGCCGGTCTGCCATCATCCGGTCGATGGAATTGCCGGAGTCGGCCACGACGTCGGCGAAACGATGCGCGAATTCGAGCGCCCTGCGGAATTCGCCATTGTTGAACTGATCGATGCAGAGTCCCCAGAGCGCGCGCAGCAAATAGTCCCTGTCGCCGAGCTGCTCGGCAAGCTGGAGGGTTGCGGCCCAGGCGGGGCCGGCCTCCCGGGCCCTGCCGATGCCGTACATCAGCGACCAGCCACGTGCAGCCGACAGCTGCATGCGAAGCCGCGGCGCATCCGCGGCCGTCGGATCGAGGCGCGCCAAAGCAAGTTCGGTCCGCTCCCGGCATTCGGTGAGGAGCGACAATTGCACCCAGAGCGGCACCGCGGCCGCCGTCAAGGCCGCACCGATCTGCGCGTCGCCGCCGGACGAGAAGGCCCAATCAAGGCTCGTTCGCACATTGTCGATGTGCCGGCCATAGATGGCGAGCCACTCCGTCTGCGGCCTCGCTTCGCTATCGGCCTCGGCGCTGGCGAAGAATCCGGCATAGTACATCGCCTGGCGGCGGGCCGCGCCGGGATATTCCCCGCCGGCATGCAGCTTCTCCGCGGCATAAGCACGCGTTGTATCCAGCAGGCGATAGTGCGGGATCTCGCCGCGAATATCCGCGAGAACGAGCGACTTTGCCACCAGCCTCGCAAGCTGGCCGGTGACGTCGCCGATGCCCTCGCCGGCGACCGCGATCACGGCGTCGAGCTGGAATTCCCCGGCGAAGATGCCGAGCTGCCGGAGCAGCCACGCCTCGTCGTCCGGCAACAGATCATAGCTCCAGTCCAGCGTCGCACGCAGCGTTTGCTGCCTCGGCAACGCCGTGCGCCGGCCGGTCGTCAGGAATTTGAATCTGTCGTCGAGCAGGGCTGCGATCTTCGGCGGGCTGAGCATGACCGCGCGCGCTGCCGCAAACTCGATCGCAAGCGGAATGCCGTCGAGCCGCCGGCAGATGGCCGCGACGGCGCCGATGTTCTCCTCGTCGGGCGCAAAGCTCGAACCCAGCGCCTTCGCTCTGCTGGTGAACAATTCCACTGCGCTGTACGAAGAGGCGCTAGCGGGCTCGTGCCATGCTTCAGGCGGCACGCCCAGAGGAGGCACGCGGTAGACTTGCTCCCCCTCGATGCGCAGCGCCTCCCGGCTTGTCGCAACGATGATCGTCCCGGAACAGCGGCTGACGACCAGCTCGGCCACCTGCGCCACGGCATCGATGACATGCTCGCAGTTGTCGAGAATGAGCAGCAATGGCCGCGAACCGATCGCACGCGCGATGGCATCGGGCGAAATCTCCTCGCCCTCGAGCTTGGTGCCAAGCACGCCGGCGATGACCGAACACACCAGCCTGGGATCGGACAGCGGGGCAAGTTCGACCAGCAACCGGTCCGCCGCAAAGCCGGGCGGCGGCGTTCTGGCGGCCTCGAGCGCCAATGCCGTCTTTCCGATCCCGCCAGGACCGACCAGGCTCACGACGCGCCAGGTCGTCAGCAGCCGCCACAAATGCGCGATCGCGGCGGTCCGGCCGATGAGATCGAACGACGCGCTGGGAATGTTGATCGAAGGCAGCAGCCCGTCAGCGGCAGATTGCAGCCGGCTGTCCATATGCCGGATCCGCCACGCGCCCAGCAAACGATAGCCTCGGCCGACACTGGTCGACAGCATGTCGCGGTCAGGACCAAGGGCCTTTCGGATCGCCGCGATATGCACGCGAAGTGCACTTTCCTCGACAAAGACGCCCCGCCAGACCCGCTCCGTCAGGTCGTTCTTGGTGACCAGCTGGCCGCCTGCCTGAACCAGTTCGGCAAGAATCTCGAAGGCACGCCCGCCCAACGGAACGAGCTCTCCCGACCAGCGCAATTCGCGCCTGGCAAGATCGATCTCCCACTCCGCGCAAATGTAGACGGGACGCTGGCTTGTCTCAGCCGTCATCGGGACAGCCCCGAGAGATGTCATCATTTTCTGCCCAGTCTACCACCAACCCTGTCGAAAGACACAGGTCGCCGGACGGCGGAGCCGCCAACCCCGTGTCGCGATGCGCGCTTCAGCAGCCGCGGCAGATCGATCCTTCCAGCATCTTGTCGAGCCGGGCGTCGTCCCGGGTGATGGTCTGGTCCGTGCCGAGCAACGGCCCATTCATCGCGCGGCCGCCGCCGTCCGACGACGGAAGCGCGGTGCCGAGCGAGTTCGTTCCCGGCACAGCGGCGCTCGTCCCGAGCGCACCGCCGCTCTCCATCGACATATGCGATCCCATGCCCCCGCGGGCAGACGCGCCCCCCGAGAGCGCAACGCCGGCGAGAATACAAACAACAGCAAATGATCTCATTGCTCACACTCCACATGTTCAAATGATCTGCTCCCAGAAACGGACACTGGACGCGTTTGACCACGCACAATCGCGAGAGAATTCTGACAATCGTGACAGACTCTTCCCGCAGGAGTGATGCGGATTCACCGGGACTTTCGGCTCCCGCGACCTACATATCCCTCATCAAAACAATTTTCGGAAACGCCACCAGCCGAGCAGCGATCATCGCCGGGCGACTCTCCGCACAGAGCAAGGAATGGAGAATCGCTATGAGTGTATTCAAGATACTGATCGCCGCGGCACTGCTTTCAACGGCGACGATATCATCCGCATCCGCAGCCTGGTCCTTTGCCGACCAGGAGCCGGCGGCCTTTGCATCGATGTACCCCGATCGCGACGTGCTGAACGGCGGCGCGCTGACGCCCGCCGGACGCATGGGCCTCGAACGGCCCGGTGGTGCCGCGCCCGTATTCCCCATGGACCATTTTCACAACCGCAACTGGCATCGCTGACGAGGCAACACAATCGAGCACCATGCACGATCGGGTCCCGGATCGTCGCGATCGAGGCTGCCGCACCCGACATATTCATGAGCGTCGCCCCACCCAAATTCGCCGCGCGGGCGATCGGAAACTCGCGGAGCTGGACGGGCATGCGCGTGGCCCCCGATCTCGATCTCGCAATCGAAGATTACATTCGAAGCCCCCTGTCGGACGAGACCTCGCCGTGGAAGCCAACGTCACGCGACGGCTTCGTGCAAAGATGAAAATGTTCGTTCGATCGACACTCCGGATCCGGCGTACGCATGCGCATGTCTCGCGTGCGGGCCGAGGCGTTCCCGGCATCGCTTTTTTCAAGGAGACGTTCGATGACTACACTGAAGCTCTTGTCGGCCGGATTCGTGGCCGCAGCGATGATTGCCTCCCCCGCGATGGCTCGCGAAGGCAGCGCGAAGCGCACCAATGTCGAAGCCTATGCGTCGGCTCAACGCGTTCCCGTCACCTCCAAGCGCGGCTGCGTCCGTGCTCCGGACGTCGGTGCGTATGCGAGCGCTCCCTGGCGCCGGCCGCCCTGCGAGCCGACGTCGGGCTACTGAGCGCAGCCGGAACAAGCCCGGTTGTCGCCGGGCGGGAGCTGATGGTCTCGGCGCTCCGGATTTTCGGCCTCACGGCCAAGGCAAGGACGGCGGCTCTCGATGGGGCCGCCGTTCTTGCGTTCGGCGCATGCGATATGCGGGCCTTTCGACCGCGTCTCCCATTGTGACACAGTCCGACCACCGTCACGAATTCGTGTATCGAACATGAGCACGTCGGGTGCCAGCATCGACAACGATGGATCGCGGACCGCTGGAGAGCCAATCTTGACACGCCGACGGCGTCCCCTGTAGGAGACCCGAGCGCATTCAGGCTTTCAAAATTCCTGCCACGGGAATTCTTGCAAGGGGAATTCTTGCAAAGGATCCGTGATCTCAAGGACGGGCTCGTGATTTCCTCCCGGGATCGCGGCCGCGAAGTTGATGCACGGACCCTCTATGTCATCGCCGGTTGATCGCACCTACTCTTTTGGACGTTGGCTGATCGATTGCCAACGGAGAGAGCTGAGATACGACAACGTCACGATACCGATCGGCAGCCGCGCATTCGAAATTCTCGAGAAGCTGGTCGGCTCCGCGGGTCTCCTCGTCACCAAGGACGATTTGATCGGGAGCGTCTGGTCGGACTTGACCGTCGAAGACAATACACTCCAGGTTCACATCTCGGCCGTTCGCAAGGCGCTCGGCGACGATCGCAATCTCCTCAAGACGGTTTCGGGCCGCGGATACACGCTCGCGGGAGCCTGGCGCAGTGGGCATCCGGATCATCCCGCAGCCGCACCGATCACGATTCCGGCCGATGCGGCATTCTCCAGCAACCTGCCGGGCGTCCGTGCGCCTCTGATCGGCCGCGAGTATTGCCTGAGCCAGTTGGCGGATGTGTTGTCGGCCTATCGGGCCGTGACTCTCGTCGGCCCCGGCGGCATCGGCAAGACCAAGCTGGCCATCGAGCTCGCACGCAGCGTGGCGCCCTCGTTCAACGATTCCGTGGTGCTGGTCGAGCTCGCGACCCTCCAGGATGCGGCGCTTGCGGCATCCGCGACCTCCCGCGCCCTGAAGCTTGCCTCAAATGACAAGGAAGCCTCGCCGGCAAGCATTGCCCAGGCCATCGGGACGCGTCGCTTGCTTCTCGTCCTCGACAATTGCGAGCATGTGATCGAAGCCGCCGCGCAAATCGCCGGCGCCGTGCTTCGCTATTGTCCGAACGTCACGGTTCTTGCGACCAGCCGCGAGGGCCTTCGCATCGACGGCGAATATGTTGCGGCGATTCAGCCGCTGTCGGTTCCAGATCCGGATATGCACGATCCCGATCTGCTGCTCCGGGAAAGCGCGGTGCAGCTGTTCGTCGCGCGCATGCAGGCACTGCGTGCAAGCTTCGCCGCGGGCACGGCGGAGCTGCACAAGGTGGCTGCCATCTGTCGCCGCCTCGACGGCATTCCGCTCGCATTGGAATTCGCCGCAGCCCGGGCCGCAAATCTCGGCGTCGACACCGTATTGCTTCGCCTCGACAAGCGCTTCGAGCTCCTGAACGGCGGCCGCCGTGACCAGTTGCCGCGACACCAGACGCTGCGTGCGACACTGGACTGGAGCTACGATCTGCTGCCGCCGGCGGAGCAGGACCTGCTTTGCCGGCTCGCGGTGTTTCCGGCCGGATTCACGCTCGATGCCGCCATCGCGATGATGGACGGCACCTTGTCGCGATCGGACGTCATCGAGACCCTGTTCAATCTGGTTGGAAAATCGCTTGTGTCGCTCGACCCCTCCTTCGAGGGACGATGGCGCCTTCTGGAGAGCACCCGCGCCTATGCGCTGGAGAAGCTCGCGGACGCGGGCCTCGTCGAGCAGGCAGCCAGGCGACAGGCCGGCTTTCTCAGGCAGATCATCGCGCCACTCGGCGACAGCTCTCACGCGCCCGACGACATCTCCCGTTTCGCCCAGGAGATCGGCAACGTGCATGCGGCGCTCGATTGGGCGTTCTCGCCGGGTGGCGATACCGCGCTTGGCATCGAGCTGACGGCCGGCTTCGTTCCGGTGTGGATGCAATTGCTGTCCTTCGTGGAATGCTCGGCGCGGATCGAGCACGCGCTGGCGCATTTCAGTCCCGGCTTCACCTGCGTTCCCAAACTCAGGGCGCAGCTCTATGTCGCTCTGGGATTCGCCCTTCTCAACACGACCGGGTCGGCGGATCGCATGAAGGCGGCGCTGAGCATCGGCCTCGTGCTCGCCGAGGAATTGTCCGACCTCGAGCTTCAGCTCAAGGCGGTCTGGACGTTGTGGAGCTATAATCTCAACTCGGGCCAATATGCCGCGGCCAGGCAGGTCGGCGAACGCTACCTCGAGATCGCGCTGCGCACGGGAAATCCCGCCAACGAGACGGTGGGCCGTCGCCTGATCGGCGCCGCCAGCCATTTCTTCGGCGCGCAGGAGGATGCACGGCGCGAGCTGACGCTGTCGCTGGACCATGCCGCTCACGGATTGGACGGCGGCGCAAACCAGATGTGGTTTCTGCTGAACCAGAGCGTGCTCGCCAAGGCGATGCTGGCGCGCGTGCTGTTGTTGCAGGGCAAGATCGGCCAGAGCAGGTCGCTCGCGGCGGAGTGCCTCCAGGAGGCCCGGCGCGAGAAGGACAAGCTTGCGATCGCTTACGCGCTTCGAAACGCGGTCTGCCCGATCGCGCTGATGACGCATGATCTTGCCGCCGCCGATGAGGCGATCGCCTCGCTTCTCGAGCTCGTCACCCGCGAGGGGATTGCTTTCTGGACCAGCTGGACGTCCTGCCTGAAGGGGCAATTGCTGGTTCTGCAAGGCAAGCATGACGACGGAATTGCGCTGCTGCGCAGCGGCCTGAAGGCGCGGACCGACAACGGATGGCTGATGCGCAATCCCGAGTTTCTCGGATCGCTCGCCGAAGGCCTGCTCGCGAGCGGCGAGCCCGGACCGGCGCTGGCCGCGGTAGAAGAGGCCCTCGGCATGTCGCAGCAGGGTCGGCAATTGTGGTGCCTTGCGGACCTGCTGAGGATCAAGGCTGAGATTCTCCTGGCCAATGACCCGTCCGATCTCTCTCGCGCCGAAGTGTTGTTTGCCGAAGGACTATCGGTAGCCAGAGACCAGCAATGCCGCTTCTACGAGCTGAAGGTCGCGGCGGCGTGGGCAGGGATCATGGCGCGATCGAACCGTCAGCAGACCGCGCTTGATCTCGTCGGCCCGGTCAGCGCTCTGTTCGATCAGGAAATCGATCTTCCCGCGCTCGCCTTTGCCCGCGCTCTGGCTGAAATACCGGGTATCTCGCTTTCGACGCGTGACGGTGACCGGCCCGCGTCTTGCACGTGCCACTAGGCAAGGTCTGCAATTTCGCGTCAGCATCCCGGTGGGAGGATCGGCGACACACCTGGTGTCGGCGCCGCGCCTGAGGCGTTGGCCGGCAACATCGTCGCAGGTTCCGCCAGATTCATCGAGACACCTTCCGCGCAAGCCGAGCTGTTCGGGCTGGGCACGACAGTGGCACTCGGGTCGATGCCCGTGCCGCCGGCGCCACTGGTGTCCGCTACGATCGTGCCAGGCGCGGGGCTCGCAGCCACTTGCGGAATCGACAACGGCAGGGACGCAGCGCTGGTCACCTGCCCTCCCGGCGTCGAGCTGCATGCGGCCGGCGCACCTGTCCCCGCCGGCGCGGCGGAGGAGATGGTCCCGATGGAGCTGCCGTTCTGCCCTGTGACCGGCAGGATCGGAGCGGTGATACCCGATGTCGAGACGCCTGTGGCCGATACGGTCGGAGTCGCCGGTACTGGCGTTGGCGATGACGATGGTGGAGCGCAGATGACCACCGTGCCGGGCGTCGTCGGATCGGAGGCGAGCGGGACGGGCGCGAGCGTTGTGTCCGGAGCGCTCGACACGGTCGTCGCGGAGAACGGCCCCGGACTGTTGAGCGGCGAGATCACGATCGCGCCCGGCACCGTCGGCAGATCCATGGCCGTGCTGCCGGTCGTTGCGACCTGTGCCTTGCCCGGAGAGCTGCCGAGCAGCAGCGCCAACATCGTCGCGAGCGCGATCCGCATCATCTTTCGTATTCCTAACTCGTCTCAGTCTTGCGAACGGTGACCTTGCTGCCCTCCGCCAGATTGACCGCGGGATTGAGCACGACTTGATCGCCGGGCTGCACGCCGTCGCGTACCTCGACCGTGGTGCCGAAATCCCTGGAAATCGAGACCTGCTGGAAGTGAACCGTGCCGTTCCGCACCACCACGACGTGGAGACCGTTCTGATCGAACACGAGCGCATCGGAGGGAACCGTCATCGACGGTGTCCTGCGCGGGATCGACAATTCGACCGTGCAATAGATGCCCGGACTGAGCAGGCCGTCGGGATTTGGTACGTCGATCTCGGTCAGCAGCGTCCGGCTTCCCGGCTGTAGCGCGGTCGCGATTCGCGTGACCTTGCCGGCAAACGTCCGCCCCGGAATTTCGGGGACGCGGATGTCCGCATCGACGCCCGGGCCAACGCCGAAGGCCTCGTCCTGCGGCACGAAGACCTGGGTTCGGATCACATTGGAATGCATCATCGTGAACATGAAGGTGGAGCCGGCCTGCACCAGGCTGCCATTGTCCACGTTGCGCTGTGTGACCACGCCGTCGAACGGCGCGACCACACGCTGATACGACTTCTCCTGCTGGAGGACGCGGATCTGCGCCTCCTGCGCTGTGATGTTCGACTGGGCGACGCCCACCGCGCCCTGCTGCGCGCGCAGGGTGAGACGGTCGTTATCGCCCTGCTGCGCCGTCAGCCAGCCTTGCTTGACGAGATTGCTGTCGCGCGAATTGGTGACGTCGGCAAGCTCCCGGCTCGCCTGCGCCTGCTGAAGCGCGGCCTGGTCCTGGGCGAGCGTCGCCTGCGCCTGCGCGATCTGCTGATCCAGCTCGGGCGCGGTGATCTCCACGAGCAGATCGCCCTTCTTGACCCGATCGCCGATATCGACGTAGCGCTTCTCGATATAGCCGCTGGTCCGCGCAAAAATGTTGGCCGCCTCGAACGCAGTCGTCGTCGCCGGCAAACTCACCTTCATGAGGTCGCCGCTGGGCTTGACCGTCGCCACCCGAACTTCGGGAATGTTGGTCCGGACCTGCTCTGCGACAGCGGCTACGTCACGTGCGGCCTGATAGTGCCGCCAAGCGCCGACACCGAGGCCGCCCACAAGCAGCAGAAGCACACCTCCCCCGAGCAGCGCACCACCGTAACGGCGTCCGGATCGTGCGCCCTTGCCCGGCAGCTCCACGATCCGCATGCTTTCCGGCCCGGGGCGATCCGACGCCCCGTCGTCATCGGTCCGTAAGCGAACGTCACTCATTCCGGTTGCTCCTCGAATACGCCGTGGCGGCGCTTGCCGTCGTTGCCCTTGCGCAGCATGGCGAAGAGATAAGGCACGATCAGCAAGGTGGTCGGAGTTGCGAACAACAGCCCGCCGATGACCGCGCGCGCGAGCGCCGCGTTCTGCTCCTCGCCCGGCCCGCCGATCGCCATCGGGATCATGCCCACGATCATCGCCGCCGCGGTCATCAGCACGGGCCGGATCCTGGTCCGGCCTGCGCTCAGCGCGGCCTGGAACGCGGAGTGCCCCTTCAACTGCTCGTCACGCGCGAACGTCACCAGCAGGATGGAATTTGCGGAGGCGACGCCGATCGCCATGATGGCGCCCATCAGCGAGGGCACGTTCAGCGTCGTCCCCGTGATGAACAGCATCGTCACGATGCCGCAGAACGTCGCCGGCAGCGCCAGGATGACGACGAAGGGGTCGCCGAAGTTCTGGTAGTTCACGACCATCAGCAGGTAGACCAGGATCGCCGCAAACAGCAGTCCGATGCCGAGATCGCGGAACGATTGATGCATGCTCTGGATCTGGCCGAGAACCCGAATTGAATTGCCCGGCTGGAGCTGCTTTTGCAGGGTCGACGTCACCTTCTCGATATCGGCCGCGACGCTGCCGAGATCGCGGCCTTGGACACTAGCATAGACGTCGTACACCGGCTGGACATTGGCCTGATTCGAATTGGTGGGAACGGTGCCCCGCTTGAAGGTCGCGACATTGCTGAGCAGCCCGGGCACGGTCTGCCCGCTTGCGGCGAGCGAGGCCGACACCGGCGTGTTGCCGAGCGCGTTGAGCGAATTGGCCCTGTATTCGGGTGTCTGCACCGCCAAATAATAGGGGATGCCCGAGGTCGGATCCGTCCAGAAGTTCGGCGAGACCTGCGCGGAGGAGCTGAGGCTGACGTTGATGTTGGTCGCCACCGTGCTCGCATTGAGGCCGAGTTGCGCGGCCCGGGTACGGTCGATATCGGCATAGAACGCAGGCGCATCGACTTCCTGCTGCAAGTGCGCATCGACGACGCCGGGGATCGCGGCGAGACTCTTCTGGAGCTCCTTGGCCACGGCCAGGTTGTTGGTGCCGTAGCCGACCGTGCGGACATCGATCTGCGCGGGAAGACCGAAGTTCAGGATCTGCGTGACGATGTCGGCGGCCTGGAAATAGAACGTGTCCTCAGGGAATGCCGACGGCAGCACCTGCCGCAGCTTCCTGATGTAATCCGCGGTCGGCTTGTGCCCGTCCTTCAGCGACACGAGGATGGTGCCGTCGTTCACCCCGATCGTCGAGCCGTCGGTGAATGCGAGATTATAGGCCCGCGCCGGCAGGCCGATATTGTCGACGATCAGCGCTCGGTCGTGCTCCGGAATGACTTCGCGGATCTTGTCCTCGACCGCCTGGAAAATCGCCTCCGTGCGCTCGATGCGCGTACCCGCGGGCGCGCGAACATGGAGCTGGATCTGGCCGCCGTCGATGAGGGGATAGAAATCCCTTCCGACATAGCTGAACATGGTGGCTCCCAGCGCCAGCACCAGCACGGCGACGACGGGTATGATCACGCGACGCCGCAGCAGCGTCAGCAGGAGGTTGGAATAGCCATCTCGCAGGCGTTCGAAGCCGCGCTCGAACGCAGCCGAGGCGCGCGCGAAGATGCCCGACGGGCGCTCGCCCTCACCGTGTCGCCGCTCGCACTTCAGCAACAGGCCGATCGTGATCGGCGTCAGCGTCCGCGACAGCCCGTAGGACGCCAGCATCGCGAACACCACAGCGAGGCCAAGCGGCGTGAACAGATATTTGGCCGGGCCTTCCAGGAATACGACCGAAGTGAACACGCAGCTGATCGCGAGCGTCGAGACCAGCGTCGGCACCGCGATCTCGGCGGCGCCATGCAGGGTCGCGTCGGCCAACGGCATGCCCTCCTCGGTCCAGAGCCGGTGGGTGTTCTCGATCGTCACCGTGGAATCGTCGACGAGGATACCGACCGCGAGGGCCAGCCCGCCGAGCGTCATGGTGTTGAGGGTCTCGCCGAGGAAATAGAGGGCGATCAGCGAGGACAGCATCGCCAGCGGGATCGAGATCAGCACGATCAGTGTCGATCGCCATGAGCCCAGGAATACCAGGATCATCAACGCGGTCAGGCCGGCCGCGATCGCGCCTTCGCGCAGCACGCCATCGACCGAATGGGTGACGAAGATCGACTGGTCGAACAGCTCGTTGATCTTCAGCCCCGCCGGCGCCGAGGCGCGGATCGAAGCCAACGCATGCTTTACACCGTTGACGACCGCGAGGGTTGAGGCATTGCCGTTCTTGATGACGCTGAGCAGGACGGCACGGTGGCCGTCCTCGCGCACGATGTTCTGCTGCACCTGGGCGCCATCGCGGACCTGGGCGACGTCCTTCAGGAAAATCGTGGCTCCGTTCGCGAACTTGACCGGGATCATGTTGAGATCCTGGATCGTGGCCGGCGTCGCGTTGGTGCGGACGGTGTACTGGGTGTCGCCGATCTTGGTCGTGCCGGTCGGCAGCGTCAGGTTCTGGGTGTTCACCGCGTTGACGATGTCGAGCGGGGTCAATCCGCGCGACAACAGCTTGTTCGGATCGATGTCGACCATGATCTGGCGATATTTGCCGCCGGCAGGCGTGGGCAAGGTCACGCCCGGAACCGGCGCCAGCTGCTGGCGGACCCGGTAGATGCCGAAATCGTAGAGCTGCTGCTCGTTGAGGCTGTTCGACTCGAGGCTGAGCTGGAGCACCGGCACGCTGGAAGCATTGAACTGCACGATGATCGGCGGCTGGATGCCCGGCGGCATCAGGGCGCGGATGGCGTTGGTCGCGGAGACGATCTGCGAGATCGCGAGGTCGAGATTGACGTCCGGCTGGAAGTAGATCTTCTGGATCGACAGCCCGTTGAGGGTTTGCGCTTCGATGTTCTTGATGCCGCTGACATTGGCGCTGATCGAATACTGGCTGTAGGTGCTGACGCGCTGCTCCATCTCCGGCGTCGACAGGCCGGTATAGCTCCAGATCACCGTCACGACGGGAATCCGGATCTCGGGGAAGATGTCGGTGGGCATCGAGCGAATTGCGATGCCGCCGAGGAACAGGATCAGCGCGGCCAGCACATAGAATGTGTGCGGAAGCCGCAGCGCGAAGCGAACAATTCCCATGGTGGTCTGCCTGGAGCGAGTGACGCGAGATCGTCGGACAGGTGAGGACGGCCGGAGCTCCGTTCAATTGAAATCGAATTCAGAGACCGCATGCGACGGTCCGTGACGTATCCTGCGCGGCGAGCATGACGGCCCGCTTGACCTTGGCAAAGGCGCGCATCTCGATCTGCCTGACACGTTCGCTGGAGATCGACAGTTCGCGGGCCAGCTGATCGAGCGTGACAGGGCATTCCGTCAGCCGCCGCGCCTCGAACACACGACGCTCCCGCGCCGCAAGCCCGCCCAGCGCAACACGCAGGGCTCGCGCACGCCGCTCCGCCTGATCGTGATCGGCGAGCATCGTTTCCGCATCAGTCGCCCCATCGACCAGCAAGGCTTCCAGCTCGGTTCCGCTCTCCTCGCCGCCGACGCGGGCGTTCAGCGACATGTCGCCGTTCAGCCGCGCGTCCATCTCGATCACCTCGCGCGCCGTCACATCGAGCTTGCCGGCGATCAATTCGGCGACGTCGGGCGTGAGCCCGGTCATCACGCTGCCGGTGGCCTTTCTGATCTCGCTGCGGAGCTTGAAAAACAGCTTCTTCTGCGCGGCCGTGGTGCCGATCTTGACCAGCGACCATGAACGCAGGATGTACTCGTGAATGGCGGCCTTGATCCACCAGATCGCATAGGAGGAGAAGCGCGCGCCGCGGCCGGGCTCGAAGCGCGACGCTGCGATCACGAGGCCGAGATTCGCCTCGGCGATCAGGTCGACCAGCGGCAGGCCGTATCCCTTGTAGCCGCGGGCCAGCTTGGCGGCGAGCCGAAGATGGCTGGTGACGAGCGCGTCGGCCGCGCTCCGGTCCCGCGTCTGCTGCCAGCGGTGCGCGAGCTGCTGCTCCTGATCCGGCTCGAGCAGGTCGTAGCGCCTGATGCTGGTGGAATAGGCGCTGAGGAACGGCGTCGACACCGATGCGGCCGGCACGGCAACGGGATCGCGCCTCACGACTTCATGGCTAGTCTGCATTTGTCACTCCTGCGGTCCGGGCCGGCTGATTGATCTCGAAAGCATCGCGCATGACTTGGCTCATCCGATCTCGCTCACACATGTGGGCAGCAATGTCCTGTTACGGTGTCTGATGCTGCCCGCTCTCCCGGTCCAGGCGAGGATCTCGATCCGTCCTCCGGGAGCAGGGCCGATGATCAGCCGAAAGCCGTGCAGCTTGACGATGGCGGCGACCAGGCTCAATCCGAGCCCGACGCCCGGCGTGTTGCGCATCTTGTCGGAGCGATAGAACCGCCGCAGCACCGCCTCGCGCTCGGGCTCGCTGATGCCGGGTCCGCTATCCCGCACGCGCACGAGCGCGGTGTCGTCCTCCGCTTCGAGCGCGAGCTCGACCCGTCCGCCCGATGGCGTGAACTTGATGGCATTGTCGACGAGGTTGGCGACCGCCTCGAACAGCAGGTCGCGGTCGCCCCACACCTGCACGTCGCGGTCGATGACGACGCCGAGCGCGATGCGCTTGTCCTCGGCGATCGGCTCGTAGACGTCGCAGACCTCCCGCAGGATCTCGTCGAGCGCGACGTCGCCAAAGCCTGCCATGCGGCGGTTGTTCTCGATCTCGGTCAGGCGCAGCAGCGCGGTGACGATCGCAAGCGACTGGTCGATGCCGGCGATGGCCTTGTCCGTGATCTCCTGGAGCTCCTCCAGCGTTGCCGCATGCGTTCGCCCGCGCTCCAGCGCTAGGCGGACGCGCGTGAGCGGCGTCCTGAGATCATGAGCGATGTCGTTGCCGACCCCGGCAAGCGCGTTGATCATCGTCTCCATCTCGTCGAGCATGCCGTTGACGATTCTGGCAAGCCGCGCAAAGGAATCGTCCGCATTGCCCTCGGGCAGGCGCTCGCGCAGCTCGCCGGCGACGATGCGCTGGACCCGCTGGTTCACCTCCTCAACGCGCCGGTGGGCACGGACGCTCAGCCAGGCACCGGCGAGCAGGCAGAGGCTGAAGGCCGGCAGCAGGCCGAGGGCCAACGCCTCGCCCACAACGCTCGATATCTCGCGCGTCTCGTCGACGTTGCGCCCGATCACCAGGACATCGCCGCCATCGAGACGCCTGCCGACCGCCCTGACGACCGGACTGTGAGCGGCCGGCCTTTCGAACGGATCGAGCCGGACGCCCTGCGCCGTGCCATCGAGTCCGAGCGCGCGCGGCAGGTGATCGATATTGCCGGCGAGGCGGGTGCCGCCGGCATCGAACAGTCCTGCGTACTGCACGCCCCGGGAATCCTGTCCGAGATGATCCGAGATCGCGCCGACGCGCCGCGCCGGCGGCAGGTCTGCGATGAAGTGGATCTGCGTGGTGATCATGCGATCGGATCGCGCGACCAGATAGGCATCGAGCTTCCAGTAGATGAACGCGAACAGCGCGACCACGAACAGCGCGAAGGCGGCCGCCACGGCCAGGGCCCAGAGGAACGTGCTGGAACGGATCAACTGGCTCTGATGCATCCCGCGCCCCCTATTGCCGCGATCGCAGGACGAAGCCGGAACCACGGACATTGTGGATCAGCTGCGTCTCTCCGGGGCCGTCGACCTTGTGACGAAGCCGGCCCATGTGCACGTCGATCAGGTTCGTGGTCGCCGGGACGAATTTGTAGTTCCAGACCTCTTCGAGCAGCATCGCGCGCGTCAGCAGCTGATCGTTCCGGCGCATCATGTATTCGAGCAGGCGGAATTCGCGCGGCAGCAGGTTGAGCTCGCGCTCACCGCGGCGCGCGGTGCGGTCGATCAGGTCGACCTCGAGCGGCCCGACACGCAAGACGGTCTCGCAGCTGTCGACCGGACGGCGCAGCAGCGCCTCGATCCGCGCGACCAGCTCGACCAGCGCGAACGGCTTCGTCAGGTAGTCGTCCCCGCCCATGCGCAATCCGCGCACGCGGTCGTCCACAGCACCGAGCGCGCTCAGCACCAGCACCGGCGTCCTGACCAGGTCCTTGCGCAGCGCCTCGACCACCGCAAGCCCGTCCATGCCCGGCAGCATGCGATCGACGATCATGGCATCCGGGCTCGACGCGCGCGCCCGGTCGAGACCGTCGATGCCGTTGCCGATCCATTGCACCTCGAAGCCGCGATCGGCGAGCTCGGCGACAATCGCCTCGGCGGTCTCGGTGTCGTCCTCGATCAGGAGAATCCGGTTCATGGTCTTGGGCCCATGGTCCGCGCGGCGTCTTGGCGCGCGGCGGGACAACACGGGCTCGGCATCGCGCGGCGTCATGCTCAATGCCCGCGCGGGTCGAATGCGCGACGCTGATGCCGCCTGATGGAGGCCACCCGCTGCGCGACGAGATAGTGCTGCGGCGCATGCAGCGCCACTGAATTTCGGTTCATGATGTCGGCGGCGCGCCGCGCCAACATTGCAAATGTAACGGCGATGCGTCTTGCCAATGTCGTGATCATCTTTCCGGCTCCGCGGCCAATTGCGCTGGATCGAACATATGCTCTCAACGCACGCGCTGTAGTTTCAGGGGCCACGGATGTTATGCATTCGCACGATCGTGGTCGCGACGTTGACCAGGCTCACGGCCCGTTGAAATGCGGTGAGCAATTCGTGCATTTGAATCGCGCCCGGTTGCTCACACCTTGATGCCGAGCCGGCTTGCTCGGCCTGATGTCATCAAGGAGAACGCCAATGACCACGTCCAAACTGTTGTCGATGGGATTGATCGCGGCTGCCATGCTGGGTGGCCCCGCCATGGCGCGCGAGCACCATCGTGTCGTGCAGCAGCCGGCGATGGAAGCCGATACGGTCGCAACCAACGCGCCGCTCTATTATCCGGGCGAGCGGGCCTGCGTTCCCGCGCCGCGCGTCGGCGCCTTCGCCACCGCACCGTGGACCGGCAACAACGTTCCGTGCGAGCCGGGCACCGGCAGCTATTGATCGCAGGATTGCGGCCGGCCGTGTCACGCCGCGCGGCTGCACATCGAATGACAGGGAGCGGGCTGCTTCATTCAGCCCGCTCCTTCGCGTGCGCGGCGTCCGTGTGAGGCCCGCTGATGTCCGCGGGCGGCACACCTGATCTCTGACGTCGAATTCAGTTGGATTGCCGCGAACCGCACCTACCTCTCTCTCATCACGGGCCCGGTCATCGACAGCCTCGCGTGCAGCACGGCCGGGCCGCTCAACACGAGAGGAGTTTTCCATGACACGCGCAATCATGATTCTGGCAACAGCAGCGCTCGCCTCGACGCTCGCCATTGGTGCCGCCAACGCGCATGGCGGCGGTGGCGGCGGTCACGGCGGTTTTGGCGGCGGCTTCGGCGGCGGACATGCGGGCTTTGGCGGCGGCGGGCATTTCGGCGGCATGGGCCATGAGGGCGGATTTGGCGGCGGCGCCCGCTTCGGCGGCGAGCATCTCGGCTTCAATGGTCACGCCGGCGGCTTCCGCCAGCACGCGTTTCACCGCTTCGGTCGCGGCGGCTATGGATTCTACGGCGCTTATCCGGATTGCTACGACTGGTACGGGCTGCATCCCGGCCGCCCATTGCCGCTGAGCTGTAGCTAGCTCGGCGCGCGCGAAGCCATCAGCACTCGCAGGATGGGTCAAGCGAAGCGAAACCCGTCAAGCTCTCGCGCCAACCCGAAGGGCTCCACCCATCCTGCGCGCTCACGCCCTCACCCAAGTTCAAACGCCCCCTTCGCGGCCTTCACCGACGAGGCGATGAACCGGTGCACTTCCTGCACCCGGCGCGTGGCGTGCGTGTCGGGGTGTGAGGTCAGCCAGTAGCTCCGGACGAAGCGCACATCGGGCAGCAGGCGGCGGAGTTCGGGATAGCGGCTTGCGGCGTAGTCGTGCAAAATGCCGATGCCGTGTCCGGCCCGGACCGCCTCGATCTGCGCGACGATGCTGCCGCATTCGTAGCGGCGGGACATCAGCCGGCCGAGCTCTGCGGCATAGTCGAGCGCGCGGCTATAGGCGAAATCCTCGATGTGGGTGACGAACAGGCGGCCCGCGAGATCGGCCTGCGCCTCGATCGGGCCCTCGCGTTCCAGATAGGCTTGCGAGGCGTAGACGCTGAGGCTGTAGTCGGTGAGCTTGGACAGGATCAGCCGGCCCTGCTTCGGCCGGTCCAGCGTGATCGCGATATCCGCCTCGCGGCGCGACAGCGAGAAGGTGCGCGGCAGCGGCACGAGCTGGATGATCAGTCCCGGGTGGCGCGCGGCCAGTGCGCCGAGATGCCCGGCGAGGAAGAAATTGCCGAGGCCATCGGGCGCGCCGACGCGCACCGTGCCGCTGACGGTGTCGGCGCTGCCGCCGATGCTGGCGCCGACTTTGAGAAACTCGCTTTCGGCGCGCTCGGCCGCCTGCACCAGGGCCTCGCCCGCCGCCGTCAGCGTGCAGCCGGCGGTGTGGCGATCGAGCAGCTTTGCCTTCAGGCTCTTCTCCAGCGCGGTGAGCTGGCGCGCCACCGTCGTGTGATTCAGGCGCAGGTTCTTCGACGCCTTGAGGATCTGGCCGGCACGCGCGACCTCCAAAAATATCCTCACCCGCTCCCAATCCATCGATTTTCCCTAACTACGCTTTCTGCACGACGGAGATTTGATCTCATTCGGTCGATGTGCAGTTTTATGCGCCTAGATCGACCGGGATCAAGCACGATCAGGTCCGACGTGGTTCTGCTCGTCTTCCACGATGAGGATGGTCCGGGTCGTCATCGGCTGCCCGTCTCATCCGCGCTGCAAACTCCGCTCATCTCCCGGCGGCACCGGCCTCCCCACGATGGGCGATGAGGGCATAGGCGACGGGCACCACGAACAGCGTGAACAGCGTTCCGATCGACAGGCCGGTGGCGATGACGAGGCCCATATTGTAGCGGGAGACCGCGCCCGCGCCGCTCGCCGTGACCAGCGGCAGGACACCGAGCACCATCGCCGCCGTCGTCATCAGAATCGGCCGAAGCCGGATCGTCGCAGCCTCGATGATGGACTCGGAGCGGCCCTTCCCCTCGGCGCGGAGTTCGTTCGCCACCTCGACCATCAGGATGCCGTGCTTGCTGACGAGTCCCATCAGGGTGACGAGGCCAACCTGGGTGTAGATGTTGATGCTGGCGCCGCCGAGGCCGACGCTGATGAAGATCAGCGCGCCGGCGAGCGACATCGGCACCGAGACCAGGATGATGACGGGATCCCGGAAGCTGTTGAAGAGCGCGGCGAGCGCGAGATAGATGATGATCAGCGCGAACAGGAACGTCGCGACGAAGCCGCCCGACTCCAGCTCCAGCTGACGGGAGGCGCCGGCGAAGTCGACCGAGTAGCCGGCCGGGAGGGATCTTGCGATCGTCTTCAACGTCGCCAGCGCATCGCTCATCGCGACCCCCGGCATCGCCACGCCTGAAATGGTCGCCGCGTTGATCTGCTGGAAATGGTTGAGCGTCTGTGGAACGGTCTTGTTGTCGAGATGGGCGACGGTGGCCAGCGGCACCATCGTGTTGTTGCTGGTCCGGATCTGATAGTCGAGCAATTGCTCGGTGGTGAGGCGGTCGTTCTGCCGGACCTGCGGGATCACCTTGTAGGAGCGGCCGTCGAGGCTGAAATATTCGACGTAATTGCCGCCCAGCATGGTCGCCAGCGCGCCGCCGAGATCGCTCATCTTCAATCCGAGATCGCCGGCCTTGTCGCGATCGAACACCACGGTGCTCTTCGGCTTGTCGATCTTGAGGTCGTTGTCCAGAAAGATGAACTGTCCGGTCTTGAGCGCCTCGGCCATGAAGTTGCGGGCGACCCCGTCGAGCTCGTCGAACGAGCCCGTCGTGCCGATCACGAACTGGATCGGCAGACCGTTGCTGCCCGGCAGCGGCGACGGCTGGAAGGCCACCGAGCGCGTGCCGGCGATGCCGTTGAGCAGCGTCTGCAATTCGGGCTGCAACGTCTTGGTCGTCGCGGTCCGCTCGTCCCAAGGCTTGAGCACCCAGCCGCCGATCGCCTGCGAAGGCGTGTCGATCTGGAAGACCACGCCGGTCTCGGGCCGCTTGGCGATGAGATCGTAGAGCTGCTGGCCGTAGAACTGGCGCTGCTCGGCCGTGGCCGAAGGCGATGAATTGGTCAGCGTCAGCACCACGCCCTGATCCTCGTCGGGCGCGAGCTCGCTCTGCGAGTTCAGATACAGCCAGGGAATGCCGGCGAGCAGCAGCAGCGCGAACACCACCACCACGGCTTTGGTCTCGAAGACAGATTCGAGCAGGCGGCGATAGCCGGCGGTCAGCCGTTCCAGCACGTGGTCGATCCTACGCACCAGGCGCGCCTCCCAGTTCGTGGCATCCCGCTCCGTCCGCCGCAGCAGCCAGGCGCAGTTCATCGGCGACAGCGTCAGCGCAATGACCGCCGACACCGTCACCGCGCCGGCGAGCGTAAAGGCGAACTCCGTGAACAACGCGCCGGTGAGGCCGCCCTGGAAGCCGACCGGCACATACACCGCGATCAGGACCACGGTCATCGCAAGAATGGGGCTGGCGAGCGCGCGCGCCGATTGGAGCGCGGCCTCGATCGGCGTCTCCCCCTGGTCAATCAGGCGATGGACGCTCTCGACCACGATGATGGCGTCGTCGACCACGAGCCCGATCGCGAGCACCAGCGCCAGCAGCGTCAGCAGGTTGATCGAAAAGCCCATCAGCAACATCAGGGCGAAGGTGCCGATCAGCGACAGCGGGATCGCGATCACCGGGATCAGGACCGACCGCCAGGAGCCGAGGAACAGGAAGACGACGATGGTCACGATGGCGACCGCCTCGACCAGCGAGTGGACGACCTCGTCAATCGAGCTGTTCACGAACGCGGTCGAATCGTAGAGAATCTCGCTGATGATGCCGTTCGGCAGGTTCGCGTTGATGTCGGGAAGGGCCGCCTTCACCCCCTTGATGACGTCGAGCAAATTGGCGGTCGGCGCGACCTGGATGCCGAGATAGACGGCCGTCTTGCCGTTGAACCTGGCCGAGCTGTCGTAATCGTCGTTGCCCAGCGTCACGCTGGCGACGTCCTTCAGGCGGATGATGGCGCCATTGGTCTGCTTGACCACGAGGTTGCGGTACTGCTCCAGCGAGTGAAGATTGGTCGTGGCCGAAAGGTCGACCTGGACCAGCCGTCCCCGCGTCGAGCCGAGCCCGGAGATGTAGTCATTGCCCGACAGCGCGGTGGAGACATCGCTGGCCGTCAGCCCATAGCCGGCGAGCTTGTCAGCGTCGAGCCAGGCACGCAACGCGAACTTCTTGCCGCCGAGCAGCTCCGCGGTCTGCACCCCCGGCACGGCTTGCAGCCGCGGCTGCACCACGCGCATGAGATAGTCGGTGATCTGGTTGGGAGCCAGCACGTCGCTCGCAAAGCCGATATACATCGCATCGATGGTCTGGCCGACCTTCAGCGCCAGCGTCGGCTGCTGGGTGCCGCTCGGAAGCTGGTTGAGGACGGAGTTGACCTTGGCATTGATCTCCGTCATCGCCTTGCCCGAATCGTAGTTCAGCCGCAGGTTCACCGTGATCGTGCTGGTGCCGGTGATGCTGCTGGAATTCATGTAGTCGATGCCGTTAGCTTGGGCGATGGCATTTTCCAGCGGCGTCGTGATGAAGCCGGCGATGATATCGGAATCCGCACCGGCATAGGCCGTCGTCACCGTGACGATGGCGTTCTGGGTGCGCGGGTATTGCAGGATCGACAGCGAGGTCATCGACCGCAACCCGAGGACCAGGATCAGCGCGCTGACCACGATGGCCAGCACCGGGCGGCGGATGAAGATGTCCGTGAAACGCATCGTATCGGCTCTTCTCGTGTTTCTCGGCTGGCGCGTCGTTACTGGTCGACGACGGTCGGCGCCGCCTCGGCCAGCGGCACATGGGAATTGTCGATCTTGACCGGGCTGCCGTTGCGAAGCTTGATCTGGCCCGCGATCACCACGCTCTCGCCGGGCTTGATCCCGTCGGTCACGGCGATGCGGTCGCCCTTTGCCGGTCTGGTCTTGACGAACATCTGCCGCGCGGCGCCCTGCCCGTCGTGCAGATTGTCGACGACATAGACGAGGTCGCCATAGGCGTTGTTGACGATCGCGGTGAGCGGAACGGTGACGATGTCCTCGGGCTTGCCGATGTCGATCTCGGTCTTGGCGAACATGCCAGGCAGCAAGCGCGCGGGATTGTTTGCGATCGTCGCCCGGACCTGGACGTTGCGGCTGCCGCTATCGACCTTGGCGTTGATCGCCGAGATGCGGCCAGTGAAGCGTTCGCCGGGAAACGCGTCGACCGTCGCGGTGACATCCTGCCCGATGCGGATCGGGGCCAGCGCCTGCTGGGGCAGGTAGAAATCGACGTAGATCGGATCGAGGCTTTGCAGGGTGACGATGGTGGTGCCGGCGCTCAGGAACTGGCCGATGTCGACGGCGCGGATGCCGAGCCTGCCGGCGAACGGCGCCTTGAGCGTCTTCTGCTCGACGATCGCCTTCTGCTGCTCGACCAGGGCCCTGGCGTTCTTCAGATTGGCCTTGTCGCTGTCCAGCGTGGCCTGGCTGACGGCGTTGAACTTGATCTGCTCCTCGTCGCGCTTGAGCACGATCGCGTAGTTCTCCGCGGTCGCCTGTAACGACTCCAGCTTGGCGACGTCGTCGGTCGCCACGAGCTGGAGCAAGGGCTGTCCCTCGGCCACCTCGTCTCCGGACGAGAACTGGATGCGCTGCACGATCCCGGAGGCCTGTAGCGCCAGGTCGGCGCCGTTCACGGCGCGCAGCGAGCCGACCGATGAGAGCGTCGATCGCCACGACGCGGTGGCCGCAACCACCGTGGAGACGGTCTGCGGCGGATTCGCCATGGCGCCGACCGCTTTGCGGATCATCATGCCCTTGAAGGTCTGGAAACCGTAGAGGCCACCGAACAGAACGGCCATCGCGGCCAGCATGATGGTCATGCGCCTGGTCATCGCGCAGCTTCCTGGGTTGAGCGGTTGGGGCCGGCGAAATAGCCGGGATTGACGCGGGGCGCGGCATCGGGCGTCAGATCGGGCCTGTTCCACCAGCCGCCGCCGAGCGCCTGGAACAGCGCCGCGGTGTCGGAGAAGCGCGCGGCCTGCGCCTTGATGCGCGCGATGCGCGCGTTGAGGTAGGATTGCTGGGCGGTAATGACGTTGGCGTAGGGGACCGCACCGGTCTTGAACTGCTCGATCGACATGGACAGGCTGTCCGACGCGGCCTTCTCGGCCTCCGCCTGCGCCTTCAGCGTCGCGGCGTCGTACTGAATCGCCCGCAGCGAATCGGCGACGTTCTGGAACGCCGATATCACCGTGCTCTTGTAGGCCGCCATGTCCTGCTCGAACAGCGCAACGTCTGACTCCTTGGTGTGATAGAGCGTGCCGCCGTCCAACAGCTTCTGCGTGATGGTGGACGTCGCGTCCCACGCGATCGTGCCCGGCGAAAACAGCTTGCCCGCCCCGCTTGCGCCGTAGCTGCCCGACAGCGTGACCTGCGGCAGGAGATTCGCGACGCCGACGCCGACCGTCGCGGTGGCCTGGTGCAGCGTCGCCTCGGCCTGGCGGATGTCCGGCCGCTGCCGGACCAGCGCCGAGGGCAACGACACCGGGAGGCGTCCGGGCAGACGCAACTCGGCAAGGGCGACATGCTCGCCGCGATCGTCGCTGGGCAGCCGCCCGAGATAGGCCATCAGTTGATTGCGCTGCTGCGCCAATTGTTTCTGGAGCGGAGGCAGCGTCGCCTTGGCCTGTGCGAGGGTCGATTCCTGTGACAGCACATCCGACTTCGAGACGGCCCCGATCTCGAACTGGTGCTGGATGCGCGCGAGTTGATCCGTCTCGGCCTTGACGATGTCCTCGGTCGCGGAGATCTGGTCGCGCAGCGAGGCGTCGGTGATCGCGGCGGTGACGACGTTGGCGGTCAGCACCAGATACGTCGCCTCCAGCTTGAACGCCTGGTAGTCGGCCTGCGCCTCGAGCGCTTCGACCTGCCGGCGTGTGCCGCCCCAGAGATCGAGCGCATAGGACACGCTGACCGAGGTGTTGAAGAGCTTGTATTGCGGCCCCTGCTCGCGCGCCGCCGATCCGCTTCCGCTGACTTGCGGAAACAGGGATCCCTGCTCGGCGAGCGCATTCTCGCGGGCGGCCCGCAGCGCGAATTCGGCGGATTGGACGTCCGGATGGTTGCGAACCGCTTCGTCGACGAATCCCGTGAGCTTGCGCGAGCGGAACAGTGCCCACCAGACGCCCGAGACATCGCTTCCAGGCGCGAACGATTGCGAATTGCCGCCCGGCGTTCTGGTGCTCTCGGCCGAGGCGAGTTGGGGCTCATGCGTGTAGCGACTGACGGCCGGAGCGTCGGGCGCGACGAAGTTCGGCCCGACCGCGCATGAGGCGAGCAGCATGGCCGGCACGGCAACGCCGGCCGAAAGCCGCGCGCGCACGACCATCGACGGACGAACAGGACCCCCGGTTCGCCGCCCCGATAAATTCCCCTGTCTTCCCAAAACGCTACTCTTTCGCCCCAATAATAGAACCATACGGTTCAGTATCGATAATAAGCGAGATCCATCCTGTCAAATAACCGTACCGTGAAGTTCTATTGCTGGACAGAAACGTGCGAGGCGGGGCAACGCCGCGCCAGACGATGGCCAGGCCGCATCGGCGCGGGCGGATCATCCCGCAGCCCGGACAGCGAGGCCTGTCGCGCTCGATGACGACGAGCGGAGCCGCCCGCTATCAACCGGCCCCGCCGTTGCGGCAGGCCGCCAGAAAGAACGCAACGCTTTCCGCCACATGGGTGCGGATCTGCGGTCGCAACGATTTGGGATCTTCGCCCGTCACCGCCCGGAGCAGCAGCGGTGCGACCGCGAGGTCGAGGAAGAACTGTGCGGTCCTGGGCAGACGTTCCGGCGCGAAGGCGGAGTGCTGCCTGTCCTGTTTCGACAGGGTCACCTCCTGCAAGATGGTGACAGCGTGATGGGTGCCGCGCTCGCGCATCATGCGCCCGACCTTGGCCAGGTCGGGGAAACGACGCGCTTCGGCAACGGCCAGCCGTATGAAATCGATTCCGTCGGCGGCGAGCACGTGCTTGAGGATCTCGCTCGCCAGCGCCGTGAGGCGCTCCTCGATCGTATCGCCCGGCGACGAGGCGTTCTCGTATCCCTGCTGCACCTTTTCCGAGTTGCGGATCGCGATCGCAGCGAACAGGGCCTCCTTGGTGGGGAAGCGCGCGTAGATCGTTGCCTTGCTCGCATGCGCAAGGCTTGCGATCTCCGCGACACTGACGCCGAGCCCACGTGCCAGGAAAAGCTCACGCGCAGCGTCGAGGATCCGCTCGTCGACTTCTGCGGCCAGCTCCTTGGGCGGACGGCCGGTGCGGACAGCCTGCGGAGCCTTTGCCCTCGTCACCTTCTGCATTCCCTTACCTCGACGACGTTCGCCCCGACAGGGCTCATGGCGCAAGACCGATCCTTGTCTGCGCAAGGATTTAGCGAAGCGCGCGGAGGAAGTAAATGGAACCGAATGGTACATATCCCACCGTGGCGGTTGCGCCCATGTTCGGCATCGACCGGCGCGTCAGACAGCGGACGCGAGCTCGCGTTCTCGCGACCGATTTCGCCCGAGCTTTGCTTGATCGCTCCACCCTCTTGAGCCAAGAGGGCGCAGGGAAGGCCGAGTGCCGACCTCGCACCCACGGTCCGCTGCGCGAAAGGATGCGCAGAAGGAGACCGCACAGCAGCATACAGGTGGCGCCGATCACTCGGCCTTCCCTGCGCGATGGTCGGACGGCTTATGCCGTGCTCTCCCGGGAGCCGAGTTCCCTCTGGCCTCCCTCGCCTCGCGAATTTGGATGATGCTGTCGGCCCGGTCGGGCTCGCACACACCTCCGCGAAAGCTTGACCGTAGCAACGACGGCCAGGACCACACGGTTTTGCCGTACGCACGGCCCGCCATGTCGCCGCAGTATTTCCAGCCCTGTCGACGAAGCCGGAAACTTACAGGCGAGACGAAGCCTAACAGCGCCGTTCGTCCGCACGCGGTCGCGAGCTCACAGGGACTACCCGCCCTGCCCGCACCTTTTCGTGCCGACGCTGCCGCGTCCACCGCAAGCCCGGCTCGCGATCAAGACGACCTCAAGATCGCCCCTCAAGGATGAGCCGGGATGGGCCAACACATACGCCGTTTCCGAATTTCGGTAAAGTGGAATATTTTTGTCGGGAGGGGTTGACGGGGTGCGGGGTGTTTTGCCCGACGGGCATCTATTGGCCGTCAAATTGCTATTGATCAAGGGCGTCTTGCCAGTAGCGGCAGAAAGTCCTCGCGGCGCGAACAGGCGAAAGCGAGGGCATAGATACATGCGAGCACACCGAACAACGAATGATCGCGTCACTGCGAAAGCATCTCGACAGCCAGGCGATTAAATTGCTCGAAGACGTCACGGCGCAATCCTCGATGCTGCCAGCTCGAATGGGATCCGCGTTCTCACGATAGACCGACGATGGACCGAACGGCCAAAGTTCCGAGGAGCGCCAAGCTAAACCAAATTAGCGGGATGGGTAGAACGGAGCGGAACCCGTCAAAGTCCTTTCGAGCGAAAGCTGCCTCAATCAATAGATATGCCCAGATTGATCTGGTAGATTTATGCATGCTCTGGTAGCATTGACTTGGGCAGGCATCTGTTGTCCCGCATAAAAAAAGGAAAGCCATGAAGACGTTGGCAATGTCCGCTTTTGCTCTTGTCGCCATGTCGGTTGCGCCAGTGAGTTCCGCCCCCATCAAAGTCGCGGCCCAAACCAGCAATGGCCCCGGGGTTGTCGAATGCTCCCTGTCCAACGCTGCGGGTCGCAACTGTAGAAACGTTCTCAACTTCAAGACTTTCTACGAGTGCCAGACCAACAGGATGGAGCGGGGCTGGACCAGCATTGAGAGCTCCAACTACTGCCGGGCCGTCAACCTGAAATAAGGAAGGCTGCGCGGGCCGGGGACCGAGGCCGGCTTTGCAACCTCTGCCCCGCGCTTCGGCCGCTCAACGAAAAGCTCCCAGCGCCTCGTGCGATGGCACAGGTCAAACGCAAGATCGGTCGGCAGGTCGAAAAGCCTCGCCAATCCAAAGCGCATTGGCTCGACGCGATTGTAATTTACCGCAGCATACGCCTGTGGTAGAATAGAATTTGCAATCGGGAAGGCCATATGAAACCTGCGCGGCCGCCATCTCCACCGCTTGGCCGGCCGCCCGGGTCCAGGCTGCAAGCCTCATCCCGCCAGCCTTCTGCGGCGGACCAGCGACAACCCGATCCCCAACACCCCGACCCACAACACCCGTATGGATGCTCGATGAACTACCGCTGCACATGCGGTATGGACTATGTCGTGGTCCCGAAAGAGATCCCCCTCGCGAACGATGAGCAGGTCATCTGCGACTGCGGATGCCCCCCTGAAGCTCCGCTGGAGCTCACGAAACTTCGACTACGAGCCTGTTCATCGCGTGCCGGCGAAGGAGGCCCGAAAACCCTAACGTTCCAGCCGCAGGGGTCATCGGGCTCCTGTCCCATGTCAGAAGACGTACAGGCGATCGCGCGTAATGGATACTTCCGTCCCACAGAACGAGATCTCGCAACGTTTGCTTCCAAAGCACCTCAGGACCCTGGAAGCAGAATCCATCGAGATCATGCGCGAGGTCGTTGCCGAATTCAAAGCGCCCGTGATGCTGTATTCGATCGGCAAGGATTCTGCCGTCATGCTGCATCTGGCCATCAAGGCATTCCATCCGGCCAGACTTCCCTTCCCCCTTCTCCACGTCGACACGACCTGGAAATTTCGCGAGATGATTGTATTTCGCGACGAGACCGTGCGACGTCTCGGGATCGATCTGATCGTGCATGTCAACGAGGACGGGTTGGCGCGCGGCATCGGCCCCATCGCCTCCGGATCTTCGGTGCATACCCAGATCATGAAGACGGAAGCGCTCAAGCAGGCGCTCGACCTCCACGGCTTCGACGCGGCGTTTGGCGGGGCGAGGCGTGACGAGGAGAAGAGCCGGGCCAAGGAACGCATTTTCTCGTTCCGCTCGCCGGGCCATGTCTGGGACCCGCGCAACCAGCGGCCCGAATTGTGGAACCTGTTCAACACGCGGATTCGACCGGGCGAGACCATCCGCGTCTTCCCGCTGTCAAACTGGACCGAGCTCGACATCTGGCACTACATCATGCTGGAAGACATTCCCGTGGTGCCGCTCTACTTCGCCAAGCGGCGTCCCGTGGTGCGGCGCGACGGTGCATGGATCATGGTTGACGACGATCGCCTGCCGCTGGCGCCCGGCGAGCAGGTGGAAATGCGGCGCGTTCGATTTCGGACGCTCGGCTGCTATCCACTGACGGGAGCGATCGAGTCCGACGCCGTCACGCTCGAGGACATCGTCGCCGAGATGCGCTCGACGCGCCTGTCGGAACGCCAGGGCCGCCTCATCGACAGCGATGAGACCGCATCGATGGAAAAGAAGAAGCGCGAAGGTTATTTTTGATGGACGGCGTCGATGGTCCCGCCGCGCACGCGGGCAAGGATCTCCTGAGATTCCTGACTTGCGGATCGGTCGATGACGGCAAATCCACCCTGATCGGACGCCTCCTTCACGATTCCAAGCAGATCTTCCAGGATCAGCTGTCGGCGCTTGCCAGGGATTCGGCACGCTACGGCACGACGGGCGATCATGTCGACTTAGCCCTTCTCGTCGATGGCCTGGAGGCCGAACGCGAGCAGGGCATCACGATCGATGTCGCGTATCGTTTTTTCAGCACATCGAGGCGATCCTTCATCGTCGCCGACACGCCTGGGCATGAACAGTACACGCGGAACATGGCAACCGGGGCATCGAAGGCCGACCTTGCCGTCCTGCTGATCGACGCCCGCAAAGGCGTTCTGATCCAGACACGCCGGCATTCACTGATCTGCTCCCTGCTCGGTCTGCGCCACGTCGTTCTCGCGGTGAACAAGATCGATCTGGTGTCGTATGATGCCGACGTCTTCGAACGGATCGTCTCCGAATATCGCGCCTTCGCATCCGACCTCGGCTTCTCCGCCATCGCGGCCATTCCGATTTCGGCGCGCAACGGCGACAACGTCATGATCCGGTCGGACCAGACGCCCTGGTACCGCGGCCCAACCCTGCTGGACTATCTCGAGACCGTCGATGTCACGCAGGAAATGACCGAAAAGCCGTTCCGCTTCCCGGTGCAGTGGGTCAATCGCCCCGGACCTGATTTCAGGGGATATGCCGGAACGGTCGCTTCCGGCACCGTCCGTGTCGGCGACCCCATCTCCGCCGCCGGCTCCGGCCAGACCGCACGCGTCAAGGAGCTCCTCACCTATGACGGGCCACAGCCATCGGCGCAGGCAGGTGACGCCATCACGCTGACACTGACCCATGAGATCGACATCTCGCGCGGCGATCTCCTGGTCAGCCCGACGTCCACCCCTGAAATCTCGGATCAATTTGCCGCCCATATCATCTGGATGAGCGATCAGGCGCTGATGCCGGGCCGCTCATATCTCGCCCGCATCGGCACCAGGACCACGCCGGTCAGCGTCACCGGACTCAAATACAGAATCGACGTCAATACGCGCGAGCATCTGGCGACCCATACGCTGGGCCTCAACGATATCGGCTTCTGCAATTTATCGACAGGGGCGCCGGTTGCGTTCGATCCATACGAGCAAAACCGCAAGACCGGCTCGTTCATCATGATCGACCGGTTGACCAACAACACGCTGGCCGCGGGCATGATTGCTTTCGGCCTGCGACGCGGCACCAACATCCACTGGCAGACGACCCTGATCGGGAAGGCGGAGCGGGCCGCGCACAAGCACCAGAGGCCGACCATTGTCTGGCTCACCGGCCTGTCAGGCGCCGGCAAATCGACCATCGCCAACATGGCAGAACGGCAGCTTCACGCCGCCGGTCATCACACCATGATGCTTGACGGCGACAACGTCCGGCACGGGCTCAACCGTGACCTCGGCTTCACGGAGCCGGACCGGGTCGAAAACATCCGGCGCGCCGGCGAGGTGGCGAAACTCATGGTGGACGCGGGGCTGATCGTGCTGTGTTCCTTCATCTCCCCCTACCGCGCAGAGCGTGACATGGTCCGGCGTCTGGTCGGAGATGGGGAATTCGTCGAGGTCTTCGTCGATACGCCGATCGACGAATGCGCCAAACGCGATCCCAAGGGGCTCTACGCGAAGGCGAAGGCCGGCGAGATCAAGAATTTCACCGGCTTCGATGCGCCCTATGAAGCCCCCGAAAATCCCGAGATACACTTGCAGACGATCGGCCAGCAACCTGAACAACTGGCCCAATGTCTCGTCAGGAAGCTGACCGAGCTCGGGATCGTGGGATAAGCGGCGCGGCACGACCTGTCATCACGGCTCGTATGGATTGATTTCACGCGCGGCCTGAAGGCTTGCGCGCGACTCGGTCCGGGCCCGGCCAAATCGAATTGTCGCCTCCACGGCCGCGTCGATGTCATGGATTTCGGTGCGATGGTTGACGATCGCCGCGCGGATGGCGAGTTGACCGCCGAGCACGGTGGTCGAGGGCGCAACGATCCCGGATTCGTGCAGATCGGCGGCGATCGCGGCGTTGACCGTATCCGGATCGGCGCAGCGATAGCGGAAGCAGACGATGTTGAGCTGCACCGGCGCCAGCAGCTCCAGTTCGGGATGGGCCTCCACCCGACGCTTCATGTACTGCGCCAGCTCGCATGTCCTGGAGATCACCGCGCCGATCCGGGCGGCACCGTGAACCTTGATGGTGAACCAGGTCTTCAGAGCCCTGAAGCCGCGTGACAAGTCCGGACCGAAGTCGCAAAACCAGGGCGATCCGGCAGCCAGTCCACGCGTCTCTCGCCGGAGATAGGCAGCCGGATTGGTGAAAGTCGCGAGATGCTGGGCACCGTCCCGCACCATGATGAAGCCGGCGTCGTAAGGCACCTGCCCCCATTTGTGAAAATCGAATGCGAGGGAATCCGCCTTCTCCATGCCGGCCAGACGTGGCGCAATCTCCGGCGCGAGCATTCCGAGCGCGCCGAACGCTCCGTCGACGTGAAACCAGATAGCCTCGCGCTCGGCGATCGCGGCAAGCGCCTCCAGATCGTCGATCGCCCCGATATCGACGCTTCCCGCCGTGCCGACGATCAGGAACGGACGAAGGCCCCGCGCGCGGTCATCGACGATGGCCTTCTCGAGCAAGGCAACGTCGATGGCATGATTTGCGTCTGTCGGAATCTGCCGCAGAGAATCCGTGCCGATGCCGGCGAGGTCCATGGCTTGCGAGATACAGCCATGCGCGGCTGCCGACGTATAGGCAACGAGGCCGCCAAAGGCGCCGATCCCCGCTCGGCGCACCTCGTCACCGGCCATGGCATGCCGCGCCACCAGCAACGCGATCATGTTTGCCATCGACGTGCCCGTGACAAACAGGCCCGTGGCGCCGGCCGGAAAGCCGAACAACTCACGTGCCCAGTGGCCGATCTGCTTCTCGACCTCCATCGGCACATGGTCTCGCCCGCCGAGATTTGCATTGAGGCCCGCCGCAAGCATCTCCGCGAGCATGCCATCCGGATTGCCGCCGCCATGGACCCATCCCATGAAGCCGGGGTGCGCATTTCCGGTGGCGAATGGAAGGATATTTGCCATGAACTCCTCGTGCACGACGGCAAGGTCGGTCGGACCTGCCGGGAGAGGCTCGCGGAAACGCGCGCGGACACCATCGGGGATGGGTTGCCAGACAGGACGCGCGCGAATGCCTTCGAGATAATCGAGCATATCGTCGAGCATCCTGTGGCCCTGCACGCGGAAGCTGCCCCAATCCGACGGATCGAGCGAGGTGGGCGCGTCCGCCACGATCTGCGTCGAACCATTCCCGCCCACGCGATCTCCGGAATGCCGCACGGCGATGTCGGAATCGGGATCGCCGATGATCTGAAGCAGGACGGACCTGAACTCGGTGAGCATGGCATCGATGGTCGATGGATCGAACAAGTCCGTGGCATATTCCAACGTCCCGAACAGTCCGTCGGCCGTCTCGTACATGAAGAACGAGACGTCGCGTCGCGACGTATCGTTCTCGACATTGACGGGAAACGCCTCCAGACCGGAGAAATGGGCTGCCTGGGCAGACACCTTCTGTAGCCCGAACAGGACGCGAAACAGGGGCTGTTGCGCAAGGTCCCGCACCGCGCCGATCTCTGTCTCTATTCTGGCGAGCGGGACGTCCTGATGGGCAAAGGCACTCAGAGCAGCGTCTTTGACGCGCTTGAGGAGTTGCCGGAACGTCGGCTCGCCTGAAAGGTCCGTGCGCAAGGCGAGCATGTTGATGAAGAAGCCGATCACATTCTCGACGTCGAGCGACCCACGACCCGCGACCGGCGTGCCGATGACGACATCCTGCTGTCCGCTCAGGCGGGCCGCGACGATGTTGAAGGCCGCAAACAGCAACAGGAACAGCGATGCGCCCTCCCGCTGCGCGAGGCTGCGCAGCGCGGCGACATCATGCTCGGGAAAATTGAACAGAGCGGTCGAACCTCGATAGCTCGGTACCGACGGGCGCGGCCGGTCGGTCGGCAAACTCAGGACCGGCGCGTCGGCCAAACGATCCACCCAATAGCTGATCTGCCGATCCAGAAGCCGCGCCTCCACCTGCTGTCTTTGCCGGATGGCGTGATCGGCATACTGGACCGCCAGTTCGGGCAGCGGCGATCGAAGCCCTCGCGAGAACGCCGAGTACTGCGCGCTGACCTCCCGGATGAGGATCTCCATCGACCAGCCGTCCGAAATGATATGGTGGGCAGCCATGACCAGCAGATGTTCGGCTGGTCGAACCCGTATCAGGCCGACACGAAAGAGCGGCGCGGCCTCGAGATCGAACGGCCGCCGCACGATGCCATGGGCGACGCGCCACGCTTCGTCGCGCCGTTCGGCGTCGTGCAAATGCACGAGGTCGACGACAGCCAGTTGGAAGGCGACTGAAGGCTCGACGATTTGAACAGGCAAGCCGTCCACCGTCGTAAAGCGCGTACGAAGGCTTTCGTGACGTCGCACGACTTCAGCAACGCTTGCCTCCAGGACGGCCGTATCCAGGGATCCAACGAGCCGAAAGGCCATCGGGAGATTGTAGGCCGAGCCGACATTCGCGTTCTGATGCGCCAGCAGCAGGCGTTCCTGCGCATAGGACGGCGGCAGCGCGCGCGGCGCGGTGGTGGCGATCGGTGATGTCTGCGGCCGGCTCAAGCTCTGCGTCGACCCGTTGACGAAATGCGCTTTTGACCCATTCATCACCGCGCCTCGCTCCGATCGAACAGTCAGCTCGATCATGGGCCATTTTGGCTGTTCGATGGGTGGCGCCGGCTCCTCGAGACGTTCGGCTGCGGCAAGTCCGCGGTTGGAACGCCCGTGTCTCGCCGCGACGGCCGCGCCGTGCTCCGTGACCAGATGCCGCGCGAAATCCGATAGAGTGGGTTGCTCATAGAAGATCGTCAGGGACAACTCGAGACCGTAAGCCTGGTTGATTCGATTGACCAACTGGATCGAGCTGATCGAGTCGAGGCCATATTGGGTCAGTTCGATCCCGCCCTCGATATCCTGGACGGCGACGTTGAGTAACTGGCTGATCCACCCGGTCACCGTTGCCTGCACTTCGTCCGCCAAGTCGGCACCCGGCACCAAAGGAACAGTGTCGGAGAAGCCCGACATGTCCTGACCTAATGGCGCGTGCATGATTTCGCGCGATGTGGCGGCGCTGACGGCGCGCGCAGCGGATTCGATTCCATACCGCTCTTTCGCAAATGGATAGGTCGGAAGACTGATCCGCCGCGGCTTGAAGCCGGGATGGAGTGATTTCCAGTCGACCGGTTTACCCTTGGCCCATGCCCTCGCCAGCTTCAGCAGCTCTCGGTTCTCCAGCCACCTTGCGATGAGCTCTTGCCCTTCTTCGGGATCGAGCCATCCGTCCGTATCGCCGCTCTTTCCGGCGTGGCCAGTATGGCAATTCTCGGCCCTGTCCTTGCCGCGGCAGTATTCATCCAGAGCCTTGCAAAGGTCGCTGGCGTCGTTGACGACGCAGACAAGCCTGCACTCCATCGGCTCGCGTCCGACCTGCATTGTGAAGGCGAGATCGGCGAGGTCCGGGCTGTTGCCGGTTTGCAGGGAGCTGCTGACATGGGCGAGCAGCGCGGCGGCGTATTGC
>Ga0065165_1000337_pt1 | contig 76914 bp, 70 predicted proteins | sample AraplaMF_Cvi_mMF_FD_63813 | JGI IMG/M metagenome (GOLD analysis project Ga0065165, IMG submission 63813) | Arabidopsis root microbial communities from the University of North Carolina, USA - plate scrape MF_Cvi_mMF (version 2) (version 3) | ecosystem: Host-associated > Plants > Roots >... | reverse complement strand
GGGCATTGGCGAACAGACAATCGGCGATGGCGGGGACGTCGTCGAGCCCGATCACCGGCCGGCCGGTGATCGGGCTCGACGACGTCCCCGCCATCGCCGATTGTCTGTTCGCCAATGCCCAGCCGCTCGACGCGGTGCTGGCCGGGGTGAGAGGGGATTTCTGACGATGGCGCAGCTCAGCGCGGATGCCGATGCCTTCGGGTCGATGCTGACGATCGAGCAGGCGGCCGAGCGCGCCGCCGAGCACATCACGGCCGTGGCTGGTACCGAACTCGTCCCGCTCGCCGCAGCCGATGGGCGCGTGCTGGCGCAGGATGTTATCGCGCCGGTCGACCTGCCGCCCTTCGCCAACTCCGCTGTCGACGGCTACGCCGTCCGTTTCGCCGATCTGGCGGTGGCCGGAGAAACGCGCCTGCCGCTCTCGGGCCGGGTTCCGGCCGGCGCCGATGCTGCCGGCGTCGCGACCGATGGAATGGCTGTGCGCGTCTTCACCGGGGCGCCGATGCCGGCCGGCGCCGATACGGTCTTCATGCAGGAGGACGTGACGCTGGACGCCGGTGCGGTCGTCCTGCCGGCTGGGCTTAAACATGGCGCCAATGCGCGGCCGGCGGGTGAGGACCTGCCGCGCGGCGAGATCGCCCTCGCTGCCGGTCGGCGCCTGCGCTCGCAGGATCTGGCGCTGCTTGCCGCGCTCGGCCTGACCGAGGTCACGGTACATAGGCGCGTCCGCGTCGCGATCTTCTCGACCGGTGACGAACTCAACGAGCCCGGCACCGCCTTGCCGCCTGCCGGTATCTATGACGCCAATCGCAGCCTGCTGCGTGCGCTCGTCAGTCGTGCCGGGGCGGAGGTGGTCGATCTCGGCATCCTCAGGGACGAACCCGAGAGCCTCGCCGCGAGGTTGCGCGACGCGGCGACCAATTGCGACCTGATCCTGACCTCGGGCGGCGTCTCGACCGGCGAGGAGGATCACGTCAAGGCGGCGGTCGAGCAGGCCGGCGAGCTCGCCTTCTGGCGCGTCGCGATCAAGCCGGGACGGCCGGTGGCGATGGGCCTCGTCGCCGGTACGCCCTTCATCGGCTTGCCCGGCAATCCCGTCGCCGTCTTCGTCACCTTCGCCTTCGTCGCCCGCACGGTGATCGCGCTGCTCTCGGGCACGAAGCCGGCGCGGCTGCACGGCCTGCCGGTCAGGCTCGGCTTTGCCTACAAGAAGAAAGCGGGGCGGCGCGAATATGTCCGCGTCTCGCTGGCTCCCGGCCCGGACGGTATCGCCGTGGCGCGAAAGCATCCGCGCGACGGGGCCGGCGTGCTGACCTCGCTGACCGAAACCGACGGGCTGGTCGAGCTCGCTGATGATCTGACCAGCGTCGCGGAAGGCACGATCGCACCCTTCCTCGCCTATGAGATGCTGACGGGCTGAGTTGCCGTCATTGCGAGCGTAGGCGTAGCAATCCGGGGGTAGCGTTTGCCCCTCTCGATTGCTTCGTCGCTGCGCTCCTCGCAATGACGGTTGCGCGATGTCAATCGCGCCGGAAGATCACCGTCGCCAGCCAGCCGAGCAGCAGCGCCACGGCGACCGTCGCCAGGCCGTAGAGCAGCGGCCGATCATGCGCTGCCGAAGCCATGCTCTGCTCTGCGCCGGTCTTCACCACCTCGAAATTGGTGGTCTGGCGCGCCAGCACCGAGCCGCCGGCATACAGTAGCACCTCGACCTCGTAGGGGCCTGTCGGCGCCGTCGCCGGGATCTTGATCTGCGAGCTGAACAGGGCCGGTGACAGGAAGGTCACTCCGCGCTCGTCGAGCGTATAGAGATGCTTGCCCTCGAGCGTGCGGATCAGCGCCTCGCGGAAGCGGCCGACGTCGAAGTCGAAATCGAAGCCGGCCTGCGAGCGTTGCGCATTGGCGAGGCCGATCCGGTCGCGCCGCGCCGCCTGCTCGGACAGGATTTCCTTGATCGGCCGATTGGTCGCGACCGAGAGGTAGATCGAGCGGTCCGGGAAGCGGCGCTGGTTGCGGTTGATCCAGATCGGGCCGACGCGCTCCTTCTCGCGCACGATCAGCATGCGCTGCGGGCCGCGCACGGTGACGACGATGTCGTAGGGGTCGGCGCGCGCCACCGAGCGCCCGTCGCGCTCGACCAGGCCGAACACGGCGAGCTGGTCGCCGGTGAAGTTGGAGGCGATCGCGATCCGGTGCGTCGACAGGGCCGCGATCAGCGTCTCGGCCCGAGCGGGGACGCTGGCGAGTGCCGTCAGGCAGGCCGCTGCCAGGGCGAGCGCTGCGCGTCTCATCGCTGCGCTCCTTCCGGCACGACCACCGAATAGGGCTCGTTCGGCGGCAGGAAGAGCTCGACCGCGAAGCGCAGGCCGACTGCGAGGATCAGCAGCGCCAGCAGCAGCCGGAACGACGAGACGTTGAGGTTGCGGGCCGCCCGACCGCCGAACTGGGCACCGATGACGCCGCCGACCAGCAGCAGCATGGCGAGGATGATGTCGACCGACTGGTTGGTGACGGCGTGCAGCATCGTCGCGCCGGTCATGGTGACCAGAATCTGGAACAGCGAGGTGCCGACCACCACCGCCGGCGGAATCCGGAAGAAGTAGATCAGCGCCGGCACGAGCATGAAGCCGCCGCCGACGCCGAGCACCGCGCCGATGAAGCCGATGATGACGGCGAGGGTCGCGATCGGGATCACGCTGGCATAGAGTTGCGAGCGCGGGAAGCGCATGCGCAGCGGCAGGCCCATCCAGGGCGGATGCGAGCCGGCCTCGCGCCGCAGGCGAGCCGGCTTGCCGCTGCGGTCGCGCAGCGCGGCGCGCACCGCATCGAACAGCATAAGCCCGCCGATGCAGGTGAAGAGCGTGACATAGGACAGGGTGATGACCAGCTCGAGCTGGCCGAGGCGCCGCATCGAGTTGAAGAACAGCACGCCCATGATCGTGCCGACTATGCCGCCCGTGACCAGGATGCCGCCGAGCTTGAAGTCGAGCGCGTTGCGCCGCCAATAGGTCAGGACGCCGGTCATCGACGAGCCGGCGACCTGGGCTGCGACGGTCGCAACCGCGACCGCGGGCGGAATGTCGAGGAAGATCAGCAGGGGCGTCAGCAGGAAGCCGCCGCCGACGCCGAACAGGCCCGAGATGAAGCCGACCGCGCCACTGAGACCAAGGACGAGGAAAATGCTGATCGGCAGTTCCGCGATCGGGAGATAGATCTGCACTCTTCCAAACCCTGTCGGCCGTCGGCGCCTTCCCGTGCCCGGCATGTTCCGCAGAAGTGGATACCACTTTTGCGACAAGAACATGCCCGGCAAGGCGAGCCGGCGCGAATTCCTGTCGTCTGGCCAGCTTCGGCCAAACGGAAAGCGCGCTGTAGCGTCGCAGCCGCGACGCTACAGCGGAAACCTTTTCAATTTGTGCAGCTTTGAACTGCTCTCGGGCGCCGGTCTTGCAAGCGATGCCGCGAGGGCAGATTGTTCCAGCATCGGATTGACCGAAAAGCGGATTCCACTTTTCGGTCCCATGCTCTAGCCGCGGCTGGGCTTCGTCGGCTTCTTGGCGGCGACCGGCTGCTCGTCCCAGCCCTTGGCCGGCGGGGTGACCTCGTTGGCGCTCGCCTCGATCGGCTTGGCCTTCCAGCTCTCGGCGGCTGCCTTGGCGGCTGTGAGATCGCTGGCCGACAGCCGGCCCGCCACCTCGTCGCGCTTACGGCCGGCATCCTCGTCGCCCTGGGCGGCGGCGATCGCGAACCAGCGATAGGACTGGCCGAGATCGGCAGGGGCGCCGAGGCCACGGCCGAGCAGGATGGCGAGATTGTACTGGCTGTCGCGCACGCCATGCTCGGCGGCGCGGCGGAACCATTCGGTCGCCGTGGCGTAGTCCGGCTTGCCGCCGGCGCCCTCGGCGTAGAGCACTGCGAGGTTGTGCATCGCCTTGGCGTTGCCGCGCTCGGCGGCGCGCCCGTACCAGACCTTGGCGAGCGACGGGTCGCGATTGGTGCCGATGCCCTTCTCGAACATGTTGCCGAGCCGGAACTGCGCCGGCGTCAGGCCGGCCACGGCGGCACGCTCGAACAAGCGCAGCGCCAGCTTCGGATCGCGATTGGCCGGGCCGTCGGCCGCCTGGGCGGCGAGCTGGTAGACGGCGCGGGCATCACCCGCGAGCGCCGCCTTGCGCAGGCCGGCGCTGCCGAGATTCGCCGGGAGATCGCCGATGCCGGTGACGGTCTCGGTCGCTTCGGTCGGGCTCTGCAGGGGCAGCGCGGCGACCATGGAGGGCACCGCGGCCGTCTGAGGCTCGGCGTTCGCTGTGGACGGGGCGGATGCCGGCAGCGCCGCCTGGGCCGGCGTCGTTCCGATCGGCAATGGCGGCAGGGCGGAGTTCTGGTCCTTCGCCGGCGGCGTCGCGGGCTCGGCGGGAGCAGCCTGCGGCGCCGGCTGGCTTGCCGGAATCTCGGCGGGAGCGGTCTTGGGCGGCGCGACCTGGGTGCTCTGGTCCGCGGCCTGCTTCTTAGCGCCGTTCTGGAGGCCGGTGAAGACCTGCGCGGCGCCGATCGCCAGTACCAGCGCGGCGAGGCCGAGCAGCAGCGGCCGCCGGCGCTTCTCGAGCATCTCCTTGAGGCGTCCGCCGCCGGAGGTCGTCTTGCCGGGCTTGGCGGCTTCCGTGGCAGGGCCGGCCGCGGCGGCAGCTTCGCTGGCGGCCTTGGCCGAGCGGCGCGCCGCGGCGATCAGGCTCTGGCGCACGGCCTGCGGGTCGCCGGCCTGCGGGGTCGGCGCTTCCGGGCGCGGCCGGCCGGAGCCCGGCTCCAGCGGCAGGTCGAGCCCGCCGGCGCGCGGCAACCGCGTCTCGGCGGCGAAACGCTCGGCCATCATCGGCGCGGTGAGGGCGGGGGCCTTGGTCTCGTCGGCTGCGAGAGGCGCCTGGAAACGGGGCGCCGGGGCAGGATCGCGCCGGCTGCGCTCAGTGCCGAGTTCGGCTTCGAGATCGCCTAGGCGGCCGATGATGGTCTCCAGCGTCCGGTGCACGGCGCCGATCGCATCCTGGGTCTCGCGCCCGGCCGAGACATTGCTCTCGCGCAGGCCGGTCATCAGGTCGCTGAGCTCGGAGAGGCTGGCATTGCCGCGCGGCGCCATGTCGGCCATGGCGGCACGGGCCGCCCGCTCGGCCGCCGCGGTGGTGTCCTCGCGCATGCCCTGCAGATGGACGACGAGGTCCTGCAAGGTCCGCTCGATGCCGTTCTCGGCACTGCGCGTCGCGGCCTGCTGGTCGAGCCGCTGCGTCAGGCCGGCGATCTGCTGCTCCAGGGCGTCGAAGGAATCGGAGCCGGCACCGGGCCGGCCGGCTTCGTCGATCTTGGCGGCGAGGCCGCGCAGCATGTCCTCGACCGGCCGCATGTCGACGCGGGCGAGCGGAGTGCCGCCATCGTCGACCATCTGGGCGAGCGTGCTGGAGGCGGTCAGCTGCTCGACGCGGCTGGCCAGCGTCTCGATTCGGTCCTCGAGCCGGCTCGGCGGCCGGTCGGCCAGATGCTCGAGCTTGATCACCAGCGCTTCGACGCGTTCGGCCAGCTCGTTCGAGACCGGACGGCCGCTGGCGTCGAGTTCGCCGAGGCGGGCGATCAGCTGGTCGACCTGTCCGTCGATGACGGAGGTCTTCATCGCCGGCAGCGAATCGATCTTGTGGGCGAGCGCCTCGACCTGGCGCGACAGGGCCGCGAGCGGGCCGCTGTCACCCATGCGTTCGCGCGAGCGGTCGGCGTGCAGCGACTCGCGCACATCCTCGATCGCCAGGGACAGGCTGCGCAGATTGCGCGTGTCGTCGCGCAGATAGCCGACATCGGAGGTCAGCGCGTTGAGCTGCAGCGAGAGATCGTCGAGCCGGCGCCCGTCGCTGGCCGAGACGATGTCGCGCAGCTCGGCGATCTCGCGCATGATCGGCGCGATCACCTGGCGGTCGTCGCCGCGCGCGGCGAGCGCATCGACCTTGGCGGCGAGGTGGGCGATCTCCAGCTCGAAGCGGTTATAGCTCTCGTTCGGACGTGCCTCGGCGAGGCGGCCGATCTCGGCCTCGATCCGGGCCAGGGGCTTGAGCACGGGATCGAGCCGGTCGCGGCCGTCGAAGCGGTCGAGCCTGGCGCCGAGCTCGCCGATCGCGCGCTCCAGCGGCCGGTAGGCGTTACGCTGCTCCTCGGCGCGCGGCGCAGGCTGGGCGGCGGGGGCGATCCGGTCGCTGAGCTGGCGCAGATCGTCACGCAGGCTGGTGAGCGAGGGGGCATGGCTTTGCCGCTCGAAGGCGGCGGCGCGCGGGTCGGCGTCGAGTGCCCGCTGGCGCGAGCGGATATCGGAAACGGCGGCGGCGAGGCCTTCGCGGCTCAGCGCCGGGCGCGGCGGCTGCACCACCGGCCGGCGATTGGCCTCGATGGCGCGGCGTTCGATCTCGCTGAGGCGCTCGCCCATCGCCTTGATCGAATCGGCGATCACGCCGGTTGCGCGCTCCTGTCGTTCGGCGGTGCTGCGCTCGCCCTGAGACAGGCGGCTCTCGGTGCGCTCCATCCATTGGGCGATCGAGTCGAGGGCGCTCGCCGTCCTGGCGTTGCTGTCACGCGTCAGGCGCTCGGCCATAGCTGCCTGGGTGATGAACGCGTCCATGCGCTCGCGTGAGAGATCGGGCCTGGCTGGGGCGGGCGGGGGCGGGGCGGCGGTCTGCATTCCGCCCTGCGAGAGGCGGGCGAGGCGCTCCGACAGGGCGACGATGCTCTGCTCTTCCGCATCATTTGCTGCGGGGGCGGATTCATCGGCCTCTTCGCGGATCTTGTTGTCGAGCCATTCGCCAAGCGTCATGCCGGCCCGGCGTGCGGCAGCCTTCGCCGCATCGCGCGTGCGCGGATCGACGCCCTTGACGCTCCAGGGCAGGCTGGTCGCCATGTCACGCTCGCCTTCGAGGGGCAGGTCTTGAGCAAGGGGTGAGCCGCCCCCTCACGCGGCGGGGCCCCTGCGATCTCGGCATTCATGAACATCGGGTTGATGCTGCTGACGCTGGAGATCGCGGCATCGACTTTTCGCAGTCACGGTAAACAGAGCGTTAAGATCGAGGGTGCGGGTGTTAATTTTCTGCAAACGTTGGCCGCAACCGCCCATTTTGCGGGCGATATAAACAGGGCATAACCGTAACTTACCCCCAGCCGGAGACGAATAACGTGACGTAAGGGAGCCGCCCCGCCTACATTGCCGGCAACGCTGGGGCGCCTTCCGAAGGGACAGGGGCGTCCTGCCCCACAACCCGCAAGGATCAGATATGCCGCGCCAAAGCTCTGCTCTGGCGGCCGCATCGAGTCACGACGGCCGCACCGCCTCCCCCGAAGTCACCAACGATGCCGACACCGGCGGCTTCACCATCAGCGATCTCGCCCGCGAATTCGGCGTGACGCTTCGGACCCTGCGCTTCTACGAATCGCGCGGCCTGCTCGCGCCGGCCCGTTCCGGCCTGACCCGGATCTATTCCGGCCGCGACCGCGCCCGCCTCGCCCTCATCCTCAAGGGCAAGCAGCTCGGCTTCACCCTGGTCGAGATCCGCGCCATGCTCGCCAACGAGGAAGGCAAGGAGCTCAAGGGCAAGGAGCCGTCAGCCTCGGTCGGCGGGCTGCAGCTCAGCCGCGGCCAGATCGCCGAGCAGCTCGAATTGCTGCGCAGCCAGCGCGCCGAGATCGAAAGCGCCATCGCCGAGCTCGAAGGCACCCTCGCGCGCCTCGACGCCTGAACGGCCCGGTCGCACGACCGGCGCCCGACGACATCACGATGCCCTGAGCCCTCGTCGGCTCGGGGCATTTTTCGTTTGCACGCAGCGCGTGCGGCACGCCAATCTCTCTCGACTACGCCGTCCGGATGAAAAAGTTGGCATGGCCCCTTGGCAAGTCGCAACCAGATAGTTTATATGTAAACTATCTCGAAGCGCCGCTGTCATATCGAGCCGGCAGGCTTCGTCACCAAGGCTGCACGAAACGCCAGGGAGGGATGCGATGCCGGTCTACAAGGCGCCTGTCGAGGACACGCTGTTCCTGCTCAACGACGTCTTTCAGTTCGAGCGCTACAACAACCTGCCGGGCTTCGCCGAGGCGACGCCGGACCTGGTCGAGGCCGTGCTCGGCGAGGGCGCCAAGCTCTGCGAGGAGGTGCTGCAGCCACTCAACCATTCCGGCGACCAGGAAGGCTGCAAGCGCAATGCCGACGGCTCGGTAACGACGCCGAAGGGCTTCAAGCAGGCCTACGAGGCCTATGCCGCCGGCGGCTGGGTCGGTCTCGCCATGGATCCCGAATATGGCGGCCAGGGCCTGCCCTACACGCTCGGCGCCATCATGAACGAGTTCTCTTCCTCGGCGAACATGGCTTTCGCCATGTATCCCGGCCTGACCATGGGCGCGATGGCCGCGCTCTATGTCCACGGCTCGGACGAGCAGAAGCGCACCTATCTGCCGAAGATGGCCGAGGGCACCTGGTCGGGCACGATGAACCTGACCGAGCCGCATTGCGGCACCGATCTCGGTCTGATCAAGACCAAGGCTGTGCCGAACGACGACGGCTCCTATGCCATCACCGGCACCAAGATCTTCATCTCGGCCGGCGAGCAGGACATCACCGAGAACATCGTCCACCTCGTGCTCGCCCGCATCGAGGGCGCGCCGCAGGGCGTCAAGGGCATCTCGCTCTTCGTCGTGCCGCGCAATGAGGTCGGCGCCGACGGCTCGGTCGGCGCCAACAACCACGTCTCCTGCGGCTCGATCGAGCACAAGATGGGCATCCACGGCAATTCGACCTGCGTCATGAACTATGACGGAGCCAGGGGCTGGCTGGTAGGGGCCGAGAACAAGGGCCTCAACGCCATGTTCGTGATGATGAACGAGGCCCGCCTCGGCGTCGCGATTCAGGGGCTCGCCCAGTCCGAGGTCGCCTATCAGAACGCCGTCGCCTACGCCAAGGACCGCCTGCAGGGCCGGGCGCTGACCGGCGCCAAGAGCCCCGACAAGCCGGCCGACCCGCTCTTCGTCCATCCCGACGTGCGCCGCACGCTGATGTCGATCAAGGCCTTCAACGAGGCCGCCCGCGCCTTCGTCATCTGGAACGCGATCAAGTCGGACGTCGCTCACCGCTCCGGCGACGACGCCGAGCGCCAGGCCGCCGACGACCAGCTCGGCCTGATGACGCCGGTGCTGAAGGGCGTGCTCACCGATGTCGGCTTCGACAATGCGGTGAAGGCCCAGCAGATGTATGGCGGCCATGGCTACATCGCCGAGCACGGCATGGAGCAGTTCGTCCGCGATGCCCGCATCGCCATGATCTACGAGGGCGCCAACGGCGTGCAGGCGATGGATCTGGTCGGCCGCAAGCTCGGCCGCGACGGCGGGCGCGCCATCATGGCCTTCTTCAACGAGGTCACCGGCTTCGTGAAGGAGAACGAGGCGGACGAGGCCTTGAAGCCGCTGCTGACCTCGCTCGCCGCCTCGCTCGGCCATCTCCAGCAGGCGACGATGTGGTTCATGCAGAACGCCCTCGCCAAGCCGGACAATGCCGGCGCCGGCGCGCATGACTACATGCACCTGCTCGGCCTGGTCTCGCTCGGCTATATGTGGGCCAAGATGGCCAAGGTCGCGCAGGACAAGCTCAAGGCCGGCGCCGACGAGCGCATGGGCGCCAAGCTGGTCACCGCCCGTTTCTTCATGGAGCGCTCGCTCCCTGAGACCGCCGCGCATCTGGCGCGGATCACCTCCGGCTCCGACGCCACCATGGCGCTGAGCGCCGAGCAGTTCTGAACATCGTCATTGCGAGGAAACGAAGCCGAAGAAGCAACCCAGGGGCGGCAGAGCTCTATGGTCCGGATTGCTTCGCTTCGCTCGCAATGACGGCTAGGTTGCCCGCAAAACTTCCCATGGGAGGCCCTTGATGGCTGAAGCCTTCATCTACGATCATGTTCGCACCCCCCGCGGCAAGGGCAAGGCCGACGGTTCGCTCCACGAGGTCACCGCGATCGAACTGGGCACGCAGACCCTGCGCGCCATCAAGGAGCGCAACAATCTCGATCCCAAGCTGGTCGAGGACGTGGTCTATGGTTGTGTCGACCCGGTCGGCGAAGCCGGCGCCGACATCGCCCGCACCGTCGCGCTGAAGGCCGGCTACGGCAAGGAAGTGCCGGGCGTGCAGATCAACCGCTTCTGCGCCTCTGGCCTCGATGCGGTGAACCTCGCTGCGGCACAGGTCATGTCCGGCCAGAAGGAGATGACGATCGGCGGCGGCGTCGAGAGCATGTCCCGCATCGGCATGGGCGCCTCGGGTTTCGGCATCGCGGTCGACCCCAGCGTTGCCATCGACACCTATTTCATGCCGCAGGGCGTCTCGGCCGACCTGATCGCGACGAAGTACGGCTTCTCGCGCGACGATGTCGACGCTTATGCCGTGCGCTCGCACAAGCGCGCCGCCAAGGCCTGGGAAGAGGGCCGCTTCAAGAACTCGGTGATCCCGGTCACTGACGTCAACGGCCTGATCATCCTCGACCGCGACGAGACCATCCGGCCGAACACCGACATGCAGGCGCTCGCCTCGCTGAAAGCCTCCTTCGTCCAGATGGGCGAGATGGGCGGCTTCGATGCCGTCGCGACTGCGGCGCACCCGGACGTCGAGTTCGTCAACCACGTCCACCATGCCGGTAACTCCTCCGGCATCGTCGACGGCGCTGCCGCCGTGCTGGTCGGCTCGAAGAAGGCCGGCAAGGCAGCGGGCCTCAAGCCCCGTGCCCGCATCAAGGCCTTCGCCACGACCGGCTCCGATCTCGCCCTGATGCTGACCGGCCCGGTCGACGTCACCGAGCTCGTCCTGAAGAAGGCCGGGATGACGCCCAAGGACATCGACCTGTTCGAATTGAACGAGGCCTTTTCCTCGGTCGTGCTGCGCTATCAGCAGGCCTTCGACATCGATGACGCCGTGCTCAACGTCAATGGTGGTGCCATCGCCATGGGCCACCCGCTCGGCGCCACCGGCGCGATGATCCTGGGTACCGTGCTCGACGAGTTGGAGCGGACGAACAAGCAGACCGCTTTGGTCACGCTCTGCGTTGCCGTCGGCATGGGCGTCGCCACCATCATCGAACGGGTTTGAGGAGAGAGCCAATGAACCTCGTCAATTTCCGCTTCGAGACCGACGCCGACGGCATCGCCACCCTGACCTGGGACATGCCCGAGCGCTCGATGAACGTCATCACCCCGCAGGTGATGGAAGAGCTGAGCCAGGTCGTCAACAAGGTCGCCTCGGATGAGGCGATCAAGGGCTGCGTCATCGTCTCCGGCAAGGAAGCCTTCTCCGGCGGCGCCGACCTCACCATGCTGCAGGGCCTGCGCGACCTCTATGTCAGGCTCGCCAAGGAGCAGGGCGAGCAGATTGCGATGCAGCGCTTCTTCGACGAGAGCCGCAAGCTCAGCCAACTCTATCGCAAGCTCGAGACCTGCGGGAAGCCGTTCGCGGCGGCGATCCATGGCGTCTGCCTCGGCGGCGCCTTCGAGCTCGCGCTCTCCTGCCAGCTCCGCGTCGTCTCTGACGATGCCTCGACCCGCGTCGGCCTGCCCGAGATCAAGGTCGGCCTGTTCCCCGGCGCCGGCGGCACCCAGCGCGTCTCGCGCCTGATGCAGACCGGCGACGCGCTGCAGATGATGTTCAAGGGCGACCAGATCAAGGCGCTGCCGGCCCGCAATTCCGGCCTCGTTCATGCCGTCCTGCCGCGCGACCAGATCGTCGCCGCCGCCAAGGAGTGGCTCAAGGCCAACCCGCAGGCCAAGCAGCCCTGGGAAGACCCCAAGTTCAAGCTGCCCTCGAACAAGGTCCATTCGCCGGCCGGCATGCAGATCTGGCCGCCGGCCAATGCGATCTATCGCCGCGAGACCAACGACAACTACCCGGCGGCCCGCGCCATCCTCAACGCGGTCTATGAAGGCCTGCAGCTGCCGATGGACCTCGCCCTCAAGGTCGAGAGCCGCTACTTCGCCAAGATCCTGCGGACGAAGGAGGCGGCCTCGATGATCCGCTCGCTCTTCGTCTCGATGCAGGAGCTCAACAAGGGCGCCCGCCGCCCGGCCGACGTGCCGGCTTCGAAGCTCAAGAAGGTCGGCGTCATCGGTGCCGGCTTCATGGGCGCCGGCATCGCCTATGTCACCGCCAATGCCGGCATCGAGGTCGTCCTCGTCGACCGCGACATCGAGGCGGCCGAGAAGGGCAAGGCCTATTCGCACAAGCTGGTCACCGACCAGATCACCAAGGGCCGTGCCAAGACCGCCGATCGCGACGCGCTGCTCGCCCGCATCAAGGCTTCGGCCGACTATGCCGACCTCAAGGGCTGCGACCTCATCGTCGAGGCGGTGTTCGAGGATCCCAAGGTCAAGGCCGAGGTCATCGCCAAGGTCGAGGCCGTGGTCGGCCCCAAGACCATTTTCGGCTCCAACACTTCGACGCTGCCGATCACGGGCCTCGCCGAGCACAGCGAGCGCCCGAAGAATTTCATCGGCATCCATTTCTTCTCGCCGGTCGAGAAGATGCTGCTGGTCGAGATCATCATGGCCAAGAAGACCGGCAAGAAGGCGCTCGCCATGGCGCTCGACTTCGTCCGCGCCATCAAGAAGACGCCGATCGTCGTCAACGACACCCGCGGCTTCTACGCCAATCGCTGCGTCGGCAACTACATCCGCGAGGGGCACCTCATGCTGATGGAAGGCGTGCCGCCGGCGATGATCGAGGCTGCCGGCAAGCAGGCCGGCATGCCGGTCGGCCCGCTCTCGCTCAATGACGAGGTCGCGGTCGATCTCGCCTACAAGGTGCTGAAGGCGACCAAGGCCCAGCTCGGCGACGCCTCCGTCGATCCGGCGCAGGAGAAGCTGCTCAACGAGATGGTCGAGAAGCATGGCCGCCTCGGCCGCAAGAACCGGAAGGGCTTCTACGACTATCCGGAAGCCGGCCCGAAGCGGCTCTGGCCCGGCCTCGCCGAGCTCACCAAGAACAGGCTCGAGCCCGAGCTGGTCGACATGGAGGAGCTGAAGCACCGCCTGCTCGTCACCCAGGCGCTCGAAGCGGCCAAGACCTATGAGGAAGGCGTCGTCACCGATCCGCGCGAGGCCGATGTCGGCTCGATCATCGGCTTCGGCTTCGCCCCCTATAGCGGCGGCACGCTGAGCTACATCGACAATATGGGCGCGGCCGCCTTCGTGAAGCTCTGCGAGAGCCTGGCCAAGAAGCATGGCGAGCGCTTCAAGCCGAACCGGCTGCTGAAGCGCATGGCCAAGACCGGTGAGAGCTTCTACGGCGCGGCCGAGAAGAAGGCGGCGGCCTGATCAAGCGAAGAGCTGCTCCCTCAGGAGCGGCTCCAGCCAGTCGGCAAAGACCTTGAGGCGGCGCGAGAGGTGCTGCCGGTGGGGATAGAGCAGGGCGGCCGTGGTGTCTGCCGTCAAGACGGGACCGTGGCACGATTGACTGCCTTCGCCAGACTCTATCCTGTGGAGGAGGCTGCGTAAAACAGACCGGTCTGCTCTGCTGGATCGACAGTCCTTGCTACGCCGGGGGAACTTGCTCGTGCATATGGCGATGGTGATCGGCGGCGGGATCGTCCTGCTCGGCCTGTTCCTGCTCTTCGGCAAGCTCTGGGGCGGGGCCGAGCCGGCCTTCGCGCTGGCGGCGAAGCTGTTCGTGCCGGCCTGGCTCGCAATCGCGCTGATCAACATGTGGGTCGGCGTCACCAGGGCCGGCTATTCGGTGCGCGAGGAATTGCCGATCCTGGCCGTGGTCTTTCTGGCGCCGGCCGCGCTCGCGCTGCTCGTCGCCTGGCGTGTCGCGCGCTGAAGGATCGCTGCCGATGACCAGCGACAGCGCCCGCCACCATCCCCTGCTGCGCCGCCGTGACGGCCATCATGCCCGCGTCACCTATGAAGAGCTGTTCTTCGATCTCGTCTACGTCTTCGCGATCACCCAGCTCAGCCACGAATTGCTGCAGAATCTGACGCTGACCGGCGTGGTCGAGACGCTGATCCTGTGGTTCGCGGTCTGGCTCGGCTGGCAGTACACCTGCTGGGTCACCAACTGGTTCGATCCCGAGGCGCCGCGCATCCGCGGCGCCTTGTTCGCCGTGATGCTGGCCGCGCTGGTCATGGCCTCGGCCATCCCCGGCGCCTTCGGCGAGCGCGGGCTCGTCTTCGCGCTGGCCTATGTCGCGATCCAGGTCGGGCGAACCGTCTACATCGTCTGGGAGCTCGGGCGCGACCACCCGCTCTCCGCCAATTATCGGCGCATGCTCGGCTGGCTTTGCATCTCGGCCGTGTTCTGGATCGCCGGAGCCTTCGCCGATCACTGGATGCGGGCCGCCTTCTGGACGGTGGCGGTCGCTTGCGAATACCTGTCGCCGATGTTCGGCTTCGCCCTGCCGGGCCTCGGGCGTTCACGCACCAGCGACTGGACGATCGAGGGCGGGCATCTGGCCGAGCGCTGCCAGCTCTTCGTCATCGTCGCGCTCGGCGAGACGCTGCTGGCGACCGGCGCGACGCTGGCCAAGGCCGGGCAATGGGATCCCGCGACGCTCTCGGCCATGCTGGCGACCTTTCTCGGCACGCTCGCCATGTGGTGGCTCTATTTCGGCACATCCAGCAAGGATGCGACCGATACCATCACCCATGCCGAGGACCCGGGCCGGATCGGCGCCTATTTCCACTATGTCCACGCGATCCTGATCGGCGGGATCATAGCGACCGCAGTCGGCAACGATCTGGTGCTCGCCCACCCGCATGACGGGCTCAAGACCGCCTATGCGCTCGTCCTGTCGGGCGGGCCGGTGATCTACCTGCTGGGCAGCGCGATCTACAAGCGGATCGTCTACGGCAAGCTGCCGACCTCACATCTCGCCGCGATCGTGGCGCTGGTCGGCCTGCTCTTCGTCGCCCCCTTCGTCGATCTCCTGACCATGGGCTGGCTCACCACGCTCGTCATGCTGGCGGCCGGCTACTGGGAAGGCCGGCTGGTGCGCGAGCGGAGGGCGGCGGGCATGCTCCGGCCGGAACACTGAGCTGCGAGGACACGCACGACGTCATGCCCGTTAGACCGATCCTGAGCTTCCCCGATCCGCGCCTGCGGCTGCCCGCCTCACCGGTCACGCGCTTCGACGCGGATTTGCGCGCACTGGCGGAAGACTTGCTCGAGACGATGCGGGCGGCGCCGGGCATCGGCATCACCGCGCCGCATATCGGCGTGCTCTCGCGGCTCGTGGTGCTGGAGCTGACGCCCGGCGAGGTCCGCACCTATGTCAATCCGGAGCTGGACCAGGTTTCGCGCGACACCATCCGCCACACCGAGGGCAGCGTCTCGATGCCGGGCGTCACCGACGAGCTCGAGCGCCATGCCCATGTCCGGGTACGCTATCAGGACCTTGAGGGGAGGGAGCAGAGCGAGGATGCGGACGGCCTGCTCGCCATCTGCCACCAGCACGAGATCGACCAGCTCGACGGCGTCTTCTGGATCGACCGCCTGTCACGACTGAAGCGCGACAGGCTGATCGCCCGCTACAACAAGCTGCGGCGGGGGTGAGCTGGCCGCCGGAGGCAGTCTTTTTTGCTCACTGTCGAATACGAACATACATAGAACATTCGTTGCTCGCTGTGTCGAATAGTGTCAGTCTGACAAAAATCGACCCAGCAGTGATTCGAGTCTCCGATGCTTACGCGGCCCAAGACCACATTCGCCCTGTTTCGTGAGCAGTCTGGGCTCACGATCGAGGAGGCAGCCAAGGCTTTGGGCACCTCGCTGAGACAGGTCTATCGATACGAGAACGGAGAATGCCAGCCGCCCCCACCGGTCTGGCGACTGCTCGACAAGGCAGGGGATGAAGACTTGCCACCTGCAAGGCCGTCGTTTCGGTTTATCGATCTCTTTGCCGGGATCGGTGGGCTAAGGCTCGGATTTGAGAGCATCGGCGGCCATTGCGCCTTTACATCGGAATGGGACCCGTTCAGCCAGAAAACATATGCGCTGAATTTCAGAGACAACCACGAAGTCGCTGGAGATGTTAGGCAGTATTCGGAAAAGCCCGATCTCGTGCCGGAGCATGATGTGCTGCTTGCAGGCTTCCCCTGTCAGCCGTTCTCGATTGCCGGCGTTTCCAAAAAGAACGCTTTGGGCCGCCCTCATGGTTTTCTATGTGACACTCAGGGTACGCTGTTCTTTGATACGGCACAGATTATCGCTCATCACAGACCAGCGGCATTCCTGCTTGAGAACGTCAAGAACCTTGAAAGTCATGATCAAGGCCGCACATTTGCGACAATCCTGAATGTTCTCAAGAACGAGCTCGGCTACCACGTGCAGTATCGGGTGATCAGTTCGGAGCCTTGGGTGCCGCAGAAGCGGGAGCGTATTTTCATTGTCGGCTTCCGCGAACAGACGGCCTTTGACTTCGCCGCTCTTCAGATACCGAAGCCTGGCAATGGACCTAAATTGGGAAAAATCCTTGAGCCGCACGACGAGGTCGATCCCAAATACACGCTGACTGAGCATCTCTGGGGTTATCTGAAGGGATACAAGGAGAAGCATCAGGCGGCTGGAAACGGGTTCGGCTATAGTCTGTTTGGGCCCAACGATGTGGCGCGAACCCTTTCGGCGCGCTATTATAAGGATGGCTCTGAAATTCTTATCGACCAGCCGGGCAAGCGGCCGCGTCGGCTGACGCCGAGGGAATGCGCGCGGTTGATGGGCTTCGAGACCAAAGATCGGAGTTTCAAAATCCCCGTTTCCGATACGCAGGCGTATCGGCAGTTCGGTAATTCGGTTGTTGTGCCCGTAGTGGAGTTTGTGGCTGGCGCAATGAAGCCCTTTATTGAAGCTGCGCTCGATGGCAGGGGATATGCTACGGCTGCCAATAGTCAGGCGCATGCCTGATATTGTTGCGCCCCATGTTCGTAGCCGGATGATGTCGGGCATTCGTGGCAAAGACACGAAGCCAGAACTTTTAATTCGCAAGGCTCTGCACTCGATGGGGTTTCGCTTTAGGCTTCACTCCTGCAACGTACCAGGAAAGCCTGATCTAATTTTCCCGAGATACCGCGCCGCGATTTTTGTTAATGGTTGCTTTTGGCACGGTCATGATTGTGCGCTCTTCAAAATGCCTGATACTCGGCGGCCTTTTTGGGAGGCTAAGATCGAAAGTAATCGGGCACGGGATGCGAAGGTAGCCGATCTTCTTTCGCAGCAGGGGTGGCGGCAGCTGACAATCTGGGAGTGTGCCTTTCGAGGTGTGCGAAAGATCGGCATCGATAGCACGATCGAGCGTACGGCTGACTGGCTGCGGTCGGATATCGCCAAGGGCGAGGTTCGATCGCTTAGGAACGAGGAGCCATGAAACAGGGTTCATTGTCAGATTATTTTGTCGGCGTCGGCGCAAAAATTCTGAAAGGAACTGAGGTTGACCGCACGGTTTCTAAAGGGCACGAACTACAAGGAATTAACGAATTTCGGGCCTTTCTTGGATCTCCCCAAGAAAAGACTGTTCTGCCAGTCCGTTATGCTTGGCTTAGTGATGAAGAAAAGCCGCTTTCATTAGATTCAACAGGGACTTGGTACGACGCGCGTCGGAAGGTAGAACGTCGTGAACCTGAGTATCGATTATATTATCCCAATGTGGCGAACGATATCATTTATCGAGCCAAGGCAGGGGATACACTTTTTCTTTGCCTGCCAAAAACCGGTTCTCTTCTTGCGCTCTTATGTGGGCAGGGGAGCTCGATTGAACAGCAGCTACTCTGGCTGTTTGGATTGAAACTAAGGGCTGACAACTTTATCACGCAAAATGATCTTCGCGAAGATAATGGGCGAGCACTTGATTTCACGGCTCGTTACATACTTGAACTGATCGGCGTTGAGGTTGCTTCTTCAGAGGATGAATGGCTGGGGAGGTTACTGAAGAAGTTTGGCAAGAAATTCCCTAGCACCCGTCAATTCTCAATGTTTGCGCGTAAGGCATTAACATCAGTCGACAGCCGGGCCGATCCCGATGGCGCTCTTATCGAATGGATGGATTTCGAGGAGCGTTTGTTTCGGACACTCGAGAGACACATAGTTGGTAGACGACTTGAGACAGGCTTCATGGTGGACGGGAAGGCAGACGTTGACTCTTTTGTATCGTTTTCCCTTCACGTTCAGAATCGTCGTAAATCACGCGTCGGTTGGGCTTTTGGAAATCACGTCGAAGCGATTCTCCAAGACCATAATCTGCATTTCAAACGCGAAGCGACGACAGAAAAAAGAAGCGGACCGGATTTTCTATTCCCAAGCGAGGTAGCTTATCATAGCCCAGTCGGAGATTCAGAGAATCTAACGATGCTCGGGGTAAAGACTACCTGCAAAGATCGATGGAGACAGGTTCTCGCTGAAGCCGATAAGATTGCTAATAAGCACCTCTTAACTCTTGAGCCTGGTATCTCGGAAACGCAAACGACTGAGATGCAGCGTGCTTGTTTGCAGTTGGTTTTGCCGAAGTCACTTCACGCTACATATAGGGAGGCTCAACGGTCTTGGCTAATGGGAGTTAGAGAGTTTCTCGAATTGGTCAAAACTAGGCAGGCTACAGCCAGGCACTAATTGTCTGGCTGTAATGAAGTCCACGAAGGTAAACTGATTAGTTCGCCACAGCCCTGATCACCCGCTTGAGCTTGCCGATCAGCTCCTCGACCTGGGCTTCCGTGATGATCAGCGGCGGCGAGAAGGCGATCGTGTCGGCGGCGGTGCGGATCATCAGCCCTTCCTCGTGGAAGGCGCGCTCGATCACCTCGTAGCCACGCTTGCCGACACCTTCAGCCCGCGGCGCGAGATCGATGGCGCCGACCAGGCCGAGCGTGCGGATGTCGACGACGTTCGGCTCGCCCTTCAGGCTCATCACCGCATCGGCCCAAGCACCCTCCATCGCCCGGGCGCGCTCGAACAGGCCTTCCTCGCGATAGATGTCGAGGGAGGCCAGCGCGGCTGCTGCCGCCAGCGGATGGCCGGAATAGGTGTAGCCGTGGAACAGCTCGATGACGTTGTCCGGCCCCTTCATGAAGGTGTCGTAGATGTGCTTGCGCACGATCACGCCGCCCATCGGCACGGTGCCGGAGGTCACGCCCTTGGCGAAGGTGATCATGTCCGGGATGACGCCGTAGCGTTCGGCCGCGAAGGCGAAGCCGAGGCGGCCGAAGCCGGTGATGACCTCGTCGAAGATCAGCAGGATGCCGTGCTTGTCGCAGAGCTCGCGCAGCCGCTTGAGATAGCCCTTCGGCGGCGGCAGCGCGCCGGTCGAGCCGGCCATCGGCTCGACGATCACGGCGGCGATGGTCGAGGCGTCGTGCAGGGCGACGACGCGTTCGAGATCATCCGCGAAATGCGCGCCGTACTCCGGCTCGCCCTTGCTGAAGGCCTGCTTCTCGCGGTCATAGGTGTGGGCGATGTGGTCGGTGCCGGTCAGGAGCCCGCCGAAGAACTTGCGGTTGTTGACCATGCCGCCGACCGAGATGCCGCCGAAGCCGACGCCGTGATAGCCGCGCTCGCGGCCGATCAGGCGGGTCTTCGAGCCCTTGCCCGAGACGTTCCAGTAGGCGAGGGCGATCTTCAGCGCCGAATCGGCCGCCTCCGAGCCCGAGCCCGCGAAGAAGACATGGTCGAGATCGCCTGGCGCCAGCGCCGCGATCCGGGCGGCGGCGGCGAAGACCTTCGGATGGCCGTACTGGAAGGAGGGGGCGTAGTCGAGCTCGCGCGCCTGCGCCTGGATCGCCTGGATGATCGGCTCGCGGGCATGGCCGGCATTGCAGCACCAGAGGCCGGCGGTGCCGTCCATCACCGGCTTGCCCTCGGGGGTGTAGTAGAACATGCCCTCGGCCCGGGCGACCATGCGCGGATTCTGCTTGAACGACCGGTTCGCCGTGAACGGCATCCAGTAGGCTTCGAGATCGTTCGGCGAGCTGATGGCGCGCGGCGCAGAGGTCATGGTCCGGTCCCATTTAGTTTTTTAAAGCTTCCTCAACCTAGCAGCGCGGTCGGGGCTGTAAATCCACACCGGCTCGGGGCATGCCTGCGCCCGGCGGGCGACAGCCCACCATGTGGGGCAGGTGACGTTACGTCGTTTCTGGCGTAGGTTAACGAGGGGGTAACACTGGACTACGCCCCAATGACTGAAGGCGTTGCCGGTCGGGACGGGAGCGAGCCAGTCGCGCCGGAGGAGATCCGCGCGGAACTGGACCGCATCCTCGCCTCCGACATCTTCCGCAGCGCGCCGCAACTGAGCTCCTTTCTGAGCTATGTCGTCGAGCAGGCCCTGGCCGGCCGCGCCGGCGAGCTGAAGGGCTACACCATCGCGGTCGAGGCCTTCGGGCGCTCCGCCGATTTCGACCCTCAATCGGATCCGATCGTGCGTGTCGAGGCCGGCCGCCTGCGCAAGGCGCTCAATCTCTATTTCGCGGCCGAGGGCTTTCGCGATCCCGTGCGGATCGCGATCCCCGTAGGCGCCTATGTGCCGAGCTTCACTTTGCTGGGCCGTCCCGACATGGCGCTGGAGGCCGCTGAACCCGCGGCCGCACCGGTCGTGCCGGAGGACAAGGAGCAGTCGGCGCGCTCCTCGCGCCGCTGGCTCTCCGCGGCCGGCCTTGCCCTGCTGCTCGCGCTGACGGCCTTCGGCGCCTGGCATCTCGGCCGCGGTGACACCCAGCAGGCCCTCGATGCGAGCGTGATCTTCGCGCCGCCTCCTAATCCTGCAACGCCGCTGGCGCCGCCTCACGCCGCATCCGCTTCGCCGGAACAGGTGCCCGCGAGCCTGCCGGTGGTCTCGGTGGTCATCCCCGAGACGATCGACCCCTCGCTGGAGGATGCGACCCGGAATTTCGCCCGCTACCTCGTCGACTCCCTGGCCCGCTTCGACGATCTGATGATCGTCCGTGCGCCGGGAGTGCTGGCGCGCCCGCAGGACGGCGCCGACTATATCCTCAGCCTCAGCGGCGTGCGCACCGGTGAGGGCGCCGAGGGCTTTGTCAGGCTCAGCGCCGCCAGGGACGGCCGGGTCGTCTGGACGACCTCGGGCGAGCGTAGCCTCGCTTCGCTCAGTGATGCGAGCCTGCGCGAGTCGGCGCAGAGAATGGCGACCCGGCTGGCCCAGCCCTTCGGCATCCTGCACGCGGACCTCAGACTGGCGACGCTGTCGCCAGGGATCGCCTGTGTCTACCAGGCGCTCAACTTTCGCAGGCACATGAAGGCCGAGGAGCATCTGGCTGCGCGCAACTGCCTCGATGCGCTGGTCGCGCGCGACCCCGAATTCCACCCGGCCTGGTCGCACCTCGCGCTGCTCACTGCCGACGAATACGCTTCCGGCCTCAATGCCCGCGCCGGCTCGCCGCTCGACCGGGCGCTTGCCGCCGCGGTCGCCGCCATCCGGCTGGCGCCGGCGAGCGCGCGAGCCCATCAGGCGATGATGGAAGCGCAGTTCCTGCGCGGCATGACCGAGGAGGCGCTCAAATCCGGCCGGGAAGCGATGGCGCGCAATCCCTATGATCCCGATATCATGGCCGATCTCGGGGCACGCTATGTCCAGCTCGACCGGGCGGCCGAGGGGCTGCCCCTGCTCGAACGCGCGGTCGCCCTGAGCAGTGGCCGGCCGTCCTGGTACGACGCCTTCCTGTACCTCGCCGCCTACCTGACTGGGGCGACCAGGCTTGCCGAGAACCAGGCTGCCCTGCTCAAGGCCGAAGACACTCCGCTCGCCCTGATCGCGCGCGCCGTCGCGAGCGCCACTGCGGGCGACCATGTCGAGCTGGAAGAAACCTGGCGGATGCTCGGCCAGGCCGAGCCGCTCTTTGCCCTCGATCCCCGGCTTTATCTGGCGCGGAAGGGCTTCTCCTCGGCAGCCGCGGATCGCATCCTGGCTGCGATCGGGCAGGCCGGGCTGCCGCCGCGATAGCCGATCCTGTGAACTTCCCCTCGCATCTCGCCAAGATTCGCCGATAGGCCTCGCAGTCGCCGAATCGGACCGCTATTCTGTAGTCGTCGCAGCTGATTCGTAGCGTCGCGTTGCCCCTCAACCTCTTGCGCGATTTCGGCCCTTGGCACGCATCCGCCTCAGCGCTCTCTCTCCGGCCGCCAGCGGCGTCGTCGGCTTTTCATTGGGCGCCGCCGCCATCCTGCTGCTGCCGGGCAATCTCGCCAATGCGCTGGGCCTGCTGAGTGCCGGGCTCGGGCTTGCCGGAGGCGCCGCTCTGGCGCGCCGCAACACGATCCGCGAGCGCGAGCAGCTGCTCGCCGCGATCGGCGAGGTCAAGGTTCGCCTCGCGACCAACGCCATCCGTGTCGACTCGATGGCCAAGCGCCTCGACCAGCTGCCGATGGGCGAGGCCGACGCTGCCCCGGCCAAGGCGATGCTGCACGAGCTGACCGCCGAGGTCGGCCTGCTTGGCGACCTCCTCCAGCAGGTTGCGACGACACTCGGCGAGCATGACGACCAGCTCAGCCGGATCGAAGGACGGCTCGCCAATCCGCCGCCGCAGCCGGCACGCCTGGCGGTGCTCGCGCCGGAGCGCCCGGAGTCCCGCGCTCCCGAGCCTCTGGTCGCGACCCGCAGCGATCCGGCCGAGGCGGCCAGGCGCCGCGCCGCCGAAGAGCGCGCCACCTTGATCAGCGAGGCCCTGGCGAAGGGCCAGGTCGAGGTCCATCTCCAGCCGATCGTCAGCCTGCCGCAGCGCCGCACCCGCGGCTACGAGGCGCTCGTCAGGCTGAGGCTTGACGAGAAGACGCTGCTGCTGCCGTCCGAGTTCCTGACCACGGTTGAGGATCGCGGCTTCGGCCCCACGCTCGATGCGCTGGTGCTGACGCGTGCCCTCGCCATCGCCCGCCATCTCGGCAGCAAACCGGGTGATCTCTTCGTGTCCTGCAATTTCAGCGCGGCGACCTGGGGCTCGTCGCGGGCGCTCGCGGCATTGTCGCGCATCCTGGAAAAGTATCACGAGCATATCGGCAATCTCGTCATCGAGGTGCCGCAGCGCGTCTTCCGGACGCTGGAGCCGGCGAGCCTCGGCCTGCTCGGCGCCATGTCGGCCAATGGCGTGCGCTTCGCGCTCGATCATGTCTCCGATCTGCGTTTCGACCCGATCTCGCTGCATGATCGCGGCGTGCGCTTCGTCAAGGCCTCGGCGGCGCTGCTGCTGGCCGAGGCGCGTGGTGGCGCGCTCGCCGACATCGCCGCCGGCGACATCGCGATCCAGCTCGCCCGCGGCTCGATCCAGCTCGTTGCCGAGGAGGTCGAGGACGATCCGATGGTCGCGGACATGCTCGATCTCGGCATCGCCTATGGCCAGGGCGTCGTCTTCTCGCCGCCGCGGCCGGTCAGGCCCGAGGTCTTCGCCGAGCCGCAGCCGGAAGCCGTTCCCGCACCGATGCCGGCGGCTGCCGTGGCGCCGCCAACTTCCGCCGAGGTTGTCGAGCATCCCGCCATGGCGCCGCCGCCGGCCGTGAAGCGCGTGCCCTTCCGCGATATCCTGCGCCGCGCCACTGCCTGATCTATCCCTCACGGACCGAAGTGCTGGCCTGTGCCGGCGAAGCCGCGTAAACAGGCCGCGCCTGTCCGAGGGAGCTCTCAGCCGTGCCGTTCTCGACCCGCCTGCTGTCCGGCGTTTCCGCCGTCATCGACCAGTACGAGCTCTGCCTTTGCGACATCTGGGGCGTGGTCCATAACGGCGTCGCGCCCTTCGCCGCCGCCTGCGACGCCTTGGCTAAGATGCGTGCGGCCGGCATCACTGTCGTCCTGGTTTCGAATGCGCCGCGCCCGCGCTCGGAGATCGCCGTCCAGCTCGGCAAGCTCGGCGTGCCCGGCGACGCCTTCGACGCGATCGTCACCTCGGGCGATGTCGCGCGCGACCTGATCGCCCACCGGGCCGGTCAGCCGCTCTACCATCTCGGCCCGCCGCGCGACCTGCCGCTGATGGCCGGGCTCGATGCGCCGCGCGTCGGAGCCGCGGAGGCGCACTACGTCCTCTGCACCGGCCTCTTCGACGACGAGACCGAGACGGCCGAGAGCTATGCCGGGCAGCTCGCCGATTTCGCCCGTCGCGGACTGACGCTGATCTGCGCCAATCCCGACCTGGTCGTCGATCGCGGCGGACGTATCGTGCCCTGCGCCGGCTCCCTGGCTGTCGCCTATGAGAAGCTTGGTGGCGAGGCGATCTATGCCGGCAAGCCGCATGCGCCGATCTACGATCTCGCCATTCGCATCGGCCAGGACCTACGCGGCGAAAGCGTGGCGAAGCAGCGCATCCTGGCGATCGGCGACGCGATCCGCACCGACATCGCCGGCGCGGCGCAATTCGGCCTGGCTTCGCTGATGTGCGTCGCCGGCATTCATGCCGAGGAGATGACGGGCTTGTCGGAGGAGGCGCTGCAAGGCTGGTTCGGCCGGCAGAGCCACCGGCCGGGCTACGCCATGCCGCATCTGGCCTGGTGAGCCCCAGCCGTTGATTTTGCGGGAGTTCCGACCGTTCGGCCGTTCCGGTCGAACGGAAAGCGTGCTCACGCTGCGCAGGCCGCCTCGATCTTCGATTTCAGCGTCTGCGCGTTGAACGGTTTGACGATGTAGTTGTTCACGCCGGCCTTCTTGGCGGCGATGACGTTCTCGGTCTTCGATTCCGCCGTCACCATGATGAACGGCGTCTCGGCGATCTCGGCTTCGTTGCGGACCTGGCGCAGCAATTCGTAGCCGGTCATCGGCTCCATGTTCCAGTCCGAGATCACCAGCCCGTATTTCTTGTCGCGCATCTTGGCGATCGCGGCGCTGCCGTCCGAGGCATCGTCGACATTCTCGAAGCCGAGTTGCTTCAGCAGATTGCGGATGATCCGGACCATCGTCTGATAGTCGTCCACCACCAGGATCGGCATTGACGGGTCGACAGCCATTGATGGCGCTCCAAGCCAGTAGTCCGCGATGCCCAGCGACACCGACGCGCGCCGCTCTCGCAGAGCGGCGACCTTGGGTCAATTGTGATAGCGCCTCGGCGTTTCAAAGCCGTTAACCCGGTCGGCGAGTGACCTTGCGGCATACGACCTTTGGGGGACACCGGAACAAGGGAACAGGCACCAAAGTTCAATGGTGCGGTGCAGCGAGGTGTGAGACGCTTGCCTCTCGATTCCGGATGCAGGTGGTCTTGGGCCGTGCTGCAGTTGCGAGGGCTGATCGATGATGGCGAGCACGCTCTATCAAGTCCATGCCTTCGAGGACCTGGTCGTCGGCCAGCGCGAGAGCCTGATGCGCACCGTGATGGAGCGCGACATCTCGCTCTTCGCCGACCTGTCGGGCGACGCCAATCCGATCCATCTCTGCGACCGCTATGCCGCTTCGACCAAGTTCGGCCAGCGCATCGCCCATGGCATGCTGACGGCGAGCCTGGTCTCGGCCCTGCTCGGCACGCGCCTGCCCGGGCCGGGCGCCGTCTATCTCTCGCAGACGCTGAATTTTCTCGCGCCGGTGAAGATCGGTGACGTCGTCACCGCCCGCGTCGAGGTGGTCGAGCTCGTGCCGGAGCGGCGCCGCGCGCGTCTGTTCTGCGAATGCCTGGTCGACGGCAAGGCGGTGCTGGAAGGCGAGGCCTGGGTGGCGCTGCCCCGCGCGGCGGCTTAGCGGCTCCCGGGACCGAGGCCGGCCTTGACGCTCCCCGCCGCTTGGGGCCAAACACGGCGGTAGCCGGGGCTTCCCGGCGCCGATCCAGCGTTCCATGACCTCATCCCCCGAGGCGGCGCGTTCCCGTGCGCAGCCCGTCTTCGTCCTCGAACCCGGCAAGCCGGTGCCGGCCGACCTGCGCGGCCGGGTGCTGGCGCTCGGCAATTTCGACGGCGTCCATCGCGGCCATGCCGAGCTCGCGCGCGTCGCCGGCGAGATGGCGGCGCAGCAGGGGACCAGCGCCGCGGCGCTGACCTTCGAGCCGCATCCGCGTACCGTTTTCCGACCGGAACAGCCGGTGTTCCGGCTGACGCCGGAGCCGATCAAGGTCGCGCTGCTCGCCGATCTCGGGCTTGCCCCGAGCTTCGTCGTAGCCTTCGATCGTGCGGTCGCGGGCATTCCCGCCGAGGCCTTCGTCGACGATCTCCTGCTTGGCCAGCTCGGCGCTGCCGGCCTCGTTTGCGGTTACGATTTCCATTTCGGCAAGGGCCGCACCGGCTCGCCCGAGATGCTGCAGGCCCGTGCCGGTCACGTCGGCATCCCGGTCGCGGTGGTGCCTCCCTTCGCTTTTCAGGGCGAGCCAGTCTCCTCGACGCTGGTGCGCACCGCGCTCGAAGGCGGCGATGTCGGCCATGCCGCGGCCCTGCTCGGCCGGCCCTGGTTCGTCCGCGGCGAGATTGCCCATGGCGACAAGCGCGGCCGCGACCTCGGCTATCCCACCGCGAACATGCACCTGACCCATGATTGCCGACTGCGCTTCGGCATCTATGCTGTCCGCATGAATGTCGATGGTGTCTGGCGCGATGGCGTCGCCAGCTTCGGCAGCCGCCCGACCTTCGATGACGGCGCGCCCAAGCTCGAAACCTTCGTCTTCGACTTCTCCGGCGATCTCTACGGCCGGACTGTCGATGTTGCCTTCGTTGCCTTCCTGCGCGGCGAGGCGAAGTTCGATACGCTCGAGGCGCTGATCACGCAGATGGATGCCGACAGCGCAAGGGCGCGCGGCATCCTGGCGGCGACACCACCCTTCCTTCCCTGAGCGCCCTTTGCTAGAAGCCGCTCATGTCCGCTCTGCACTTCGTTTCGCCCCTGCGAATTACCGGCCCGGCTGCCGCCCTGCGCTGACCGCGCGGGCGCTTGCGCAGGCCGGGACGACGATCGCTTTCCCCGTGACATTCCAGGAAGGGTGCTGCGCCTTACGCCGCCCTCCGCACCGCCGAGCCGGATCATGACCGACAAGACCGCCGAAAAGCCCGACACCACCGATTATTCGCAGACCCTGTTCCTGCCGCAGACGGAGTTCCCGATGCGCGCCGGCCTGCCGCAGCGCGAGCCCGAATTGCTCGCCCGCTGGGCCAGGATGGACCTCTACCGCAAGCTGCGCGAGGCCGGCAAAGGCCGCGACCGCTTCGTCCTGCATGACGGCCCGCCCTATGCCAACGGCAACATCCATATCGGCCATGCGCTCAACAAGGTGCTGAAGGACCTGGTGACGCGCTCGCAGCAGATGCTCGGCTACGATTCCAACTACGTGCCGGGCTGGGACTGCCACGGCCTGCCGATCGAGTGGAAGATCGAGGAGCAGTACCGCGCCAAGGGTCTGAACAAGGACGACGTTGATGTCGTCGAGTTCCGCAAGGAATGCCGCGTCTTCGCCGAGAAATGGGTCGACATCCAGCGCAACGAGTTCAAGCGCCTCGGCGTCGAGGGCGACTGGGACGACCCCTATCTCACCATGGCCTTCGGCGCCGAGGCGCAGATCGCCCGCGAGATCATGAAGTTCGCCGAGAACGGCATGCTCTATCGCGGCTCCAAGCCGGTGCTCTGGTCGGTGGTCGAGAAGACCGCTCTGGCCGAGGCCGAGATCGAGTACGAGGAGCACACCAGCGACACGATTTTCGCGACGTTCCCGGTGCTCGGCTCCGGCGCGCTCGCCGGCTCGGCCGTCGTCATCTGGACGACCACGCCCTGGACGATCCCGGGCAACCGCGCGATCTCGTTCCACAACAAGATCGCTTATGGCCTCTACAAGGTGACGGCTGCGCCCGAGGGCAACTGGGCCAAGGTCGGCGCCAGCTATGTGCTGGCCAAGAACCTCGCCGAGTCGGTGTTCAAGACCGCCAAGGTCGAGGCTTATGAATTGGTGCGGGACGTCGCCGCGAGCGATCTCGCCGGCCTTGCCGTCGCCCATCCGCTGCGTGGCCACGGCTACGAGTTCGACGTGCCGCTGCTCGATGGCGACCATGTCACCGACGATGCCGGTACCGGCTTCGTCCACACCGCGCCGGGCCATGGCCGCGAGGACTTCGACGTCTGGATGGCCAATGGCCGGATGCTCGCCGAGCGCGGCATCGAGACCCGTATCCCCTACACCGTCGATGCCGATGGCCGCTTCACCAAGGAAGCTCCCGGCTTCGAGGGCGCGCAGGTCATCACCGACAAGGGCGAGAAGGGCAACGCCAACGAGGTCGTGATCAAGGCGCTCGCCGCGGCCGGCAACCTGATCGCGCGCGGCCGCCTCAAGCACCAGTACCCGCATAGCTGGCGCTCGAAGAAGCCGGTGATCTTCCGCAACACGCCGCAATGGTTCATCGCCATGGACAAGCCCTATGGCGATGCCGGCGCGCCCGATCCGGCGGCGCCGGCACCGACCGCCGGCGGCAATGCCGACACGCTGCGCAACCGCGCGCTGAAGGCGATCCGGGAAACCGAATGGGTCCCTGCCGCCGGTGAGAACCGCATCAACGGCATGATCGCCAACCGGCCCGACTGGGTGGTTTCGCGCCAGCGCGCCTGGGGCGTGCCGATCACCGTCTTCGTCGACAAGGAGAGCAAGGAGATCCTGGTCGATGCCAAGGTCAACGCCGCGATCGCCGAGGCCTTCGAGCAGGAGGGCGCCGACGCCTGGTTCACCGATACCGACGGCGCCCGCTTCCTCAAGCCCTATGGCTATGACGCGGCCAAATACGAGCGCGTCGTCGACGTGCTCGATGTCTGGTTCGATTCAGGCTCGACCCATGCCTTCACTTTGGAGAAGCGGGCCGATCTCAAGACGCATCGCGTCGTCGATGGCGGCCGCGACAAGGTGATGTATCTCGAAGGCTCGGACCAGCATCGTGGCTGGTTCCATTCCAGCCTGCTCGAAAGCTGCGGCACGCGTGGCCGCGCGCCCTATGACGTCGTCCTGACCCACGGCTTCTGTCTCGACGAGAAGGGCGAGAAGATGTCGAAGTCGAAGGGCAACGTCACCGCCCCACAGGACGTGATCAAGGACAGCGGCGCCGACATCCTGCGCCTCTGGGTCGCAGCGGCCGATTATTCCGACGATCTGCGCATCGGCAAGGAGATCCTCAAGACCTTCGTCGAGACCTATCGCAAGCTGCGCAACACCATGCGCTGGATGCTCGGCACGCTCGCCCATTTCGACGAGGCGATCCGCGTCTCCGACCCGGCTTCGATGCCTGAGCTGGAGCGGCTGATGCTGCACCGTCTCGCCGAGCTCGGCCCGCAAGTCGAGGAAGCTTATCGCACCTATGACTACAAGAAGGTCGTGAACCTGCTCTCGCAGTTCATGAACACCGAGCTCTCGGCCTTCTATTTCGACGTCCGCAAGGACGCGCTCTATTGCGATCCGCGTTCCAGCCATGTCCGCAGGAGCGCGCTCACCGTCGTCGACCATCTCTTCCGCTGCCTGACGACCTGGCTTGCGCCGATCCTGGTCTTCACTGCCGAGGAAGCCTGGCTCGACCGCTATCCGCAGGTGAGGTCCGGCGACGGCTCAGTCCATCTCGAGCTCTTCGCCAAGGCGGACGATGCCTGGCTCGATCCGGAGCTGGCCGAGCGCTGGGCCAAGGTCCGCCGTGTGCGACGCGTCGTCACCGGCGCGCTCGAACTGGAGCGTGCCGCCAAGCGCATCGGTTCCTCGCTGGAGGCTGCCCCGGTCGTCCACATCGCCGATCCCGATCTGCGCGCTGCGCTGAGCGGGCTCGACCTTGCCGAGATCTGCATCACCTCCGGTGCCAGGATCGCGGAGGGGGAGGGGCCGGCCGAGGCCTTCCGCCTGCCGGACGTGCCGGATGTCGCGGTGGTGCCGGCGCGGGCCTCCGGCGTCAAATGCGCCCGCTCGTGGAAATATTTCGACCCGGCAAAGGCCGAACCCGGCTTCCCCGACGTGACGCCGCGCGACGCCAAGGCGCTGCGCGAGCTCGGGCGCGCGGCATGACACCGGCGCGTCGCCTCGGTGCCGTGATCGTCGCGCTCACCTTCGTGCTCGACCAGGCGCTGAAGCTCTGGCTGCTCTTCGGCGCGCGCCTCGCCGAGGAGGGGCCGTTCCAGCTCGCCTCCTTCCTGGAGATCGTGCTCGCCTGGAATCGCGGCATCTCCTACGGCCTGTTCCAGCAATCGACCGATATCGGCCGCTGGGGGCTGGTCGTGCTCTCGATCGTCGCGGCGGTCTGGCTCTGGCGCTGGATGTGGCGCAGCGACGACAGGCTCACCGTGGTCAGCCTCGCGCTGATCATCGGCGGCGCGCTCGGAAACGGGCTCGACCGCATCGTCTACGGTGCCGTCGTCGACTTCGTGCATGTCCATGTCGGCAGCTTCAGCTGGTACATCTTCAACATCGCCGATGCGGCGATCGTCTTCGGCGTGCTCGGCCTGCTCTACGAGTCGCTGCGGCCCGGCGCGGACCGTTCCAAGGCGGTCTGAAACGGGCTGGCCACAGGCCATTTACGGCAATCCGGCAAAAGGGCTCCCCGTTTTGCCGGATATGGGTTAAAAGGCCCGCCATGCTTTTGCCGCGTCGCTCAGGCATGACGCCGGCAGATGTCCGTATGGAGAGGTGAGATGGCTTATCGGATCCGCGCTTCGCGCATGCTGCTCGCTGGCGGCCTGCTGCTGGCGACGACCCCCGCTTTCGCCCAGGAAGGCATGCTCTTCAAGAATCTGGTCGAGGGCACGGGCATCTTCGGCTCGAGCAAGGCTGATATCGAGTACAAGCAGCGCGCGCCGCTCGTCGTCCCGCCGTCCTCGGCCCTGCCGAAGCCGCAGGAAGCCGGCGCCACCCGCAGCGCCGCCTGGCCGGATGATCCGGACGTCGCACGCCGCAAGGCCGAGCGCGACAGCTCCCACATCCTGTTCCAGAACACCGAGTCCTATCGCGCCAACACCAAGCCGTTGCTCACGCAGGAAGAGCTGCGCCGCGGCCGTGTGATCGGGGCTGCGAACGGCCCGGCTGGTATCGTCGAGGAACACAACAACTACAACAACCAGATCGCGCCGATCCGCGTCGGCCGCGAGATGGCCGCCCGCCAGTCGCAAACCGATACGTCGAACCTCGAATATGGCAACGAGCCGGCCCGCCGTTATCTGCACGAGCCGCCGAGCGGCTATCGCCGCCCGGCCGCGACGGCCGCGCTCGGCCCGGGCGCATCCGGCCCGCGCGAGGACAAGCAGGCGGTCGGCCAGCGCGAGTTCCTCACCGGCCAGAAGGTCTACGAATAGGCGCAGGTTCCGTTGCGCGCCGCGTTGGTTTTCCGGCGCGGCCGGACTATCTAGAGAACGAGCCTTTCTCCGGCTCGGGTCCAGCCGGGCCCGGGCCGGTTCGTTTCTGGACCTCTCGATTGCGCAGGAGCTTCCCCAACCATGACGGTGCACACCGCTCCCGCCAACGCTGCCAGCCAGGTCGAATCCTACCGGCTCGTGAACGGGCTTCAGGTTGTGGTCGCGCCCGACCACCGTGCTCCGGTGGTCACCCATATGGTCTGGTACCGCAACGGCTCCGGTGACGATCCGGCCGCCAAGTCCGGCATCGCCCATTTCCTCGAGCACCTGATGTTCAAGGGCACGGCGAAATGGCCGGCCGGCGAGTTCTCCAAGATCGTGGCGAGCTATGGCGGCCAGGAGAACGCCTTCACCTCCTATGACTACACCGCCTATTTCCAGCGCGTGCCGAAGGAGCATCTGCGCGCCATGATGGACTACGAGGCCGACCGGATGACGGGCCTCGCCTTCGACGAGAGCGTGGTCGCACCAGAGCGCGACGTGGTGCTGGAGGAGCGGCGCATGCGCGTCGATGCCGACCCCGCCGCCCAGCTCGGCGAGGAGTTCTCCAGCGCGCTCTATGTCCACCATCCCTATGGCACGCCGATCATCGGCTGGGAGCACGAGATCGAAGGCCTCTCGCGCGACGACGCCTTCGCCTACTATCAGCGCTTCTACACGCCGGAGAACGCCATCCTGGTCGTTGCCGGCGATGTCGAGCCGGCCGAGGTGCTGCGCCTCGCGCAGGAGACCTATGGCGTGATCCCGGCCCGCGGCGAGACCCCGGCCCGCAAGCGCCCGGCCGAGCCCGAGCCGCGCGCCGCCCGCCGTGTCGCGCTCTCCGACCCGCGCGTGCAGCAACCATCGCTGCGCCGCGCCTGGCTGGCGCCGACCTATGTCTCGCCGCAGCGCGACGAAGCCTTCGCGCTCGAGCTCGCGGCCGAGATCCTCGGCGGCGGCACGACCTCGCGGCTCTATCGCAAGCTCTGCGTCGAGCAGGAGCTCGCGGCCGGCGCCGGTGCCTATTTCATGGGCTCGATGGTCGACCGCTCCGCCTTCCAGCTCTCGGTCAGCCCGCGCCCGGGCGTCGAGATGGCGGCGCTCGAAGCCGGGCTCGATGCGGCGCTCGCCGCCTTCATCGCCGAGGGGCCGACCGAGCTGGAGCTCGCCCGCGCCCGCACCCGCCTCGTTGCCGAGACGGTCTTCGCCCGCGACAGCCAGTCCTCGCTCGCCCGCATCTTCGGCTCGGCGCTCGCGGTCGGCGAGACCGTCGAAGACGTGCTGCTCTGGCCGCAGCACATCGAGGCTGTGACGCGCGAGCAGGTGACGGAGGCGGTCCGGCGCTATCTCAAGCCCGATCGCTCGGTCACAGGCCTGCTCCTGCCGGCCGCCGCCTGACACCGCGCTGAAAGCCATTACGGGCGGGCTCCGGTCTGCCGTCGAGGATTGCCGATGAACCCGTCCCTTGCCCCCGCCACCGCCGCCCCCGGTCCTTCGCTCGCCGTCCAGCGCGTCACCGCCGCCTGCGGCGTCGAGGCCTGGCTGGTCGAGGAGCACAGCCTGCCGCTGCTCGCCCTCGAATTCGCCTTCGACGGTGGCGCCAACCGCGACCCGGCCAAGGCCGCCGGCAGCGCCAATCTGATCTCCGGCCTTCTCGACGAGGGCGCCGGCGAGCTCGACGCCGAGGCCTTCCAGGGCCGTCTTGCCGATCATGCCATCAACCTGTCCTTCGACGCGCGCCGCGACGATTTTCACGGCCAGCTCCAGACCCTGTCGCAGCATCGCGAGGTCGCCTTCGAACTGCTCGGCCTCGCGCTGAACGCGCCGCGCTTCGACGCCGACGCGGTGGCGCGGGTGAAGGCGCAGGTGATCGCCGGACTGCAGCGCCAGGCGCAGAACCCAGATTTCATCTGTCGCAACGCGCTCTTCGCCGCAGCCTTCCCAGGCCATCCCTATGGCCGGCCCGAGCGCGGCGACGTCGCCAGCGTCGGCGGGATCGAACCTGCGGCGCTGAAGGCGCTGACCCGTGACCTCTTCACCCGCGGTGGCCTCAAGGTCGTCGCGGTCGGCGACATCAGCGCGAGCGAGCTGGCTTCGCGGCTCGATGCTCTCTTCGGCGCCCTGCCGGCCGGGACGCCGCGCGTCGAGCCGGCCGCCCCGTTGCCGATCGCCGATCTCGGCCAGACCCATGTCGTCGACCTCGACGTGCCGCAGACCGTGCTGCGCTTCATCGGCCCCGGCCTGATGTGGGACGACCCCGATTTCATCGCTGCGACCGTGCTGAATCACATCCTCGGCGGCTCGGCCTTCACCTCGCGCCTGTTCATGGAGGTGCGCGAGAAGCGCGGCCTCGCCTATGGCGTCTCCTCCAGCCTCGTTCCCTTGCGCCAGAGCGGCTTCCTCGTCGGCGGCACCTCGACTCGTAACGACCGCGTCGCCGAATCGATGAGCGTGATCCGCGAGGAGATCGCCAAGCTGGTCAGTGAGGGGCCGAGCGAGCACGAGGTCGAGGAAGCCAAGCGCTATCTGATCGGCTCCTATTCGCTGCGCTTCGACACCTCACCGAAGATCGCCGGCGAATTGCTCGGCCTGGCGATCCGCGGCGAGCAGCCCGATTTCGTCGAGACGCGCAACGAGCGTTTCGCCGCGGTGACGCTCGCCGATGTCCGGCGCGTCGCCCAGCGTCTGTTCGGCGAGGGCAAGCTGCTCGTCCAGGCCGTCGGCCGGCCGGTCGGGCTGGTCTGAGCGAAGCCTTTTTTGACGGCGTCCTCGTGAGCATTCGCCGCCTCGATCCCGTCCTGGTCGATCGCATCGCCGCCGGCGAGGTGATCGAGCGGCCGGCCGCGGCGGTGAAGGAGCTGGTCGAGAACGCGATCGACGCCGGCGCGACCAGCGTCGCCGTCACCATCCGAGCCGGCGGGCGCGAACTGATCCGCGTCGTCGACGACGGCATCGGCATGAGCCCGGAGGACCTTGCCCTCTGCGTCGAGCGCCACGCCACCTCCAAGCTCCCTGACGGCGACCTCTTCGCCATCCGCTCGCTCGGCTTCCGCGGCGAGGCCTTGCCCTCGATCGGCTCGGTGGCGCGCCTCTCGATCACCACGCGCCAGCGCGATGCGGCGCAGGGCTGTGCCCTCGTGGTCGAGGCCGGCGCCAAGGGAGCGGTGCGGCCGGCGGCCGCCGCGCCCGGCACCCGGATCGAGGTCAGCGATCTCTTCATCTTCACCCCGGCCCGCCTCAAATTCCTGAAGAGCGACCGGGCCGAGGCGCAGGCCGTCTCCGACATGCTGCGGCGGCTCGCCATCGCCCATCCCGAGGTCCGCTTCTCGCTCGAGGGCGAGCATGCCGGCGCCTTCGACTGGCCGGCCGAGCCGATCGGAGCCGACGGCCATCTGCGCCGTCTCGGCCGCGCACTCGGCCGCGATTTCCCGGAGAATGCATTGCCGGTCGAGACCGAGCGCGAGGGCGTCCGGCTCTCCGGCTTCACTGGTCTGCCGACCTTCCATCGCGGCACCTCGGCCGGCGTCCACATGGCGGTGAATGGCCGGCCAGTGCGCGACAAGCTGCTACTCTCGGCGGTGCGCGGCGCCTATGCCGATGTCGTGCCGTCCGACCGGCATCCCGTGCTTTTTCTTGACGTGCTCTGCCATCCCGCCGTGGTCGACGTCAACGTCCATCCGGCCAAGAGCGAGGTCCGCTTCCGCGATCCCGCCCTGGTGCGCGGCCTCGTGGTGTCGAGCCTCAAGGCGGCTTTGGCAGGCGCCGGCCACCGCGCCACCACCACCGGCGGCGCCCGCACGCTCGACGCCTTCCGCGCGGTCTTCTCGAGCGGCGGCTTCGGCAATGGCGGTCCGGCCACGATCCAGCGCCCGAATTTCGGCAGCGTCGCCGATTGGCGCGTGCCCGAAGCATCGAGCCAGCCGATGCAGGCCGGCTTCGCCGATCTCGCCATGCCCTCGGCCGATGCGAGAGCCCATCTTTCCGAGCCGCCGCAGGACGCGCTCGACCGGCCGCTCGGTGCAGCCCGCGCCCAGGTCCACGGCACCTATATCGTCGCCCAGACCCGCGACGGCATGGTGATCGTCGATCAGCACGCCGCGCATGAGCGCCTGGTCTATGAGCGTCTCAAGGCCGAGCGGGCGAAGAGCGGTATCGCCCGTCAGCCCATGCTGCTGCCCGAGGTGGTCGAGCTCGATCCCGTCGATGCCGACCGGCTGAATGCGGCGGCTGCCGATCTTGCCTCGCTCGGCCTCGTCATCGAGAGCTTCGGTCCCGGCGCCGTGCTGGTGCGCGAGGCGCCGGCCGCCATCGCCGGCGGTGACCTCCAGGGCATCGTCCGCGACGTCGCCGACGCGCTCGCCGAGCATGGCGATGCCGGCTCGCTGGAGCGCCGGCTCGACCATGTCCTGGCGACCATGGCCTGCCACAACTCGGTCCGCGCCGGCCGGCGCCTGCGCCCCGAGGAGATGGACGCGCTCCTGCGAGAGATGGAGGCGACGCCGAATTCCGGCCAATGCAATCACGGCCGGCCGACCTATGTCGAGCTGAAGCTCAGCGATATCGAGAAGCTGTTCGGGAGAAGGTAGGGGTAATCCGAGTTACGTGGGCTTGGATTCGCCCGTGTCGAGAAAATAGAGGGTCATGCCCGCGTCGCCGGCTTGCGGATGCCATTTCTCGTCGACAATGGCCTGCAGTTCACGTCGTGCTGCAGGGTAGTCGACCGCGAGATTGGCCCGCGCTGCGGTCAGTCGCACTTGCATGTTCGAGTGACCGAACAGTCGCATCAAGGCGCGCCGTTGGTCTCCAGGTCGTGACTTCAGCTCATCTTGGATCGCTTGGATTCTGTCATATCGCCTGTTGAAGGCTGCGATCTCATTCCGTTCCAAGGCGTCGTACTGCTCGATGCAGAGCGCTTCGAAGAGCCGCGTGAGTGCGTCTGTAGAAAGTAGTGCGAGATTTGCGGCACTCATTTCAACACCCCGAATTTTCGCATTGCAAAGTGGCCAACCCGCACCTGTTCTTCCCAGCTTTTGCCGCGCAGATATTCGCGCGGTGTGAGCCCGCCAAAAGTTGGGTTCTTCGTATTGTACCAGCCACTGATCTCATGATGCTTGTATGTCGGCACGCTGACCACATTGTCGGTGCCGCCGACCTGCGAGCGCGAGAATCCTTCGCTAATGCCCGCCCCTTGCTCGACGATGTGGTGGTCCTCATAGCCCGGACGCCTCTTGCCGGCATTCTGCTGGAGTTCCGAAAGCGTCTTCGGCGAATCCTGATAGGATGTGACCGAGGGCATTTGAGAGTAGTTCTCTGCAAGCTCGATGGCAGTAATGAGTGCTCCGATCGGGCCGGCGCGCCGCAACAGTTGCTGCGCGATCCGCTTGGCCAGTGCCTTGGCAGCCTTTATGCGCGAGGTCTTCTCTTTCGGTGGCTGTTTGGGTGGCTCTTCCGGATCGAGTTTCGGTCCGCCATTGTCGCCGATGCCCGGCTGCCGACCCGACGCGGACCCATCGCTACCGGTCCATTGGCCGCCGTCGGAGTTTCCCGGCGGCACACGCGGCTGATCGGGATTGAAGCCGGCCTTTTCGGCGAAGGCTTGCAGACGGGCGAAGGCCGCCATCATGCGCTCGCCGGCGATATGGCAGGCAAGCGCGCGGGCGCTCAGCGGCCTTGGGCGAGCTGCCAGGGTAAGTGAGTGTTTGGGAAGCATCCGTGCGCATCTCCGCGACGGATACGGAGATTAAGCGCGAAAATCGGGCCGGGGATAAGATCGTGCTCTATCCCCGCACTGCCGGACGCTGACGCTTTCCGGAGTGGCTCGTCATTTGACCAAAGATTGTCATCCCGGGCGACCGAAGGGAGACCCGGGATCCATGCCGGAACCTCTATCGGAAAAGCTCCGGAATGGATCCCGGATCTCCGCTTCGCTCCGTCCGGGATGACTCGCGTCCCGATGTCTTCAAACCACCCTCAGAAACCGCACCTGCGTCTCGCCATAGTCGCGCCGGTCGAGTTCCTCGAAGCCGTCCGGCAGCGTGATCTCGGCGTCTGCGGCTTCCTCCAGCACCACCAGCGCATCGCCCGCCAGCCAGCCGCCCTCGCGCGCCGAGGCGAGCGCCTTTTCGCCCAGGCCCTTGCGATAGGGTGGGTCGCAGAAGACGAGGTCGAACGGCGCCATGCCGGTGATCGGGCCGAGCTTGGTCGCATCGCGGCGGAAGATGCGGCTATAGCCGGCGAGGCCCAGCGCCATCTGGTTCTCGCGGATCAGCCCGCGCGCCTCGGCCCCGTCATCGACCAAAAGCGCGAAGGCGGCGCCGCGCGACAGCGCCTCGAACGCCATCGCGCCGGTGCCGGCGAAGAGGTCGAGCACGCGCGCCCCGTCGGCCACATCGCCATGGCCATGCGCCAGCACGTTGAACAGCGATTCCCGCAGGCGATCCGAGGTCGGCCGGATCGCGCCGATGCCCGGCTTCGGGCTGGCGAGAGACCGGCCGCCGAAGCGCCCCCCGACGATGCGCATGAGTTACGCCTCAGCCGCGACGGTCACGCCCGCCGCCGGAGCGCGGCGGACCGGAGCGCGGCGGCCTGCCACCGCCACCAGGACGCGGGCCGCGCCCGCCGGGACGATCGCCACCCGGCCGGTCGCCGGCCGGCTTGCCGCGGAACGGGCGGGCAGAGCGCTCGTCCATCCCGGCGCCACCGCTGGGCGGGCGCTTGCCGCGCGGCGGCTTGTCGGCCCAGTCGCCGCTGCCACGCCAGGGGGATTCGCCGCCGCGGTCACGGCCGAAGCTCTCCTCGCGCGGCGCTCGGCTCGGCCGTTCGCTGCGCGGCGCGCGCGCCGGCCGCTCCTCGCGCGGTTCGTCCTTCGGCTTGGCGCTGATGCGCTCGACCTTGACGCGCCGGCCCTTCGGATCGGCGATCGCCTTGTCGCGCACGCGGGTGACCGCGCCGGTCGCCTCGCGCGCCTGCCGCTCTTCCCTGGGATCGGCGCCTCGACGCGGCGGCGCCTTGCGCTCGCGCTGGGGCTCGGCCTCGACATCGCGCCAGACGCCGCGCGTCCACGGCTTGTCGCCGCGCAGCGGGCGGGCTTCCTCGGCTTGCTCTTCGCGGGGACGGCGGCGCGGCCGGTCGTCGCCGGCGGGGGCCGACCGGCCGCGCGCGGGCCTTTCGTCTGATCTGGCCTCGTCGCGGCGCGGCGAGTCGAAATCGACGCCGGCCTTGGCCATTAATTCGGCGCCGAGCTGGTCCTTCAGCACGCGCGAGCGGACCTCTTCGGCTTCGCCCTCCGGCAGATCGCCGAGCTGGAACGGACCGAAGGAGACCCGGATCAGCCGGTTCACCTGCAGGCCGAGATGCTCGAGCACCGTCTTGACCTCGCGGTTCTTGCCTTCGCGCAGGTCGACGGTGAGCCAGGTGTTCGAGCCCTGCTCGCGCTCGAACTGGGCGACGACCGGACCGTACTGGACGCCGTCGATGGTGACGCCGCCCCTCAATGTGTCGAGCTGGGCCTGGTTGACCTGGCCGAAGGCGCGCACGCGATAGCGCCGGAGCCAGCCGGTCTCGGGCAGCTCCAGCATCCGCGCCAGCCCGCCATCATTGGTGAGCAGCAGCAGGCCTTCGGTGTTGATGTCGAGCCGGCCGACCGAAAGCACGCGCGGCAGGTCCTCCGGCAGCGCGTCGAACACGGTCGGGCGCCCCTCGGGATCGTGGTTGGTCGTCACCAGGCCGCGCGGCTTGTGGTAGAACCAGAGCCTTGTGCGCTCGCGTGCCGGCAAGGGCTCGCCATCGACCAGCACGACGTCGTTGGGGCCGATATCGAGCGCCGGGCTCTCGATCACCTTGCCGTTGACGCTGACGCGGCCTTCGGCGATCAGCGCCTCGCTGTCGCGGCGCGAGGCGACTCCGGCGCGGGCCATCACCTTGGCGATGCGCTCCGGCTCCTGCGGCGCGGCCGGAGCCGAGACGGCCTCGGCGATTTCGGCGGCGTTGCGATGGGCCCGGTCTGGGCGGCTGCGCGTCGGATTGCTGCCACGCGGTCCCTCGAAGCGTTTGCCGCCGCCGAAGCTCCGGCCTTCGCCACGATCCTCGCGGCGCGGTGGCCGGGCAGGGCGCTCGCCGCCGCTGCTGCTGCGCTCGCGGAAGGGGCGCTCGCTGCGGGCACGGTCATCGCTGCGCTCCCGCGGCGGCCGGCGCTCTTCGCCGTCGCGCGGACGGAACGACCGTTCGCCACCTTCGCGCGCGGGACGTGCTGCACGGCGCTCGTCGTCACCGCGCCCGCGGAAGGGGCGGTCACCATCGCGTGCTGGGCGCCCGAAGCCGCCGGGCCTGTCGCCGCCAGCCCTGTCTCGACTCGGCCTGTCGCCATCGCGCGAAGGGCGGCTGGCGCGGCGCTCGTCGCTGCCACGGTCGCGGAATGGCCGTTCGCCGCCCTCGCGTGGCGGCCGCTCGCCAAACGGCTTCTTCTCGAAGCGGCGCGCCGGGCGCTCGCCCTCGCTGCGGCGCTCGGCGCCTTCGGCCGGTGCACGCCGGGGCCGCTCCTCGCCATCGCGCGAGCGGAAGGGCGGCTTGCCGCCACGTCCGGGCGGCCTGCCACCGGGCCCACCGCGGCCGGGGCCGCCATCGCGTCCGCCGCCACGGCCGCCGGTTCCGCCGCCCTTGCGCGGGCCTCGGCTTTTCTGATTGTTGTCGTCGCTCATGGTTGCTCCTGAAGCCGGATCATCGCGGACCGGGTTGCGAAGCGATCCGGGACGGCAGCGGCTCTTGAATCTGGTATTAGCCGGCGCTTGTAGCAGGCGATTTCGCCCGCTGCGAGCGGCAATGATGGGGTTCGATGGGTTCGATCGACGCAAAGCAGGTCGAGGCCGCGCCGATGGCGCTGGCGCTCACCGAGGCGCGCGCTGCGGCGGAGCGTGGCGAGGTGCCGGTTGGGGCGGTGATCGTCCGCCGCGGAGAGGTGTTGGCCAGCGCCGGCAACCGCACGCTCGAACTGAAGGACCCGACCGCGCATGCCGAGACATTGGCGATCCGGATCGCCTGCGAGGCCATCCAGTCCGAGCGGCTGATCGATTGCGATCTCTATGTCACGCTCGAGCCCTGCCCAATGTGCGCGGCGGCGATCTCCTTCGCGAGGGTCAGGCGGCTCTATTTCGCGGCGTTCGATCCGAAGGGCGGCGCGGTCGAGAACGGCGTCCGGCTCTATAGCAGCCCGAGTTGCCATCATGCGCCCGAGATCTATGGCGGCCTGAGCGAGCGCGAGGCGGCCGAGCTGCTGCGTGATTTCTTCCGGGAGCGGCGCTGATGGCGGAGACGATCCGTGCCGCGAAGCCGGCCGATGCGGAAGCCATCGCTGCGCTCAACCGCGCGGCCTTCGGCGGTGAGGAGGAGGTCGCCATCGTCGAGCGCCTGCGCCGTGATGACTTCGTCGCAGTCGAGCTTGTGGCGGAACAGGACGGCACGATCGTTGGCCATATCCTGCTGAGCTGGCTGCCGACGCTGATGGACGGTCGCAGCGTGAAGACTCTGGCGCTCGCTCCGATGGCGGTTCGGCCGGGGCTGCAGAAGCGGGGCATTGGCGGCCGGCTGATCGCGGCGGCGCTCGATGGGGCGCAGGCTGCGGGCGCTGAGGCCGTGATCGTGCTCGGCCATCCCCGTTACTATCCGCGCTTCGGCTTCTCTGCGGCGCTGACGCGGAACCTCGCTTCGCCCTTTCCGGGAGAGGCCTTCATGGCATTGGAACTCGTGCCGGGAGCCCTGGCAGGGAAGCAGGGTTCCGTCACCTACCCATCCGCGTTCGGGCTGTAGCCGCTAGAAGCGATCCGAGAGTCGCGCGGTCGCGGCGGGGGCAGACCGGTTGGGCGAATGCTTCGGCGGTCTCCGCCAAAACTGCATTCAGATGTAATGGCAAAGATTTTGATCGTATATCTCAATCTTGTCTGTAGATGATATGCCAAGTATTTAGCCGATTGGCTAGTTCGATAGGATTAGTCCTGGTGATGTAAGGAAAATGCCGAGCTGATCGGTTTCCGAATGCCTGTCATGATCTGCCTTGTTTTTGCCTTGTAGCGCCCGTAGATCGCCGCTGCACTGCTCGGCCAGACCAAGGAATGGTGGCTTGAGCCTCCCATTCCCCAAAGTCGGTATTTCTCCATTATGCGTAAAGTTGCGTTGGCTGCGCTGTCTGCGGCCTGTTGGTCTGTGTCCCCCTCCTTCGCCGCCGATACCCATCTCGCGAAGGTCTCGTTCCAGCCACAGGTGAAAGGGCTCGGCTGCCTGAAGCCGGCAGCCCTCGCCATGGTCAAGGAACTCACCGAGAAGATCGGCGCGATCCAGATCACCTCGACCTGCGGTGGCCGCCACGCCCGCAACTCCCAGCATTATCACGGCAACGCCATCGACTTCCGTCCGCTCGCAACCTCGCCCCGGACTGCCGCGGCCGTTGCCAAGTCGATCGATAATGTCGGCGGCGTCGGCTCCTATTCGAACGGCCTCGTCCATGTCGATGTCGGCGATCGCGAGATCGCCTGGTACGGCAACAAGCGCAGCCGCCGCTTGGCCTATGCGGCACGCGGGCGCTGACGGTTTTCCGTCAGAGCATCGTCCGGGCGATGAGGTAGCCACCCAGCCCCAGCAGCCCGGCGAAGAAGCAGAGCTTGAAGGTCGCTGCCGTGATGCGCTGCCGGATCGCCTGACCGAACCACATCCCGGCTAGGGCCGGCAGCAGCGCCAGAAGCGAGGCGCCGGCGACCTTCAGGTCGAGCGCTCCGGCGCCGACCAGCCCGAAGGACAGGGCGACCGTCGAGACGATGAAGGAGAGGCCGAGCGCCTGCACCAATTCGTCCTTGTCGAAGCCGAGCGCCTGCAGATAGGGCACGGCCGGCAGCACGAAGACCCCGGTCGCGGCCGTCGCGGCGCCGGTCACGACGCCGACCAGCGGGCCGAGCCAGATCTCGGCCTTCGCCGGCACGCGCAGCTTGGCGGCCTTCAGCCCGACCAGCGCATAGAGCACCAGCGCGATGCCGAGCCAGAGCGTCGCCGAACCGTCCTTGGCCTTCTCCAGCAAGCCGGCACCGGCCCAGGTGCCGACGCAGGTTCCGGCCAGCATCGGCCAGAGCCGGATGGCGATAGCCTTGAGCTTCGGGCCGGTCAGCTGCCAGCTATTGGTGACGAGGTTGGGGATGACCAGCAGCGCCGCCGCCTGTGCCGGCGCCATCACCACGCCGAGCACGCCGACCGCGATCGTCGGCAGGCCGAGCCCGATCACGCCCTTGACGAAGCCGGCGAGCACGAAGGTCGCGGCGATGAAGGTGAGAAGCGTCGTCTGGTCCATGGCCCTGCCGGATCGGTCGATTGCGATGCCGTGACTTCTGGCAGTCCTGACCCGCGCTGTCGCTCTTCGATACTACGGTCCCCGCCGTAGCGTCCTTGCTTGCCTCGGCCGGCACGGACGTCATCATGGCAGCCACAATGGAGGGCGTTGAGCCATGGCCATGCACGGACCCTATCTCGCCGAGATCGCCCATCTGATGGGCGATCCCGCCCGCGCCAACATGCTGCATGCGCTGATGGACGGCCGGGCACTGACGGCGAAGGAACTCGCTTTCCTCGCTGGTGTCGCGCCGCAGACCGCGAGCGGCCATCTCGCCAAGCTGATGCAGGGTGGTCTGCTCGGTGTCGCCGTGCAGGGTCGCCATCGCTACTACCGACTCGCCGGGCCGGAGGTCGCGGCGGCGCTGGAGGGGCTGATGGTGCTCTCCGGCGGACAGGCGAATGGGAGGCGATTGCCCTCGCGCGTCGGCGCCGACCTCGCCCGCGCCCGCACTTGCTATGATCATTTCGCCGGCCGCCTCGGCATAGCCATCCATGATGCGCTCGTCGCTGGTGGGCATCTCACCGTCGCCGATGGCGGCTATGGGCTGACTCGCTCCGGCGTCGCGCTCTTCGCCGGGCTCGGGATCGACCCCGCCGCGGCGAGCAAGGGAAAGCGCGCGGCATTGCGGCCCTGCCTCGACTGGAGCGAGCGCCGCCCACATCTCGCTGGCTCGCTCGCGGCGGCTCTAACCTGCCGCTGCTTCGAGGCCGGCTGGGTGAAGCGGGTGAAAGACAGCCGAGCGGTGATCCTGACCGATGAGGGGCGTGTGGCGCTGGAGGCCGGTCTGCCCGGTTTCCGCTGCGACGAGCCGGAGGCGGTCACGCCGCCCGTTCGAGCGCCTCTGACAGTTTCCGCTTGACCTCCTCCTTCGCCGGCTGGGCGGCGTCGAGGATCGCCTGCCAGCGGAAGAAATCGAGCCCGCCGAAGCCTTCGCCGCCGGCCCGGATCAGGATGTCCGGCGGCTGCCGCTCGATCATGCGCTGGACCAGCGCCCGCGTCAGGATCTGCGAGACGCCGACCATTGCTTCCAATGGCTCCGGCACGCGGCTGTCGCTGACGGTCGCCGGCGCGCTGGTGTCGACAGCGAGCACGAGGCGCCCCGGTCCGAGCAGGCGATCATAGGGCAGCGGATTGATCGCGCCCCCATCGATCAGCACCCGCCCGCCGATCGTCACCGGCTTGACCAGGCCCGGGATCGCCAGCGAGGCGGCGACCGCCGGGGTCAGCGGGCCGCTGCCGAGGACGACCTCGTCATGCAGATGATAGTCGGTCGCGACCGAGAGGAACGGGATGCCGAGCTCCTCGAAACGATCGGGCACCGCCTGCGGCCAGAACAGGTCGAGCAGGCGCTCGCCATCGATCAGCACGGGGTTGCCGAGGCCGCCGCGCCAGAGATCGGCGATCTTGCCGATGCGCGCTTCGAGCAGCCGGGCGATCACCCTTGCCCTGTCGCGGAAGCTCGCCTCGACATGGGCGCGCAGGTCGCGGCCGGAGAGGCCGGCGGCATAGGCGGCGCCGACGATCGCCCCCATGGATGAGCCGGCGATCAGCGCCGGCTTCAGGCCGAGCTCGTCGAGCGCCTCCAGCACCGGGATATGGCTGAGCCCGCGCGCGCCGCCCGAGCCGAGCACCAGGACGAGCTCGGGGCCGGACGGACCGGGCAGGCGGGCGAGGGGGCTGGAGACGCTGGTCATGGCCTGATGTTGCGGTGCGGGAGCCGCTCAGGCAACCTCCCTTGCAAGGAAAGGTTTCACCGCCGCGAGCGTGTCCTGCGGATTCTCCTCCGGCAGGAAATGGCCGCTGGCGATCGCCTGCCCCTCGGCCTGCGGCGCGAAGGTCTCGCGCCAGATCTCGAGCGGGCTCGCCCCCTTGGCCGGGATGCCGGCTTCGCCCCAGAGCACCAGCACCGGGCAGAGGATCTTTTTTCCCGCGCTGAGATCGGCCTTGTCGTGCTCGACATCGGTGGTGGCGCCGGCGCGATAATCCTCGCAGGCGGCATGGATGCGCGCGGGGTCGTTGAAGGAGTCGGCGTAAGCCGCCATGGCCAGCGGGTGGAAGGCCTCGATCTTCTTGGCCCGTGTCCAGCTCGCGATGGTGTGGTCGAGCCAGCCGGCCGGATCGGCCTGGATCAGCTTCTCCGGCACCGGCTCGGGCTGGGCCAGGAAGGTCCAGTGATAGACCTGCATGGCGCGCGCCGCGTTCATGCCCTCCCACATCGAGACGGTCGGCAGGATGTCGAGCAGGACGAGCCGTTCGACCCGGCCAGGATGGTCGAGCGCGAGCCGATAGGCCACGCGGGCGCCGCGGTCATGGCCGATCACCGCGAAGCGATTGAAGCCGAGCGCGCTCATCGCGGCGACGATGTCCTCGCCCATGCCGCGCTTGCTGTAGAGCGCCTTGCCGCCGTCGCCATGTGGCGCCGCCGACCAGCCATAGCCGCGCAGGTCCGGGCAGACGACGGTATGCGTCTTGGCGAGCTCGCCCGCCATTTCGTGCCATTCGGCATGGGTCTGCGGGAAGCCGTGGATCAGCACCACGGGCGGTCCCTCGCCGCCGACGCGGGCGAAGATCTTGCCGATCGGCCCGTCGATCCAGCGCGCCTCGAAACCGGGGAAGAGGCTGTCGATATTGGTCATGGCCGCTACTCCTGTGACGGCACGGCCGCAACGATGTCGGTCCGGCCGAAATCCTCGCCCTTGTAGAGCAGAGGCGCGTTCAAGGATTTGGCAAGAGTATAGGAGAAGCAGTCGCCGAGATTGAGCTTGGCCGGGTGACGGCCCTTGCCGAAGCGCAGGAAGGCTTGGGCCGACATCACGCTTTGGTCGTCGTCGACCGGGACGCGCCGGATACCGAAGCCGTCCATCAACGCGATGTAACGGTCGAACGTGAAATCCGGCACGCGGCTCATCGCTACCATGAAGGTTTCCACGAAGGTGACTGCCGAACAGCAGGCGTCGGCGCTGTCGTCCAGGACGGACACGAACAAGGCGCGCTCCGGCTCCTTGAGCAGGATCGCGATGATCGCCGAGCTGTCGACGACGATCGGCGCCCCAGTCATGACGGGACGCCATTCTCGTCGTAGCCAATGATCTCATCATCGCTGAGATCATTGTTAATCTTCGGCATGGCGTCGATCTCGGCGAGTAGCTTCTCGATCTTCGCCCTGTCGATCCGTCCCTTGCGTGGCGGCAGCTCGGCAAGCTCGCGCTCCGCCGCTGCCTTGACCGCATCGGTGATCGTTCTGCCCGTGCGCGCCGCGAGTTCGCGGACGATGCGGTCCGTCTCCGCGTCCTTGATCAGGATGGCCATGGCACCCTCGTGTATATATCGACTGCGTCCCGATATATACGATGCCGTGGTCGCTCTGTCAGCCTTCGCGCTCGCGCTTCACCGCCTGCCAGCCGATGTCGCGCCGGCAGAAGCCGCCCGGCCAATCGATCAGGTCGATGGCGGCATAAGCCTTTGCCTGCGCCTCGCTCACGGTCTTGCCGAGCGCGACGACGTTGAGGACGCGTCCGCCATTGGCGACGATGTCGCCATCCTTCGCCTGCGTGCCGGCATGGAAGACCAGCACGTCCTTCTCGGCGGCGGCCTTGTCGATGCCTTTGATGACGCTGCCCTTCTCCGGCGTGCCGGGATAGCCCTTCGCTGCCATGACCACCGTCAGCGCGACTTCATCGGACCAGCGCAGATCGACCGCATTCAGCACGCCGTCGCGGGCTGCCAGCAGGGCCGGGACGATATCGCTCTTCAGCCGCGGCATCAGCACCTCGCATTCGGGATCGCCGAAGCGGGTGTTGTACTCGATCAGCTTGGGGCCATCGGCCGTGATCATCAGCCCGGCATAGAGGATACCCTTGAACGGTGCGCCGCGCTGGGTCATGCCCGCCAGCGTGGGCTGGATGATCTCAGCCATGACCTGCGCTTCCAGGGCCTTCGTCATGACCGGGGCCGGCGAATAGGCGCCCATGCCACCGGTGTTCGGGCCGGTATCGCCATCGCCGACGCGCTTATGGTCTTGGGCCGAGGCGAGCGGCAGGGCATATGTGCCGTCGCAGAGCGCGAAGAAGCTGGCCTCCTCGCCTATCATCCATTCCTCGATCACGACCTCGGCGCCGGCTGCGCCGAGCCCACCGGAGAACATCATCGCCAGGGCATCATTGGCCTGTTCGATCGTCTCGGCCATGACGACGCCCTTGCCGGCGGCGAGCCCGTCGGCCTTGATCACCAGCGGCGCGCCGGTCTTGGCGACGTAGGCTTTGGCAGCGACCTCGTCGGTGAAGCGGGCGAAACCCGCAGTCGGGATGCCGAATTCGGCGCAGAGCTCCTTGGTGAAGGCCTTCGAGCCTTCGAGCTGCGCCGCGGCCTTCGTCGGGCCGAAGGTCTTGATACCCGCAGCTTCGAGGTCATCGACGATCCCCTCGACCAGCGGGCCTTCCGGCCCGACCACGACGAGGCCAACGCCCTGCAGTTTGCAGAAATCAGCCACGGCGCGGTGGTCGGCAATGTCGAGCGCGACATTGTCGCCGCATTGGGCGGTGCCGGGATTGCCGGGGGCGATGAAGAGCTTGTCGCAGAGCGGGGAGGCCGAGATCGCCCAGGCCAAGGCATGCTCGCGCCCGCCGGACCCGATCAGAAGAATGTTCATCGCATCTCTCCGCTTGCTCAGGGCGCAATAGCTGCCGCGGGCTGACGGAGCAACGCTTCTGCTCGCGTCCTCGTGTCGTTAAATACCATCCATGGACAGCGAATCGCCTCCGCCCGCCGGCAATGCCCCCGAATGGTCGGTCTCCGACCTCTCCGGCGCGCTCAAGCGCACGCTGGAAGACGCCTTCGGCTTCGTGCGCGTGCGGGGCGAAATCTCCGGCTATCGCGGCCCGGTCGGCTCCGGCCATGTCTATTTCTCGCTGAAGGACGCCAACGCCAAGATCGATGCGGTGATCTGGAAGGGTGTGTTCGGCCGGCTGAAGACGAAGCCCCAGGAAGGGCTCGAGGTGATCGCCACGGGCAAGATCACCACCTTCGCCGGCAAGTCGAGCTACCAGATCATCATCGATTCGCTGGAGCCGGCCGGCATCGGCGCCCTGATGGCGCTGCTGGAGGAGCGTCGCAAGAAGCTCGCCGCCGAGGGCCTGTTCGATGCCGGCCGCAAGCAGCTCATCCCGTTCCTGCCCCGCGTCGTAGGCGTCGTGACGTCGCCGACCGGCGCCGTCATCCGCGACATCCTGCACCGGCTGGAGGAACGCTTTCCCCGTCAGGTCCTGGTCTGGCCGGTGCGCGTCCAGGGCGAGAGCAGCGCGGCCGAGGTCGCCAATGCGATCGCCGGCTTCAACGCGCTTCCCGAGGGCGGCCGCATTCCGCGCCCGGACGTGATCATCGTCGCGCGCGGCGGCGGCTCGCTCGAAGACCTGATGGGCTTCAACGAAGAGGTGGTGGTGCGTGCCGCCGCAGCCTCGCTGATCCCGCTGGTCTCGGCGGTCGGCCACGAGACCGACGTCACGCTGATCGACCACGCTGCCGATCTGCGCAGCCCGACGCCGACCGGAGCGGCCGAGAAGGTCGTGCCGGTGCGGGCCGAATTGCTGGCGCAAGTCACCGATCTCTCACGCCGGCTGTCGGGCGCGACGCTGCGCCTGTCCGAGCGCCGACGCAGCGACCTGCGTTCGCTCGCCCGCGCCTTGCCGACGCCCGAGACCTTGCTGGCGGCGCCGCGCCAGCGGCTCGATCTCGCCGCTGCACGGCTCGGCCCGGCTTTGGCGCGCAATGCCCGCGCCTATGAGCGACGGCTCTCGGATGCTTCTCGGTTACTCTCAGAGCACTCGCCGCGAGTGCGATTGGCACTTGAGCGGAAAAATCTAACGAGCCTTGCGCGGGCACTAGTGTTGGCACGTACCAACGTTGTTCGAAAGCATGCAGACCGTATCGCCCGCGCGCGGGATCAGCTGAATGGCGCTGCCCGGCACGTCGATCTCGCTTTCGCGCGCCAAATCGAGCGTAAACGTGACCGGTTAGATCGACTCTGGGTGCTCGCTGCCTCGCTCGGCCCGCAGGCGGTGCTGGCGCGCGGCTATGCGCTGGTGCGCGACGAGGACGGCAATCTGCTGCGCAGTGCTGCAGTCGCCCGGCCGGGACTGGCTCTGCAGGTTACGCTGGCGGATGGCAGCTTCGGCGCGATCGTCCCGGGTGGAGCCTCTTCGCCGCAGGCGCCACGGCAGCCCGCGCGCAAGTCCGCCGGCGGAAGCGGGCAGGGCGATCTGTTCTGACATCGCGAAAACCAGTCATTCACCACCAATCTGGATGAGCTGGCTCTCGTTCAGATAGCGTTCAGCTAGTGCTGGCTAATCGCTGCCTGATAGCGGTTGGGGGAATGCTCCTTGATGCTCGCCGGTTTCCGGATACGCCTTGCTTGTGCCTTTGCCATGCTTGCGCCTCTGGGTCTGCAAGTTCAGCAGGCGAATGCGACCGAGTTCGTCTGCAGACCGTCGACGCTCACCCGCGATTCCGCCGATCTCGCTTCGGCCTGGAGCAGGGGCAGTGCCCCCTTGCGTATCCTCGCTATCGGCTCGTCCTCGACCGAAGGCATCGGCGCCAGCGGCAAGGACAAGACCTATCCGGCTCAGTTGAGTGGGCTGCTGCGCGTGGGTCTCTCGGGCCGCTCCATCGAGATGGTCAATGCCGGCATCGGCGGCGAGACCGCGCCGCAGACGCTGTCGCGCCTCAAGGCTGCGCTGACCGACGGCCACTACGATCTGGTGATCTGGCAGGTCGGAACCAATGACGCGGTGACCGGCGGCGATCTCGGCACCTTCCGCAATCTCGTCGCCGACGGGATCGCTGCTGCGAAGCAGGCCCGCACCAGGCTCGTCATCCTCGATCCGCAATTCTATCCCGGCATCAAGGAGACGGCGCGCTACCGCAGCTATGTCGATGCTATCGCCGAAGTCGCCAGGGCGCAGGCCGTCCCGGTCCTGTCGCGCTATCAGGCGATGCTGGGCTGGTATCAGCGTGACGCGGACGGCTTCATGGCCGCGCTCGCCGGCGACCGTTTCCATATGAGCGATGCCGGCTATGGCTGTCTGGCGCAGGACATCGCCCGCTCGCTCCTCGGCGACAGGCCGGCGGTGACGCTCACCGCTTCGGCGCGCTGACGGTCGGACAAAAGCCGCCGCTCGTTTACTTGGCCATCAGGAAGGCCTTGACCCGCTTGATCGCGTCTTCGCGCGCGGCCGGGTCGGTGCCGATGGTGACCTTGCCGGTCCCGGAGGCCGAATAGGCGACGCCTTCCTTCTCGCGCCGGTCCAGCCGTGGGTGATCGAAATCATGCACCGCGCCGGGATAGAGCACGAGCTCGACCGGCTCGCCGCGGGCACGGGCGGCCTTGGCGAGGAAGTCGCACGGGGCGGGCGGGGTCCAGTCGTCGGCATCGCCCATCAGGATCAGGGTCGGCAGACGGGCCTCGAAGCTGCCCGATTCCGACTGGGCGCGACAACCGGGATAGAACGTCACGGCACGGGCGAAATCCGGCTGGCGGTCGGCCGGCCTGCGATCCCTTCGGATCGCGGCGAGGACGGTGGAGCCACCGCCCGACCAGCCGAGCAGCGCGATCGCATCGCGGCGGACATCGGGGCGGTCCTGCAGCCAGCGCCGCGCCGCCATGGCGTCGCCGACGCGTTCGCGGCTGGCACGGATGGTGACGTCCTTGACGCCGCATTGCGAGCCGAGGCCACGCGAGCCGTAGCTGTCGGGCATCAGCACGATGAGTCCCGTTGCGGCGAGGCGCTCGCCCCAGTCGCTGTGGCGCATCGAGAGCTTCTCGGGCTCGCGCCAGAGGCCGCCGCAGCCATGCAGCGCGACGACGGCGGGGAACGGTCCCGGGCCTTGCGGGCGGAACAACACCCCGTCGAGCTGATAATCGTCATGGGGGATACGGACGCGCTCATAGCCCCCCGCGATCGCCGATATCGCGAGCAGGGAAACAAGACCAATCGCCAACGCCGTGGCGCGGGTCAGGCTGGACATCATCGCAACTGACGCTATCACAGAAAGACCATGTTGGAACAATGCGTGGTTTCAGAAATGGTTGCGTCACGCTGCAACCTGTACGCTAATCGTCTGCCGCTCGATCACTCGACCCCGTGATGAACATCAACGAACGTCTGCCCCCTTCCGGATCCGAAGCGCTGGTCGATTACGGCCATGGCGAGTTCCGGGTCGTGCGCCCAGGCGCCTTCGTCCGCTGCGCCGTCACCGGCGCCGCGATCCGGCTCGAGGATCTGCGCTACTGGTCGGTGGACTGGCAGGAGGCCTATGCCTCACCCGAGGCCGTGCTATTGCGCGTGCGCCGCGCCGGCCGCGGCTGAGCGGGTCTTCGCCAGACATCCGCGCAGCAGCGCGTCGAGCGCCGCCTCGTCCTCGAAGGCGAGCGTGACCGGCACGCAGAGCAGGAGCGAGCGCTCCGCTGCCGGCCAGAGCGGCGCCAGCTTGACCATGTCCTTCTCGGTGACGGCGATGCAGCAGGCATGTCCCTTCGCCTCGGCGATCAGCGCCGCGACCTCGCTGGCGGTATAGGCATGATGGTCGCCATAGGCGCGCTCGCCGATGAGCCGCGCCCCAGTGGCCTGCAATGTCGCCGCGAATTTTTCGGGCCGGCCGATCCCCGAGACAGCCAGCACCGGCAGGCCGGCGAGCTCGGCCTGGATGTCGGCCGGTGGCGCTAGCCTGGCTCGCAGCACGCGCTTGCCGACGGTCAGCGCCTGCGCGGCGACATCGTCGCCTGCCGCGCCCTCTCCGATGACGACGAGGGCATCGACCTGTCCGAATTGCCCGGCGAGGGGGGCGCGCAGTGGCCCGGCCGGCAGGCATAGCGCGTTGCCCACGCCGACCGCGCCATCGACGACCGCGAGCCGGAGATCCTTGTGCAGCGAGGGATTCTGCAGCCCGTCATCCATCAGTATGAGGCCGGCGCCGGCTTCGCGCGCGAGCGCAGCGCCGGCAGGCCGTTCGCGGGCGACGATCGTCGGCAGCCTGGCGGCGAGCAGCAGCGGCTCGTCCCCGACATCCGTCGCATTATGCCGGGCGGGATCGACGCGCACTGGCCCGGTCAGCCTGCCGCCATAGCCGCGCGTCAGCGCGAAGGGCGTCTCGCCCAGCGCGGCGAGCCTCGAGGCAAGCGCCAGCGTGGTCGGCGTCTTGCCGGCACCGCCGGCGACGAAATTGCCGATGCAGATCACCGGAATGCCGGCCTCGGCGCCCGCGCGGCGCATCCGCCTCAGCGTGATCGCGCCGTAGAGCATCCCGAGCGGTTGCAGCAGCCGGGCGAGGGCGGATGGCGACTGGCGCCACCAGAAGCCCGGGGCGCGCATCAGTCGAGGCTCTCGCGCTGGCCGATCGTGGCGCGCAGCAGGAGCGGCTCGATCGCCTGGACCGTGCGGTCGAGCGCGCCGCTGAGCTCGGTGCTGGTGCGGGCCGCGGCGCGGGCGGCCTGGCGCGCCGCTGCTGGATCGCTGAGCCAACGATGCACGCCTTGGGCGAGCTCCTGCCGGTCGGCGACCTGGATGGCGCCCCCGCCGGCGTCGAAGGCGGCGAAGAGATCGGCCGATTTGTGGACCAGCGGGCCGTGCAGCAGGGCGCAGCCGAGCTTGGCCGGCTCGATCGGATTGTGGCCACCGATCGGCGCCAGCGAGCCGCCGATGAAGGCGACAGGCGCCAGCCGGTAGAACAGGCCGAGATCGCCCAGCGTGTCGGCGATGTAGAAGTCGATGTCGCGCTCGGGCAGGTGGCCGAGCGAGCGGCGGGCGCTGGCGACGCCATTGGCCTGCGCCAGCGCCTCGACCTCGCCGCCGCGATCGGGATGGCGCGGCACGACGATGGTGAGAAGCTTGGGCAGATGGGCCCGGACGCCGAGATGGGCGGCGAGCACGTCCTCCTCCTCGCCCGGATGGGTCGAGGCGGCGACCCAGACCGGCCGGCCGGCGGCAAGCCCGTCGAGCAGGGCGAGCGTATTGGGATCGGCCGGCGGGGCGGGCACGTCGAATTTCAGGTTGCCGGCGATGCTGACGCGCGGCGCACCGAGCTGGGCGAGGCGCTGCCCGTCCTCCTGCGACTGCGCCAGGCAACGGTCGAAGCCGGAGAGCAGGTAGCGCGAGGTCTGCGGGAACTTGTACCAGCGCTCGAAGGAGCGCTGCGACATGCGCGCATTGATCAGGACGAGCGGCACGCTGCGCTTGCCCGCCTCGATCATCAGGTTCGGCCAGATCTCGGATTCGCAGATCAGGCCGAGATCCGGGCGCCAATGGTCGAGGAAGCGGCGCATATAGCGCGGTACGTCGAGCGGCAGGAACTGGTGGATCGCCCCCGCCGGCAGGCGCTGCGCCAGCAGTCGCGCCGAGGTCACCGTGCCCGAGGTCACCAGCACGGCGAGGCCGCGCCGCTGCAGGCGCTCGATCAGGGGCAGCAGCGTCACGGTCTCGCCGACGCTGGCGCCGTGCAGCCAGACCAGCGTCTTCGCCGGCCGCTCGACGCTCGGATGGCCGCGCCGCTCGGAGAGGCGCGCCGGATCCTCCTTGCCGCGCCGGCGCCGCCAGAGCAGGAGGCCGGCGGCTGCCGGCTCGAGCAAAGCGGTCAGCGTCCGATAGGCCTGGATGATGAAGCTGCGGCCGATCATGCGGCGCTCGCCTTGGCAGCAGCCTTGGCGGCCTGGATATCGCGCAGGTCGGCACCGGGATCGCGCGCGCCGATCAGCGCATAGGCTCGCTCATGCACCGCGTCGAGCCCGGCCTGGACGGCGAGTCGCGCCGCCTCGCAGGTCGCTTCGTCCGCTTCGCGCGCGACCCTCACGGGATCGCCGACGACGATGGCGCCGCGCCCGAAGGGCAGGCCGATCGAGGCGCGGTCCCAGCTGTTGAAATCGATCCGCCGGCTGGTCACCACCGCGATCGGGTGGATCGGCCGGCCGGAGGCGCGCGCCAACTGGACGATACCGGGCCCGCAAACACGGGCGCGCTTGGGGATGTCGGCGGTCAGCACCATGGTGTCGCCGGCGGCGAGGCGGCGGACCATGGCGAGAAAGGCCGGCGCGCCGCCCTTCTCACGCACCTTCTTGCCGGAAGCGCCGGAGCCGCGGATCGCGCCGATGCCGAGCTCGCGCAGCGCCACGGCGTTGAAGCCGCCATCGCCATGGCGCGAGACCAGCGAGCAGGACGGCATCCATTCCGGCCGCGCGAACGGGATCATGATGTGCTGGCCGTGCCACATCGCGATGATCAGCGGCAGCTCGCCGCGGACCTGCTCATAGATGCCGGCCGGCTCGACGACGAAGCGGTTCGTGCGCCTGACCAGGCGCAGATAATAGGCGAGGCTGCGCCCGAGCGCTTCCTGCGCGAACCTCGTCTTGAGCAGCGAAAATCCCATCGAACCGGACTGGTCGTGCCTCTGTAATCAGCTCTGCGCCGTCGAGGGATCGAGCAGGCGGTGCAGGTGGACGACGAAATAGCGGGTCTGGGCCTGGTCGACCGTCTGCTGCGCCTTGGCCTTCCAGGCGGCATGGGCGGCGGCATAGTTCGGGTAGACGCCGACGATGTCGACCTTGGAGAGGTCCTTGAACTCGACGCCGTCGAGCGAGCTCAGCTCGCCGCCGATAACGAGGTGCAGCAGCTGCTTGGTGTCCTGGCCCGTGCTCATCGTCCGTCTCCGACCGCTGTCCTGAAATCTTTGCCGAAAGCAGGCGCGAGCGCTGCCGGATCGGCTCCGACTTGCTCTGCCTTTCATTTTCGCCGTGCGATCAGATAAGCCATCAGCCGCTCGCGCGCGAGGGCCGATCGCCAACAAATTGCGGTTATTTCCGGCTGTTTCCGCCCTGACGTGACGGCAACGGCCTAGCGCCGCGTCTCAGCTGCGCTGCGGCTGGCTTTCGCGCAGCCGGCGCAATGCCTGTGCGAGCGGGGCTGCGAGGCTGTTTCCCGACGCCATCAGCATGCCATGGACCGGCACCTCGCGATTATAGCCGAGGGCCTCGCCCTCGGCGGTGGTGACCTGTCCGCCGGCTTCGCCGAGCACGAGGTCGGCGGCGGCGAGGTCCCAGTCGCGGGCATCGGGCGAGACCAGCCCGGCATCGATCGTGCCGTCGGCGATGCGGGTCAGGCGCAGCGCCAGAGACGGAATCTTGTCGGTGGCGATGAAATCCTCATGGCGTGCCAGGGCGTCGAGCATCGGCTTGGGGCCGGCGATGCGCGAGCCGGTGAGCGATGAGAGTTCGTTGACCCGGATTGGCTTGCCGTTGCTCATCGCCCCGCCACCGCTGATCGCCGTGTAGGTCGTCGCGCCCGCAGGCGCGTGCACCACGCCGAGGATGGGCCTGCCCTCGTCGAGCAGGGCGACACAGACCGCCCAGTCGGGCGAGCCGGACATGAAGGCGCGGGTGCCGTCGATCGGATCGACCACCCAGACGAAGCGGCGCGACAGGCGGATCGTGTCGTCGGCCGTCTCCTCCGAGAGCCAGGCGGCCTCCGGCAGCAGCATCGACAGGCGCACATGCAGGAAGGTGTCGACACCGATATCGGCTTCGGTCACCGGTGAGCCGCCGGCTTTCGACCAGGTCTTCGCTGCCGTCTTGGCGCCGGGGCGGAACAGGTCGAGCGCAAGCTGGCCAGCCTCGCGGCAGGAGGCCTCTACAGCCGGCAGGAGATCCCGGGCGATTGGCAATGGTGTCGATGTCATCGCGCTTCGTTACGGCCTTGCGGGGCGGCGAAACAAGGAAAAAGCCACCATCGCGAGAAAGATTCCGTCAAGCATCAGCCGGGAAACCGACGCGAAGAAGGCTGAAAACCGCTTTCTCACCTTTGTTTAACCCTCACGCTTAAGCGCTCGGACAATTCTTCCGGCCACTCTCCTCCCTGCAGAGCACGAGAACCCCGCATCGACAGAGGGCTCCGGGCAGCAGGGATTAAAAGAGAGGCGTTAAAACCGATGGCCAGCGTCACGCCGGCTGCCGGGGAGGTCGGGCTTGCGCCCATTTTCCCCGGCAGCGCACATAACCAGAGCGGACAGCCCTCGCAGCCGGCGCACGCGCCGCAGCAGCAGAATGGTCCGAGCATCGAACGTGTCGGACCGGTGCGCATCCTGCGCGGCGGCACGGGCTGGCGCGGCATCGCGCTGCGCCTCGCCGGCGCCGCGATCGCCGACGATGATCGTTTCCAGCTCGCCCTGACGGCAGGCGACGGTCGTTCCGTCGTCGTCGCCGTGCTCGATCAGGACGATGCCATCGCTGTCTGGCGCGATGCCGGCCGCGCCAGCGGCATGCCGCTGCTGCTCGAAACCAGTGACGGCGCGATCACCGAACCCTATCCGCAGGTCGGCCGGGTTGCGCTCGGTACGATCCGCATCCGCCGCCGCCATGCCCTGCTCGCCGGCCGCCGCCCGCGCTTCCTGACGCGGCGCAAGACCGGCCGCCTGGCCGAGCGCCCGATCGTGATCCGCGGCGAGATCCTGTCCTAAAAGACGAAGGCGACCAGCGCGTCGAGGGCGAAGCCGGCCGCCAGGATCAGGCCGGCATGCCAGTTGGACCGGAACAGCTTCAAGGCCGTTGGCCCATCGGCCCCGGCGATGCTGTGGACCTGCCAGCCCAGATGCAGCGCGAACAGCGCCAGCCCGAGGAAGGCTACGAGCCCGGCCCCGGCGAACCAGGCGGCGCCGCCAGCGAGCGCGATCGTCATGCCGTAGCAAAGCCCGACCGCCTGCTGGGTGAAGGCACCGAAATAGCGCGCGCTCGACTTGATCCCGGCGATCACGTCGTCCTCGATGTCCTGCATCGCGTAGATCGTGTCGTAGCCGATCGTCCAGAATACCGCGGCGGCATAGATCAGATAGGCTGGCGCATCGAGTTGCCCGAACACCGCGCTCCAGCCGACGAGTCCGCCCCAGGAGAAGGCGAGGCCGAGCACGAATTGCGGCATGTTGGTGATCCGCTTCATGAACGGATAGACCGCGACGATCGCCAGCGAGGCGATCCCGGCGATCACCGTGAAGCGGTTGAACTGCAGCAGCACGACGAGGCCGACCAGCGACAGCCCGACCATGAAGGCGGCGGCTTGCTTCGGGCTGACTTGGCCGGAGGGCAAAGGCCGGCCACGGGTGCGCGCCACCTGCGCGTCGAGCTTGCGGTCGACGATGTCGTTGAAGGTCGAGCCGGCGCCGCGCATCACGATCGCGCCGATCAGAAAGAGCAGGCAGTGCCAGAGATTGGGGATGGGCCGTTCGGCGGCGATTGCGGCGAGCCCGGCCGCCCACCAGCACGGCAGCAGCAGCAATTGCCAGCCGACCGGGCGTTCGATCCGGGCGAGCTTGAGATAGGGGCGCAGGCGCTTTGGCGCGCGCGTATCGACCCAATGGCCCTTGAGCGCGTCGGGAAGCGGAGCGTCGGTGGCGTTGGGAGACGACGCCATCTCGGCGCCGGTCGCGTCAGAGTGCGCCCTGCGGCACGCGCATCGGGCCGCCGGTAATGGAATCGGCGCCGCCGAACGGGTTGGCGCCCTGCTGCTGCGCCTGCTGCTGGGCACGACGCTGCATCTGCGCCTGCTGCTTCACCGCATTGCAGGCCTGACCACGGATCGTACCGGCCTTCTCGTTGTCGGCTTTCATGCCGTCGACGAAGGAAGGCGGAATCTGGCACCAGTCCTGGTTGGCGGTAGCGAACTTGATCAGCGAGTTGCCATTGCCGACGAGGCGACCCAGGACGCTGCAGGCCTGCTGCGGCGTCATTTTGCGCTTGGCCTTGGCATTGGCATTGAGCTGCCCGACGATCGACTGGCGCTCCTGCATGAGCTTCTGCATGTTCTCGCAGCCTGAAGGCACCTGCGCCAGCGCCGGCTCGGCCAGGCCAAGGCCAACCAGCGCTGCCGCCAGCTTCAGGGTCGCGTATCGCCGCATCATCCGCTCCGCTCTTGTCCCGTCACCCACGCCCGTCCCGGCGTCGCGGGCCTTTCCATAACAGCCAGAGCCGTGCGCCAACAAGCGCCGGCTTGTATTTTGCCAGGATCGACTTGCCGATAGCGCGGGATTGTGGCGACTTTCGCGCCATTCTGACAGCTATCGGATCGGGTTCGCATGCGGGATTTCACCAAGCACAGGCTGTATAGCGATGTGCCACTGGCGGCGGGCGCCGTGCTGGAGCTTGCGCGCGATCAGGCCAATTACCTGTTGAACGTGCTGCGGCTGCGCAGTGGCGACACCATCCTCGTCTTCAACGGCCGCGACGGCGAATGGCTCTGCGCGATCAAGGCCGAAGGGCGCAAGCAGGCGAGCCTGGAGGCGCTGAGCCAGGCCCGCCCGCAGCCGCCGGCGTCCGATCTTGTCTACCTTTTCGCACCGCTGAAGCATGCGCGGCTCGACTATATGGCGCAGAAGGCGGTCGAGATGGGGGCGGGTGTGCTCCAGCCGGTGCTGACCCGCTTCACCCAGGTCTCGCGGCTCAATCTGGACCGGCTCGCCGCCAATGCGGTCGAGGCAGCCGAGCAATGCGGCATCCTCGCTCTGCCGCAGATCCGGGCCGAGCAACCGCTCGCGGCGGCGCTCGCCGCGCTCGAGTCGGAACGGCTGCTGATCTTCTGCGACGAGGCGCAGGAGGCCGAAAGCCCGGTCGCCGCCTTGCAGAATGCCTCGCGCGGCCCGCTCGCCGTGCTGATCGGCCCCGAGGGTGGCTTCGACGAATCGGAGCGCAGCCTGATCCTCCAGCGCGAGCGGGTGCTTCGCCTGTCGCTTGGTCCGCGCATCTTGCGTGCCGACACTGCGGCGGTCGCCGCACTCGCCGTCGTCCAGGCAACCCTCGGGGACTGGTCGGCCAACTAGCGCAGCGATCTGCACGGAACCGCTCTCCTCCTCACCGGTTGGAACGTGGCGGTCGCTTCCGCGTTTAGGCGTGGAAACCGCGCGGACGGTCGCAGTTCCGACTCATTGACTGGCAGTCTGGCGCCGCTGCTTCGCTCCGGAGCGGCCCGCCACGGGGGAGATACATCATGGTGAGCAGCGCCTACCGCTTCGGCATCGAGGAAGAGTATTTCCTGTCCGATGCCGAAAGCCGCGGCGCCGTGCGCAAGATCGCACCGCGTTTCATCGAAGCGGCCCAGGCTGCTTTTCCGGAGGAGTTGCAGCGCGAGATGCTGCAATCGCAGATCGAGGTGGCGACCCCGGTTTGCGAGAGCATGACTCAGGCCCGGCATTCGCTGCGGCGGTTGCGCTCGGGGCTCGCCACGATCGCGCGCGAGCACGACATGCTGCTGCTCGCCTGCGGCACGCATCCGAGCGCCGTCTGGGCCCGGCAGCGCGCCACCGAGGCCAAGCGCTATGACGGCATCATGCGCGACCTGCAGATGCTCGGCAGCCGCAACCAACTCTGCGGCCTGCATGTCCATGTCGAAGTGCCGGACGAGGAGCAGCGTATCTCGATCATGGTCCGGATGCTGCCTTATCTGCCGCTGTTGCTGGCGCTCTCGACCTCCTCGCCCTTCTGGCAGGGGCGACGGACCGGGCTGATGGGCTACCGGCTCTGCGCCTATGCCGAGTTGCCGCGCACCGGCCTGCCCGAACTCTTCACCGACGCCGCCGACTACCGTGCCTATGTCGACACCATGGTCGCCGCCGGCGCGATGCGCGATTCCAGCTTCATCTGGTGGGCGATCCGTCCGTCGCATCAGCATCCGACGCTGGAGCTGCGCGTCGCCGACAGCTGCACCAGGCTCGACGACACGCTCGCCATTACCGCGCTCTATCGCTGCCTGGTGCGCCACCTCGCCCGCAAGCCCGGACTCAACGCCGACCTGACCGCCGCCTCACGGGCCCTCGCCGGCGAGAACATCTGGCGTGCCCAGCGCTACGGCGTGCATGGCGGCTTCGTCTGCGAGAAGCGCCGCGCCATGCTGCCGGTCGGGCAGGTGCTCGACGAGGTGCTGGACCTGCTCGACGAGGATGCCGCGGCGCTCTGCTGCGGTCTCGATCTCGCGCATTGCCGCAACATCGCCGCAGGCGGCACCAGCGCCGACATGCAGCTGGCGATCTTCGAGGAGGCGCGCGCCGGCGCCGGCGGCCAGAGCGCCGGGCTCGTCGCCGTCACCGACTGGATCGCGGCGCAGACGCGCGTCGATGATGACGGACTCGTTCCGAAGGGTGCAAATCTGCTGCGCGGTGCCGCCTGATAGTTTTGTGATCATGCATTTATGCAAGGTCGGCGCGCGCTAGCACGCGTTTGCGGTCGTTGTCGGATGAGCGCTGCTCGCCTATTGCTGGCGCTCATCAGCGCATGGCGCGGCGGAGCGTCAGCTTTCGCTCGTCATGTCGCACCGTTCGATCCGGCGCGTCGCCCGGCTGCCAGACCGGCAGGTGGCGCGCCGCTGCCACGCATGCCGGAGCGCCCATGGCCCGCGACGTATCCGATTCGACTCCGATCAGCTCGAAGGCCGAACTCGTCGGCTGGATCGCGCAGGGTGAAAAGCCGGCTTCCGAATTCAAGCTCGGCACCGAGCACGAGAAGTTCCCGTTCTATCGCGACGATCTCAGCCCGGTTCCCTACGAGGGCGCGGCCGCCGGCCGCAGTGGCGGCATCCGGCAATTGCTCGAGGGCATGCAGGAGCGTCTCGGCTGGGAGCCGATCCTGGATGCCGGACACGTCATCGGTCTCGCTGGTCCCGATGGCGGCGGCGCGATCTCGCTCGAGCCCGGTGGCCAGTTCGAGCTCTCCGGCGCGCCGCTTGCAAATGTGCATGAGACCGCCCGCGAGCTCGACCAGCACCTCGCCGATCTGAAGACGGTGGCCGAGCCGCACGGCATCGGCTTCCTGCCGCTCGGGCACTCGCCGCTCTGGACCCGCGAGCAGACGCCGATGATGCCGAAGCGGCGCTACCAGATCATGAAGAACTATATGCCGAAGGTCGGCACGCGCGGCCTCGACATGATGTTCCGCACCTGCACGGTGCAGGTGAATCTCGACTTCGGCAGCGAGGTCGACATGGTCCGCAAGCTGCGGGTCTCGCTCGCCCTGCAGCCGCTGGCCGCTGCGCTCTTCGCTGCCTCGCCTTTCAGCGAAGGCAAGCTCAATGGCTTCCAGTCGATGCGCTCCGAGATCTGGCGCGATACCGACAATGCCCGCTCCGGCATGCTGCCCTTCGCCTTCGACGAAGGCATGTCCTACGAGGCTTATGTGGACTGGGCGCTCGACGTGCCCATGTATTTCGTCAAGCGCGGCGACACCTATCACGACGTCGCCGGCGGATCCTTCCGCGACCTGCTCGCCGGCAAGCTCCCGCAATTGCCGGGCGAGCGCGCCACCATGTCGGACTGGGTCAACCACCTCGGAACCCTGTTCCCGGAGGTGCGGCTCAAGCGCTATATCGAGATGCGCGGCGCCGATGCGGGGCCGGTCGAGATGCTGAATGCGCTGCCGGCCTTCTGGGTCGGCCTGCTCTATGACGATGCGGCGCTCTCGGCAGCCTGGGATCTGGTCAAGGGCTGGAGTGCGCCGGAGCGGCAGGAGCTGCGCGACACCACGCCGAAAGCCGGGCTGAACGCCCGGATCGGAAACCGCCCGCTGCGCGAGCTTGCCCGCGAAGTGGTCGAATTGGCGCGCGCTGGCCTCGCCCGCCGGGCACGACTCGACGACAAGGGCCGCGACGAGACGATCTACCTGGAACCGATCGTCGCGATTGCCCAGAGCGGCCGCACGCTCGCCGAGCGCCTGGCGGTGCGCGAGCAGGGCGCGTGGGGCGGCAAGGTCGCACCGGTTTTCCCGGAGCTTGCCCTGTAGGCGAGAACTTCGGGCCCGGTTCGGTACGCGACGTTGCGTTTCGCGCTTCGGATTAACCAATCATCCGGAGTTTTGCGCTAGTCGAGAGCTATGGAACGCTTGTCCGCCCTGGCTCTCGACTTCCTGCGCGATCGCCGCGGCGGGACTGCCATCGAATACGCCCTGATCGCGTTCTTCATCTCGATCGCTGCCGTGGCCGCTATTCGGGAAATCGGGCCGTCGCTGAGCGCGAAATACGCCAGTGTCCTGCCGGGCCTTCAATAGGATCAGCCGATTTTACCCGAACCCGGCTCGTTTCTGCGTAAGCCGCACTCGCTCTCCTTTCAGTTTTAATCGCATTTTACCATAACGGTCGAAGGCCGCGCGGCTTTGCCGGTTTTCGCAGCAATACCAGCAACATTCACTGGTTCCGGAAAGGTTTTCTCAATCGCCTCGCGCCTAGCGTCCGGGCAATCGTCCCGTCGCTTGCCTGTACCGTTGCGAGGCCCTCCGATGCCCGGCCTGTTCCGATCGTTCCTCAAGGATACCCGCGGCCTCAGCGCGCTGATGTTCGGCCTCGCCACGCCTGCGGTCGTGCTCGCGGTCGGCGGTGGCATCGACTACAGCCAGGCAGCTTCCCGACGGCAACGCATCGCCAGTGCGGTCGAGCTCGGCTGCGCCCATGCCTCGCAGGAGGTCAGCTACCAAAAGGCGCAGGCCAACGCCAATCCCAACCAGAACTACAGCTCGACCATCAACCAGATCACGACCACCAAGATCAACGACGCCGCGATCAACGGCATCAGCGGGACGACGGTGTCGAGCACGCTGAACAACAACGTCATCACGATCACGGCCAGCGCGGCCAGCGCCAACGTCTTCGGCAGCATCGTCGGGGCTACGACCCTTGCCGTTGGCGTTCAGCGCAGCTGCAATGTCATCACCGCGTCGTCGACGGGGCCGGGCAAGGTCCTGTTCATGGAATCGTTCGAGAACAACCACAACGTGGCCTCGAACAGCTGGACCGTGCTGAAGAACTGGAACGGCTGGACGACCCAAAGCAACCAGGGCGGCATCGAGATCAACGGTATTCCGGAGCTCGCAGCCAACACGATCCGCTTCGGCAACTTCTTCGCCGAGCTCGATTCCGATTGCTACGGCGTATCGGGCTGCCGCTCGAATTCGAGCATGTGGCGCGAGTTCACCAATCTGGCGGTTGGCGATTACGAGCTGAGCTACTGGTACATCTCGCGCGTCCGCAACCCCGCCTATGCCGGCCAGACCTTGTGCGCCTACAAGACTGATGCGAAGGCGGTGTGGGACAAAGTGGCCGCGGCGACCTGGGAGAGCCAGACCAACCGCATCGAGACCTTCTTCCAGAAGAAGTCGGGTTCCAGCTATACGACGCCCTCCAAGGACGTGGACAAGGCCACCGACCAGGTCGATGTCTGCGTGCACACCGACAAATGGACCGAGCGCACAATTCCGCTGAAGGTCACCACAGCCGGAACCTATCGCATCTTCTTCCAGGCGGCCGGGCGCGAGGACACTTATGGCGGCCTGCTCGACTACATCCGCTTCTGCAGCGGTTCATGCCCGTGACGCGGTACGCCATGTCGCAAGAATCGGGTGTTCTGCAGCATCGAAAGCGCCCACTGGCGAGGCTTGAGGCCTTCCGCCGGGACAAGGCGGGCTCGACGGCCGTCGAGTTCGCCTTCGTCGGCATGATCTTCATCACCCTGCTGCTCGGGATCATCCAGTTCTCACTGGTTTTCATGGCGCAGATGTATCTGCACGATGCCGTCTCCGAAGCTGCGACCGGCAATACCACGGCGACCTATGCCGGCAACAAGTCCGGGGTCGTCACGCAGATCTGCGCGCGCATGTTCGTGCTCGATGACTGCGCCAACAAAATGCTGCTCGAAGCGCAGCCGCTGGATAACTACTCGACGACCGGGCAGGCGATCGCAGGGACCACCTTCGTGGCCGCCGTGGTGGGAACCCCGATGCTGATGCGGGCGCAGGCGCCGGTCCTGACATTCGTGCCCGGGCTTCCGCAAATCACCATCAGTGCCACCGCGCTGTACGGGAGAGTGTCATGATCGCGGTGCGCAGATTGCTCAGGCGAGCGCGACGGGGCGTCGTTCGCGACGAACGTGGCGTGGCGGCGATCGAGTTCGCGCTGATCAGCACCATGATGTTCGCCCTGTTGTCGGGCGCGGTCGATCTCGTCCAGATGATCACCGTGCAGCGTGATCTCAATCGCATCACTGCAGAGGCCGCGCAGGTTCTGGCTGCTTGCTCCGACACCTCGTGCCGTGCGGTGGCTGCACAATCCTTCTATGACCGGCGGACCAATATCGCGCCGCAATTCGGCAGCCTCCAGATCGGCGCCGTCTCTTTCACGAGGCTCAACGACAAGATCGACAACATGGTGGGCACGATGACCTATCTGCCGGCCGACATGAACACGGCCGCCCTGGCGATGCTGACCAATGGTGATTCCGGCGTCGCCGTGCTCGTGACCTATACGCATACGCCGATCATCCTGGGCTTCGCCCAGAACTGGGGCTTCACGACCAAGGATTTCCGCGCCTTCAGCGTGAATCTGCGCGGCCGTCAGAACTAGGGCGGCGACGACCTACTCCGCCGCCACCTTGAAGCTCTGCAGATTGTCCAGGCTCTGGATGATGTGTTCGGCGAGCGCATTCGACAGGATCGAGGGGTCGTGCCGCGTGCGCAGCAGGCCGATCTTGCAGGAGGGCAGGGTGGAGAAGCCTTCCGCCGGCCCGAGGATTCGCATGCCGGGCCTGACCGCGCTCTCCGGCAGTACCGAGACGGCAAGCCCTGCCACCACCGCCGCGCCGACTGCAGTCGAGTTCCAGCTGGCATAGAGCACGCGGAAGCGCCGTCCCTTGCTCTCCAGCGCCTCGACCGCCGCCTGACGCCAGTTGCAGGTCGGCCGTCCCAGCGCCAGCGGCAGCGGATCCTCCTCATGGACGCAATGACGGGCCGAAGTCACCCAGAGCAGGGGCTCGATCCGGATGATCTCGCCCTGGCCGCGACCCTCGACATGGGTGATGATCGCAAGGTCGATATCACCGCCTCCGATCCGTTCCGCCAGCATCGGCGTCGGCTCGCAGACCACGGTGACCTCGGTGCGCGGATTGGAGCGGGCGAAGCGTGCCAGGATCTCCGGCAAATAGCGGTCGGCATAGTCGTCGGGAACGCCGAGCCTGATGCGGCCCTTGAGGTCGGCCTCGGTGAAGCTTGCGACGCATTCGAGATTGAGCCGGACGATGCGACGCGCATAATCGAGCAGGCGCTCGCCGTCCTCGGTGAGCTTGGCATGGCGCCCGTCGCGGCCGAAGAGCGGCCGGCCGACGCGCTCCTCCAGCCGCTTCATCTGCATCGAAACGGCCGATTGCGTCTTGAACACGATCTCGGCGGCGCGGGTGAAGGAACCGGTGTCGGCGATGGCGACGAAGGTCTTGAGCTGATCGGCGTCGAGCACATGGGCCATGCCGGCCTCCTTCCAGAGGTTCATCAAGATCGGTTGTGTTAAATATCATAACCATTCGTTTGGCTGATGACCAGAGCGGAGTTATCGTTTGGTCACTGTCCCGCTCCTGCCGGCCGATGTCGCGATCCGGGTGGAGCATGAACCGTCCAACCCCGAGGAGGCCGTCATGCTGGTCATGACCTTCGTCACGAAGACCTTGTCTGCCGTTTCCGGCGGCGCGGCGCGTGCTGCCGCCCACACGGTCACGGGCACGAAAAATCTGGTGCGCGCCGTCGTGCACCGCCGCGAGGTGATGCGCCTCAGCGAGCTCGACGAGCGCGGGCTGAAGGATATCGGCCTCGTCCGCTCCGATATCGACGGCGCCCTCGCAGTGTCCTGGCTGAGCGACCCGTCGAGCGTGCTGGAGGCTCGCTCCGTCCAGCAGCAAGCCGCCGCCGCGAGCCGGCGAGAGGCCGGGGTTCGACGGCCAGTGGTGATCCAGTCCGCGGCGCGACCCGGCGCCAAGGAGATCAAGATCGCGTGCAACGCCTGACCCCTTGGCGTGACGCGTCCCTGTGGGCGGTGGCTTCGGCTGCCGCCCTTTTTTGTGCCCGAATGCGCAACCTGCCCGCGATCGTTAACCGGTCTGCGCGTCGTGTAACGCTTCATTCAGCAAGTTAGACCACATTTGCGCCGCATTGCGCCGAATTCGGCGCCCCGATCCATCGTCCCGGGGTTTTCCATGCGTCGCCTTCGCTTCCATGATCTGCGGATCAGGACCAAGCTCGCCATTCCGATGCTCGTCATGGGAGCGATCGGCATCGGCTCTGCCGTCTACGGCGCGTTCGAGTTTGGCAAGATCGAGAAAACCTATGGCGACCTGGTATCGCAGCGCGCCGCCGCCATTCTCGACTCCGCCCGCGCCGCTAGCGGCATGACCGAGATCGTCGGCAATCTCTACCAAGCCATCGCCTATCCCGAGTTCATGAAGCAGAACGGGACCAGCATCGAGAAGGTGAAGACCGCCTATGCGGCCTCGCTGCAGGCGCTGGTCGAGGCCAAGATCAGCTTCCCGCAGCGGGCCGAGAGCTTCGATGAGCTCAGCCGCCGCTTGCAGGCGACGAAATCCGACATCGATCAGATCATCGCGCAAGCTGCGCGCGACGAAGACCTGCCGGCACTCTCGATCATGTCCCAGCTCGACAAGACGATCAGCGAGATCGCGGGCGCCGCCGCCAAGGTCAACGACGAGATCAGGAAGGATACGGAGGCCACCTCGGACTTGCTGGCGGCGGATGCGCGCCGCGTCACCATGGTTGCGATCGGTCTCAGCATTGCCGGCACCTTGTTCGGCCTGATCGGCGGCGCTCTTCTGACTGGTGCGGCGATCACGCGTCCGCTGGAGCGGTTGAAGCTCCGCATGGGCCAGATCGCCAAGGGCGACTATTCTGCCGAGGCCGAAGGCCAGGGCCGCAAGGACGAGATCGGCGAGATGGCCCGCGCTGTCCAGGTGTTCCGCGAGAACGGCCTCGCGGTCCAGCGCCTCGAGAGCGAGACCGAGGCTGGCCGAACCGCCGCCGAGCGCCAGCGTCTCGCCACCGAGGCCGAACGCACGAATGCCGCAGCGGTGCAGCAGCGTCTCGCCGCGGAGCAGGCGGTAGTGGTCCGGGCCCTGGCCGAAGGGCTGACCCGATTGTCACAGGGCGATCTCAGCGCCCGCGTCGAGGAGGAGGTGGCGGCCGACTATGCCGGGCTGAAACAGGACTTCAACAGTGCCGTCAGCCACCTCGCCGAGACGATCGCGACCATCCAGGCGACCTCGGTCGATGTCGGCAATGCCGCGCGCGAGATCAATTCCGGCGCCGACGACCTGTCGAAGCGCACCGAGGAGCAGGCCTCCTCGCTGGAGGAGACGGCCGCCACCACCGAGCAGCTCGCCGCCTCGGTCAAGGCCTCGGCCCAGGCTTCGCGCCAGGCTGTGCAGCTCGCCAACGAGGCGACCGATGTGGCAGTGAATGGCGGGGCCGTCGCCAGCCAGGCCGTCGATGCCATGGCGCGGATCGAGCAGGCCTCACGCAAGATCTCCGACATCACCTCGGTGATCGACGAGATCGCCTTCCAGACCAATCTGCTCGCCCTGAACGCTGCCGTCGAGGCGGCGCGCACCGGCGATGCCGGCAAGGGCTTTGCGGTGGTCGCCAGCGAGGTCAGGACGCTCGCCCAACGTTCGGCCGATGCCGCCAAGGACATCACCTCCCTGATCAGCCAGTCCGGTGCCGAGGTCGAGCAGGGCGTCGGGCTGGTGCGGGCCGCCGGCGAGGCGCTGAGCCGGATCGTCGAGGCCTCGAGGAAGGTCTCGGCCACAGTCTCCGACATCTCGGCCGCAGCGGCCGAGCAGGCCAATGGCATCGACGAGATGAGCCAGACCGTCGCCCATATGGACGAGATGACGCAAGCGAATGCGGCACTTGCCGAGGAGAGCGCGGCCTCTGCCGGCACGCTCAGCGGTCAGATCAGGCGGCTGAACGAGCTGGTTGCCAGCTTCCGCACTGGTAGCGATGGGCTCTCGCGGACGGCCGCTCCGGTTGCGGAGGATGTCTATGAATGGGGCGAGCGCCTGCGCGCCTGATCATGGGCGGCATCACGGAAATTGATTGACGGCGGCCTTGAGGCCGCCGTTCGCATATCGATCAGCCCTTGCGCTGGCCGCCGCCGAGCATCGTCTCGAAGATCGAGCGCAGCGCGTCCTGCTGGCTGGCCTGGACCTGACGGCCGTGCTCGAACATCTGGTTGAGCGCATCGAGCCCGATCGAGCCCGGCCCGGTCTCGCTCGACGGCGCCGGCTCATCCGGCTCGGGCTGGGGAGCGGGCCGGCGTGATTGCGGCGCCGGCTGCGGGCTACCCTGCGGCGCTTGTCCCTGCGCGCCGCCGAACATGCCGCCGAGGATCTGTCCGAAGATGTTGCCCATGTCGGCTGGCATGCCGGGCATGGCGCCGCCGAAGGGGCCGCCGCCCTGCGCCTGTCCGGCCTGAGGATTCTGTCCGCCGAAAAGCCCGCCGAGGATCTGTCCCCAGGGATTGCCCGCATTCGGCTGCGGGGCAGGGGGCTGCATGCCAGGCATCTGGCCGCGCATCATCTCGGCGAACTGGCCGAGAATGCCGCCGAGACCCTGATTGTTCACCGATTTGAACAGTCCGCCCATCAGGATCGAGGCGATCACCGGCAGCATCTGCTTGAGGATCGCCTGGCCGACGCCGCTCGTCGCCGCCGCCTGCGCCGCGACGGCGTTGGCGACCTCTTTCGAGCCGAAGAGCTGGCTCATCACGTTCTGGCCGAGCGGCATCGCCCGGTCGGGAATGCCGTCGCCGTCGCTGTCGTACATCTGGCCGAAGGGCGTCGCCGTCATCATCTGGGCGAGGTTGCCGAAGGCATAGGGGTTCTGGGTCTGGCGCTGCAGTCCCATCGTGAAGGCGGGCAGCAGCGCGTCGAGCGCCGCCTGCGTCTGCTGCATCGAGAGCCCGTATTGCCGCGCCAGGTTCTGCATGGCCTGGCCGTTCTGGGCTGACTGCATCATCTCGAACAGGTTCATCATGGCGCGCTCCCTAGATCATCGCGCGTCCGAACGGACGCGGTCACGATGATCTATCACATTGTTATCGCATCGGATTATTCCGAAAAGTGGATTCCACTTTTCGGTCCGATGCTATGGCGGGACCAACCCGCTCATCCACCGGGAAACGATAGCAGCCGCCTGCCGTCAGGCAAGCGACGGCCTCGCGGCGGCCTGCGCCGCGCCCTCGAGCCGGCTGATGCCGCGATAGGCGGTGAGGAGCGCAGCGACACCGAATAGCACCGCCCCCAGCGCCGCTCCGGCGAGCGCGCCCTTGGGGCCGGCATATTGCGCGCCGAGCCAGGCCAGCGGCACCGTGCCGAGCGTGGCGCGACCCCAGCTGAACAGGGTCGAGTAGAACGGCATGCCGAGATTGTTGAAGGCGGCGTTGGCGACGAAGAGCGCGCCGACGAAGAGCCACATCGGTCCCGCGATCAGGCAGAAGAAGGCGACGATCTCGGCGGTCTCGCCGCCGGTGCCGAACAGCGCGCTGACCTGGTGGCGCAGCAGCGCCAGCAGCAGGGCGGCGATCGCGACATAGGCCGCGGCGAAGCCGACGGAATCCGTCAAGGCCCGGCGCATGCGGTCATAGCGTTGTGCGCCCCAGTTCTGCGCCAGGATCGGCCCGACCGCTCCCGATAGCGCGAACAGCACGCCGAAGGCGACCGGCACCAGCCGGTCGATGATCGCGCTCGCCGCGATCACCTGGTCGCCGAAGCGGGCGATGATGCCGAAGAAGCAGGCATTGGCGATCGGATTGGCGAGATTGGTCAGGATCGCCGGCGCCGCGATCGCGACGGTCGGCCTGATGTCGCGGCGCAGGGCTGCGAAGCTCGGGCGCGCGATCATCTTGTGCACGCGCAGCGCGCCCTGGAAGCCGACCGCGAGGAAGACGATGCGCGAGAGCACCGTCGCCCAGGCGGCGCCATTGGGGCCAAGGCCGAAGCCGAAGATCAGCAGCGGGTCGAGCCCGGCCGTGACGATGCCGCCGGCCAGGGTGACGTACATCGCCCGCCTGGCGTCGCCGACGGCGCGCAGGACGCCTGACAGGCCCATGCCGAGCGCCATCAGCGCATTGGAGGGCAGGGTGATCCACAGGAAGGAGGTCGCGACGGAAAGCGACTCGCCATGCGCACCGAGCTTCGGCAACAGCCAGGGCAGCAGCGGCAGCATCAGGAGGCTGAGGGCCAGGCCGCAAATGGTCATGGCCGTCAGCGTCGAGCCGGCGATGCGCCGCGCGCCTTCGCGGTCACCGGCGCCGAGCGCCCGCGCCGTCAGCGCGGTCACGGCGATCATCAGTCCGACATTGAAGGAGATCATCAGGTAGAGGACGATCGTGGCGTAGCCGACGCCGGCCGTCGCCTCGGGCCGGCCGAGGCGCGAGACATAGAGGAGCGACAGGAAATCGACGACGAAGATCGCGATCAGCCCGACCGAGGCGGTCGCCGTCATCACCGCGACATGGCGCAGTGTCGAGCCCGAAACGAAAACGGCCTGGTGCGGCTTTGCCGGTGCGTTCACTCGGCCGGCTCCCCGACCCCGCCGACCGCGACCTCGGCGCCGCCATCCTCGATGACGTCCTGCGTCTCCTTGGTGAGCGCCTTCGACTTGCCCTTCGGCGCGACGATGGGCTCGGGCGTGACGCGCGGCACCTTGTCGAGCCCGGCGGCAATGCCCTCGCTGAACTGGATCTCCATGCGCTGCGCGTCGCGGTCGCGCACATGCTCGATCACGAAGCTCGCTTCCTCATAGCTGAGGCCGAGCGCCTCCAGCGTCACCCGGCCGAAGCCGAGCGCCGATTCGAAGGTCTCGCGCATCTGGTAGTCGACGTCGGCGCGCATCAGGTCCATCGCATGGACGCGGTCATAGGCACGGGCATGGATGCGCGCCGCCGGGAATTCGACCTTGGCCATCTCGACGATGCGCAGCGCCGCCTGCCGGTCGTCGATGCACAGGCAGATCACCTTGGCCTTGCCGGCGCCGGCGGCGCGCAGCACGTCGAGCCTGGTGCCGTCGCCATAATAGATCTTGAAGCCGAACTTGGCGGCCGAGCGGATCCGCTCGATGTCGGAATCGATGATGGTGACGTCGAGATGCTGCAGCAGCAGCGCCTGCGTCACCACCTGGCCGAAGCGGCCGAAGCCGATCACCAGCACCGAGGGCGCCGCGCCGTCGAAGGTCTCCTCGATCTCTTCAGCCGGTGGCGCATGGGCGGCGAGCCAGATGTCGATCAGCTTGGCGACGATCGGGCCGATCAGCATGCTGAGTGCGGCGATCGCCGTCGCCAGCGCGCCCTGCTGCTCGTCGAGCAGGCCGAGCGAAGCGGCGAGCGGCAAGAGCACGAAGGCGAACTCGCCGGCGGGCGAGAGCAGGGCGCCGGCGCGGATCGCTTCGCTCGTCGAGGAACAGGAGGCGCGCAGGATCGCCGCTGCCGCCGCGATCTTGAACAGCACCAGCAGCGGCGCTGCCAGCGCTAGCAGCAGCGCGTTCTCGGCGACCAGCTTCAGGTCGATCGACATGCCGACCGCCATGAAGAACAGGCCGAGCAGCACGCCACGGAACGGCTCGATATCGGCCTCGAGTTCGTGCCGGAAATGCGAATCCGCCAGCAGCACGCCAGCGAGGAAGGCGCCCATCGCCATGGAGAGCCCGACCTGCTCCATCAATAGCGCCGCGCCGAGCACGACCAGCAGCGCAGCGGCCGTCATCACTTCCTTGGCGCCGGCCTTGGCCAGCAGCCGGAAGAAGGGGTTGAGCGCATAGCGCCCGGCGAGCACGACCACGGCGATGGCGAGCAAGGCCAGGCCGAGGCCCGTGAGCGCCTTGGTCGAACCGCCGCTCTGAGCGGCGCCCGTCGTCGCCAGTAGCGGCAGCAAGGCCAGCATCGGCGCGATCGAGATGTCCTGGAACAATAGGATCGAGAAGGTGCGCCTGCCGTAATGCTCGGCGCCGTCGCCGCGCTCCTCCAGCAATTGCAAGGCGATCGAGGTCGCCGACAGAGCGAGCGCGAGGCCGATCGCGATCGCACCGCCCGTGGGAACGCCGAACTGCCAGGCAGCCGCGCCGATCGCCAAGGCGCTCAGCGCCATTTGCGCCAGGCCCGCGCCGAGGATGTCCTTGCGCATCGAATAGAGCCGTGCCGGCTGCAATTCGAGGCCGACCAGGAAGAGCAGCAGCACGACGCCGATCTCGGCGGTGCTGCGGATCGTATCCGGGTCCTTGATCACGGCGAGCACCGAAGGACCGATGGCGACGCCGGCGGCGAGATAGCCGAGCACGGCCGACAGGCCGAAGCGGCGGAACAGGGGCACAGCCACCACCGCCCCCGCGCAGAAGGTCAGGATCGGCGGCAGATAGCTGGCATGCGAGGCGGCATCGGCCATGCAGGAACTCGTGCTGAAGCGAAGATGGCCACGCGGAAGCGATGGCCGATGGCGAGCAATGTAGGGCCTAACACCACATCCTGCGAGGGGCTGTCGCGCATGGGCCAAGACGCGCTCGCCATGTCGGTGCGGCGCCTGGCTTCCTTGACATCGAAGCCGCCAGACAGACAAGAAGGCGCGATCCTTTCGGAACCAGCGCCCCAGTGACCGCCAAGCCGCCGCTCGACATCCTGCTCTGCGCCCCGCGCGGCTTCTGCGCCGGTGTGGTCAGGGCGATCGACGCCGTCGAGAAGGCGCTCGCCCTGCACGGCGCGCCGGTCTTCGTGCGCCATGAGATCGTCCACAACAAATACGTGGTCGAAGCGCTGAAGCGGAAGGGCGCGGTCTTCGTCGCCGAGCTCTCCGAGGTGCCGGATGCCAGCCGGCCGGTGATCTTCTCGGCCCATGGCGTGCCGAAGTCGGTTCCGGCTGAGGCGCAGGCGCGCCAATTCTTCGCCATCGACGCGACCTGCCCGCTGGTCACCAAGGTCCATCGCGAGGCCGAAGTCCATCACAAGCGCGGCCGGCACATCCTCCTGGTCGGCCATGCCGGCCATCCCGAAGTGATCGGCACGATGGGGCAATTGCCGGAGGGCGCGATCACGCTGATCGAGACGCTCGACGACGTCGCCAAGCTGACCCCGCCCGAGGGGCAGGAATTGGCCTATGTCACCCAGACCACGCTCTCGGTCGACGACACCCGCGAGATCGTGCAGGGCCTGCAGGCGCGCTTTCCGGCGCTGATCGCCCCGCACAAGGAAGATATCTGCTACGCCACCACCAATCGCCAGGAGGCGGTGAAGCGCGTCGCCCCGCTGGTCGACGGGCTGATCGTGGTCGGCTCGCCCAATTCCTCGAACTCGCAGCGCCTGCGCGAGGTCGCCGAGCGTGCCGGCTGCCCGGTCTCGCGCCTCGTGCTGCGCACCGACGAGATCGACTGGTCGCTCTTCGGCGACATCCGCCGCCTCGGCATCACCGCCGGCGCCAGCGCGCCCGAGGTGCTGGTCGAGGAGATCATCGACGCCTTCGCCGAGCGCTACGAGGTCACGGTCGAGACCGTCTCGACCGCCGACGAGAGCGTCTTCTTCCCGCTGCCGCGCGAACTGCGCGAGCCGACCCCGACCGCAGCCGAGTGAGCTGAGAGTTTAGCGTGGCCGTCTACACCGAAGTGCCCGATGACGAGATGGCTGCCTTCGTGGCCGGCTACGGCATCGGCGACCTGCTCTCCGCCAAGGGCATCGCCGAGGGGGTCGAGAACTCGAACTATCTCGTCCACACGACGCAGGGCTTCTACATCCTCACCCTCTACGAGAAGCGGGTGAATCCGGCCGATCTGCCGTTCTTCATCGAGCTGATGCAGCATCTCGCCGGGCGCGGGCTGATCTGCCCGCAGCCGGTGCGCAACGGCGCCGGCGAGGCGCTCGGCACGCTCGCCGGCCGGCCGGCTGCGATCGTCACCTTCCTCGACGGGCTCTCGATCCGCCGGCCGAGCGCGATCCATTGCGGCGAGGTCGGGCGTGGGCTCGCGCTGCTGCATCAGGCCGGTCGTGACTTCGCGATGACGCGGACCAACGCCCTGTCGGTGCCGGGCTGGCGCCCGCTCGCCGAGCAGGCCGGCGCGGCCGCCGATACCGTCTCGCCCGGCCTGGCCGGCCGGATCGGCGCCGAGATCGCCGCGCATGAGCGGGCCTGGCCGCAAGGGCTGCCGTCAGGCGTGATCCATGCCGATCTCTTCCCGAACAATGTCTTCTTCATCAAGGACGGGCTTTCGGGGCTGATCGACTTCTATTTCGCCTGCACCGACGCCTTCGCCTACGACCTCGCCATCTGCCTGAATTCCTGGTGCTTCGAGGCCGATGCCTCGTTCAACCTGACCAAGGGCCAGGCGATGCTGGCGGGCTATGAGAGCGTGCGCCGGCTGGACGATGCGGAGGTCGCGGCGCTGCCGGCGCTCTGCCGCGGCTCGGCCCTGCGCTTCCTGCTGACCCGGCTGGTCGACTGGCTGAACGTGCCGCCCGGCGCGCTGGTCAGGCCGCTCGATCCGCTCGAATACGACCGCAAGCTCGCCTTCCATCAGCGCGTGACGGACGCGCGCGAATACGGCCTGCGCCGATGAGCGAACCTGTCGAAGTGTGGACCGACGGTGCCTGCTCGGGCAATCCGGGGCCGGGAGGCTGGGGCGCGATCCTCTCCTACAAGGGCAAGGAGCGCGAGCTCTCCGGCGGCGAGGCGCTGACCACCAACAACCGCATGGAGCTGATGGGCGCGATCTCGGCGCTGGAGACGCTGACCCGGCCCTGCACCGTCGCGCTCCATACCGACAGCCAGTATCTGCGCCAGGGCATCACCAGCTGGATCCATGGTTGGAAGAAGAACGGCTGGAAGACCGCCGACAGGAAGCCGGTCAAGAACGAGGAGCTCTGGAAGCGCCTCGATGCTGCCCTCAAGCAGCACAAGATCGAGTGGAAATGGGTCAAGGGCCATGCCGGCGACGAGATGAACGAGCGCGCCGACGCGCTGGCGCGCGCTGGCATGGCGCCGTTCAAGCCGGGGCGGTGAAGGACGAGGCAGGCGCTGTCATGACGGCAGCTGTGGGTTGGAAGCGGATCAGTCTGAGCGGGCCGAAACGCGTGTAGCATACCACCGCCGGGAAGTTTCGATGACGCTAGACGAGCTCAAAGCCATTGTTTGGACGCGTAAAGCGCCGCACGGGATGGCTGTCGATATTCCTTCCGATAATTACGCTTGGGAGGACCGCTGTTGCCTTATCAATGAGAGAGATGGCTGGAGCGTCTTCTATTTTGAGCGTGGACATCGCATGGATGAGTGCCAATTTCTTAGTGAAGAAGCAGCTGTCGAGCGCTTCATATCGCTGTCTAAGCGAGCAGGCATTTGGTGACGAGCGTTTCGGAGCGAGGGGACGGTCAGGTCTTTTTGGTCGGCAGCGTTTGCAGTATGATGTTTGAGCAATAGGCAACAAGATCAGCGCCATACGATGGTGTAATTACAATTAGCGATGCCTCGCCATTCGCAACGGCGGCACGCTTGTTCTCGATAAAAGCCCGATGTTTGTCGTGATAATGCGCCGCCGCATCCGGATGAGGGCTCACGAAAAGGCGCTCTAACACCTTGGTGTCGGGACTGACGCCACTGGTCACGAATAGGTCGCTGATTATGTTTCCTTCGCGGAAATCGTCCATCTGAAGGGTGGCGGCCCCAGACAAGTGCAATTGGTGGCGAAGGCCTTCGACATCCTCGATGGTCAGCAACGCGCTGTCATCTCCTGGCTGGATGCCGACCAAGTGGCCGTCATGAAAATGAGGAATCCGAGCGGTCATTGAAGTTCAATAGATCCATCGTCGAACTTCGGCTACGGGTCGGAACGGGACCCTCAGACCGATATCCCGTTCTCTCCAGCTCCGACGCGCCGCCGCCCTCAGCGCCAGCCCAGCCCCGGCGCGATATGCTTCAGGATCGCCTCGATGACATGGGCGTTGTAGTCGACGCCGAGCTGGTTCGGCACCGTCAGCAAGAGCGTGTCCGCCTCGGCGATCGCTTCGTCCCGTTTCAGTTCGTCGATCAGCCTGTCGGGTTCGGCCGCGTAGCTGCGCCCGAAGATGGCCCGCGTGCTGTCGTCGATATATCCGATCGAATCGTCGCTCTCGTTGCCGCGGCCGAAATAGGCGCGGTCGCGGTCATCGACCAAAGCGAAGATGCTGCGGCTGACCGAGACGCGCGGCTCGCGCTCGTGCCCGGCCTCTTTCCAGGCTTGCCTGAACAGGCGGATCTGCTTGGCCTGCTGGATGTGGAAGGGCTCGCCGCTCTCGTCGGTCTTCAGCGTCGAGCTCTGCAGGTTCATGCCGCGCTGCGCAGCCCAGACGGCGGTGGCGTCGGAGGAGGCGCCCCACCAGATCCGCTCGCGCAAACCCTCGGAATAGGGCTCGAGCCGCAGCAGGCCGGGCGGGTTGGGGAACATCGGGCGCGGATTGGGCTGCGCGAAGCCCTCGCCGCGCAGCACGTCGAGGAAGACCTCGGCATGATGGCGCGCCATGTCGGCGTCGCTTTGCCCCTCCGCCGGCTGGTAGCCGAAATGGCGCCAGCCATCGATGACCTGCTCGGGCGAGCCGCGGCTGATGCCGAGCTGCAGCCGCCCGCCGGAGATCAGGTCGGCCGCGCCTGCGTCCTCGGCCATGTAGAGCGGGTTCTCGTAGCGCATGTCGATGACGGCGGTACCGATCTCGATGCGCCTGGTCCTGGCCCCGACCGCGGCCAGCAGCGGGAAGGGCGAGCCGAGCTGGCGGGCGAAATGGTGCACCCGGAAATAGGCGCCGTCCGCGCCCAACTCTTCAGCGGCAACGGCAAGCTCGATCGATTGCAGCAGCGTATCGCCGGCCGAGCGGGTCTGGGATTGCGGCGAGGGAGTCCAGTGTCCGAAGGACAGGAAGCCGATCTTCTTCATTGCGTGACGCCTGTGAACGACCGAGGCCGCGGAACTGGCCCGCGACAGGAGAACGCCCGAGCGGGGGGTGCCGTCGGGCGTGTTTGGGCTCAATATAGGCAGTGCTCACAGCCTTGCCGCGGCGTTCATGCACAGTCGCCAATGCCGCGGTGCAATCCTGGCGGACTCAGAAGCGCATCTCGACCCTGCCCTTGAGGGCGTGGTCTCTGGAGCGCTCGCCGATGGCGGCGGAGTAGGTCAGGCCGAGCGCAGTGGCGGAGGAGATGCGCCAGTCGAGGCCGGCCTCGGCGACGAGGGCCTCGCGGTCTATCGGCGCGGCGAAGACCTGCGCCGGCGTCGTGCCGGCGGCGAAGGCGGTCTTGGCCTGCGGGGTGAGCTCGCCGAAGCCATGGCGCCAGCCGAGCATGGCGCGGGCGAACAGCGGCATCGTGCCGAGCTGCGCCTCAGCACGCAGGCCGAGCGTGCTGAAGCCGAGGATCTGTTCGGAAGAGAGCACCCGCAGCGCCGCAGCGCCGCCACGCTCGGTGCCG